>JAABUT010000626.1_pt1 | contig 52505 bp, 40 predicted proteins | sample 5559281 | NCBI WGS metagenome assembly JAABUT01 (sample SAMN10711880, study PRJNA513359) | rock metagenome | isolation source: Antarctica rocks | place: Antarctica: Victoria Land, Ricker Hills nord | collected 2016-01-04
TGCAACTGCACGCCGTAGCCATTCAACGGCCGGTAAGCGTTCTGCCAGCCACCCGACCCCCGCAGATAGACATCGAGATAACTCAACGCAGTGTTCGACGACCAACTGAACGAGGTCAGCAGCTCGCTGTCAGACCGCGCAGCGAGCCCGGTCAGCTGAACCCGGCCGTAAGCACCGGCCACATCGTTCAGGGCGATCCGACCGGTGCCGGACTGGGTGTTCACCGTGGCGTTGCTGCTGCCGGCGGTCCAGGCCGTCGGCCAGGCCGCGCCCTCGGCGCCCGGCCAGGTTTCGGTGAACAGCGCCGGGTTGCCGGACAGCGTGGTGATGAGGACCTGGTTGCTGTCCGGGCCGACGTTGCCGGCCGCGTCCACCGCCCGGACCGTATAGGTGTAGGCCGTGCCCGCTGTCAGGCCGGTGTCGGTGTAGCTGAGCCCCGTCACCGTGCCGGGCAGCACCGTGCCGTTGCGGACCACCCGGTAACCGGCGACCGAACGGTCATCGGTCGCGGCGGTCCAGGACAGCGTCACCGACGAGGTGGTGACCTGCGAGGCGGTCAACGAGCCGGGCGCGGTCGGCGGCGTGGTGTCGGCAGGCGCCGTCACCGTGACCGTCACCGGCGCCGACTGGCCGCTGTTGCCGGCGGCATCGGTCGCCACCGTCCGCAGTGTGTGCGAGCCGACCGCGGTGGCGTTCCAGCTGAAGCTGTACGGCGCGGTCGTGTCGGTGGCCACCGTGGTGCCGTCGACCTGCAGCGCGACCGAGGCCACGCCGGTGTCGTCGGTGGCGGTCGCCGTCACGGTGGTCGGGCCGTAGACGGTGTCCCCGGCGGCCGGCGAGGTGATCGCCGTTGTCGGGTTCGTGGTGTCGGGCGCGGTGGCGGTGACGTGCACGAGCGCCGAGCTGCCGGTGTTGGCGGCCGCGTCGTGAGCGATGGTCTGCAGGGTGTGTGAGCCGCTGCCGGCACTCCAGCTGAAGGTGTAGGGCGCGGCGGTGTCGGTTGCCACCGTGGTGCCGTCGACCTGCAGGTCCACCGCGGTGACGCCGACGTTGTCCGAGGCCGTCGCGGTGACGGTCACGGCGCCGGTGCCGACCGTCGCGCCGTCGGCCGGCGAGCTGATCGACGTGGTGGGCGCCACCGCGTCCGGCCCACTGCGGCCCGAGGCGGTGTAGTGCGCGTCCACCTGGCCGGCGCTCAGCACGCTGTCATAGATGGCCACCTCGTCGATGGTGCCCGCGAAGTAGGCGCTGCTGGGCTGGTCCGGCCAGGCGTTGAGGTTGTCCCCGCCGACCCGCCAGTAACCGCTGTAGCCCTGGTTGGCCGAGGCGCCGTTGGAGCCCACCAGGTGGTCATCGACATACAGCGCCATTCCGGCCGAACCCTGGGTCGCGACGACCTGGTGCCACTGGTTGTCGTTGAAGCCGGTCGGCGAGTACACGGTGTCGAAGCCGTTGTTGTACACGCCGAAGACCAGCCGGCCGTCGTTGGTGAGGTAGACCTGCTTGTCGTAGCTACCGCTCATACCGGTCTGGGCATTGCCGAAGCCGATCAGCTTGCCGCCGTTGGTGGTACCGGTCTTGAACCACAGCTCGGTCGAGTACGACGACGGTCCGCTGCGCTGGGAGCCGAGCGCGACGTTGCCGGTGCTGCCGTCGAAGGTCGCGGCGGTGCCGGTGCTGATCGCGCCGCTGGCGCCCTGGACAACACCGTCGACATAACTGCCGATGCTGCCGTTGTCCGAGGAGTCCGCCGCCGTCGTGCCCGAGGTCTCGTCCAGACGCCAGAAGGTCGACGGCGCGTCGTTGTAGACGGCCTTGCCGTAGGCGTCGGTGGGAACGGTGGAGGGCGGCGGGGTGCGGCCGGAGGCGGCGTAGTGGTTCTGCACCGCGCTCAGGCCGAGTGCGTGGTCATACACGGCCGTCTCGTCGATCGATCCGGCGAAGAAATTGCTGGTCGGCTGATTGGGCCAGCCGTTGAGGTTGTCGCCGCCGATCCGCCAGTACCCGGCGAAGGACTGGTTCTGGGTCTGGGTGTCGTGGCCGACCTTGGCCCCGTCGACGTAGAGGGTCAGGCCCAGGGGGCCCTGGGTGCCCACCACCTGGTGCCACTGCCCGTCGTTGTAGGCGTTGGCCGAGGTCAGGGTGTCGGCGTAACCGACGTAGACGCCGAACACCAGGTGCCCGTCGTTGGTCAGGTAGACCTGCTTGTCGTAGGAACCGCTCTGCACCGGGTTGCCGCTGAAGTCCAGGCCGCCCTGCTGGTCACCGAAGCCGATGAGCTTGCCGCCGGTGGTGCTGGTGGTCTTGAACCAGGTCTCGACCGAGTAGGTCGAGGGTGAAGCCTGCTTGACGGTGGAGGAGGCATACCCGGTCGAGCCGTTGGTGGTGATCGCGGTGTTGCCGGGCACCGCACCAGCGGCGCCGTAGCTCACCGCGGTGCCACCGAAGGCGAGGCCCGCGTTCTTGCTGGCGGAGGAGTCGGCCAGCACCGGGCCGGCGGCGTCGCCGAGACGCCAGTCCAGCGCAGGGTTGTCGGCGGCGACCGCCGCTTCGTAGGTCGGCGGGGTGGTCACCACGGTGACCGCCCGGCTGGCCGAGGACTTCGGGCCGGCGTTGGAACCGTAGGTCTCGATCGCGTCGGCAGTGTACGTGTGGCTGCTGCCGACAGCCAGGCCGTCGTCGCTGAATGCCAGCACCGGCTGCTTCCAGAACAGCGAGTGCACCGCCGCGGTGGTGATCGGGGCGCTGGCGCCGTCGCGGTAGAGCCGGACCGTCACATCGGTGTCATCGGTGTCCAGCGGGGCCTGCACGAAGATGGAGACCTTGCCGCCGGCCCGGGCAACCACCGTGGGCGTAGCCGGGCGAGCCGGTGCGGCCAGGTCGCCGGTCGACGGATCGAAGCGGGCGAAGCCCTGCTGCGCGAGCCCGTTGACGGTGGTGAACTCGCCGCCGACGAACAGCTGGCTGCCGTCGGTGGCCAGCACCCGCGGGCCGAGGGCAGCGGTCTGGCCGGCCGGGGCGATGCCGCCGTTGGTGTTGGGGTACCAATTGGACACCAGGCCACCACTGGTGGTGCGCGACAGCAGGTGCCGGGAAAGGCCCTTGGACCAGCCGATCTCGGGGAACGCGTCCGGGTCGGTGCCCTGGTCGGCGCTGCAGTCGTGGCTGTGCGAGCCGGTGTAGAGGATGCCACCGATCGGCTGCACCGCCTGGGTGGCGCCCAGGCACCTGCTCTGCCAGCGCAGCGAGCCGTCCCCGCCGTTCACGCCGAAGGTGCCGTCGAAGCAGCCGCCACCGGTGCCCTCGACGCCGAAGTAGGCACCGCTGGAGTCGGTCTTGACGGACTTGGCCTCGACGATGCATCCCTCGGTCTTCGGCGGAATGACCGAGCCTGCCGGGAACGGCAGGGTGGCACCGGTGGCGGTGTCCACGACCGCCGCGGCGTGGTAGCTGGTGTCGCCGTTGACGCTCAGGAACGCACCGGCGAGGTAGAGCTTGTCACCCTGGGGCGAGACAGCGAGCTGGTAGACGATGTTGTCCGGCGTCGTGTTGAACGTGGCCAGCGCGGCACCGGTGCTCGGGCTCAGCGCGGCGACCCGGCGCTTGGCCCGTCCACCGATGGTGGAGAAGGAGCCACCGACATAGACGGTGGAGGCGGTCGCAGCAATGCCGGCCACTCTGCCATTGGCGTTCGGGTTCCAGGCCGACATCGCACCGGACGAAGCCGTGAACGCGGCGATCCGGTTGCGGGTGGTCCCGTCCACGGTGGTGAAGTCACCGCCGGCATATACCGTCTGCCCGTCAGCGCTGATCGACAGCACCTTCACCGCGGCATTGACGTTGTGGTTGAACGAGGTGATGAGCGCGCCGGTGCTGGCGTTGAACGCCGCCAGGTGGTTGCGCGCAACCTCGCCCGACCCCGCCGCGGCGCCGGGCGGCCGGACGCTGGTGAAGTCACCGCCGACGTAGACCACCCCGTTGGTGGCCGCGATCGCCGACACGGCACCGTTGGTCTGCCAACTCGGCGCCACCGTGGAAGGCACCGTCCCCTCCAGTGCGGCCGCCGGCGTCGCCGTCGCCACGACGAGAAGCCCTAAGACCCCCGTGGCAGCGGCAGTGATCCCTGCGATCAGCCTTACGCCCATCAGTTCCCCCTGTTGGAGCATTTCTCTGTCCAGCCTGAGCGAGTCAGCGACCAGCCCATCCCGGGGGTTTCCCCGTTACGCGACAACATCGTCATTAATGGTGCTTCCAGGTGACGGTCCGTAACCGGACGACTCCCGAAGTGAAGTTCCTGCTAAGTCTTGCTGAGACTAGCCGACACCCTCCCCCAATGCAAAAGTTGAGCGGCTCGATTTGGCGTTATTTCTTAAGCCCAAACTGTTGTTACGCACAGCTACCGGAATCAGTACGCTCCGGAGCCGGCTATCACGGCGCGCGCGGTCTTCCACAGGATCAACAAGTCCTCGGCGAGCGACCAATTCTCGACGTAGCGCAGGTCCAGCCGAACCGACTCCTCCCAGCTGAGGTCGCTGCGACCGCTGACCTGCCACAAGCCGGTCAACCCCGGCTTCACCAGCAGCCGGCGGTGGACGTGATCCTCGTAGCGCGCAACTTCCAGCGGCAACGGCGGCCGTGGTCCCACCAGCGACATCGTGCCCCGCACGACGTTGACAAGCTGCGGCAACTCGTCCAGGGAGTACTTGCGCAGGAACCGGCCGACCGGGGTGACGCGCGGATCGTCGCGCATCTTGAACAGGAGCCCGTCGCCGTGATGGCTGTGACCGCGAAGGCCGCCCAGCCGCGCTTCGGCGTCGGTGTACATGGACCGGAACTTCAGCATCAGGAAGGTGCCCCCTGCCCGGCCCACCCGGACCTGACGGAACAGAGCCGGGCCAGGGCTACTGACTTGGACCGCCACGGCGAGCACCAAGAACAGTGGTGAGAGCAACAGCAGCGCCAACGCGGCGACGCTACGGTCGAACGCTCCCTTGAGCACCCTGCGGAAACCCGTGAACTGTGGTTCTTCGACATGCAACAGCGGCAGTCCGGCCACCGGGCGGATGTGCAGCCGCGGACCAGCCACTTCGGTTAAACCGGGCGATACCACCAGGTCGGTTGACGTGCCCTCAAGCTGCCAGGAGATGGAGCGTAACTTCTCCGGGCCGAGCACTCCGGAGGAGACGACGGCGACAGTGTCGGCTTGACTGATCGAAACCGCGGCACGAATGCAGTCGACGTCACCCAGGATAGGAACGTCGATGGCATTGAGCGTGGTGATCGTCCCCTCGTCGATGGCGAGTTCCCCGGGAACACACGCACCGACCACACGCATGCCGGCGTAGCGGTCCCGGCGGACCATGGACGTGAAGTCCTCGATGGCGCTCGCGTCACCGACGACGAGAACCGAGCTCAGCGCACGGCCGCTTCCACGCTGACGGTGCAGCCACTTGCGGGCTCCATAACGGCCGATGATGGTGAACAGCAGGGCCAGCGGCAACGCCAGCAGGACGAACCCGCGGGCCAGGTCAGCCTTCGTGACGAACGAGGTGAAGGCAACCACTGCCGTCAGCTGCAGGAATGCCTGGAAGATGCGCTGGAACTCCGTTGCGCCCACGCCGACGAAACGCGCCTCGTACCCGCGGTTCGTCGACACCGCGGCGACCCACGCCACCGGAGCGAGCACGGTCAGAACCAGGTAGAACCGCCCACCGGCGGAATCGGCGATAGAGCCGAACCGGAACGCGAACGAAGCGACGACCGCTGCTGTGGCCGCGAGGAGATCGACTATCACCAGGCTGAGCTGGTAGCGGCGGAACCACTTGGCGCGACGCTTCGCCGGCTGCGACACCTCCTCAGCGCTGACGGCGTCCGGACGCCTGTGGTGGACCGGCCCGACCCGCGTCACAGGGGCCGGCCGCCGAACGCCCTCTCGGGGTGCAAACCGCGTCATCGTGCGTTCCGCCGAGTCGACAGTGAATCCGGGCCGGTCTGCGATACCGTCCGCAATAGTCGACCCGCCCTTGGCCTCGTCAGGCGCAAAAGGGCCACTCTTGAACATCTGTCCCCCGTTTCTGCCGATCGGCGAGAAGCCGAACGACAGGTCCCCCCCGTTAACCGCAACTCACACTCGGTCTAGCTTTCCCCGTGGACACATTCCCGGCAACTCGACTTTCGTCGCTGGATGGCCCCCTAGTGTTTATACCGTGTTAGCCCACTGTTTGGAAGCGCTAATTTCCTTTACGTAAGGGCCTTCCCGGGAACGTGACATTTTGCCAGCGCTGCGTAAGCGGACGTTTGCGCAGGGTGACCGACGACCCGCGGGTAACCATCCGCCCGGTCGCCGAAATCTGCGATGCGGGAGAATTCGGCCGTGATGACGCGCACAGTGGCTGCTGACCAGCACCTCGACGGTTCGACCACGGAAGACGACACGCCCCTGCGGCGCGACGTCCGGCGAGTCGGCGAACTTCTCGGCGCCTCCCTGGTGCGCCAGCACGGCCCCGAGCTGCTGGACCTCGTAGAACGGGTTCGGGCGCTCACCAAGCAGAGCAAGGACTCCACCCGGGTGGAGGATCGCAACACCGCCCGGGACGAGGTCCGCTCCCTGCTGGCCGACCTGCCGATCGAGACGGCGTCCGCGCTGGTGCGGGCCTTCTCCGCGTACTTCCACCTGGCCAATGTCGCCGAGCAGGTGCACCGGGTCCGCAGCCTGCGTGAGCGCCCGGCCGAGGAGGGTTGGCTGGCCAGTGCGGTCGCGGCCGTCGCCGAGCAGGCCGGGCCGGACGGGTTGACCCACGCTGTGCAGGCACTCGCCGTCCGCCCCGTGTTCACCGCTCACCCGACCGAGGCGAGCCGACGCTCCATCCTCGGCAAGCTCCGGCGGCTGGCCGATGTGCTCGCCACCCCCACCGAGCCCGGCAGCGCCGCCCGCGAGCGGCAGGACCGCACGCTGGCCGAGATCATCGACCTGATCTGGCAGACCGACGAGTTGCGCCGGCACCGGCCCACCCCGGTGGACGAGGCGCGCAACGCCGTCTATTACCTGCAGGAGCTGATCGACGAGACGCTGCCCGACTTCACCGTCGACCTCGCCGCCGAGCTGAGCCGGCACGGCGCCACCCTGGACTCCGACGCCCGGCCGCTGACGTTCGGCTCCTGGATCGGCGGCGATCGCGACGGCAATCCGAACGTCACCGCCGCAGTCACCAGCGAGGTGCTCCGGCTGCAACACCAGGTCGCGGCCCGTTCGGCGCTGCAGGCGATCGACGCGCTCGTCCTGGAGCTGTCCTCGTCCAGTTCGATCGTGGGCGTCAGCGACGAACTGGTCAGCTCCATCCAGGCCGACCTCGCGAACCTGCCCGAGCTGGACCCACGGGTGCTGACGGTGAACGAGACCGAGCCGTACCGGCTGAAGCTGTCCTGCATCCGGCAGAAGATCCGTAACACCCGCGAGCGCGTCGAGACCGGGACGCCGCACGTCCCGGGACACGACTACCTCGGTCGCGGCGAGGTGCTCCTGGAGTTGCGGCTGATCGGGGAGTCGCTGCGGGACAACGCCGGCTCGCTCATCGCCGACGGCCTGCTCGGACGGGTGCAGCGGACGATCTCGATCTTCGGCCTGCACCTGGCCACCCTGGACATTCGCGAGCACGCCGAGGTCCACCACCACGCGGTCGGTCAGCTGATCGACCGGTTGAAAGAGGAGCACTGGCTCTACGCCGACCTGCCCCGCGACTACCGGACCAGGCTGCTGTCCAAGGAGCTGGCCTCCCGGCGCCCGCTCGCGCCGACCCCGCCGCCGCTGGACGCCGCCGGTGCCACGACGTTCGCGGTGTTCGACGAGATCCGGCACGCCCTGGACACCTACGGGGTGGACGTCATCGAGAGCTACATCGTGTCGATGACCATGGGCTCCGATGACGTGCTGGCCGCCGTCGTCCTCGCGCGCGAGGCCGGGCTGGTGGACGTGCACGGCAACGGCGACACCCTGCCGTTCGCCCGGATCGGCTTCGTTCCACTGCTCGAGACCGTCGATGAGCTGCGGCGCAGCGGCGAGGTGCTGGACGAGCTGCTGTCCGATCCCACCTACCGGCTGATCGTCCGGCTGCGCGGTGACGTCCAGGAGGTGATGCTCGGCTACTCCGACTCCAACAAGGACGCCGGCATCACCACCTCGCAGTGGGAGATCCACAAGACCCAGCGAACCCTGCGGGACGTCGCCGCCCGGCACGGCGTCCGGCTGCGGCTGTTCCACGGCCGCGGTGGCACGGTGGGTCGAGGCGGCGGTCCGACGTACGACTCGATCCTGGCCCAGCCGTGGGGCGTGCTGGCAGGCGAGATCAAGTTCACCGAGCAGGGCGAGGTGATCAGCGACAAGTACGCGCTTCCCGAGCTGGCCCGGGAGAACCTGGAGCTCACCGTCTCGGCGGTGCTGCGGGCCTCGACGCTGCACCTGCGCCCGCGCCAGGGCACGGCCCAGCTGCAGACCTGGGACCAGACCATGGAGCTGGTCAGCGACGCCGCGTTCGCCGCCTACCGCCGGTTCATCGACGACCCGGGGCTGCCCGGGTACTTCCTGGCGTCCACGCCGGTGGAACAGCTCGGCTCGCTGAACATCGGCTCGCGCCCGTCCCGGCGGCCGGACTCCGGCGGCGGCATCTCGGGGCTGCGGGCGATTCCGTGGGTGTTCGGCTGGACCCAGTCCCGCCAGATCGTCCCCGGCTGGTTCGGTGTCGGCTCAGGCCTGAAGGCCGCGCGCGAGGCCGGCATGCAGACCGCGCTGAGCGACATGCACACGAACTGGCACTTCTTCCGCACGTTCATCTCCAACGTCGAGATGACGCTGTCGAAGACGGACCTGGAAATCGCCTCGCACTACGTCTCCACCCTGGTGCCCGAGGACCTCCAGCGGCTGTTCGAGCTGGTCAAGGCGGAGCACGAACTGACCGTGGACGAGGTGCTCCGGGTCACCGGCGAGCAGTTCCTGCTCGACAACCAGCCACTGCTGCAGCGGACGCTGAGCGTTCGGGATGCCTACCTCGACCCGATCTCGTACGCCCAGGTCGACCTGCTGTCCCGCGTGCGATCGCTGGAGGCCGGCTCATCGGCTACCGGAACGGCCGGCCCGGACGAGCCGGACGACGACACCGCCCAACTGCGCCGCGCGCTGCTGCTCACCATGAACGGTGTCGCCGCGGGGCTGCGCAACACCGGCTGAGGCCCTTCGACGGTTGCCATCGGCGTGTCCGAAAGCCGCCAGCCAGCGCGCCGGCGGTGCGGCAGACTGCGGGTATGGCCATCGACGAGGAGTCCGCGTACCGGGCGGTGCGCAGCCGGGACCGGCGCTTCGACGGCATGTTCTACACCGGCGTGCGCACCACCGGCATCTACTGCCGGCCCTCCTGTTCGGCACGCACCCCGCACCGCCGCAACGTCGGCTTCTATGCCAGCGCCGCGGCCGCCCAGCGGGCCGGCTTCCGGGCCTGCAAGCTGTGCCGGCCCGATGCCACGCCCGGCTCGGCGGAATGGAACGTCCGGGCGGACCTCGCCGGTCGCGCCAGCCGACTGATCTCCGACGGAGTGCTCGACCGCGATGGCGTGGCGGGGCTCGCTCGGCGACTGGGCTATTCCGAACGCCAGGTCAGCCGGGCGGTCGTCAGCGAGCTCGGTGCCCCGCCGCTGGCGCTGGCCCGGGCCCAGCGCGCGCAGACCGCCCGCATCCTGCTGGAGACCAGCTCGCTGCCTGCCTCCGACGTCGCGTTCGCGGCGGGGTTCGCCAGCGTCCGGCAGTTCAACGACACCATCCGCGAGGTGTTCGACGCGACCCCGACCGGCCTGCGCGCCCATCGCCAGGGCCGCGCGGCCAACGCGCCGGCCGCCGGCTTGCTCGACCTGCGGCTGCCCTACCGAGTCCCCATGACGTTGGCGACCACGCTCGCGTTTCTGGCCAGGCGCGCGATTCCGGGGGTGGAGGACTTCGACGGGACGACGTACACCCGGACCGTGCCCCTGCCGCACGGACCCGGCCTGATCGCGGTGACCGAGCGCTCCGCCGCCTGCTGCGCGGACGGTCAACGCCCCGGCGGCACGCCGCACGTGCACGTCCGGTTGCGGCTCACCGACCTCCGGGACCTCGCGGCGGCCGTCGCCCGGACCCGGCGGTTGCTCGACCTCGACGCCGATCCGGTCGCGGTCGACGAGGTGCTCCGGTCCGATCCGACGGTGCGGCCACTGGCCCTCGCCTTTCCCGGCCTGCGCTCTCCCGGCGCCGTGGACGGTTTCGAGATGGCGGTCCGCGCGGTGGTCGGCCAGCAGGTGTCGGTCGCCGCGGCCCGGACCGTCCTGGGCCGGCTCGCGGCCGACCATGGCAGCCCGGCGTTCGACGGCGAGCCGGGCTGGTTGTCGTTTCCGCACCCGTCGGTACTGGCCGAGGCGGACCCCGCACGCTTGCCGATGCCGGTGGCACGCGGCCGGACCATCGTCTCGCTCGCGGCACGGATGGCCGGCGGCGAGCTGGTGCTGGACGCCGGGGCGGACCGCGACGCCGCCCGTGCCGCGTTGCTGGAACTGCGCGGGATCGGGCCCTGGACTGCCGAGTACCTTCAGATGCGGGCAACCGGGGACCCCGACGTCTTCCTGGCATCAGACCTCGGCGTTCGGCACGCGTTGACCGCGCTCGGTGGCGAGCCGGCTGAGTCCGCCTCGGCGTTCGCACCGTGGCGCAGCTACCTGACCCATCAGCTCTGGGCGTCCCTACCGGCCCCGCCCGGCCCCGCCCGACGGACCTATAGTTCACCGACAGCACGCTCCGCAAAGGACATCCGATGACCCACAGCATCCTCGCGTCCCCGATCGGCGACATCCTGCTGACCGGCGACCGACACGGTCTCTCCGGCCTGTACACCGCTCAGCACGGCAAGAAGCCGACCGACATCGGCGAGCGGGTGGACAGCGACTTCGCCGAGGTACGCCGGCAGCTCGACGAGTACTTCGCCGGTGAGCGCGACATGTTCGATGTGGTGCTGAGCCCCGTCGGCACGATGTTCCAGCGCAGGGTGTGGGAGGCGCTGCGCCGCATCGACTACGGCAGCACGGTCAGCTACACCCAGCTGGCGAACCAGATCGGCAACCCGAAGGCCGTCCGGGCCGTCGGCGGGGCGAACGGGCGCAACCCGATCTCGATCATCGTGCCGTGCCACCGGGTGGTGGGCGCCGACGGCAAGATCGTCGGCTACGCGGGCGGCTTCCACGCCAAGCGCTGGCTGCTCGACCACGAGATCGCGCACCTGAGCCGGTAATTACCCCGACCAATCGCTAGCGCACCGTCACGGTGCGGCAGCCGAGGTTGGGGTTGGCGGTGCCCTTACCGATGTTCAGCGCGTACGCGCACACGCTGTGGGCACCCCTGGCCAGCTTGGTGGCGGTGTAGCCGAAGCCCTGGTTCGGTCCGGCGCCGATCGCGCGCGCGACGTCCGGTCGCGACAGCCCGGTGGCTACCCGGGCGCGCATCTTCTTGTCGACATAGACGTCGACCTGCAGCCGGGTCGACAGCGCGTCCGGGTCCGCGGCCCAGCCCACCACCTTCGCGGTGCCGGCACCGGCGGTGACCGAGTCGACGTTGCCACGCGGGTTGCGCAGCGCCGCGGCCGCGTTCGCGTTGGTGATCAGGGACGTGGCCTGGGCTCCCACTCCGATCGAGATGACCGGATGCGCCGCCGGAGTCAGCCACCGCATCACCACGTCGAGCGACGCGGCGGAGATCGCCACGCAGCCGGCGGTGGGCCGGCCGTTGGTCACGTGCAGGAAGAAGGCGGAGCCGGCACCGGCCACCACCGGAAAGCGGTTGTAGTCGATGACCACGGCGTGGGCGTAGACGGCACCGGCGGTGTAAAGGTTCTCGCTTGCGCCGCCGGGGGACGCCGCCTGCCGGACGTGGGTGTTGTACGCCGGGGTGCCGGACTCGCCGTCCCACCAGTCCGAGGGGCCGGCCTGGAAGTACGGCAGGGTGGTGCCGTTGTTCGGCTGGTTGCCGAACGCCTGGGTGAGGGTGAACACGCCGGCCGGGGTGCGCGCGCTGCCCTCGCTGGCGTGGCCGATACCGAGCTCACCGACATAGGCGGTGTAGGGGCCGGCCGCGTGCCAGTAGCCACCGCGGCCGGAGGTTTGCCAGAGGTCGAGCCGAGCCGTTGTCGACTTGGCGCTGGTCGCCTGGACGGTGATGACCCGCTGCGGAGTAGCCGTTGCGGCGGCGACCGGTGCGGCGGTGGCGGCGGTGAGCACCGTCACACCGATCCCGCCCACCGCGGCTCCCAGCACCGCGACCATGAATGACTTCAGGAATCCGCGCATGACTTCTCCTCGGGGCAACACCCCTGACCATCCCCGTACCAACAACAGCACTGCTTACCGGACCACTTGGTAGAGGTATACCGGACCACCGTTGACCTGTCACGGCAGCGACAATTGGACGGCTGCCGCAGCGACTGATCTGGACGGTCGCGGCAGCGGGTTCAGGCCGTCGCGACCTGCCCATTGCCGATCGTCCACCTGAAGCCACCGCGGGGAACGAGCATCAGCCGGAGCCCGCCGTTCAGCTCGAACTGCAGCGGCTCGGGCACGCCGTCGTCGGCCAGTTCCCGATCGGCGAGAACTCCAACGCCGTCCGGTAGAAGTCATAGGACGTCCGCCGGTCCGCGATCGGAAGGCTGATCACCACAGGTTGCACCTTCATCCGACACTCCCGACTGTTCGGCACGGCTATGAGTTGGTCAGCACGGCTATGAGTTGAACTCATTTTGGGCGGCGTCGAGGCCCTTGGCGATAATTGCTTCGGCCGCGTCCGCCGCACGGTCGACGAAGAATGCCAGCTCTTTGCGCTCAGCCGCTGCGAACTCGCGCAGCACGTAGTCGGCCGGGTCCTGGCGGCTGGGGGGACGCCCGATGCCGAAGCGCACCCGGGCGTACTCCTTCGATCCGAGCGCCGCGGTGGTCGACTTCAGGCCGTTGTGGCCGCCCTCGCCGCCACCGCGCTTGAGCCGCAGGGCTCCATAGGGCAGGTCCAGCTCGTCGTGCACGAGCACGATCCGCTCGACCGGGATCTTGTAGAACCGGCTGACAGCGACGATCGGGCCGCCGGACTCGTTCATGTACGACTTGGGCTTGGCCAGGATCACCGACTCACCGGCGAGGCGCCCCTCGACCACGTCGGCGCGGCCCTTGTGTGCCTTGAACGAGCCACCTGTCCGGCGGGCAAGTTCCTCCACCACGAAGAAGCCGGCGTTGTGCCTCGTCCCGGCATAGCGAGGGCCCGGATTGCCCAGGCCGACGATGAGAAATCGTTCGTCCGGCATGAGCTGATCCGGGCCCTTTCGCCGTTAGCTGCGTGCGGCGGACAACGGGTGTCCGTCCCTACTCGGTGGTCTCGGTGGGCTTGTCCTCGACGATTCCGAGCTCCTCGACCGCTTCGGCCGTCTCGGCCTCCAGGTCCTCGGCGGTCGGAGCGGCACCGACGGCAACCAGCAGCGTCTCGGGGTCGGTGACCAGGGTCGTCCCGGCTGCCAGGGTCAGGTCCTTGGCGGAGACACTGCTGCCGACCTCCATGCCCTCGATCGAGATCTCGATCTCGGTGGGCAGGTGGGTGGCCTCGGCCTCGACCGTGACCGAGGTGGCGTCCTGCGCGAGCAGGCCACCGGGAGCGATCTCGCCGGTGAGGACGAGGGGAACGTCGATGGTGACCTTCTCGCCGAGGCGCACCGCAAGCAGGTCGACGTGCTCGAAGTCGCCCCTGATCGGGTCGCGTTGGATGGCCTTGGGAATGGTCAGCTGGTCTTCACCCTCGAGGGCGAGGGTCAGCAGGACGTTGGAGCCACCCCGGCGGATCGCGAGGGTGAACTCACGGGCCGGCAGCGAGACGTGGCGCGGGTCCGCGCCGTGGCCGTAGATGACCGCGGGGATCTTGCCCGCACGACGGGTACGACGAGCGCCACCCTTGCCGAACTCGGTGCGTACTTCGGCGTCTAAACGAACTTCGGACACGGGAGCGCTCCTTGATACTGGTTAACGTTGCTAAGTGGGGACCGGCGGCGGACCAGTGGTCCGACTCAAGTCGTATGCGGTTGTCTGCGCGGTGTTGCCCCAACGCACCGGTCTCGACACAGCGCCCGCCTCACCACCGTGGTGCAGGAGTGGTGCGCGAGCACAGCAGTCAACAACACAGCGCCGGCAAGCACCGCGTCGATAACGGGCCCCTGCGAGGCACTTGACAGTGACTCGCGGGCTCCCTCGCCGAGGCAACCCGTTGATCTTACAAGGCACTATTCTCCCGGCGAAATCGGGTCCCGACGGGCGCAACGCACCGCGGGACTGCACGTAGAGCTGGCCTGGGCTGACCCGGTCCCTGGCACCGAACAGGGCGAGGTCGAATACGCGATCACCAGAGACCGGTGGATCGCAAGCCAACAGTCGTCGACACCGAGGTTCGGATAGCGACCGGCGTTGGCCGAAGTCGTGTTGCCAGGCTCCTGGCTGGACGCATAGCGCTTGACGCCTTCTCCGTCCTGGCAACTGCGGCCTGGCAACACTGTCGGCCTCGAAGGGCAGACTGTGGCGTATGACTGACATCGCGTTGTTCCACTCGGTGCTCGGCGTCCGACCGGGCGTGACTGAAGCTGCTGATCGCTTACGAGCCGCTGACCACGAGGTGCTGGTTGTGGATCAGTACGACGGTCAGGTCTTCGACGACTACGACGAAGCCAACCGGTTCGCCCAAGCGATCGGTTACCCCGCGCTGATGCAGCGTGCTGCGCAGGCCGTGGAGGGTCTGCCGGACGGGTTCATCGCCGCGGGGTTCTCCAACGGTGGCGGCATGGCTGAGTTCGTCGCCACGGTGCGTCCGGTGAGCGGGGTCCTGATGCTGTCTGGCGCCCTTGCCCTGGGCATGATCGGAGTCGACGCCTGGCCAGCGGGAGTGCCAGCCCAGATCCACTACACAACGGCAGACCCGTTCCGAAATCAGGAGTGGATCGATGCCGTGGTCGCGCAGGTGAAGTCGGCGGGTGCGGCTGTCGAGATCTTCGACTATCCCGGGGCGGGACACCTGTTCACCGACTCCTCGATGCCGGCCGAGTATGACCAGCGGTCCACTGAGCTGTTGTGGTCGCGAGTCCTGCCGTTCTGCGCGGCGGCAGCGAGGTAATGCAGCTCCGCGGTCAGCTTGTCTGCTGCGCGGTTTCGCCCGCACGCCGAGCCCTCGGTTTTCCTGCCCGTACGACGCTCACCTACTGCGACGGCGGTTGCTTGAAATGGCGGCGTTGACATCACGGCGATGGGTTCGACCGCGTCCGGTGCCTCCGGAGGAGCCATCACGCGTAGGACCGGTTGGCTCTCGATCGTTGTCACCCACCACGTGACGAAGGAGCAGCATGCCTGCTGCTCGTCCCTTCGGGCTTGCACCTGACACGGTGTCAGGCCCTAACGTTCGCTGCATGTGTGCCGCCCCGAGACCACGACCTGCCGCGTCATGGAGCGTGGGCGAACTGTCTCGGGCAACCGGCCTATCCGTGCGAGTGCTGCGGCATTGGGAGCAGCTGGGACTCGTCACGCCCGCCCGCACAGCCAGCGGCCACCGTCGCTACGGGGCAGCCGAGGTCACCCGCTTGTATCGGGCGCTCGCTCTTCGCCGCACGGGCTTGAGCCTGCGGCAGGTCGCGACGCTGTTGGAGGAGCAGGATCCCGACCCCTCCTCGACGCTACGGGCGCACCTCGCCGAGCTCGACGAAGACCTGCGTCGCCGCGGCGGCCTGCGGGATCGCCTGGCCAGCGCCCTCGCCGGTCTGGAGGGCACCGACCCGGCCAACCACGGCGAGAGCGGCACGGACGCGCAACTACTGATGAAGGTGATTGAGACGATGATGATGTTCGAGCAGTACGTCCACGGCTATCTGCCCGAGGAGAACCTACGCTTGCACGACCAGGCCGGCACACTTGTCGAGCTGCTGCACGGCGACACCGGCTACCCGCCCGGCAGCACGGTGCTTGAAGTCGGCTGCGGAGTCGGTGCGCAGACCGTTACTCTCGCCGGACGCAGCCCCGGCGCACGGATCACCTCCGTCGACATCTCGACTGACTCCCTTGCCGAGGCCAAGAAGCGCATAGCAGCTGCGGGCATCGATACCGTCACCCTCGCATCGGCCGACGTGTTCGCCCTGCCCCACCACGACGGTGCCCTGGCTGCTGAGACGTTCGATCACGTCTTCGTGTGCTTCCTCCTCGAACATCTGCCCCGACCCGTCGAGGCCCTCACGCGGCTGCGCAGCATGCTCAAGCCCGGCGGCAGCCTCACCGTCATCGAGGGAGATCACGGCTCGACCTACTTCCACCCCGACAGCGACGCCGCCCAAGACACGATCGACTGCCAGATCACGCTGCAGCGCCACGCCAAAGGGGACGCCTTGATCGGCCGGCGTCTGTACCCACTGCTGGCCGAAGCCGGCTGCCACGACGTGACGGTCTCTCCCCGCATGGTCTACGTCGACGCCACTCGGCCCGACCTCGTCGATGGGTTCATCCGCAAGACCTTCACCGCCATGATCGCCGGCGTCCGCGAGGCCGCCATCGCCGCCGGGCTCATCGACGCCGACCGGTTCGACACCGGGATCCGAGACCTCGAACGAACCACTGAACCCGACGGTGTGTTCTGCTACACCTTCTTCAAAGCCACCGCGACAAGATGAGCGGACATTCCGGCGGGCCGGCCCGGCTGTCAGTCCCTCGTGGCACAGTCGAGCCGTGGACAGACTCAGCAACCAACAGATCCTCGATGCAGGGCTTGCCGACTGGCGCAAGCTGGCCCAGGCACTGCACGCGCGCTACTCGATCCCGGACTACATCACGGCAGCGGCGTTCGTCGCCGAGGTGGCACAGGTCGCCGAGGCCGGCGGTCACCACCCCGACCTGAAACTGACCCACGGCGTCATCGACGTCTCGCTGTGCACCCATGAGGACGGCCTATGGGTCACCCAGCAGGACATCGACATGGCCCGGACGATCAGCGGGATCGCCCGCGAGAGCGGGCTCGATCCCGAGCCCACCGCGGTAGTCCAGCTCGAGATCGCGCTCGACACCGCGCACGAGGACAGCGTCGCCCCCTTCTGGTCGGTCCTGCTCACCGGTAGCCCGGACAACAAGATCTACGACTCGGTCTTCGACCCCACCGGCCGGGTCCCTGGCCTGTGGTTTCAGGGCACTGAAGACCACGAGACTCCCCGCCAGCGCTGGCACTTCGACCTTTGGCTCGCCCCCGACGTGGCCGACGAACGGATCGCGGCGGCCGTGGCTGCCGGCGGCTCCATCGCCGACGACTCTGCGGCGCCATCCTTCACCGTGCTCTCCGACCCCGACGGCAACCGCGCCTGCATCTGCACCACGCTCGGTCGCGACTAATCAGGGTCGGGTTATGTCCGTACAGGTGCGGCCGGCGACGGCGGATCGATGGGATGACCTCGTCACGGTGTTCGGGCGACGCGGCAATGATCCTTCGTGGTGCTGGTGTCGGCTCTTCCTCAGCTCGGGAACTGACGAGCCCTCGTCGTCTAACCGGACACCGAACCACCGCCAGGCGCTGCGGCAGGAGATCACTCATGCCCCGACCGCTCCGGGTCTGATCGCTTACGTCGGTAATCAGCCTGTGGGTTGGACCCGAGTCGGTCCCCGTTCTGGCTTTCCGGGGGTCGGGGGAAACAGGGCCCTGACAAGGGTGCTCATCGATGATCCCGGCGCTTGGTGGGTGACATGCTTCGCAATCGACAGCCGCCACCGGCGATCAGGCGTCGCGTCAGCGCTACTTGAATCCGCCGTCACGTTCGCCCGTGATCACGGTGCGACGGCCGTCGAGGGTCACCCGGTGGACGTGGCCGGCTTGACAGCTACTCGTGTGAGCGGGTCTGCGCTCTATACCGGGACCATGGCGATGTTCGTTGCCGCCGGCTTCTCCGAAGTCGCGCGCACGTTCCCCACTCGGCCGGTGATGCAGCTCCTGATGTGACTTGCGACCATATAGCGATCCCCACTGCGCGTCCGTGACCCGCGTAGCACGACGTCTCGGTCAGGGTTCCTCAGTGACACAAGCTCAGTGACACAAGCTTCTAGTGCCAAATAGCGCTGCGAGATGGTGCCATCTACCGCCGCGAGTCACAGCCGCCGAGACCACTACGCTCACAGAAGTGTCGGAAACTCAGCGCACGGTCACGGTTCGGGTTCCGGCCAAGATCAATCTGCTGCTCGCCGTGGGGCCGCGCCGCCCCGACGGTTTTCACGAGCTGAGCACCGTCTTCTGCGCCGTTGGGCTGTACGACACCGTCACCGCATCACCAGCCACCGACCTGAGCGTGCGGCTGACCGGACCCGAGAGTGCCGGACTCCCCGCGGACGCACGCAATCTCGCCTGGCGAGCCGCGGTGCTGCTGGCCGAACACGTCGGCATCGAGCCGCGAGTCCGGCTGTCGATCGACAAGGCCATCCCCGTCGCCGCCGGCCTGGCCGGTGGTTCGGCGGACGCCGCCGCTACGCTGCTGGCCTGTGCGCGGCTGTGGAACCTCACCGTCGAACCCGCCGCCCTGGACGCGCTGGCCGCCGAGCTGGGCAGCGATGTCAGCTTCGCGCTGCACGGCGGGTGCGCCCTCGGCACCGGTCGCGGCGAGCGGTTGCGTCCGGTCCCGGCGGCGGCGGCGTCCTCCTGGGTGCTCGCGGCGGCATCGGGCGGCCTGTCCACGCCCCGGGTCTACGCCGAGCTCGACCGGCAGCGCGCGGCCGGCACCGGCTCACCGGTGGCCCGGGGTCCGGAGCCGGTGATCGCCGCCCTCGGCTCCGGCGATCCGCACCTGCTCGCCGACCGGCTGGGCAACGACCTGGAGCCGGCCGCACTGGCGCTCGCTCCCTACCTCGGTGCAACCCTGGCCGCCGGCCGCAGGCTCGGGTCCCTCGGCGGCCTCGTGTCCGGCTCCGGTCCGACCTGCGCCTTTCTCGCGCCCGACGGCGAGGCGGCTGAGCGGCTGGCCCAGGACCTGCTCGCCAGCGGCACCTGCCGGTTCGCCCGAGCGGTGGTCGGTGGCGCAGCGCGGCCGGAACTCACTGTCCGGTCGAATCAATCACCTGACGCACCACTTATTCTTGCCGCCGACCGCACGGCGGATCTCCCTGCCGCCAACCACGTGGCGGACACCCTGAAAGCCGACGGAAAGTCCTGATGGCCAATCTCATCAACCTCGAAAACGTCTCGAAGAGCTACGGAACCACCAACGTCCTGGACAGCGTGTCGCTGGGCATCGGGGACTCCGACAAGATCGGGGTGGTCGGGCGGAACGGTGGCGGCAAGTCGACCCTGCTGCGGATGATCACCGGAGCCGAGGCACCGGACGCCGGACGGGCGACCCGCACCGGCGGCCTGCGGATAGCCACGGTCGACCAGGCCGGGGTACTGAGGGCCGGTGCCACGGTGCGCGACCTCGTGATCGGCGACGCCGCCGAGCACGTCTGGGCCGGCGATGCCGCGATCCGGGACGTGCTGACCGGGCTGGGGCTTGCCGCGCTCGGGCTCGAAACCGTCGTCGACCGGATGTCGGGAGGCGAGCGCCGGCGAGTGTCGCTTGCGGCCGCCCTGGTCACCGACGCCGACCTGCTGGTGCTCGACGAGCCCACCAACCACCTCGACATCGAGGGCGTCACCTGGCTGGCGGAGTACCTCAGCCGACGCCGCGGCGCGCTGCTCACCGTGACCCACGACCGGTGGTTCCTCGACGCGGTCTGCACCCGGACCTGGGAGGTCATCGACTCCGGTGTGCGCGCCTTCGACGGTGGCTACGCCGCGTACGTGCTCGCCCGCGCCGAGCGCGACCGCCAGGCCAACGCCAGCGAGGCGCGCCGGCAGAACCTGATGCGCAAGGAGCTCGCGTGGCTGCGGCGGGGCGCTCCGGCGCGCACCTCCAAGCCCCGGTTCCGGATCGACGCCGCGGAGGCCCTGATCGCCGATGTCCCGCCGGTGCGCAGCTCGGTGGAGCTGAGGGCGCTGTCGGCCAAGCGGCTCGGACGCACCGTCTATGACGTCGAGGACGTGGACCTGTCCGTCGGTGCGGACGGTGAGCGGCGGCAACTGTTCTCCGACGCGACCTGGCACGTCGGCCCCGGCGACCGGATCGGCGTGATCGGGGTCAACGGCTCCGGCAAGACGCACCTGCTGCGGCTGCTCGCCGGGGAGCTGCAGCCCGACGCCGGCAAGGTGGTGATCGGCCAGACCGTCCACGTTGGGTACCTGTCGCAGAACGTCACCGAGCTCCCCGTCAACCTCCGGGTCATCGAGGCGGTGACGGAGGTTCGTAGTACCGCGGTCATCGGCGGGGTGGAGCAGTCGGCCACCCAGCTGGCGGAGCGGTTCGGCTTCGCCAACGAGCGCCAGTGGACGCCGGTGAGCGACCTGTCCGGCGGCGAGCGGCGCCGGCTGCAGTTGCTGCGGCTGCTGCTGACCCAACCCAACGTCCTGCTGCTGGACGAGCCGACCAACGACCTGGACACCGACACCCTCGCCGAGCTGGAGGACCTGCTCGACTCGTGGCCCGGAACGCTGGTGGTGGTGAGCCACGACCGGTACCTGGTGGAACGGATCTGCGACTCGACCGTCGCCCTGCTCGGGGACGGCTCCATCGCCGCGCTGCCGGGTGGGATCGATGAGTACCTGCAGCGCCGGGCTGCCGAGCTGCGGGCGGCGAAGCCGGCTCCGGCGCTGGGCAGCGACGCCAAGCCGGGACGCAAGAGCGATCCGCGCGCCGCTCGCAAGGAGATGTCCCGGCTCGAGCGCGAGATCTCCCGCCTGGACAAGCGCGAGGCCCAGCTGCACGACGCGCTCGCGAAGAACGCGACGGACTACACCAAGATCAGCGAACTGGACGCCGAGCTGCGCACGCTGCTGGCGGCGAAGGAGGCGGCCGAGCAGAGCTGGCTGGAGCTGTCAGAGGAGGTGTGACAGCTCTGGGACGAGGTCTGACAAGCTCCCGGGATAGGTGCGCCGCTCACGACCCGAGTTCGAGGGTGGGCTCGGCGACCAGACCGCGCAGCCCGTTCCACCCGAGGTTGACCAGGTGCGCGGCGACCTCCTCGCGGCTGGGCTGGCGTACCTCGAGCCACCACTGCCCGGTCAGCGCCACCATTCCCACCAGCATCTGGGAGTACATGCCGGCGAGGTCGGCGTTGAAGTGCCGGGCGCTGAACTCCTGCCGCAGGACGTACTCGACCTGGCTGGCGATGTCGTTGAGCAAGGATGAGAAGGTGCCGGTACTGGTGGCCACCGGCGAGTCGCGCACCAGGATCCGGAAGCCGTCCGTCTCTTCCTCGATGTAGGTGAGCAGCGCGAGGGTGGCCTGCTCGACCAGCGCGCGCGGGTTGTTCCCGGTCAGGGCCGAGATGACGGCATCGAGCAGGCTGCGCATCGCCCGGTCCACCACCACGGCGTACAGCCCCTCCTTGCCGCCGAAGTGCTCGTACACGACCGGTTTGCTGACACCGGCCCGCGCCGCGACCTCTTCGATGGAGGTCACCTCGAAGCCCTTCTCCGCGAAGAGCGCCCGCCCGACGTCCAGCAGTTGCTCGCGGCGTTCCTTGCCGGTCATCCGGACCCGGGGCCTGGCTTCGCTGTCGGTCACTCCGAGCATTGTTCCAGCACGGCGATCACCGCAACGGCCGCACCGGCTTCCACGGCAGCGGGCTGGACAGCACCAGCGACGAGGTCGGCTTGCCGTAGCGGGCCAGCCGGTCGATCAGGTCCTGGAACTGCGCCATGTCCGCGACCGCGATCTTCAGCACGGTGCAGGCGTCGCCGGTGACCCGGTGCACCTCCAGAACCTCCGGCCAGTCATGGACGCTCGGGTCCTTGAGGATGCACTTGGCCCCGTAGCAGTCGAGCTGCACGAACGCCTGGACTCCCCTGCCGAGCGCCGCCGGGTCGACCCGAGCCTGGTACGCCTGGATCACGCCGGTGTCGGTCAACCGGCGGATGCGCTCGGCCACCGCCGGTGCGGACAGGTTCACCCGCCGCGAGATCTCGTTCTGCGACAGCCGGGCGTCCTGCTGCAGTTCGGCGAGAATCCGCCAGTCGGTTCCGTCCACGGTAAGACCTTACGTCCATAAAGCGTTTTTGTCATAACGCCTTGCGTCCACCAAGCCGATGAGCGCGTGCCGGTGGTGGGCGCGATTCCCTGCGAACCCCGCCGTTGCGATCATTGAGCCATGACCGCCGCCCCGCTGAGCGCACCCCGCACCAATCCCGCTGACGACTCCGACGCTCCCGACCTCGCCCCCGGCGGACGCACGCCCTACGTCGAGTACACCGACTCCGACGTGCTCACCAAGCTGATCCACCCGGTCACCGCAGAGCCCCTCGAGGTCACCTTCATCGTGGCGACCCAGATCATGGAGCTGCACTTCAACCTGCTGCTGCACGAGTGGCAGCTGGCTCTCGCACGGCTGGCCGAGGACGATCTCGACGAGGCGCTGGCCGCGCTGCGACGCTCCGTCGTGACGCAGGACTGCCTTATCGGGTCGTGGGATCTGCTGTCGGTCATGTCGGCGGTGCAGTACAACCGGTTCCGCGAATCGCTCGGTAAGGCGTCGGGTTTCCAGTCCTTCAGCTACCGCCAGCTGGAGTTCCTCATCGGTGCCAAGAACCAGCGGATGCTCAGCCCGCACGCGGGGATGCCGGCCGTGCACGCCCGGCTGCAGGCGGCCTACGACGGGCCGTCGATCTATGATGCGGCGCTGGCGTTCCTCGCTCGGCGCGGGCTGCCCGTGCCGGCCGAGGTGCTCGCACGCGACGTGCGTGAGCCGTGGACGGAGCCGCACGCCGGCGTCGTCGAGGCCTGGCGGCTGGTGTACGAACGGTCGGACAACCGCTCGGAGGGACGCTCCGACAGCCGCTCGAACGGCCGCTGCGAAGACACTGACGCCGCGCGGCTGGCTACGCTGGCGGACGTGCTGACCGCCATCGCCGAGCGGCACTCCAGCTGGCGGTTCACGCACTATCTGTCGGTGCGCCGGATCCTCGGGGCCAAGCCGGGCACCGGCGGCTCCGCTGGCCTGGCATGGCTCAAGCGGACCGTGGACGCGCCGGTGTTCGTCGACCTCTGGGAGGTTCGCAATGTCCTCTGACGCGCTGACCGACGTCGCGCTCCCGGCCCCGTCCTGGGCCGACGCCGAGGCGGCCGACCGCGCGGACCTGCTGGCCCCCGTACTGCAAAGGTTCCAGCTGCCGGCGGGTGTGATCTACCTCGACGGCAACTCCCTCGGCGCGGCGCCGGTCGCGGTGACCCCACTGATCGAGGACGTCATCACCCGCCAGTGGGGCCAGGACCTCATCACCTCGTGGAACGTCAACGGCTGGTGGGAGCTGCCCGCCCGGCTGGGCGACGAGGTCGGTGCACTCATCGGGGCGGCGGCGGGCCAGGTGGTGTGCGGCGACTCCACGTCCGTCCAGCTCTTCCAGGCCCTCGTCGCGGCCTGCCGGTTGCGGCCCGGCCGGACGGTGATCCTCACCGACGGCGCGAACTTTCCCACCGACCAGTACATCGCCGACTCGGTGGGTCGGCTGCTCGGGCTGCAGGTGATCCGGTGCCCGCCCTCCGAGCTCGCCGAGCACTTGGACGAGCGCGTCGCGGTGGCGTCGTTCTCACTGGTCGACTACCGCACCGGGGAGCTGTTCGACGCCGCCACTGTCACCAACGCCGTCCATCAGGCCGGCGCCCTGATGCTGTGGGACCTGTGCCACGCGGCCGGCGCCCTGCCGGTGCACCTGGACGCGATCGAGGCCGACTTCGCGGTGGGCTGCACGTACAAGTACCTCAATGGCGGTCCCGGCGCACCGGCCTACATCTACCTCGCGCAACGGCACCAGGCCCGGGCCGAGCTGCCGCTCACCGGCTGGAACGGGCACCGGACCCCGTTCGCGCTGAACCAGGATTACCAGCCGGCCCAGTCGATCGAACAGGCCCGGATCGGGACGCCGCCGCTGCTCTCGCTCGCCGCGCTGGGCGCCGGGCTGGCGGTCTTCGCCGAACCAGAACTCGGCAGCGGCTTGACCAGCGGCCTCGACAGCATCCGCGCCAAGTCACTGGCCCTCACCGACCTGGCGATCGCCTTCGCCGATTCGGAATTGGCCGCGTTCGGCGTCGAGGTGGTCACGCCGCGGTCTCACGAGCGGCGCGGGTCCCAGCTGTCGCTGCGGATGGAGCACGCCTACGAGGTGTGCCAGGCGCTGATCGGCCGTGGCGTGATCGGGGACTTCCGGGCTCCCGACCTACTACGACTGGGCTTCACGCCGCTCTACCTCCGCCACGTCGACGTGTACGACGCGATGACGGTGCTCGCCGACGTGCTGGCGTCCAAGAGTTACCTCGGTCCGGCTTACGCACGGCGCGCGGCGGTCACCTGAGCAGTCCTGACGACGAGCCCAGGTGATCAGCTCAGACGGCGGCGCGCTCGACGGCCCGGCGGGCGGCCAGCTTGTCGAAGCGCTCCCGCTTGGGCCAGCGGACGTCGGTGGCCCAGCCCAGCTTCTCGAACAGCCAGATCGTGCGGGCCGAAATGTCGAGCTGCCCGCGGTCCACGCCGTGCCGGGCGCAGGTCGGGTCGGCGTGGTGACTGTTGTGCCAGGATTCCCCCATGCTGAGGATCGCCAGCGGCCAGAAGTTGGCTGACCGGTCCCGCGAGGCGTAGGGGCGCTCGCCGATCAGGTGGCAGACCGAGTTGATCGACCAGGTGACGTGGTGCAGCACGCACACCCGGACGAGAGAGGCCCAGAAAAAGGCGGTCAGCGCCCCGGCCCACGACCAGCTGGCCAGGCCACCGATGGCGGCCGGGCCGAGCAGCGTACAGGCGATCCAGAGCGGGAACAGCCTGTCGATCCGCCTCAGGTCCGGATCCGCCAGCAGGTCCGGGGCGTACTTCTCCTGATTGGTGCGCTCGGGGTCGAAGAACCACCCGACGTGGGCGAACCAGAACCCCTTCGTCAGGCCGCCGAGAGTGTTGCCGAAGCGCCACGGGGAGTGCGGGTCGCCCTCGCGGTCGGAGAAGGCATGGTGGCGGCGGTGGTCGGCGACCCAGCGGATGACGGGGCCCTCGATGGCCATCGAGCCCGCGATGGCGAGCGCGATCTTCAGCCCCCGGTTGGCCTTGAACGAGCCGTGGGTGAAGAAACGGTGGAAGCCGACGGTGATTCCCAGGCTGGACACCAGGTACCAGGCGACCATCAGGATGACGTCGGTCCAGCCGATTCCCCAGCCCCAGGCCAGGGGGACCGCCGCGATCGTGGCGGCGAAGGGCACCAGCACGAAGATGTACAGCGCAACCTGCTCGCCGCCAGGCTTGCGGCCGGAGTACATCGGCTTGCCGGCCGGCTGGGCCGACTGCAGGGCGGACACGGCGGTCGGATCGGCGCTCGGAGGCTGGCCAAGGATGGTCATGAAGGCTCCTCGAAGGTATTGGAAGGACCGATTCGACGGCCGTTTTTCGCGTCTGCCAAGGGCATGCTCGGTCTACCTACGGCAGCGTAACTTACCCCTGCGTAGCCCTGGTTGCACTCCGTTCAACCGGCGTGGTGAGTAAGCTGTCGCGGTCGAGTGCGCTCGCGCCTGCTGGCGTCGCTGCGTGCGGTGGGAGATGGGGTAATCGGCAGCCCGCCGGCCTTTGGAGCCGTGCAGTCTCGGTTCGAGTCCGAGTCTCCCAGCTCAGTTGTGGACGCCCGATCGGCTCAGCGGCGGACATCGTTCTGCGGTCAGCGCGAAGTCCGGGCTCGGATAGGCTCGCGTCGTGAACGTTGAGGACGCCCGAGCCACGGGCACCCCTGTCACGGTCATCGTCCTGGCTGCCGGTGAAGGCACCCGAATGAGATCCGCGGCGCTGCCGAAAACCCTGCACTCCTTCGCCGGGCGCTCACTGCTCGGCCACGTCGTCGCCGCGACCTCCGAGCTCGGCGCCACGACGACGGCCGTGGTGGTGGGACACCGGCGGGAGCAGGTCGTACAACACCTCGCCGCCATCGCGCCCGAAGCTGTCCCGGTGGTCCAGGATCAGCAGCTCGGCACCGGTCACGCCGTCCGGGTGGCCCTGGAGCAGCTAGCGGCGCGCGGACTGGCGATCGAGGGCACCGTGCTGGTCGTTCCCGGCGACGCCCCGTTGCTGACGGCCGGCACCCTGGCGGACCTGCTCGCCGAGCACCGCGCTCAGCAGGCGGCCGCCACCATGCTGACCAGCGTTGTCCCCGACCCCACCGGCTACGGCCGGATACTGCGTGCCGGCGACGACACCGTCCTCGGCGTCGTCGAACACGCCGACGCGAGCCCGGAGCAGTGCGAGATCCGCGAGGTCTCCGCACTGGTGTACGCCTTCGACGCGGCATTGCTGCGCGCGGCCGTCACCGAACTGAGCACCGACAACGCCCAGGGCGAGGAGTATCTGCCCGAGGTTCTCAGCATCTTCCTGCGGCAGGGCCGGACCGTCCGTGCGTTGCTGGCACCCGCGACGGAGATCGCGGGCGTGAACGACCGGGTGCAGCTTGCCGCCGCGCACCGGGCGTACAACGACCGGCTGCTCGACCAGCACATGCGCAACGGCGTCACGGTGATCGATCCGGCCACCACCTGGGTCGACGCCGACGTGGTGCTCGCCGCCGATGCCGTCCTGCGACCGAACGTCCAGCTGCACGGCAGCACCAGGATCGACGCGGACGCGGTGATCGGCCCCGACTCCACGCTGACCGACACCGTTGTCGGCGCCGGCAGCAGCCTGGAGCGGACGGTGGCCAGACAGTCCAGCATCGGCGCCGGGGCCACCATCGGGCCGTTCGCGTACCTGCGTCCCGGGACCGTGCTGGCAGACCAGGTGCACATCGGAACGTACGTCGAGATCAAGGGGTCCGACATCGGGCTGGGCACCAAGGTTCCGCACCTGAGCTATGTCGGCGACGCCAGCATCGGTGAGCACACCAACATCGGCGCGGCGACGGTGTTCGTCAACTACGACGGCGTGCACAAGCACCGGTCCACCGTCGGCAACCATGTCCGAACCGGTGCCGACAACATGTTCGTCGCCCCTGTGCACGTCGGCGACGGCGCCTACACCGCGGCCGGCACCGTCGTCACCAACGACGTGCCGCCCGGGGCGCTGGGCGTCGGCCGCGGACGCCAGCGCAACGTGGCAGGGTGGGTGCGGCGTCGCCGGGCGGGGACCAAGGCCGACCTCGCGGCACAAGCGGCGCTGGCCGCCACGGGGGGCACGGGGGCCGCTGATTCAGCGGGCACGGAGCACGAGCAGCACGACCCCTCCGGACGCAGCACAACTGGGAGCACCGAAGTATGAGCAATTTGCAGTTGGCCGGGCGCAAGAGCCTGACGCTCTTCTCCGGGCGCGCCTTTCCCGAGCTGGCGGAGGAGATCGCCGGCCACCTCGGCGGGACGGTGATGCCGATGACGGCCCGGGACTTCGCCAACGGCGAGATCTTCGTCCGGCCCGAGGAGTCGGTTCGCGGCTCCGACGCGTTCGTCATCCAGTCCCACACCACCCCCATCAACAAGTGGGTGATGGAGACGCTGATCCTGGTGGACGCGCTGAAGCGGGCATCGGCCAAGCGGATCACCGTGGTCGCGCCGTTCTATCCGTACTCGCGGCAGGACAAGAAGCACCGCGGTCGCGAGCCGATCTCGGCCCGGCTGATGGCGGACCTGCTCAAGACAGCGGGCGCGGACCGGATCATGTCGATCGACCTGCACACCGCCCAGATCCAGGGCTTCTTCGACGGCCCGGTGGACCACCTCTTCGCAATGCCGCTGCTGGCCGCCTATGTGGCCAAGACCTACGCCGGAGAGGACATCACCGTCGTGTCGCCGGACACCGGCCGGGTGCGGGCAGCCGAGCAGTGGGCGGACCGGATCGGCGGCGCGCCGATCGCCTTCATCCACAAGTCGCGGGACCTCAACGTGGCCAACCACGTGGTGGCCAAGCGGGTCGTCGGCGATGTCGCGGGCCGGCTCTGCATCCTGGCCGACGACATGATCGACACCGGCGACAGCATCGTCAAGGCGGCCGACCTGCTCTACGAAGCCGGCGCGTCGGACGTGATCATCGCCGCGACCCACGGCGTCTTCTCCGAGCCGGCGGCGGAGCGGTTGAAAAACTCCCGGGCCCGCGAGGTGATCATCACCAACACCCTGCCGATCCGGCCGGAGCAGCAGTTCGACAAGCTGACGGTCATCTCGATCGCCCCGATGATCGCGCGGGCCATCCGCGAGGTATTCGAGGACGGCTCCGTCACCAGCCTGTTCGACGGCCGCAGCTAACCGGCCATTCTTTCAGCCGCTCGTTACCGCGGCGGCCGGGCAGCCGCGATCCGGGCGAAGGCGTTGATGTCCACCGTCTCGCCCCGCGCCGTCGGGTCCACGCCCGCGGCAATCAGCGCGGCTTCGGCGGCGGCACCGGAACCGGCCCAGCCGGCCAGTGCCGAGCGCAGCATCTTGCGCCGCTGGGCGAAGGCGGTGTCGATCACGCGGAACACCTCGTCCCGGCCGGCCGTCGTGTCCGGCGGTGCCGTCCGGGAAAAGCGCACCAGGCCCGACTCGACGTTGGGCACCGGCCAGAACACCGACCGCGGCACCACGCCGACGCGCTGGGCGGAGCCGTACCAGGCCAGCTTGGCGCTGGGCACCCCGTACACCTTGGACCCGGGTGGTGCGGCCAGCCGGTCGGCCACCTCCAGCTGCACCAGCACCAGTCCGTGCCGGATGCTCGGCAGCGCCGCGAGCAGGTTCAGCAGCACCGGCACCGACACGTTGTACGGCAGGTTCGCGACCAGAGCGGTGGGCTGCGGATCGGCGAGCTCGCGGATGGCCAGGGCGTCTGCCTGGACGACGGTGAGCCGGTCGGCCAGCTCGGGAACCACCCGCTCGACGGTTCGGGGCAGCTCGTCAGCCAGCCTGGCATCGATCTCCACGGCCGTCAGATGGCTGCTGGCTGCCAGCAGGCCCAGGCTCAGGCTTCCGAGCCCGGGGCCGACCTCGAGGACGACGTCATCGGCGGTGAGCTCGGCGGCGCGCACGATCCGCCGGATGGTGTTCGGGTCGTGCACAAAGTTCTGGCCGAGCGTCTTGGTGGGACGGATCCCCAGACGCTCGGCCAGCTCTCGAACTTGGACCGGTCCCAGCAACTCGCTTGCAGCACCGTCTGCCATGGGTGCGAGTCTGTCAGAGCCCATCAGTACCAGTCGGTGGCCTGCGAGTGGCCCCAGGCGGCGCACGGGGTTCCGTACACGCCGGCGATGTAGTCCAGGCCCCAGCTGATCTGGGTGGTGGCACTGGTCTGCCAGTCCGCGCCGGCGCTCGACATCTTGCTGCCGGGCAGCGCCTGCGGAATGCCGTACGCGCCGGACGGGTTGGCCGCGTCCGTCCGCCAGCCGCTCTCTTTGGTCCACAGGCTGACCAGGCACGAGAACTGGTCGCCGCCCCAGCCGCGAGCGCTCACCATGCCGGCCGCGATCTGCTGAGGGTCACCGGACGGTGCCGGTGCCGGTGCCGGTGCCGGTACAGGTGCCGGAAGTTCCTCGGTGCCGAACGTGGTGACCTGGTCGACCGGCGCGCGTAGCACCGTCCGGCCCTTGACGACCTTGCCCGCGAGCTTGCCGTCGATGTAGAGCAGCTGGTACGTGACCCGCTCGACGCCGGTGCTGCCCTGGCTGAGGACCGAGCTCGTGCCCTTGAGGGTGTTCGGGTCCTGCTGGCGCACCGAGTTGAACGGCAGGCGCACCTGCTCGAGCTGCTGGGCGTACTTCACGCGCTTGATGGTGATGACCTCGTTGGCACGCAGGACGCTGGTGCTCGCGACCGACATCCGGTCGGTCGGGGACAGCGACATGTGCGCCTCGACCAGCGCCTGGCGGACCGTCGGGCCCAGGCTGGACACCTTCATCGACTTGCCGTCGACCTTGAAGGTGACCGGCTTCGGCGAGGTGATCGACAGCTTCGTGGCTCCGGTGTCGAGCCGCTTGGAACGCGACACCGATACCAGGTTCTCGGTGCCGAACCCGAGCTGCTTCAGAGCCTCGTCCACCGAGCCGGCGTTGACCCACAGGTTGCGGGCGTGACCGTCGACGGTGAGGTTCAACAGGTGGCCCCGATTGAGAACGATCTGGCTGCCGTCCTTGATCGAGGACGCCAGGTCGGGAGCGACCAGGTCGTGCTCCCCCACCGCGACATGAGCAGCCGCGAGAACCCCGCGGACATCATGCGCGCTGGTGTGGACCTGCCGCTCCTGGCCGTCGACCCGCAGGTCGACGGACTTGCCTCCGGTCGCCCAGGCGGCGGTTCCGCCGAGCAACCCTGCGAGCACCAGGCCGTACAGGCCGAACTTGGCACTGCGATGCAAAACAAACTCCTCAGAAATCTACTGCCGGACGCCGATAGGACGACCGGGTCATCGGGCGTAGCTCAGCACAATGCCGGGTCACGACAACGTCACGACCCGGCATCGAACGGAACCTACAGGCGCTGTCCGCAGACAGGCCAGGGGCTGGAGCCCCGTGCGTTGTACAGCGTGGTGGCCACCGCGATCTGCGCTTCCCGGGAGGCCAGATCGGGCCGGCTGGCGTACGCGCCGCCGCCGTTGGACATCCAGGTACCGATGTCGAACTGCAGGCCACCGTAGAAGCCGTTGCCGGTGTTGATGGCCCAGTTGCCACCGGACTCACATGCGGCGACGGCGTCCCAGTTGAGCCCACCGGTCGGAGCCGGCGGGGTGGGGGCCGTCTGGGTGGGAGCCGGACTCGGCGACGTGACCGGTGCGGGAACGGGACTCGGCGACGTAACCGGTGCAGGAGCGGGAGCCGGTGGTACGACCGGGGCGGGAGCGGGAGCCGGTGGTACGACCGGTGCAGGAGCGGGAGCCGGTGGTACGACCGGTGCAGGAGCGGGAGCCGGTGGCACGACCTTTACCGGTGCCGGCGGGACCGGCTTCTGCTTGGTGCCGACGCCGCGGATCTCGGTCGTCGGCTGGACAACCATCGCCGATCCCTGCAGCGTCCTGCTGGTGAGCTTGCCGTCGACGTAGGTGAGCCGGTAGGTCAGCCGCTTCTGGCCGGCCTTGCCGTTGGCCACCACATTGCGGTTGCCCACGTACGTGCTGGCGTCGGGCCGGTCCACCGTCGGGTACGGAACCGCGACCATGCTCACGGCGGAGCGGTAGCGGACCCGCGCGATCCAGATGACCTGGTTGTTCTTCACCGCGCTCGTCGCCGGAACCGACACCCGATCGGTCGGGGCGAGGAAGATCATGGCGTTGCCGATGGCGTCACGGACGGTACGCCCGGAACTCAGCACGGTCAGCGCCCGGCCGTCCACCTGGAACGTCACCCGCTTGGGCGAGGCGATGGACAGGTTCGTGGCGTCCTTCACCAGCCGCATCGAGCGGGAAACCGACACCAAGTTGTTGGCGCCGTAGCCGAGTTGGCGCAGCGCCTCGTCGACGGAATCCGCGTTGACCCACACGTCACGGGCGCGGCCGTCGACGGTGAGATGCAACAGCCGACCGCGGCGGAGCACGATCTCGCTGTTGTTCGAGATACCGGAGTTGAGATCGGGAGCGACGAGGTCGTGGCTTCCCACCGTGACGCCGGCCGCAGCCAGTGCGTCGTGGACATTTTTGGCTGTGGTGTGGACCTGCTGCCCCTGCCCGTCGATCCGCAGTTGGATCGACTTCGCGGCCGGCGCGGTGGCCCAGCTGGCTGTTCCGCCAAGAACTCCCGCGATGACCAGGCCGTACAGGCCGTACTTCACGCTGCGACGCAAGAAAAACCCCTAGATCGTTGTGGGCCCGTCGGCCTTTCGCGTTCTGCTCGGTCTCAGCACCGTAACGGCCGAGCTGGCGGAGTTCCAAACTTGACCCGGCAACGACTCACACGGAAAGTACCTAGAGGCCGAAAAAACGGCGTCCAGTGGCCGAAATGGTGGCGCAGACCACGGATTCGTCGACTTTCTTGAGCTCGGCGAGCAGCCGCACCACGAGCGGAATGAGGTACGGCGCGTTCGGGCGTCCGCGGTAGGGATGCGCGGTCAGGAACGGGGCGTCCGTCTCCACCAGCACATGCTCCAGCGGAATGCTTCGCGCGGCCTCCCGCAGCCCCGGCGCGTTCTTGAACGTCAGCACCCCGGGAAAGGACAGCAGGTACCCGGCGTCCACGCACTCCCGCGCCATCCCGGCATCACCGGAGAAGGCGTGGAAGACCACTCCGGCACCCGGAGCGCCCTCTTCTCTCAGTATTCGCAGCACATCCGCGTGCGCGTCGCGGTCGTGGATCATCAGCGGCTTGCCCACGCGCTTGGACAGTTCGATGTGCCGGCGGAAGTGCTCCTGCTGCTCGGCCGGGGTCGTCCGGTCCCAGTAGTAGTCCAGTCCCGTCTCGCCCACCGCGACCACCCGGGGATGGGCCAGCAGCCGCTCCAGCTCGGTGTAGTGGTCCTCGGTCAGCCCGCGGACGGCGGTCGGGTGCACGGCCAGCGCGGCGAGGACATCGGGGTGCCCGGTGGAGGCCAGGGCGGCCTGCCACTCCCCCACCTCGCACCCGACATTGATGGCCTTCGTCACACCGACCGCCGAGGCCTGCGCCATGGCGTCGTCAATGTACTCCGGAGAGGCCGCAGTCCCCGGCTCGCTGAACCCAGCCCGCGAGGACATCGAGTCGAAGTGGCAGTGCGAATCGAAGACGGTGCCCGCGAGCGGCTCGGGCAGCGGGGGCGGCGTGTCGTCCCTGGCCATCAGGCCGCTTGCCGGGAAGCCTCAGCCACCATCGGTGGCCTTGGCCTCGAGCCGGGCCAGCTCCTCGTCCACCACGGACGGGTCGAGCTTGGTGATGATCGGTGTGGGTGCCGCCAGCTCGCGGCCGACGGCCAGCGGCTGGGACGCCCACACCGCCATGGTCTGGTAGTCCCCGGTGAGCACAGAGTAGGACGGCGAACCGGCCGCGGTCGGCTCGTCGACCTGCACCAGCTCGGGCATTGCGGCCCACACTCCGGTGCCGCCCAGAGCGACGTGAACCTTGGACGATGACGTCGGCAGGAACGGCGTCATCAGGGTCTTGACGTCGTCGACGACTTGCAGCGTGGTGTGCAGCACCGAAGCCATCCGGGCCGGGTCGGTGTTCTTCAGCTTCCAGGGGGCGGTGTCGGACAGGTACTTGTTCGCCTCGCCGACCAGCTTCATGACCTCGCCCAGCGCGGCCTTCTGGCGGTTCTTGGCGATCAGCCCGCCGATGGTGTCGAACGCGGCAGCTGACGAGGTGAGCAGCGTCCGGTCGGCGTCGGTGAGGTCGCCCGCCGGTGGGATGGAGCCGATGTTCTTGGCGGTCATCGAGATCGTCCGGTTGACCAGGTTGCCCCAGCCCGCGACCAGCTCGTCGTTGTTGCGCCGGACGAACTCGGCCCAGGTGAAGTCGGTGTCCTGGTTCTCGGGACCAGCGCTGGTTAGGTAGTAACGCAGGGCGTCTGCGTCGTAGCGCGACAGCATGTCACCGACATAGATCACGACATTGCGGGACGAGGAGAACTTGCGGCCCTCCATCGTCAGGAACTCCGAGGACACGACGTCATACGGGCGGTTCAGGGCGCCCAGCGGGCCAGGCTTGCCGCCCTTCGCCCCGATCCCGGAGTAGCCGAACAGCATGGCCGGCCAGATCTCGGCGTGGAAGACGATGTTGTCCTTGCCCATGAAGTAATAGGCCTCCGAGTTCGGGTCCTGCCACCACGCCCGCCACGCGTCGGGATTCCCGGTGCGGGCGGCCCACTCGATCGAGGCGGACAGGTAGCCGATCACCGCGTCGAACCACACGTAGATCTTCTTGTCGTTGCGGTCGCGCCAGCCTTCCAGCGGCACCGGGACGCCCCAGTCCAGGTCCCGGGTGATCGCGCGTGGCTTGAGGTCGTCCAACAGGTTGAGGGCGAACTTCTGGACATTGGAACGCCAGTGCCCCTGCTTGCGCAGCCAGTCCGAGATCACGTCGGAGAACGCCGGCAGGTCGAGGAAGAACTGCTCGGTCTCGACGAACTTCGGGGTCTCGCCGTTGATCTTCGACCGCGGGCTGATGAGGTCGACCGGGTCCAACTGGTTGCCGCAGTTGTCGCACTGGTCGCCGCGCGCGTCCGGATAGCCGCAGATCGGGCAGGTTCCCTCGATGTAGCGGTCGGGCAGGGTGCGCCCGGTGGACGGGCTGATCGCGCCCAGCTCGGTGCGCGGAAAGATATAGCCGTTGTCGAGCAGGCCCAGGAACAGCTGCTGGGTGACCGCGTAGTGGTTCGTCGTGGTGGTGCGGGTGAACAGGTCGTAGGACAGGCCGAGCTGCTGCAGGTCCTTGGCGATGACCAGGCTGTTGCGGTCGGCGAGCTCCCGCTCCGAGATGCCCTCACGCTCGGCCTGCACCTGGATCGGCGTGCCGTGCTCGTCGGTTCCCGACACCATCAGGACGTTGTTGCCGACCATCCGCTGATAGCGGCTGAAGACGTCCGAGGGCACGCCGAAGCCGGCCACGTGGCCGATGTGCCGGGGGCCGTTGGCGTACGGCCAGGCCACGGCGGTCAGGATGTTGGTGGGGCTCATGCCGCTAACACTAGTGACGCCGGTTAACTCGATTTGGCCGCCACCACGGCGTCGAACACCACCCGCTTGGCCACCCCCGCCGATGCCGTCACGGCCGCGATCGCCTCCTTGCGGCTCTCGCCGGCAACCTCTCGGGCGCGGACCTGCTCCGCCAGCTCGGCGGGGGTGCGGGCCGCCTCGACCCGCGGCGCGCCGGCGACCACCAGGGTGATCTCGCCCCGGACCTCGCCGGCCGCCGCCCACTCGACCAGCTCGGCCAGCGAGCCCCGGCGCACCTCTTCATAGGTCTTGGTCAGCTCACGGCACACCGCCGCGCGGCGCCCGGCTCCGAACGCCGCGGCCAGGTCGGCCAGCGACTCGGCGACCCGGTGCGGTGACTCGAAGAACACCATCGTCCGGCGCTCGGTGGCCAGCTCGGCCAGCAGCTTGCGGCGCTCGCCGGCCTTGCGGGGCAGGAAGCCCTCGAAGCAGAACCGGTCCACCGGCAGCCCGGACACCGCGATGGCCGTGGTCACGGCCGACGGGCCGGGAAGCGACGTCACCGGCAGGTCCTCGGCAATGGCGGCCACCACCAGCCGGTACCCGGGATCGGACACCGACGGCATTCCGGCATCGGTCACCACCAGCACGTCCTGGCCACTCCGCAGCAGCTCCAGCAACTGCGGCACCCGGCCGTCCTCGTTGCCCTCGAAGAAGGACAGCACCCGGCCGGAGAGCGTCACCCCGAGGTCGCTGGCCAGCCGGTGCAGCCGGCGGGTGTCCTCGGCCGCGATCACCGGCGCCGTGGCCAGGGAGTGCGCCAGGCCGGTGGAGGCGTCCGAGGGCCGTCCCAGCGGCGCACCTGCCAGGATCACCCGGCCCGGCTCCGCACCGCCCTGGCCGATGCTGTCAGACGTCGCCATTCGGACTCCTTTCGCCTGCTTTGTAGCCGATCCTCACTCCTGAGCCAGTTCCATAGCTGCAGACCCTACGATTAGCGCCGTGACAGCCGTCCCCGTGCTCGCCGCCCGCTCCGAATCGCGGGCAGTTCCGGCGACCCGGCATGTGCCGGCGGCGCTGACCCGATGGCGGCCGGACGCACCACTGCGAAGCTGGCTGTGGGCGCTGGCGGTCACCGCGCTGGCCGCCGGAACCCGGTTCTGGGCGCTGGGCTTTCCGGAATCCAAGAGCTTCGACGAGTTGTACTACGCCACCGAGGCGCAGGAGATGTTGCGCTACGGCTACGAGGACAACCGCGATTACATGTTCATCGTGCATCCGCCGCTGGGAAAGTGGCTGATCGCGATCACCTCGGCGATCTTCGGCGACGACGCGGTCGGCTGGCGGGCCGCTCCCGCGGTGGCCGGGGTGGTCAGCGTGCTGATTCTGGTGCGGCTGGCCCAGCGGATGCTCCGGTCCACGCTGCTGGGTGTGCTCGCCGGAACGCTGCTGGCACTCGACGGCATCTCACTCGTCATGTCCCGCGTCGCGCTGCTCGACATCTTTCTGCAGACGTTCATCCTCGCCGGCTTCGCGGCACTGGTCATCGACCGTGACCAGCTGCGTGGCCGGCTCGGGGATCTCTATGCCGCCGGCGTGGATCTCAGCCGCGGTGTGCCGAGCCTCGGTCCGCGCCCGTGGCGGTTGATCGGTGGCGTCCTGCTCGGCCTGGCGTTCGGCGTGAAGTGGAGCGCGCTGTCTTTCTGGGGCGCCTTCGCCGTGCTGTCGCTGGTGTGGGACCGGGGCGCATGCAAGAGCGCCGGGGTCGAGCACCCCTGGTTGGCGGTTCTCAAGCGCTCGCTGCCGGCCGCGGTGTTCTCGCTCGGCCTGGCGCCGCTGGCAGCGTACTTCCTGACCTGGACGGGCTGGTTCGTCGGTGAGAACTCCTGGAACCGGCACTGGGGCAACACCCATTCCGGCACCGGGCTGTTCGCGCTGCTGCCCTCGGGATTCCGCAGCCTGCTCGACTACCACCACCAGGCGTACCTGTTTCACAGCCACCTGTACGACCCGCACGCCTACAAGGCCAACCCGTGGTCCTGGCTCGTCCTGGGACGGCCGACCTCGTTCTACGCACCCTCGGGCGTCACCGGTTGCGGGTCCACCAGCTGCACCCGCGAGATCCTGCTGATCGGCACGCCGATCGAGTACTGGGCGATCATCCCGGCCCTGCTCTGGTGCCTCTGGCAGTGGGCGACCACCCGTGACTGGCGGGCCGGCACGGTGCTGATGGCGTTCCTGGCCGGCTGGGGTGTCTGGCTCCAGAACACCCGGCGGACCGGCTTCCTCTTCTACATGACGCCGCTGATGCCGTTCCTGATGCTGGCCCTCACCCTGGCCGTCGGGGCGATGCTGAGCCGGTCCCCGGGCGACAGGTTACCCGAACCGGCGTCCACGCCGACGCACGGCGCTGCCCTGAACGGGTTCGACGATCCGGCCGAGAACCGCGACGCCGATCGGGACGCGGTGCGCACCGTCGGGCTGCGCGAGTGGATCGCCCTGCACGGCATCTCGATGAGCCTGTTGCTGCGGGCTGCGGTGGTGTCGCTGTGGCTCGGCGCGGTGGCCGCCGACTTCGTCTGGATGTGGCCGCTGTTCACCGGCGGCATGCTCACCAACCACGACTGGCAGCTTCGGATGTGGTTCCCGGGCTGGATCTGAGCCGGCTCGCGATGTCCGGCGCGTCGGGAACCTCGCGGCTCGCGCCGATCGTTACCCGAATCAGAGGACCTACCCACGTCCGATGAGATGGCAGGCTTGAGCTATGGCGATGACACCGAACGTGCCGAACATCCCGCGTCCCGGGCTGGACCTGGAATTCCCGCTGTCGCTGGGGGTCTACCCGAGTTACCCGGAGGCGCAGAAAGTCGTCGACTTTCTCTCGGACCACGAGTTCGAAGTCCAGAACGTGGCGATCGTCGGCACCGAGCTGAAGACCGTCGAGCGAGTCACCGGCCGTATCACCAGGGCCAAGGTGGGCTTGGCCGGGGCGATCTCGGGCCTGTGGATGGGGCTGTTCGTCGGCCTGGCATTCTCGATCTTCGGCAGCGGCAACCAGCTCGGCTTCCTGATCAGCACCCCCATCTTCGGCGCCATCTTCGGGTTGGTGTGGAGCCAGATCGGGTTCACGGCGGTGACCCGCCACGGCACGCGCGACTTCTCGTCGGTGAGCCAGGTCGTCGCCACGAAGTACGAGGTACTGGTCGAGCACCGGTTTGCCGAGCGCGCGCGGGAGCTGCTCTCGAGCCTGCCGGCGGTCTAGCGGTCCGCCGGCCCGGCGCGCACCGTGCGGAAGGTGAGCCCCGCCGCGGTGAGCCGGCCGGTCAGCGCATCGCCCATGGCGACTGCGGTGGTCACCTGGCCGGCCGTGTCCGGCAGCTCGTCGAAGGCCAGGCTCAGCGCGGACTCGGCGAGCATCTTCGACGTCTCGCCGTAGCCCGGATCGCCGCCGGACACCTCCGTGACCACCCGCTGTCCGCCGCCGGTCGCGGTGAAGCGGACGGTGAACCAGCCCTTCGCCCGGCGCTCGGGTGAAGGCCCCGAGCTTTCCGGAATTCGGCGTAGCAGCAGTTCCCGCGCGGATCGCACCTTCACCACGCCGGCCAGCGCGGTCACGCCCAGTGCCGTCGCCACCGCGATCGGCAGCCGCCGCACGCCCACGTAATGGTGGTAGGTGAAGTCCGGGCCGTAGCGCGGCAGCACTCGGCCGGAGCGGGCGACTATCTGGGGGTCGATGGTGGGCAGCGGCAGCAGCCACAGGCCGTCCTCCCGGCGCGGTCGCGTCGCCACCGCCTGGGACCGGCGAGCGCCCTGGCCCGGCTGGGACCTCTCGAGAGCGCGGCGAGCCTGTCCCGCGGTGGCCCCGTTGCGTTGCCGCGACAGCGCCGCGACAACCGAGCGCAGGGTGCCACCGGACGGCATGCCACCGGCCCGTACCACCCCGTCCACGGTGATCGGTACGTCCTCGCGCAACTGGCCGACGGTGAAATACACGCCCAGATCGTGCGGAATCGAATCGAACCCGCAGCAGTGCACCAGCCGCGCCCCGGTCCGTACCGCGGTCTCGTGGTGGCGGGCGTACATCAGGTCGACGAACTCCTGCTCCCCGGTGAGATCGACGTAGTCGGTGCCGGCCGTCGCGCACGCGGCCACCAGCGGCTCGCCGTGGATGATGTAGGGGCCGACGGTGCTGATCACGACCCGGGACGCCTCGGCCACGGCACGCAGCGACTCGGCGTCGGTCACATCCGCGAGCAGCAGCGGCAGCTTCGCCAGCCCGGCGTCGACGGCGGCCAGTCGGGACCGGACCGCCTCCAGCTTGCCGCGGTTACGGCCCGCGAGCGCCCATCGGCAACCGGCCGGAACGTGCCGCGACAGGTAGTCGGCGGTCAGCTCGCCGGTGAAACCGGTGGCGCCGAACAGGACGATGTCGTACGTGCGGTCAGCCATGCGACCCCTCGGCATCAGCGAGCGCGTTCGACCAGCAGGGCCGCGAGGGCGTCCTGCTGAGTGGTGAGAAAGAAGTGGCCGCCGGGGTAGCTCCGGAGCTCGAACTCACCCGTGGTGTGCTCGGACCACGCCTGGCACTCGGCCTCGCTGGTGTACGGGTCGTCCTTCCCCATCAACGCCACGATGGGGCAGCTCAGTGCCGGCCCGGACGTCCAGCGGTAGGTCTCGATGGCGGTGTAGTCGGCGCGGATTCCGGGCAGCACCAGCTCGAGCAGCGCGGGGTCGGTCAGCGGGGAGTCGGTTCCGTTGAGGTTGCGGATCTCGGCGAGCAGCTCGGCGTCACCACGGGTGTGCACATCCTCGGTACGGCGTCGCGCGGTGCCCGGAGCGCGACGGCCGGAGGCGAACAGCGTGACCGGCGAACGCCCCAGGTCCTGTTCGCAGCGCAGCGCCACCTCGAACGCCAGCACCGCGCCCAGGCTGTGGCCGAAGAGCTGGAACGGCCGGCCGCTCGCCAGCGCCGGCGAGGTGCGCAGCGCTGCGAACGTCTCGTCGGCCAGGGTGTTCAGGTCGGTTATCAGCGGTTCCCGGAACCGGTCGAGGCGTCCGGGGTACTGAACCGCGAAGACGTCGATGGTCGGCGCGAGCGCCTCGGACATGCCGAAGAAGAATGGCGCTGAGCCGCCTGCGTGCGCAAGGAACACCGCCGAGCTGGGCGCCTGCGGTAGCGGCTTGAACTGCCGGAGCCAGCTGTTGGTCGCGGTCGTCACGTTTCGAGCATAGAGATCACCGCATCCCAGCCGGAACCGGGCGTTAGTCGTCCGATCGCGTTACACGTCCGATCGCGTTACTCGTTGTCCGATCGGTAGCCCAGGTTCGGCGACAGCCACTTCTCCGCTTCGGCGACCGTCCAACCCTTGCGCTCGGCGTAGCTCTGCACCTGGTCCCGGCCGACGTGCCCGAGGACGAAGTACTGGGACTGCGGATGCGAGAAGTAGAAGCCGCTGACGGACGCGCCCGGCCACATGGCCATGCTCTCGGTCAGCTCGATACCGGTGTTGGCCTTGACGTCGAGCAACTCCCAGAGCGTTTGCTTCTCGGTGTGCTCAGGGCACGCGGGATAGCCCGGTGCGGGCCGGATTCCGACGTAGCGCTCCTTGATCAGCGACTCCGCGTCCATCGCCTCGTCCGGCTGGTAGGCCCAGAACTCGGTACGGACCCGCTCGTGCAGCCGCTCGGCGAAGGCCTCGGCCAGCCGGTCGGCGAGTGACTCCAGCAGGATCGCGCTGTAGTCGTCCAGGGCCGCCTTGAACTCCGAAACCTTGGCGGCGCTGCCGAGCCCCGCGGTGACGGCGAACCCGCCGACGTAGTCGCGGAGTCCGGTGTCCTTGGGCGCGACGAAGTCGGCCAGCGACCGGTGCGGAACGCCGGGCCGGTGCTCGGTCTGCTGCCGCAGCTGCCGCAGGGTGGTGAGCACCTCGGCGCGCGACTCGTCGGTGTAGACCTCGATGTCGTCGTCGTTCACCGTGTTCGCCGGGAACAGCCCGAGCACGCCGGACGCGGTCAGCCACTTCTCGGCGATGAGCTGGTCGAGCATCTTCTGGGCGTCTTCCCACAACCTGCGGGCCGCTTCTCCCGACGCCGGGTTGTTCAGGATGTCGGGGAACTTGCCCTTCATCTCCCAGGCGTTGAAGAAGGGCTGCCAGTCGATGTATTCACGCAGCTCGGACAGCGGGTAGTCGTGGAACGTCTTGACGAACTGGACCGTCACCGGCGGCCGGTGGTCGTCGGTGTGCACGTCGCGAGCCTGCTGGGTGATCAGCCGCGGCCGTGGTGGCCGGTAGCCCGTCCAGTCGATCGGCCTGCGGTCCGCACGCGCCGCGGCGATGGGCAGCAGCACCTTGGCCTCGCTGCGGGCGGCGTAACGCTCGCGCAGGGAGTCGTAGTCCACCTGGAGCTCTTCGAGCAGCGCCGGACGCTGATCGTCGGACAGCAGTGCGGCGACGACGGGCACCGATCGGGACGCGTCCTTCACCCAGATCACCGGACCGTGGTACTTCTTGTCAACCTTCACCGCGGTGTGTGCCCGGGACGTCGTCGCGCCGCCGATCATCAGCGGAATCTCGAAGCCCTGGCGCTCCATCTCGGAGGCGAAGTTGACCATCTCGTCCAGCGAGGGGGTGATCAGGCCGGACAGCCCGATGACGTCCGCGCCGTGCTCCTTCGCGGCGTCCAGGATCTTCTGGGCGGGCACCATCACGCCGAGGTCGATGACGTCGTAGTTGTTGCACTGCAGCACGACGCCGACGATGTTCTTGCCGATGTCGTGCACGTCGCCCTTGACCGTGGCCATGATGACGGTGCCGTTGCTTCGTCCGGCATCCTCGGGAGACTTGCCAGCCTCGATGAACGGGATCAGGTAGGCGACGGCCTTCTTCATCACCCGTGCCGACTTCACCACCTGCGGCAAGAACATCTTGCCTGCCCCGAACAGGTCGCCGACGACGTTCATGCCGGCCATCAGCGGGCCCTCGATGACCTCGATCGGCTGACCGCCACGGCCCTCGATGAGCGCACGCAGCTCTTCGGTGTCGGTCTCGGCGTAGGCGTCAATGCCCTTGACCAGCGCGTGTGTGATGCGCTCGCCGACGGGCAACTCGCGCCACTCCTCGTTGGCCGCCTCGGCCTTCTTGCCGTCGCCGGCGAACTCGGTCGCGATCTCGAGCAGCCGCTCGGTGGAGTCGGGGCGGCGGTTGAGGATCACGTCCTCGATGCGCTCGCGCAGCCGCGCGTCGACCTCGTCGTAGACGACCAGCGCACCGGCGTTGACGATGCCCATGTCCATGCCCGCGGCGATCGCGTGGTAGAGGAACACCGCATGGATCGCCTCGCGCACGGCGTTGTTGCCGCGGAACGAGAAGGACACGTTGGACACGCCACCGGACACCATCGCGCCGGGCAGGGTCTGCTTGATCCAGCGGGTGGCCTCGATGAAGTCGACGCCGTAGTTGGCGTGCTCCTCGATGCCGGTGGCCACCGCGAAGATGTTCGGGTCGAAGATGATGTCCTCGGCGGGAAAGCCGAGCTCGTCCACCAGGATGCGGTAGGCCCGGGCGCAGATGGTCTTGCGCCGTTCGAGGTTGTCCGCCTGGCCCTGCTCGTCGAAGGCCATGACCACGATCGCGGCGCCGTACTTGCGGCACAGCGCGGCTTCGCGGCGGAACTTGTCCTCGCCTTCCTTCATCGAGATCGAGTTGACGATCGGCTTGCCCTGCACGCAGCGCAGACCGGCCTCGATGACCTCGAACTTGGAGGAGTCGACCATCAGCGGCACCCGACTGATGTCGGGCTCGCTGGCGATCAGCTTGACGAAGCGGTCCATCGCCGCGACGCCGTCGATCATCCCCTCGTCCATGTTGATGTCGAGAACCTGAGCGCCGTTCTCGACCTGCTGCCGGGCGACCGTCAGTGCGGTGTTGTAGTCGCCGTCGCGGATGAGGTTGCGGAACTTGGCGGAACCGGTGATGTTGGTGCGCTCGCCGACGTTGACGAACAGCGACTCCGGCACAATCGTCAGCGGCTCGAGGCCGGACAGCCGGCAGGCCGGCTCACGGACGGACGGCACCCGCGGCGTGACGCCGGCGACAGAGGTGGCCATTGCGGTGATGTGCTCGGGCGTGGTGCCGCAGCAGCCGCCGAGCAGGTTGATCAGCCCGCTCTCGGCGAACTCGCGCACCACGGCCGCGGTCTGGTCCGGTGCCTCGTCGTACTCGCCGAAGGCATTGGGCAGGCCGGCGTTGGGGTAGCAGGACACGAAGCAGTCGGCCACTCGGGCAATCTCGGCCAGGTACGGGCGCATCTCGTGGGCGCCCAGGGCGCAGTTCAGCCCTATCAGCAACGGCTTGGCGTGGCGCACCGAGTTCCAGAAGGCTTCGGTCACCTGACCCGACAGCGTGCGCCCGGAGGCATCGGTGATGGTGCCCGAGATCATCACCGGCCACCTGCGGCCGCGCTCCTCGAAGAGTGTTTCGAGCGCGAAGATCGCGGCCTTGGCGTTCAGGGTGTCGAAGATCGTCTCGATGAGCAGCACGTCGGCACCGCCGTCGACCAGGCCGTTCGCCTGCTCCAGGTAGGCCTCGACCAGCTCCAGATAGGTGACGTTGCGCGCGCCAGGGTCATTGACGTCGGGCGAGATGGACGCCGTCCGGTTGGTGGGTCCGAGCGCGCCGGCGACGTAGCGGGGACGGCTGGGGTCCGCGGCCGTGACCTCGTCGCAGGCGGCGCGGGCCAGCCGCGCGGACTCGAAGTTCAGCTCGTAGGCCAGCTCCTGCATGCCGTAGTCGGCCAGGGAGATCTTCTGCGCGTTGAACGTGTTCGTCTCGACCAGGTCCGAACCGGCGTCGAGATAGGCCCGGTGGATCGCGGTGATCGCTTCGGGTTGGGTGAGGCTCAGCAGGTCGTTGTTGCCCTTGAGGTCGCGGTGCCACTCGGCGAACCGGGTGCCGCGGTACTCCTCTTCACTGAACACGTGCCGCTGGATCATGGTGCCCATCGCGCCGTCCAACACGAGAATGCGGGACTTGAGCATGGCGGACAGGGCGTCCGTCGCGTCGGGGCGAAGCAATGACGTCTCTGGCACGGGCATATTCCTCGATGGCTGGGCTGGTGCAAGACCTGCGGCGTGGGCCGTGGCGACTCCGGCAGCGTTGGCTGTCCAGAAGTCTACGGCTAGTCACCGACGACACCGTTTCATTAACGCCCGGGCGGGGTTGCGCACTGAGCGGCCCTTCGCCGGCGCGCTGGCCTTTGCTCGCGGCCGCCCCGCGGTCACTCCCCCGTCACGCCCGCCAGGATTTCGCAGGCGATGTCCAGATGCCCCGCATGCCGGGCGTACTCCTGCTGGACGTGCAGCAGGATCGACAGCAGAGTGGGGGTCGGGCCGGCCTCGGCGCTGAATCGTCCGCCCGGGCTCGCCACATCCGTCAGCGTTGCGCCCGTGACGATCTGCCTGGTCAGCCTGCCCTGCTCGGCCAGTTCTTGTACCAATTGCTCGACGGTTCGGTCCGGAAGGGCGCGCCAACCTTCGTCCGGTCCCGAGTCGCCCCAGGGCTCGGCGACGTCCTCACCGCAGAAACCCCAGACGATCCAGCGCCGCTCCATGAAGAGCAGGTGGGTGAGCAGCCCCTCAGGCGTCCAACCCGTGGGGACGACGGAGCGTCCCCGATCGGCGGTGCTGAGTTCGAGGACCTTGCGCGAGACCATGCTCCGGAAGTAGTCGAGGTACTCCAGCAGCGCCGGTGCGACCTCGTGCCGAGGACCGGGTTCTGGCAACTCAGTCATGTCGCAGCCCTCCTCCTGGCGGATTACCCGGCGAATGCCAACACCGGCTCCCCGGAAGGTGACAGCGATCCGATAAGGAGCGCCTCGCCTCGTATCCCACACCATATGGATCGAGGAAGCGCTAGCGGTACGTCGACCCGCGACATCACTGGCTCGCCGCCGCCAACACCGCGTTCAGCAGGCCGGGAAAGCGCTCGGCGAGGTCGGCTGACCGCACACTCATCCGGCGCAACGTTCCGTCTCGCTGGCTCTGCGTGACGCCACTCTCTCTCAGTTGTCGCAGGTGGTGCGACAGTGTGGACTGAGGCAGGCCCAGCCGTTCGGCGAGCGGTCCGCAGGTTTGTTCGCCATCCGTCGCGAGGATCAACACAATCTGCAAGCGCACCGTTTCACTCAACGCACGTAGGACTGAGACGAGTGCGATCTGGTCGGTTGTCGGCTGCGGTTCGATCTCTAGCTTCACAGGCGATCTGTCCTTTTGAGGCGTAAAGGTTGACATGCGGTCTCGAACCTAGTTTCATACTTCCGGAAGTACGGGATGGCTCGGACCGCCACGCACCTTACTGGACGCACGTGCCTACTCACCCATGTCGTTCCCTATTTCGATAATTCCAGCACTACAAATCTTGTACCCGGCAGCCGCCTGCGGCGCGGAGTGAGGCAGTGATGACAGAGCATGCTGGACCGCCTTCCCCGGCAAACACACCTTTCGCCGACGCTGTCCTGCGGCTCCGCAGGAGCGCTGACCACGGCGAGCGGATCGTTTCCTTCCACGCCCTGCCCTGGTCTCAGGGCCGCAGCCTCGTCGACTCGGGTCGCATCGGCGAGAAGTACCGCCTGATCTTTGGTGATGAGTACCTGGCGAGTGAGGTTGCATATTCGGGTGCCGCCCTCGATTCGTTCTTCCGTCCGACCGCCTCCCTTGAAGTCGCCCAGCAGCTTGCCGCCGAGGCCTTTGGAGCCGACCACACCTTCTTCGTCACCTGCGGCACCACTGTCGCGAACTCGGTAGCTTTCGACGCTCTCGCCGAGCCTGGCAAACGGGTCCTGATCGACCGTATGTCACACCAGTCGATTCATGTTGCTGCCGGGCACTCCCGCGCGAGTGTGAGCTACACGCCGTGTGTCGACGCCGGCCATCCGTCCAGCCAGTCACTGCTCGATGTGTCGGGTCTGATCCGCATGATCGCCGATGCGTACCAAGCCGATCAGCCGTTCGACGCGGTCGCCCTAGCCGCCGCCTCCTACGATGGCTTGCTCTACAACCTGCACTGGATCCTGACCGCTTGCGTGGAAGCCTCACCTGGCACGGCATTCCTGATCGACGAGGCCTGGGCCGCCGTCAACGCCTTCCACCCGCGGCTGCGCGCGCTGACCGCACTGGACGCCGCCGCCAGGATCCGGGCCACCGGAATCGAGTTGAACCTGCTCGTCACCCAGTCGGCGCACAAGTCGATGAGCGCGGCACGGCAAGGCTCCTACCTGCATGCCATCGGCGATTCGGGCCTGATCGGCAGGGTCCGCTCGGCGCTGTACGGCCGGCACACCACCTCACCCAGCATCCCGATCCTCGCCTCACTGGACCTTGCCAGGGCGCACGCCGAGATATACGGCGAGAGACTGGTGCAGCGGGCCATCGAACTGGCCGACAAGGTGCAGCGCACCGTCCGTGAGGACCCGCAACTAGCCGACTACCGCGCCAGCAGCTATGCGATCCACGACGTTGAGCAGTTGCTGCACTTCTCCCCCGACCCGACGAAAGTGTTCATCGACGTGTCGGGCATCGGCCTGCGCGGTGACGAGGTCAAGGCCCGGCTGTTCGATGACTACGGCATCTACGTCGCCCGGACGATGCCGGGCGGCTTCTTGATCAACCTGCATATCGGCCTCACCGAGGCCGATGTCGACAGGCTGCTCGAGACGTTGCGTTCACTGGCCCGCCGCGAGCGCTCCCGTTCAGGCAACGCCCAGCAACTCGACGACCAGAAGCTGGGCGACCCGGTGAACCACATCCTGATCGCGTACCCGCCAGGCGTTCCGCTTGCGGTGCCGGGAGAAACCTGGACCGAGCAGCTGGTCGAGCGCCTGGCCGACAGCCGCCGGTGTGGCATCGACGTTTACGCCCTGCCGGTTTCCTCGCCCGCCGGCGAACCAGCCCTGCTTCTGAACTGAACGATCACCCTTTCAACCTCACGGAGGTCCGCACATGATTCCGCTGTCCATCATCGATCAGTATGCTCACTCCTCGCCGCAGAGGCTGGCGGTGATCGTCGGCGACGAGTCGATGTCTTGGCATGAGTTTGCCGAGCGGGTGAGGCTGGTCGCCGACGCGTTCGCGGAGCGGCTGGATAATGCCGCCGACAACCGCGCCGTCCTGCTCGGCGAGCGCAGCATTGAGTATGTCCTAGCGGCGTCCGCACTGGCCAGTCTCGGTGTGCCGTGGATCGGTCTGGACTCCCAGGCCAATCCCGATCAGCTCGCTCAGCAGCTCACCACCTCGGCACCCACCCTGATCGTGACCAAGACGCCCGCTCCGATCACCGACATGGCGCTAGCCGGCCTGCCCGAGCCGATAGCGTTCGCCTCGCTGGCCGCCTTCGACGGCCAGGACGGCAGCCACCTGGCCAGCTGGCAGAAGCCAACCTTTCTCGCGCTGAGTTTCACCAGCGGTACCACCGGAGCGCCGAAGCTCGCGGTGCGTCGCAACCCGAGCGAGGTCCGACGCACCGAGACCTTCGTCGAGCGCTACGGCTTCGGCCCGGGTGACACACACCTGGTGACGGTGCCGTTCTCACACGCTTCCGGGCACGGCTGGGCAAGGCTGTTCCTAGCCGTCGGCGCGACCATCGTGCTGGCCGGCGACGCCGATCCGAGCACCTATGCAGCCACCATCGAGCAGCACCAGGTCCGCACCAGCCTGATGGTGCCGCCGGTGCTGCGCTCCTTCGTGGTGGCAGCCGAGCAGACGCCCGAGATCGACCTGAGCTCCCTGCGGTTTCTGCTCACCGGCGGTCGGCAGTTGCCGCCGCGGGTGTTCCGTAAGGCCGCGGCCCGGCTGGGCCCGGTCATCACGACCTACTACGGCACCACCGAAACCGGCGTCAACCTGGTCGCCGACTCCGACACCCTGGCCGCGGCGCCGCTGTCGTCAGGGTTGCCGCTAACCGGCAACGAGGTACTGGTGCTGGGCCGCGACCGCCGGCCGGTCAGGCGTGGCCAGAACGGTCGCGTCGCCCTGGCGAGCTACATGGCGATGGCCGGCTACGCCAATCTGGAGCCGGACACAGTCGTGTACCACGGCCTAACGTTCTTCCTCACCGCCGACTACGGGTACCTCGACGCGCACAACCGGCTGGTGCTAACCAACCGCGACGACGGGCTGCCGGAGGGCGCCATCTTTCCGGCCATCCAGATCGAGGCCGACCTGCACGAGGTGCTCGAGATCAGTGACGCGGTCGTCATCCGGGTCCCGGATCGCAACGGCGTTCCGGAGGTGCATGCCGCCATCGTCCTGATTCCGGACGCCGACGCAGAACTGGCGCGCAAACAGGCCGGCTACGTGGTGGAGCACTGGCTTCCTGAGGGCACCTCGCACACCATCTCGGTGCTGACCGAGATTCCGTACGGCCGCACCGGCAAGGTGGACGTGGTTGCCCTGCGGTCAGTCGTCTGTACCGGTGAGCCCGCCGCCGACTCGTCGACCGTCAACAACTCCACTGCCGTCAACCCCACCGGCGTCACGGCCGTCACCAGCGGTGCCCGGTCGGTACGAAAGCCGTGCCTGTGCTGCTCCATCACCACCTCGTAGGCAAGTAAGCAAGATCCACCGATATCGAAGGAGTTCCACGTGAACACCAAGTACTCCCGTGGGGTGCTGTTCTGCCTCATCGCCACCCTGTCCTGGGGTGGGATGTTCCCTGTCATGACCGTTGCGCTACGGCGCATCGATCCCTTCACCTTCACCTGCCTGCGCTACGCAATCGCGGGCATCGCGTTCATGATCGTCCTGTATGCGGTAGAGGGCTGGGGCGGGTTCAAACTGAAGGGCGAGAGAATCTGGCTGGCCTGGTTCTTCGGAACCGCTGGCTTCGCAGGCTTCCAGTTCCTGGTGTTTCTCGGTCAGAAGATGGCCGGCAAGGACGGCGCGCTGACCGCCTCCATCATGATGGCAACGATGCCGATGCTCGGCTTCTTGGTGAATTGGGTTGCGCGCCGCGTCCGGCCGCCGGGTGGTGCGCTCGGCTTCATCCTGCTGTCCTTCGCAGGTGTCACCCTGGTGGTCACCAAGGGCCACTACTCCCAACTGGTGCAGCACCCGTCGGTATACGGTGCCGACGGCCTGATCATCTTCGGCGCGCTCTGCTGGGTCATCTACACCGTCGGTGCGGCGTTTTTCCCGCAGTGGTCGCCGTACAAGTACACGACGATCACTACCGGCCTCGGTTTAGGCAGCTCGGTGGTCATCACCGCGGTGCTGTTGGCGACCGGCGCCATCGACATGCCGGGCGGCAGCGATGTCATCGCCATCTCCCCGCAGCTGGCGTACATGGCAACCGCGGCCGGCTTCGTCGGGGTTCTGTGCTGGAATCTCGGCAATAAGATCCTCACCCCGCTCAACGGTGTGCTGTTCATGGACATCGTGCCGGTCACCGCATTCACGGTTTCGGCCATCCAGGGGGTGCACGCCGGTTCCATCCAGATCGCGGGTGCCTCGATCACGGCACTCGCGCTGGTCGGTAACAACATCTACCTGCGTCACCGGATGACCCCGACCACGTCGGCTTCTGCCGCGCCGCCCTCTGCCGCTGCAGCGGCCAACCCGGTTGGCGAACCGGCCATCACCACGGACCCCGCGATCGAGTCCGTCGTCCAGGAGGCAGCCGCCGCCGAAGCCTGATTCGGCTCTTCCCAATCAAGCGCGGTGATCGATTGTCGGACACGGTCGGGTGAGACCGGTGTGGGTTGCTTGAAGCCGCCGTGCGGGAGTACGGCTATCCCTGGTCGAGGACGTGGCCGGGCCGGCGCACGTCAGCGTTCTAGGGATGGGGCCTATTCGCATTGGCTGGGTGGTGTGAAGGGTGGCGATGCCGGCGCCGTCGCCGGACTGGTAGCTGGCACTCCAGTGTCCGGAAACTCGAGCGATGTTGCCGAGGTAGCCCGGTCGATCTGCTTGGCTCGATACCGGCGTCTGCGCGGATGGTGCCGGTGGCTGGGTCGGCGCAAGCGACGGTGCCGATGTCACCGATACATACGGTGCCGTCGCGAGTGTCACGGTCGTGGGCAACCCGCCGCCACCACTTGCGACGGCACGAGCGTTGGCGAGGTTGCGGTTGGTGCGGATCGAACGCTGTCGGCGTGCCCGCCCGCGAAGGTGGTTCGCTCGGTACGTCGACGACGACTCGAGCACTCGGATCTCCGTCTTTGACTTCCAGGGCGAACTCGTGGCGACAGCGATCGGCACGGTCGAGCTCGGCGTCCCCAACTGCTATACCCAAAGGGGCGGACGGTGAGACTGGCGAACGTCATCACGTTGCCCTGGCATCGCGGCCAGGGCTATGCGACGGCCCTGGTGCGCGACGTGATCGCGTGGGCGCGGGTCATGGACGCTGACCGCGTCGACCTCAGCGCGACATCGGAGGGCCAGCGGATCTACGAACAACTCGGCTTCAGCTTCACCTCCGCCCCCGCGCATGAAGCTCGTGCTCGAAAACAGTTCCCGAAAGCGGACGTCGACAACGGGCCTTGTTGAGTTGATGGTTGGCCGTCGGCTGGGTTAGAGGTCGCTGAGGTTCTGCCCGATCCAGGCAGCGTCGTCGAGGTAGCGCTGGACGTGATGCGCGACGTGATCGGCGCCCTGCGCAGCACGTTGTGCGGTGAACGCGGCCAGATCATGCAGACGGTCGATCGCTGTGCGGAGCACGTCTTCAGCTCTTACCGCGATCCGGTCTCCGGCCTCGGTGTAGGCCTCACAGAGCTGTCGTAGCCGGCGGCGTCGGGTGACCACGCTGAGCGAACCGGCACCGGTGTCCTCAGCCTGGGTAACGGGCACCAGTCGGTAGGCGAGGTAGGCCAAGTCCCACACCCGGGGGCCTGGCGAAGCGGTATCGACGTCGATCAGCCCGGCGAGCTGGTGGGCTTGATCGAAGACCATGTTGTACGGGGCGACGTCGTTGAGGCAGATCACCTCTGCCGGCTTATGCGCGAGGAGCTGCCAGATGGCTCCGGTGGCATCGAAGCTGGCGCTGGCCTGGTGAAACTGCGCCAGCCGCCGACCCGCATCAGCAAGCACTCGGTCAGCCCAGACCCAGGAGGGCATCGGATAACTCGGCACGGTTCCCGGCAGGTAGGTCAGCACTTCGCGGCCACGCTCGTCGACGCCGAGCGGTCGGGGCAGCCAAGTGATGCCGTGACAACCAACGTGTTCCAGCAGACGATGAATCGTCGGAGTCCAAGGACCAGCGCTCCGATGCACAGCCTGGCCGCGGCGGACAACCGCACTCATGTTCCCGCCGGTCAGCGTGACCTCCTGGTCCTGGCCTACATCTTCTTGCACTCGGATCATTATCCCGACTCCAGTGCGTTGCCACACTGGGCGCGTGGCGATACCTTGTCGGGCGGTAAGGCGGGGATCGTTGCGGTGATCAGCTGACGCGGGCCGACGTTGGGTGGTTCCTTGCTGTCGACTCGATGATGGCCGGTCCGATGGTTCCGTCGGCCAATGCGCGGTGTTGGGCGCGGTAGTAGAGCGGGCTGCTACCAGGACTGCCGAGCCGGTCTGCCGCGTCGAGAAGCGGGTGCAGGAAGGCCGAGGTCGTGCTGCGCTGGAGCGCGAGGGGAGGGATCCACGCGATGGACACGATCGCCGGGTCCTCGAGCGGTGCACGGATCTCGCTGCCTGTCCGCGGCGTAGCGGTGAAAAAGGCGATCAACCGGCGCTGTCGCTGCTCAGGCCACTCATGCACGCAAATGGCCGCAAGGTTTTCGACGTCGACGGCTACGTTGGTCTCTTCGGCTGTCTCCCGCACGGCGGCCGTCTGCTCGAGCGTCTCGCCGTGCTCGCTATGCCCGCCAGGACTTCCACCGAATGACGCCGAGCCGGCGATGCCTGACCATTAGCCACGCGCCGTCGCCTCGGCGCGTCACCGTGAAGGCGGTGACCCGGCTGTCCCATCCGCCCACAGTGCAACCGGCGCTCATTGGTCAACCTTGGCAGCCCCCCCCGCCTCTGCCGACCTTCGGCGCAGCGCCCGACGACGCGCAAGCCGATCGGCTACTGAGACGCAAGATCACGTCCGCGTAGCGCGGCCCGTCCGGCGTCCGGCAGCCCTTCTGCCTCCGGCCCCTCGTGGACGACGCGCAGCCGGCACTCTGAGTTTGACCGACAAGAGGCGCGATCGGCTCTGAGAGGGCTAGCGAAGGAGGTCCGGGACCGCGTGCAGCGCCGCAAGGAAGGAGGTCCCGTCCACGACGACGCTCGCTGCGGACCGGGCATCGCTTGACGCGTTCAGCGCGACGCTGAATCCCACTGCTCTGAACAGGGGTAGATCTGACCGACTGTCACCGATCGCCACGACCTGCTCCATCTCGATCCCTGAACGACGACAATGCTCGGCTACGAATGCAACCTTGTCCTCGGGTTGGAAGTGACGAGCAACCCGACCGGTAAGGCGTCCCGAAGACCGGTCGAGCTCCAGCTCGGCGCCGCACACCTTCGAGAAGCCCCAGAGATCCGCCAGCCCCCGCGCCGCAAAGCTCCAAGACACCGTCGCGATGAACGCCTCTACCGAGCGCTGCCGCAGCATCGCGACGCCCGGTCGGATGTCGTCGATGCTCGGGATCTTCGACATGGCTTCGACGGCATCCGCCAACCCGACGCCCTTGTAGAACAGCGCATAGCCCTCTGCGACCTCTCGGTCGCTGACCTGGCCGCGAGCGAGCTTCTCCTCTAGATGACCTATTCCAAGGGGTCAGTGATCGTAGGCGGTGAGTGAGCGCAGGACGGGTTGGTTGATCTGGTCGTTGTGCCAGATGGCGGCGGTGAGGGCCAGGATCCGTTGGCAGACTCCGGTGAT
>JAABUT010000627.1_pt1 | contig 52486 bp, 49 predicted proteins | sample 5559281 | NCBI WGS metagenome assembly JAABUT01 (sample SAMN10711880, study PRJNA513359) | rock metagenome | isolation source: Antarctica rocks | place: Antarctica: Victoria Land, Ricker Hills nord | collected 2016-01-04
GTTTCCGCACTTCGCATGTCTTGAACAGCTTGCGTGTGAAGGATCTGTAGAGGATACGGATTCCCTGTCTGCAGTGTCCGCAAGCGTATCTGCGGATCGAGGCTCATGCCAATTTTGTAGAATGTCGTGTCTCCCATGTGGATCAGGTAGACTTCACCCTGGGAATGGGGCTCAGCCTGCTCACGGCGGACATTCTCCAAATCAACTTCGATAGCTGGAGGGGTAGGCGCAGCTGCGGGTAAAGCTGTTGTTATAGCTGCTGCTCGGTGTTCCTCGCCATCAATTAGGGCTTGGAAGAGCGGAAAGGATTGGTGTTCTGCTGTGACGTGGCGTAGGGTCGGAATGAAATGGGGGAGAGGAATTGGTAGCTGGTGAAGCTGGTCTTGAAAAGCTGCGTTGGCAGTAAGTGGCTGCCATTCGAACCAGTGGTCAAACCCCTGCTGGAGACGAGCCATCATGTCCTCTGGAATAGGAAGGGTTCCATTTCCTACAGGGCCTTGTCCTAAATGACGCCTGCCGATACCCACTTCAACAAAATGACCAGGTCCGCCATGACCGTTGCAAAGGAACCAGATGTACGCTGTAAATTGAGGGTTCTCAATATCCGCCTCGAACTTCGCGCGGACCTTGACATGGGTCATGCTTCTTGGGAGACCCCAGAGGTGCTGAGGAGAGAGGTAGTGCCAGTGGTTTAGGGCGCTGGTGCTAATCTTTTTTGCAATCCCTTCATTTCCAACTCTGACTATGTAATGAGCTCTCGCCATGTTCGTGTGGAGACGATTATAGACAGATGTGCCTTGCGATACTATGATGACCAAGTCTTACGGGCATCTCTAAGCTTTGAGACACTCAAACTAATGGGTTTGTCCGCAACCCAAGTTCATCCCCGATGCTGCCTGGAAGGCTCCAATACACCGTGAACTAGATAGAGTACATACACTGTCAATCTACCCAGAAGATAGAAATGCGCCCCAGCCTCACTCTCGATCGGGAATGGGGTGAGCGCTGCTCTACGGCCGCGCGAGCGAGTGAAACGACCTGCGAGTGTCAGCACGTACTTCCTGCAGACTAGGTATGCACACCAATCATGGCAAGTCATGGAATGCAGGAACTCAACGATTAGGGAGAAGGGCCCTATATAGATGCTTACTTTTCACACACTTCTATCAAAACTGCCATGTTTTTTTTCCTCTCCTCCAAGCCAACATTTTAGTCCTTCAATAGTCCTTCAACATGGCCTATTCCATTGCGTGGCTTAATCTCTGTTTGTCACTGACTAGCTTCTACATTCCATCTCTTGCGTTTGCCAGGGAATGCCGCTGCTTCCCCGGAGATGCCTGTTGGCCATCTCCCTCCGCATGGGCCGCTCTCAATAACTCCATCAACGGCAGACTGATTGCAACATCCCCACTCGCATCACCATGTCATGGCCCTAATTTCAACGCCGCATTGTGTAGTAATGTGCGAGAGTCATGGCTGCTACCCCAAACACACTATGTCTCGTCTTCATCGGTAATGGCCCCTTTCTACGCCGGAAACAGCTGTATACCTTTCACCCCAGAATCGATGCCCTGCACGCTGGGGAACTATATTGACTACGCAATCAATGTCACTGAGCCCGCAGATATCTCGAAAGGGGTGGCGTTCGCCACGAAAAACAACATTAGGCTTGTCATTAGGAATACAGGCCATGACTACAATGGTAAATCTACCGGAGCAGGCGCTTTGGGTATCTGGACACATAATCTTAAAAGCATTCGATTTTTTGACTATCATGGGCCCACTTACACAGGTAAAGCCATCAAAATGGGAGCTGGCGTCCAAGGCTTTGAGGCAGTCGATGCTGGAAATAAGGTAGGCCTGACGGTGACCGGAGGCGAGTGCCCAACAGTTGGCCTCGCAGGCGGGTACACCCAAGGAGGTGGTCATTCGGCGCTTGCTTCGAAATACATACGGCTTAGCAGCCGACCAGACCTTGGAATGGGAGGTTATTACCGGGTTAGGCGAATTTATCAAAGCGAGTCCGACAGAAAATTCGGATCTGTATTGTACGTACTTTTCCTTTTAACATTTTCTTTCTATATCGGTACTATCTTTTAGTCGCAAAACAATAATTCTGAGAGACAATCGTTCTTTTATCTCTTACCAAACCCTTAATGACATGCCACATTGCTCTTGTAAAAAATGCGGACTCTGAACTTGGGCAGGGGCACTCAGCGGAGGTGGAGGTGGCACCTACGGCATCGTCTACTCCTTGACATCAAAAGCCCATACCGACATTCCCACCTCAGGGACGAATCTCACATTCTCCAGCGCCGGCTTATCAAAGGATACCTTCTACGCCGCCGTCGCCGCATGGCACGCCACTCTCCCCAGCATCGTCGACGCAGGCGGGATGACGGTTTGGTATCTCACTTCCGATTCCTTCATCCTAACGCCCTTCCATGGCCCTGGAATCCCAGCTTCACAAGCCTTGAAGCTCCTACAGCCATTCCTCGATACCTTGCATCGGCTGAATATCAAATACAAAATGACTGGCCCTACAGACTTTCCTACCTATCTAGACGAGTTTAGTATATTCGAGCCCCCTATTCCGGTAGAGACGGCTCAATACGGCGGACGGTTGATACCGAGGTCAGTGGTTGAGACGAATAATGCAGGATTGACCGCTGCGATACGCAATATCACGGAAGACAAGACGCCGAATGCGACGCCACTTTTCGTTGGGGTGGGGTTGAATGTGAACAGGAGTGTTGCAAAAGGGACGGAGGGGGATAACGCGGTTCTGCCGGCTTGGAGGAACACCTTGATTGACTCCGTGTTAACCACGTAAGTCAAACAAGTGTATACCCAGATAGCAGCAGACCAAGACTAAACTCCATGACCATTCCCTGGAACTTCTCGCTCCCCCGGTCCGACATGGTAGCTCTACAAAAACTGATGACAGACGTCTACATCCCGCAACTCGAAGCCGTCACCCCAGGCTCTGGCTGCTATCTGAGCGAAGTACGCGCCTCCTCATCCCCACACCACTACCTAAACACAAGTAAATAAGGGCGATTAGAAAACCCTATGCTGACGCCGGATGTCAGGGCGATCCCAACCAGCCGAATTGGCAAGAGACCTTCTACGGAACCAACTACCCGAGACTGAGCGCTATCAAGGCGAAATACGACCCGAGTGACATCTTCTACGCTACCATGGTGGTGGGCAGCGAGAGGTGGGAAGCTGATGTCGGGGGGAGATTGTGCAGGGTTTAACGTGACGTGAAGTGGGAGAAGGTGGGGTCTAGCAAGCCAACAGCAGAATGCACCCAAAAAAAAAATTCGCATCGTCTTTCCTCGACGGTTAGGGTAGAGTATCTAATGCAGAGTCGCGGTTCTGAAATCCCATCTTAGCATATGTATAAAACCAATTTCCATCATCCCCAACATCCCCCCCCCCCCTTTTACGCCTTGAATCCCCCCTCCCCCCCCAACACCGGAAACACCCACACACCCACCCACATCTGCTCCGCCACTAGAAACCTACATAAGTACGACCCCTTCCTCTTACAGTACATAGACCTACATACCAACAGCATGAACCCCCAAGATCATACCCCCAGAGCGCGTACAAAACCCTTACGCAGAGCCAGAAGCCGGAATGTGAGTTGGTCGTGTCTGTAAGGGGTATGTAGTACTCGTACAGTCTTCATGCCGAATTGTATGGTGGGGGGGTTTAGAAAACGGTAAGCACTAGGTAAGGTAGATGGGCGATGGCGGGATTTCTACTAAGGTACATATGTCACGATTGTCGTATGTCATGTAGCATTAGGTAACGTCCTCGTGCAAATCTCTTGAGCCCAAAAGAGTACATATCATCACGGCTTCCAAATTCCGGATCGGGCAACTCAGTTTACAAGATCCAAAACGTTTTAAGCTATCAGCAGCACCCTCTATCGGCAAGTAGATACACACATAGCCAAACCCCCCACTGCTGTAAAACCCCATGCTTTGCGCCCCCGCGCCACAAATGCGAAACCCAGTACAGCGAATTTCCTCAACAGATGATACGCATAGGTGGTATAGATTCTAGCCAAAGCGCGTCCGTCACAGGCCCTTCCGTACGCGCCGCCACTCCTCTCATGCAAACCCCAAGCGGGCAAAGTCGATGATGCAAGAGCGCCCAGGAAATCGTCGAGCATATCAAGCGCTAGCCATAGCCTCGTCCGTCCCTGCAGGCTGATTCGCAACATCCGCCAGCGGTTCAGTCGTCGCTTTGGGTCCTTCAGTCACCCACCGCCTATACTCCTGATTGATCTGATCCACCTCCTCGACCGACTTGCCCACCATCCACGCATTGTTCAGCACAAACTTCTCCTCGAACTTCTGCTTCCGCTCATCTTTCAGTACCGTCTCACCTTGCAGGCCTCTTTTCTGCACCGCGGCGTTATGGACCCACCAGTCCTGCGTCAGCGGGTCGTACAGCATGTGGTAGTTGTTGGAGGAGATGCGGATGACCAGGCCGTCTTCGTTCCATTGTGGGGTATAGACGCGGGTGTACTCGTCCTCGGTGTCGAGCATTGGCGGCATGTTACGCTTTAGGAATGGCCAGTCGATCTTGCTAAGGTCGAGGCCTTCGGTCAAGTCGCGCATTGCGAAGGTGGAGATGTAGTAGGACCATCTTGCGGTAGCTGCCATTTCGTCGATCTCGAAGGTCTTGTCGTCTTTCTTGAAGACCTGGATGGTGGCGGTGCCGGTGGAACTTGTCTGGGTAGGATTATCAGTTCTGTTACATTCATGAGGTAGGTCAAGTCACTTACATAGGTAATACGGTAAATGTCGGCATCCTTCGTGAGCTTCTCCACCTGCTTTCTGTACGTCAACTCCGCTTGGTGGGTGGTCTCAGTCTCCTTGCGATCTTTGTAGAAAAGGTTGATGATGTCCAGGCTCTTATCTTTGTTGTCGCTAACCAGTATCTGCCACGCAAATCTAACCATGGCGGTAAGCATCTTATCAAAGCTGTAGAGTTGCCACCCATTTTGCATGTAAAATCGACGCAGAGTCTCCTCGAGGTGAATGATGTCAACTCGTTCCTTGGTAACATCTTCGCACATTCGCACGATCTGGCGGTAATAGTTTGCGTTAGGGCTAACATCGTAGAACAAATCAGAGGGCGTCTTATCAACCAGCTTCAGGTCGTGAGCGGGTTTAGGAATCTTGGCACGGCGGACATTTTCGTGTACGCCCTTTTCGTTTGCCTTGATTTTTGCAAGTCTCTCGTAAAGCATTTCGAACATCCTGAAGAAGCAGTATATGTTTGAGCTTGCGTAGAGATTGTAACTGTCGCGCTTATAAGGTTGGTTGTGGTCAACGTCTTGCCTATTGCCCCTGTTGCCGGCCGATGGGTGTTCCATCCAGCGATGCTCGGCTGCATCAACACGGACAGGCTGCTCAGAAGGTGTTTCCATCGATGTGGCGGTGTCTTCGTCCATGGAAAGGACATCGGGCGTAGATTCTTTGCTGTCCTGGTCCTCTTTGCCTTTGTGGCTCGATTTTCCGTTCTGCCCACGTTCAAGCACTCCACGAAGCAGGTTTGCCTTTTTACCATTCGCAGCCCGGCGGCCTCGGCCAGCATTGAATTCTTCGTTCGTGACCAAGTCATCCTCGGCTTCTTCATTTGGTGGCGATGTATCGTAGACGTCAGCCATTCTTCGATTGAAAGACTCGCGGTCAAGGTCGAAGAACGCCGGTATAAAAGTCTTGAAAAAGGTCTCGAGCTTCGCTTGGTCTGCTGCGTTACCCACATAAGCATGGTGAAGGTGTGTTAAGATCAGATGGCTTGCATCCTGGATGACCTCCTTGTCGTTGAAGGTAAATAGGAATTGATATTTGGGAACCATTTCGTTCCGCTGACTTCGCTGGCGCAGAGCCCTCTGCTCCTCATACCTGACCTGGATCTCGGTCTGAAGAGTTTTTGGCTGGAACTGACGTTTGTCCGCCGACTTCACGCTAATGCCTTGGTGATCTAGGCTCTTCCAGAACAGCTTATGAGTCTGCTCCCGCCAGACCTTTTCCCACTCGCGCTGAGCACACCGTTAGTAACTTACTTTGCAAATAGGATAACAGCCGGAACTCACCTGACTCGCCTTCCATTCTTCAGACTTCTGCTTAAGTCTTCCCAGCACAATAGGGAGAACAGCAGCTGGATTTTTGAACATGTCTTCAATAACTTTTCCTCCACGTTCTCTGTCATATATCTTCTTGATGATTCGTTGATAGATGGTCTCACTCTGTCCACCAATACCAGCTGGCAAAACGAATGAATTCCGCTCTTCGTCAGACATTAGTTTGATTTGCTGTACAATCGGCTCCATCAACTGGATCGTCCTAAGACAGGCTTCTATGTTAATATCATAGTCGTGACGCTCTTCTTCGATGCGATGAATGGATTCTTCGTAGGAATTCTTGCGGTGCGCTATAAACCCTGAGTCTTCAGAGGCCCAGGTGGGATGGGATGACCATTCGTCATTGAGCACCGACTGGCACATCTCGTCCCGTCCACTGCAGCGTCTAAGGCGTTCCCGCTTTGGCAGCAGTCGATAGCTCGGTCCTAGGCCACGGCATTGGCTTAGAACCACCTTATCGCTGCTAATTTGTGGCTTGTTCTCGATAATCTCGTCGCTACCATCGTACTTGATGAATGCTTTGAACCAGGTCATCAGGTCAGGGTTGCTACCAATGAAACTGGAAGCTTTGTGCATGAGCACATTCTTATCAACCAGATCCTGCGTAAATAGATTACAGAGTTTGAGGAATTCATTGAAAGTCTGCTTGTTGGCCAGAAACTTCTTAACACGATCGAAGAACGCTAGTTCTTCCGCCATTGCGCTGGAGCTGCTTGTCGGCGGCATTGGCTGTGGAAGGCTCGGGACAAGGGTCGGAGAGACAGGAGGAATTTCTGGAGCTGCAGGCTTTGCTTGTTCTATCCTTGCACGCTATGTCGTAATCAGGTCAGCGTTGGAATCCTATGCGCCAGGCACAGAACACGTATGTAGCAAAAGTAAAGACGGAGTTGATAGATGAACAGAAGAGGAAGCGCAGGCTAAATGTGTAGAACATGATAGAAGTAACAGGTGGTTAGAAGTGTTGTGTGGATTTTGCAATGCGCGCTAAGTTTGGTACATATTGTTCAATGGGATTAGACTTATTGAGCAAAATTTGGTCAAATGGTTCGTATTGTCAATAGGATTTCACAATCGGATTATAAAGTCTTAGCGCTACCACTCACCTTGTTCACAGTTCCACTTCGAATGTTCCCATTCTTGTTGTTTTGAGTCGACAGAACTGATGCTTGGTCCAAAGCTGCCGCACCACCAGTAATCTGGGATCCTGCTCCTCCTCTACGTTTCTTGTTTTCTTTGCCTACACTAGGGGGAGGTGCAAAATTGCCCACTGGTGGCATTTTCATCTCAGGCCTTGGGGTTTGCACTTGGTTCGGCTGCATGTGATTATAGATGGCTTCACCACGAACGTTACTTAGCATCGCAGCATCTTCCGTCGCTTGCCTAGCAGCAGCTTGCGCTTTAGCTTGAGCTGCGGATTCTGGAAGAAATTGCTTGAAGTCCTCTAACAGGTCAGGCGCAGAACTGAAGAGCTGAGTGACCTGGGCATAAACGTCCTGGATGGGCTTAGATTCCCGCTGATATGTCTGCAAAATTTCGAGAAACTGCTTGTATATCTCTGGCTGTGTCGCGAAGCGATTCTAGTGATGATATCAATATTGTATATCGTGGCAAAGTCGATCGCTCTTACCTTGATCTTGTTTACATAGCCGATGGCGTGGTTGAATTCAACAGGCCCTCGTTTCTCCACCCCAAGCTGGTTTCCTGAAATCAGTGACGAGCCAGGAGCATTGATCCCGGTAGCAGTTTGACTAAGCGATGTGGTCTGGGGTCCATTAAGAGATGCTTGGGTCAGTGAGTGCCTGCTGGGGATTCCGTTGGTTGCAACGACAGAAACTGCATTCGATAGGTGTGAGACTCCACGCTGTTCTTCCTGGTGTGCAATCGCTGCTGCATCGGCGTCAACAAACTGATCATCTCTGTCGTATGGGATACCGGTGCTGTGGCCAATGTTCGGCTGGCCTCCAAACATGGGGATCTCTACCAATCGCCGGCTGGAACTGAATGGATTGTCGTGCGCATTTTCCATATGATCTTGCTGCTGGCCTTGCCAGTCACCGTTAAGAGGAGGCCCATCTCCGTAAAGGCCTTGTCGCGCAGTGTTTCCGACGTCTGGAGCATGGACACCGTTAGGCCTCAGCCCTCCGTTTAGACGATTGTGGACCGATGGCATTTGAGAGACTGTTGTTCCCATGGGAGTAGTTACTCGAATAGCGTTTGGGTCGTCCCGCGTTCCACACTCAATTCGGTATCCAGGAGGTAGAAAGGTATTGAAGCCTTGGATGAGTTCGGGATGGCCTGCGAAAAGGGTTGAGACCCGTTCAATCACACCTGGAGTATCGATTCTATAACACGGAGATCAGCCACATTCTGCCACATTTTACAGGCGACACATACGCCTGGCTTTTAAAGTCTTTCATAATATCCAAAAACTGGTTGTACACCTCAGCTTGATCGACGAAGCGGACTTTGACCTGGTCGAGATAACTCAAAGCATCCTGGTGAATAGCACGGTTAGTAATGACGAACGCTTACTCCGATCAATGCATAACGCCACTAAGATGAATTATAGCAAGCAAGATAAGGGTATTTTTGGTGAATTCATGGTCAGGCGACTGGTAGGGGACAGACACTGCAGGAAAGGGACGCTGACATTTAGAATGGGTTGTTGCCCCTGCGAAAGCGCGGCCATCCCATTTGGGAGTTGTTGCGGTGTCACTGCATTACCGAAACCCAGAAGCTGCTGGGTGGGTATATTCTGCGGTACTTGCTGCATGAACGCCCTTGAAGGACTTTCATCCCTCTGTTGCATACCATTTGCGAAGACATTTCCGGGGCCACTTGGTGCTCCTAAGGTAGCTGGAGGTGGGTTTGGTCCGGCGCCAGCACCGAGATTCGCCAGAATGCCATTTGGACCATGCAGCGTTGCTGGGACCCTAGAAGCCACAGGCTGCTGGAGTGGGATAGAGCCCGTGTGGTTCTCGAGCGTTGACTGATGCTGATCACGATGTTGCTGCTCTAGCAGCTCGAAATCACGTTGTGCTAAAATATCCTGCTGTCGCTGTCGATCCACTTCTTGTTCCCGCTCCCGTTCGCGTTCATTGTTCATCGCCGCTTGTGGCGATTGCTGCTGTTGGACTGCTGGACCTAACGCTGGCAACGCATAGCCGGGACCCTGTATCTGATGGTGTTGAATACCTGGAGGTGAATGTTGCTGATGAGATAGGGGTGGCCCACGATTTGGCTGTAGGGGAGACGCTTGGGTCAAACCCACAGGGTTAGGAAGCGCGTGACCGTTGGTTTGGCTAGTATAGAATGGTCCTAACCCAAAATGCCTCAGTTCGTTCCTACCACAACGATCTCGGGGTTTGACTGTGGGGTCAAAAGTCTTACCGGACTGGGGGAGCAAAGGCGGACCCCCTATCTGAGGAGGCGGGCCTTGGTGTATCGTATGATTAGGTCTGTTAAAGCACAGACTGTCAGCCTATGCAAAGAGGCGATTGGCGGGCAATGGGCGCGCAGGAACATCCAAGAAAGGCGTCTCCGATCCTGTCTAAGGCACTAGTTGAGAGGAAGAGAAATTCCAAACCCACCCAAAGTTCCCCAGCGGCCGCTGTTGCCCCTGGTTGTGATGTTCATTGTTGGGAGGAGGCCCACCCGACCCTGTTGACGGCGGCCAGCTATTTCCATTCTGCGAATTCATATTGAAGACTTCAGAGGGTACAGATGGTCTAGCAGCTGGCGCTTGGTTAGCTGACACCCAAGTACAGGATTTTGTATACAGCTTGCGAATGGAGGCGTGGTTTGAAGCTTACAAGTATGTTAGATCTCCCTTTTGCCAGGAGTAGGCCGATCGCGCCCTTTTGCGCTCTCGCCGTTGCGCTCGAACAGGCGCAAAACTCCCGGTGAGTCCAGTTGGAGTAGACGCGGGTATTGAAATTGGAAAGAGCCTCTGATCGAGCAGTACCACAGAATGAGGTAGAGACAAGTTACAATTTGAAGAGCTGGGTGTGATGGTGTGGGTTCCCGATCAGTGGATCAAGGGCCGGGATGAGCAGATGCACGTCACTGCGCTAGCTATATTGAGCCACTGCGGGTGATGGTTTTTCCGATCTGAGCGTAGAGGTCCGCATGGCTCAACGATGCAAAAGAGGTATAATCTAGACTCATAGCTCTAATCAATTATCCTAACGCCCTGTCTCTTTGTATGCCAGCCGCTATTCGACCACTGACGCTCAAGTTCATAACTCATGATACTATTCTCTTGCAACCGTAGTGTCCAGCCCTTCATTTACTCGTAGTTCAAGGCTCCGTTTATCACCCAGACTTCTCCATTAGATACACGGTTCGCAATACTTGAGACCTCGATATTGCCAGGTTGGATCTTCAGTTGGATTAGCTGTGACTTCATCTATAGAGCCACGTGTACCGTGGACGTACCGTTCTTTTATCTCCTTTGCTCTCCCACCAAATCCTGCCTCCACCCAAAGATTCCACTTTATCGCCTTCCCTCCAGGGACTGACTGGTATTATGTGGGCCTCAACAAATCTTCTTAGATTTCGATGAGCCCTATCTTCACCAGCTTTCCCTTCATAAGCGTTTTCTCCTAGAGCGTTATAATCCTTGGGATCTTCCCACGGCTTTCTTGGTAATTTTTGGATCTCTGAATTTAATGGCGCGAGGACCGTAGCATTCTGGGCATTGTCGTCCAAGCGCTTGGAAATGGTGTCGATGTCTCTTGTGAAGCCGGCAAAGATGTTGATAACGCGCTCCTTGCCAATGACATCTGATATCACCACATCGCCCACGCCACCAGAAGATGTATCCTTGTCGCTAGAAGGAGGTAATGCAATGTTTGGTACGTTCATGATGGGCTCTTGGCGATGAGTGGCAGCATCTATAGAATTAGAACGCTTGTTGAAGAGGTCGGGCACGACGAGCTGTGAGACCGCATTTGGTAACCGAACGCTGAGGGATAGTGCTACTAGGAGAACTTCAAATCGCATAATGGGATAGAATATAACATGAATGGTTTAGATATTGACGTTTGGGTGATGCTGGCTAGCCCCTTGGATGTGGAGGTATGAAAAGTAGGTAATGTTACATGTGCCGAGGTGGATTTAGTATTCTATGTAGAATACACACTGCTGTAAGGTAGGGATAGCTGACTTCCTAATACCCCTTCGATGGATATAAAGGCAGCTTACTCCGTACCTACCACAGAATCGCTGGATCAGATGATGGGGGGGAAAGCTGGGGTACGGTAAGGGTTGGTGGGGATTGCCGGTCTGGGGCATTCACATGCCAATCTGAGCTAGAGAAAGTTACGAGTAGGTACTTGTACAGAGTGTGGTCACGTGGTGGTTCAGAACCAAGAGAGCAACAAGAGTGTTTCTAGATCTGCTTTGGATACGGTACTTTACAGTACTGTAGGTAGAAACCATATGATAATTTCCGTTCCATGTGTCTCACATGTTTTTATGTTTTTTGTCCAGAACTTAGAATATTATTTTCCTGCCAATGAAACAAAACAAGCCCGAGGGACCTTGAGTTTCCGCTTACGGCCACTTTGGCGGAGCCTCGGTACTTCTCCAACCCGTGGGCTCGGAAAGTGCTCTTCATCTACCTCTCTCCACCCCGCTTTCTCCAAGCATAGAAAGTACCATTCAGAGACTTCAGCGCTCCCTTGTCTGCCACCTCTCATCTTTCCCTCATCATGGCGCCTAGAGTTATCGTAGTTGGTGGAGGGCGTAAGCAATCCCCCCCACCGTTCGCCGTGGACCCGAAGCTGACCAGAAGACAGTATCCGGCTTGAGTGCGGCCCATACCATTTACCTGGCTGGCGGCAATGTGTTGCTTCTGGACAAGAATAGTAGGTACTGCATATGCATGAAGAGGAACAGTGGACTGACTGCTGTATTAGACTTCTTCGGAGGAAACTCAACAAAAGCCACGTCTGGGATCAACGGTGCCCTCACACGGACACAGGTGGACGAGAAGATTGGCGACAGCGTAAAGCAGTTCTACGATGACACCCTGAAATCAGCGAGAGACAAAGCTCGTCCCGACTTGATCAAGGTCCTCACATACAAATCCGCTGCAGCTGTCGAATGGCTACAGGACGTCTTCAACCTCGATCTCACTCTTGTGTCACGGCTAGGGTGAGTATTTGCAGAGAACCTTTACCTCGATCACCTGCTAAGGAAGCATAGTGGCCACTCTCAACCTAGAACACATCGCGGACACGACGCAAAATTTCCTGGAATGGCCATCACCTATGCTTTGATGCAGCGATTGGAAGAGCTAGTCGAGAGTGATCCCGAACGTGTACAGATCATAAAAAAAGCACGCGTCACTTCGGTCAACAAAGAAGGCAACAAAGTCACAGGAGTTACGTACGAATACAACAAGGAGCAGTGCTCTGTAGATGGTGTGGTCATCTTGGCCACTGGAGGCTACGCTGCCGACTTCACAGAAACCTCGTTGTTGAAAAAGCATAGGCCAGATACTTATGATCTTGCAAGCACAAACGGTACACATGCTACTGGCGATGGACTGAAGATGCTTATGGCGATTGGTGGCCAAGGTATTGACCTTGACAAGGTTCAGGTGCATCCAACCGGATTGGTTGATCCCAAAGACCCTGGGTCAAAGTGGAAGTTTCTGGCCGCAGAGGGTAGGTCCTTTTTCACTCGATAGATTGGAGCACAGTCACTGACCTTCGATTAGCGCTACGTGGTGAGGGCGGTCTCCTACTAAACGGTGAGGGCAAGCGATTTGCAGACGAGCTCGGCCATCGCGACTACGTCTCCGGAGAGATGTGGAAAGAGAAGGAAGCAAAGAGATGGCCTGTTCGCCTAGTCCTCAACTCGAAAGCCTCCAATGTCCTGGACTTCCACACCCGCCACTACTCCGGCCGTGGTCTGATGAAGAAGATGAGCGGCAAGGAGCTGGCCAAGGAGATTGGCTGTTCGGAGTCTACCCTACAATCGACTTTCCAAGACTACAATGCCATCGCCGACGGCAAGAAGAAGGATCCATATGGCAAGAAATACTTCCACAACCTTCCCTTCGACATCTCCGACACCTTTCATGTTGCCGTCATGGAGCCAGTTTTGCACTTCACAATGGGCGGCATTGAAATCAACGACAAAGCCCAAGTCCTCAACGCTGATGGGGCACCCTTCGAAGGTCTCTACGCTTGTGGTGAACTCGCCGGCGGCGTCCACGGCGCCAACAGACTCGGAGGCTCCTCGCTACTCGGTTGCGTCGTCTACGGCCGTGTCGCCGGTGAAAGCGCCAGCACATTCCTCTTCCAGAAAGTCCTCACCGGCGGCGTCTCAAGCGCCGCGCAGCGTCTGGGCCAAATCTCCCTGCACATCGACCCGGCCACCCCCGGCAAGATCTCTGTTGAATGGGGCAACGGCGAAACTGCCTCGTCTAGCTCCGCCGCTGGTGAAGACAAGCAATCGCAACAGTCCCAAAAATCCGCCGCCCCCGTTATGAAAGGCGCAGCCGCCGACAGCGCCGACCCAGGCAAGGTCAGCAAACCGACCGACCCCGTCGAGTTCAAAGTCCCCGAGAAAGAATTCTCCATGGAGGAAGTGCAGAAGCACAACCAAAAGGACGACCTGTGGATCGTGGTCAAGGGGTGCGTGCTGGACGTGACCAACTGGCTGGACGAGCACCCCGGGGGCCCGCAAGCGCTCTTTAGCCATATGGGGAAGGATGCGACGGAGGAATTTGAGATGTTGCATGATGATGAGGTGATTCCGAAGTATGCGGCGGATATTGTGATTGGGAGGGTCAAGGGGCAGACGCCGAGTTTGGATATATAGGTGGTGTTGATGGCTGCTTTGGGCTTTGAACATGGGGCGTTGAGTGGGTTTTGTATTGTATTCGGAATTGAGTGCATAGCTTTATATCTATTTTCCATGTGGGACTGAGAAACGGTGGATGAAAACTTTGCATTTGTGACGTGAACTTTCCCGTTGGCGTCGAGAATCTTCTATTGGATGAGTCGGTTTCCAAGGTGCGTGTCAAGTGTCATATACTGTACGATCCACCAGACCGTCCGTCTACCTTACCCCGAGCAAAAGGGATCACCAGCCCGTCGCTGTAAACCACATGTATAAAAGCTGCAAAGTTGCCGTGGGACCTGTAGACTCGAAAGATTGGGATTGCAATTCTGATCACACCCAAGAAATAAAAACATTTTCATTGATTTACTGTTAAACAAGCAATCCATTCAAAGCCCGGGGAGGGGGGGTATCTCTTCATAATCTGATATCTACTGTAAGCTCCCACCCAGCCATTTAACTCCCAGCTCCGATTCCCAGCGATGCTCCCCTGTTTTCCTAAGCCCGTAAGCGCCATGCAAAAATGCCCCAGCTACAGTATATATCCCGCTAAGATGGACTGAGATGTCAATCACGCTTTTACATCGGTTTGATAGATCCCAAAGCTCATGCCAAAATGTATGTGTCCAGGTGAGTTTGCAGGGCTGGCCAGAGATCGATGCGCATCCCCACACCTTCGTCTTCAGTGTCAGGTTCTTTCCTGTAGCTTCGCTCGATGAGAGCCCCCAGCTTGGCCTCCCACATCCTGACTTGCTGAATCTTTGGTGCTGCAAAGGCCTCGCTGATGGTGCCGGCACGGACATATTCATCGATGATCGCCACTTGCAAAATCCGGTTCTCGAGTTCTTTGGGTGTCATGTTAAGTTTCAGCGATAGATCTCGAGTGCTCCTATCGTCGCTTACCGTCTCGAGGGGCAGCATGGTTGTTTTCCTTCTCTTTTTGACTGGAGACGCTCCCGCCGGGGTGGTTTGGCGTTCTGCGTTGTCGCGCTGCTGAACGCGGATGAGGTAGGATCTCGGGTCGCCGGGTTCGAACACAAGACCTTGCTCTGGGGAATGCCGATCCGTCAAGGTCTCGTCGCCGGGATGGAGGGCAGCTATGGCTTTGTGGTATCTGTTTTTGTGTGGAGACGTAAGTGAGCTTTGAGAGCGAAGAGACTGCTCTGTAGCATTTCGGTTGAGCGTCTTCGCTGCTGCTGCTTGCTGGCGAAGGTACTTTTTACGTTGGTCAAGTGCTGCTTGCTTGCGTAGCTCGTAGTCCATTATTGAAGCAAGGTCGGGGTGCATAGATTCAGTTGAAGCTGCGCTGCTGGGGAGTTCGGCTATCGAATCATCATCTTCGCTGTCGTGACGAGTAGGGGTATTAGCCGCTATTGAGTTTTTACCATGGTCCGATTGTGCCGGTCGAGTCGGTTTACTCCTTCGCTTGGGTTCTATATCAAACCAAACGCGCTCAGGGTCGTTGACCGAAGATACGAAGGGTTTGTTGACACCTGACTGCTGCTGCTTCCGTGGTCCTACCTTTCGACCAGAACTCGGAGCTCCTCTGGGAATATCGCCCAAGGGTGTTCCTTTGGGTAGAGTCCGGGCAGATATAAAGTCGCGAGGCCGATTGGTAGCTGTGGCGCTGGAATCCAGTAGACTGATCTCATCATTGCTAGGGGTGCTCATATGGTTGTCCATGGGTTTTTGCACCCATGTGTCAAGAGCACCGCTACTGCAGCGGTCTCTGTCCAGACCGTGTGATTTTTTGGCTGTACGGCTTCCTTCTCCTTTGCCCCAAGCTTTCAACGGGTATGGGAAAGGCTCAGGTGAAGAAGATTGTAGCCCTGTCGTAGAGGGAACTGCGGCACGCGATCCCTCAGGAGTAGGAAGCTCGCACAGGATTTTATCTTCAACATGATTACGACTACCTAACCAATTCGGATTAATAGCTTCCCCTCTCTGGCGCACCGGTGTGAATAATTGCCCATTGGTATTCATTACTGCTTCTGACTTATGTTCCTTTCTCAACGAACGGATTGGCGCATTCATTTTCGCAAATGCCCAAGGATTCGAAACAGTAACGTCGCGTAGAGCATCTTCGTTGGCATAATCCGTAGCACCTGATGTTTTGTTTTGTCCGTCGCGGTTCCGGTGAAGCTCATCGATAGAGTCGTCGTCATCGAAATACATATTTCGGTTCCACGGGCGTCTTTTGACACCCGCTGTAGAGTCGTTGAGAGGGCCAGCATTATTCTCTGGGAGATTCTTGGCAATTGGTGAAGTCTGAGGTGAGGTTGATCTTGTTGCAGTCTGAGGAGACCTGACAGATGGGTCAGAGGGTTGCGCTTCTGGATCGGGCACGGCACTTGATATGGAACTCGCTTTATTCTCCATCTCACTGACGGTAGAGTGCGGGTCTTTAATACGCTCTGATGAACATTCACCTTCGACGTCTTCTTCTTGAACAGCAGCAACGCTCAGCGGCGTCTTTTTGGCAAGCAGAAGCTCAAATCCTTGAGGTCTAGGCTTCAAGGATCTCGCAGGAACGTCTTCGGTCTTCCTTTTCCTAAGGTCTCCGTAGACACTTATGAAGAAGCTCTCAATTAACTTGAGAAAGAGACCATTATCCGTGAATAGTACATCGTCTTTCGCAGGCTCAACATTAACGTCATAGCTACCCGGTGGACAGAAAATATTCATGCATAAGAATGGGTCCACAAGATTCGGTCCATCGGACGACGAGCTTGCAGAACGAAGGTATGATTTATATAGATTAACCATTTGCTTTAGTGTACCTCTAGCACATGAAACTGGTCTTGAATCGACAGAAACGAAATGACCTATATTACTGACAGATAATGTATCTAAGAAGGCTTATTAGTATTAACTGTCGTTGATCTGCGATGGTGTAGTTGCTTCGCACTTACCGCATGCTGAAACAGGTAGAAATGCCTCAATCCTGTAAACCTCGTTTCCAGTAGCTTTCCCCACCGTGTTTGTTGTTTGATCTTTCATAGATGCTGATGACCATCCTATCCATGCAGATTGCTCTGCCGCCTTCTTGCCAACCACCTTGATAGCTGCATCATTTAACGCAGCTTCGAGTTTTGTTCCGCTTCTTGGTGCATACATCCAATTACCCTTGTCATTCTTGGCCTTCAGAACCTTAAGCGAGAATCTGATGGACGGTCGAGATAGAGCGTAAGCATGCAGCATCTTCTTGATTTTGGACAGAAGCTTGGCGGGTGCTTTTAGGGCAGTTTGTCGGCGCACAGGTAAAGCCTTAAGGAAATCGCCGACTCGGACGGTTGTACCCACAGGGTGAGACGTTTTTTCTTCACTGGAGGCTACGATCAGCCTTTGTATATATCAAGCCTCGAGCAATCGTACCTCTCAATCCCACCCTGCTGTCTGACCTTAATACTCGTCGCTGTTGGCTCACCCTCTACGCGCGTGCTAATCAACAAAGACCCACTCATCTCCGCAGCACTGGCTAAAGCCTCGCCCCTAAATCCTAGCGACTGCCCACCAACCTTTGAGAGGTCTTCGAGATCCCTGATTTTGCTGGTGCAGTACCGTCTGCAGAGCATGCCTCTATCTCCTGGGGCAATACCATGGCCGTTGTCTTTGACTTGGACAATGTCCAAAGCGTTCGTAGATATCTCAACAAAGATGGCGGTGGCCCGACCATCAAGAGCGTTTTCAACCAGCTCCTTGACCAAGGAAGCAGAATCTGCAAGGACTTGGGAGGAGCCAATGGCACGGACAGTATTAGTAGGAAGTGCAGCGATGGGCATGCTGTAGAACTATCGGCACCACTAATTGGGATCAAATGCTCTCATCCCAGCCCGGTAGAAAATCATCGCTGGTAAGAATAGTAAGATATACTTGAGTATCTTTATTTAGGGTTGATGAGAGAAGGTAATATAATTAACAATCAACGTCATGAAATTTAATACGTGAAGTTGGTACACAGACCACAGTAGACCCACCACGCGCTAGTCGCGCCAATGCACGTGACGCTTTTCACCGCGTCTCTCCATGCCGAAACGATTCCAGACGTCTTTTCTCCTCTGTAGACTAAAAACAGTAATTTTATGCCTTCGGTATCACAGCTAGCCCTATCAGGCGTTGTAACACTCATCACGTTTCTAGCGTATGGTTCTCAGCTACTCTTTGGTTATATCAAACCGGGTCCGCTTGAGCAGAAAGAAGCACTTCTATTCAATGCTTTGGTAGGCTGTGTATGGATTTGCTATGGCCGAGCATGCTTTACCGGCCCAGGCCGAGTACCATCTAATTGGACTTCATCTTTCTTAAAGAGCAATGTATCCAGTAGTCCGCAGCCACCTATTGGAAAAAGACAACGATGGTGCAGAAGATGCGAGGCTTTCAAACCGCCGAGGGCGCACCATTGTAAAGTCTGCCAGAGGTATACAAAAGAGTCGTATCTTGAAGGTAACAATATCTGACGTAGGATTTGCAGATGCATCCCAAAAATGGACCATCACTGTCCTTGGACTGTCAACTGCGTCTCCCATCGTACCTTTCCCCATTTCTTCCGTTTCCTGTTTTATGCAGTCGTATCAATGAGCTATTTGGAGTGCTTTCTCTATATTCGCGTAGGATTTGTATGGAGTGGACGCAATCTCCCAAGCGTGCGTGTCCCTTTACGTCCCCCATCTTGCCAATGGCTCATAGAATACTATACAGTACCTTGGTCCTTCTCCAGCCGCTTTGATATTTCTCTTCATCATATCAGTGGCGAATTCAATCGCACTCTTTGCTCTTGCCATGTTGTTAGCGCGCAACATTTGGACCCTGGGTTCAAACGTCTCGACGATCGAAGGCTGGGAGATCGAAAGACACGAGACCCTTCTTCGGCGAGCCAAAGTATTGGGAGGCTATCTTGATGGTCCCGATGGCATTAAAGTCAAAATCACTAGACAAGAGTATCCTTACGACATAGGAATCTACCAAAACATACAACAGGGTATGGGCGGCATCTTTGTATTTTGGCTTTGGCCTTTCGCTGCTACACCATCCATTGAGTCTGGGCTCTACTTTGAAACCAATGGATTCGAAGGTCAGTGCGAGTGCGATTCCTCATTAGTATACATCTCACAGTCACAGATCCCGCACAAACATGGCCGCCTCCCGACCCAGATCGTATGCCAAGGCAGTCAATAATCGCGAACCGTCAAGCATTTACATACGAAGACGGTTCGAGATCAAGTCGCGAGCAGCTCGATGCTTTCCGTCGTAGGCAAGAAGAGGACTTGAAGCGCTATCATCAGGAGGAGCCGGTCGCTCGACGTAGGCCGTTCCACGAACGCTATAATGATAACAACCTGGAGTGGCCTGATAATCCCAAAGCCTTCGAAAGTAAGAACGACGTTGATGGAGGTGAAGAAGCATGGCGGGATTCCGAAGGTGATAGATTGGACGATTTTGGTGTTGACGAAGACATCGAGTTTTATGACGAAGACGATGTACCATTGGCTAAATTGCTCCTTAGGCAACGAGAGGGGTCGAAATCAAGAAGTGATGACTCGACAGCTCCATAAGTCAAGACATGACGATGGTCGTCAAGGATCGACCGGATGATATACCGCTACCCCTGAATGTAGCGTCGATCTAGCAGGGCACGCTCTCGCTGTAACATATGGACTTTCCTCTTTGCCATGACTGGAATAGGTTCCGGGAACAAAGGCGAGAGATTCTTGTGGCGTGCCGGCTCATCCGCGGAAATCCGCCTCTATGTTCAGCATAGACGAGCGTCAACAATAATTCCGTCTCAGCTCGCACCAACTCCAACCTCGACCACGGGAAGCCCCATAAGCGAAATGCGGGGTAAAGCTAAAGCTACCTAGATCAAGTGGATACGGAGTACCTTACCTACCTAAGGTACTTAGAGACACACCTGGTTGCACTACTCATTATTGATCTAGATGGAATCTGCCGATGTGTCGCATCGAAGGTTTTAGGTAGCATGTGGCCCGAGCATACTGCTGCACGTCATACTACTGTAAGCCTTCGTCATCCTGCCTAGAGTATAAGTGAAAGTGCGTTTTACAGCCCATACAACGGTAGTAAGCAGCTGCACTCAGCGGCAAAGGAGCCGGGAAACATCTGCCTTACCTTCCGTTAGACTTTTCTTCCCCTCTGCTGGTTTTGATAGGTGATCTCGGAAAGGTCTAGCGTGGGGGTATCTCGAAAACGAGCACGGAGAAAAAAGGCCCTTTTTTGCCACGACGCACGAAATCCCTTTACTGTCACGTTTTTCAGAAAAGGCATGAGCAGTTCCTCCATCGGTAGTGTTATCGCCGTGTATCGTTTTGCTTCCAAATGAATCAGACTTACTGGACGCGTCACGCCTCCGGGGGATTCTGTCCCGGACGGACGAACGGCTTCAGATCTAACATTCAGAGTATCAGCGCACAGACCTAGATTACTGAGCTGGACAGTGATAACGACAAAATACCCTGAGGTAAGGTAGGTAGCTCTAGCTACTTCACCTTGCTCCCAATAGGGGTTTTAAACAACCGAACAGGCAGAACTGCCTGTCCCGCTGATGCTCTCTAGGGTACAGAGGGGGGATGACAGGGTTGACTTGGAGCCCCGCTGTCACCCACGCTACAGCCTCAACCCCACGTTATCCCGCCGAGCCCCGCCATGCAGGTAACCGAATCTCCGGGCTCTGTCGGCGCACGATGGATGGCGTTGGGAACATCATCAGCGAGGTACTGGTACTTCTCCGAATCCTGGGATTGAAGCCTAGACCGTTTCCGCTCGAGGCATATTCGCTCGAATTCTCCCTGCGACAAACTCAAAATAACCATCTTCTCTCCGAAATGGGTGGCAGGTTGTTGCACATGACGGATTTGTAACGAGTCATGCATGTACGAGAGGCAAGGTAATATGGAAGCGTCGCAGCCATTGGCTTGAACCCTTCAATCTCACTCCACCGAGTCTTCAATCACCGGGGCGCGTGGGAAAATAAACAACAGGTGATTGTCAGACACGCCAGGCCTATCGTCAGACTAAATGCCCTTTTTGGGTACGAGAAAGTCAAGTTCTACATGTTCCAACGTCCAATCCGTCCCATCGCATAAGCTTTGCCAATGAGCCCGAACCGACAACAACACTACTCGTACTATTTCCAGAAATCAAAGAGTTTAATTGGACATCTTTACTCGATACATAGACCAATTGTCTGCTGACTTTCTGCACCTCTGTGGTGGATCGCTCACTAAGTCTGCTAAGTACTTGTACTTTAACAGCAACAGCCAAGCCGTTAGAGCGCGGGACCCCCACCCCCAAAACATTCCTCCTGGGGCTCGGACCTCGTTCTTTTTGGGTCCATTTTATACTTAAATAACCGATCATCTCGTCATGCTTCCATCATGCGTGTCAATCCTCTCATCCTTCCTCACCCCACCAATTGAGTCTCTCGCTGCGCCATCTCTCCCTTTCCCACTGCCACACTTCCACAATGGCACCTCATATTAATGCTCCCTCACTTGCAGGAAGCTATCACCAACCGTTCAGCCACTCGCCTCTCAGTTCTCAACCTCTTCCACCACGAAGGCGAAGTGCTGTTGATTCAATCTACTCGCAATCACAGTACAGCGAGTCTTCCGAGAGCACCGCAGCTTCTTCTTTTGACGACTCTCATACCCTTCGATCACTCATGCCGGGCGTCTATGTACCCACGGTGACGTTCTTCAAGGAATGTAGCGAGGATCTCGATCTGGATGTGATTGCCAAACATGCGGTTCGACTCGCAAAGGCTGGCGTTGCTGGCTTAACCACGCAAGGATCGAACGGCGAGGCAGTTCATCTCTCACACGAGGAGAGAAAGCTGGTGACCAGGACGACACGTACAGCGTTAGATGACGCAGGGTACCACTCCTTACCAGTTATTGTAGGCTGCGGCTCGCAGTCTACTCGCGAAACGATCGAGCTCTGCCGTGAAGCATTGGCTTCAGGCGGGGACTACGCTTTGGTTCTGCCACCTTCGTACTACAAGCCAATGTACAGATCCGACGCTCTGATCGAATTCTTTCAAGATGTTGCAGAAGCATCGCCAGTGCCTATCTTGATCTATAATTATCCCGGAGCCGTGGCCGGCATTGATATGGATTCTGACGTCATTACGCAGCTGGCCAAGCATCCCAACATTGTGGGCTGCAAGCTCACCTGTGGAAATACCGGCAAGCTAGGCAGAATCGCCGCAGCTGTTGACGCTGCTACTCCCTCCGACAATGGCTCGGGCTTTATGTGTATGGGTGGTTCAGCAGACTTCACTCTCCAAACCATCGTCGTTGGTGGCTCCGGAGTCATCTGCGGTCTCGGCAATGTCACGCCCAAGGCATGTGTGCAGATCATTGAGCTCTATGCGGCAGGAAAGCTGGCGGAGGCCAAGAAGTTGCAGGCCGTCGTGGCCCGTGGGGATTGGGCAGCTATTTCAGGTGGTATTGTTGGGACAAAGAGCGCATTGAATACGTATTATGGATACGGCGGGATCGCACGCAAACCACTGCCGAGCCCGACGGTCCAAGAGGTAAAGAAGTATGCAAGCGACTTCAAGGAGGTGGTGGAACTGGAGAAATTCTTATAACATTTCCTTTGGGCGGCTTTCTGATCTCTTGCGTTACAGCGGGTGTTGGCCTTAGGTGCCAGGCTTTGGTTAGCATGTTCAGCAAAAACAAAAGAACCTAGAAGGCTCAGTGTAATTTACCCATCTACCTTATCAAGGCTCCAAAACGCGCGTTGTTTGCAGGCCGACAACCCTGTTTCGTAAGGTATCTCTAGCTTGCAGCATCACGTGCCTATATTTCAAAGATGCAGGTGAACAACCGGTTGCCGTCGAGAACATTAAACAGACTATTCGACGCGTTGTTTTCTTGGAATAGTCTACCTATCAAATTGGGCAAATGGACATATAGAACTAATAGATCTGCTGTTCCGTACTCAATTCTTTACTTGTTCCAATGGTGGCAATCGGTTGTTACTCCTGAGATGATAGGCTACTTTTTACAGAGGTAGCTCAGGGGCAAGCATTGCCGGCGACGGGATCTAGTCTTGCATGCGGGGGGCGGAACTTTACCGCTGATCACTTAATGCCGCCGTCTACCGCAACAAGCCGATTGAGGGCACAGAAGGGGCGAAGTAGTAGGGAGGGGGTTTGTCCACAACTAGAACTTCGACCTTTCAACAACTCTGTGGTCTTTTACGTAAATCTTACGAGACAAGTATCCTATACAACATTGCATTGCCACGTCTGCTTCAACTCACCTCCGCCCTCATGATGGGAGGTGGTCCCGGCGCCAAGCCCGAGCATATGCTCGTTGTCGTGCCCTTTGAAGAGCCAACTGCCATCTTTGACAGGATCCGAAAGAGACACCCACATATCAAGATCACTTACCGGAATTTGTCTTTCAACGAAACGCCTTGGAAGGGGACACAAGAGATCCCAAGAGGTCTGCCTTCTCCAATGAAGTCCCCACGATCTATTGGCCTTCTCTGACGCCATTCTCGTTGCCCCCGGCAGAGATCTATAATGATGTTACTATACTGGTGACCCTGTCTGCCTTACCGCCATCTCCCGACGACTGTCCGAAGCTTGGTCCGTTGAATCGTCCAACCACTACAGAAAAGTGACTAATTTATCCAGAATTTATTCACTTCTTCTCGGCAGGGTCAGTTGTCTCTACCAATGGCTACGCCTATACTGAGCACGAGACAGCACAAACCATATTGCCAAATCCCCCATCTATACCTCGACAGACATAACGTTGACCACTTCGTCAGGCGAGTCCGCAAAGAAACGGCACTCGGCGATCAAACGCTGACCGTCGGCGTCATTTCTCAGGCATACATGGACCTCAGATTGCTGAATGGTAAACAACCAGCAGATTCCAGAGACGTGTAGTTTGACTGAGTAAATAGGGTCGTTCTCACCACCTTAGCCCACTCCCACCACTACTCCCTCCTTCATTCCTGGCAACGACAGCACAACTGGGGCAAAGGTGATAACCAAGGCGTCCTACGCACCGTTCAAGACCGTGTTGGTCAACGGCTCGCTGTTCTCGGCTACGGCAGTATCGGCCGGCAAGGTGAACTTGGCTCTTCGGCTTTCACAACGTCTAAGAGAAAAACTAACTACGCCAAGTCGCTCGAGTCGCCAAAGCAATGGGGATGGACGTAATTGCCTACACCGCAAGTCCCCGAAAAACCCCCGAAAGCAAACAAGACCACGGCTTCATCGTCCCCCACACCGGCGACCCTGACGGCACCATCCCCTCCGGCTGGTACTCCGGGCTCGACAAAGCCTCCCTGCACCACTTCCTCGCTCAAGACATCGACCACCTTCTCGTCTCCGTCCCCCTCACCCCCCAAACCACGCACTTCCTCGCCGCCCCTGAATTCGCCATCCTAGGCAAACGCAACGCCTTCATAACCAACATCTCCCGCGGCCAGATCCTACAGCAACGTGACCTTGTCGCCGCACTGGAACAAGGCGCCAAGAACGGTGGCAAAGATGGCGGGCTGAGGGGCGCAGCGCTGGATGTTACGGACCCCGAGCCGTTGCCGAAAGAGGATCCGCTGTGGGATGCGCCAAATTGCATCGTGACGCCGCATATTAGCGGACTCGGCACGGCGTATGTGGATCGCGCCTTTCAGGTGCTGGAGGTTAATTTGGAGAGGAGGGAGGAGGGGAAGAAGATGATTAATGTTGTTGATCGGGAAAGGGGTTATTGAGGGTTGGTGGCGTGTAAGTGGGTAGAGTAGAAGAGGGTTCTCATGAGTTGGAAAAGGAGTAGAAGATGGCATTTCCGTTTACATAAGAGGACGTCAAATAGAAAGATATATATATATACGGAATATATATTTTGTATACACCCCAAACTTAGGATTGGAGATTCCCGTTTCAGAATGTGAACGTGCGACCATCTTCCAGTGTAGAAATCTCAATGCGTCTGCTCTCTGCCATCTGACAAGCAAGATGCGCGAAGAATACTCTTGCTTTTTACAACACGATCCAGATTCCAACACGTGGTTGGTAGCTCCAACTTCACACTTTAAATATTTCTTTCACGACGGCTTCTCTTCGAATCGACGGCGCAAACCTCTTGCTACCGTACTCGCTATTCTAGTAAAGCTATCATTTTGAACTATACCTACTACTGTAGGATCAATTAGTATCGTTCTCGTTCTTCGGATTTTTGGGGAAAGATATGTGCAGTCTTTGCTCGTGATTTGGAATCGTTGAAGCTGATGGGGATATACTAGCTGCTGATGGGACAATGGTGTTGGTGTTGCCTACTTCCTCATGGCTGAAGCTCATGGTTTGTTCTCTGCTGCGTGTGTGTGTGTGTGTGTGTGAGGCTTTATCCTCTAGTACTGTAGGAGCCCCTCACTCGACGGCCTAATGACCATGTTCGATTAAGTATCTTGTAGGACGTAGGAAAAATGTGATGGCGATCAGGTCCAGATCTATATCTGGTATGTACATAAAACGCTGGAATCAACGGCTTATCGTAACGAAGTAGCATTTGCTGAACCAGGATAGAAGAACCCGTCTCAGTTCCCTTAATCCAAGACCTTAACGCACGTCGATAGATGAAAGAAGTAGTGTTCGTCTGTGAAGTATAGACGTGATTTTCTTTACGAACATCGCAGGCAAGCAAGATTATTGAATCCGAGCACCTAAGCCTGTTCTCTTTGCTGATTCTTCTTCTGAAAAGAACTTCGTGTTCACGAGACTAGAACTCGATTCAGACGTCGGATTTAAGAAGGATTGGAATCGATTCGTAAAGTCAAAGGAATAATAGTAGTCGTAAGTTGTATGAAAGAAGAAGACTCGTCATCGTACGGCTTCGCGAGATCATTATTAATTTCTGCATGTAGAAATGTGTTGTTTTGACTCTCAATTCAACGTCCTTCGTTTCATACTGTTCGTCATCTCGAATATTTGTATGACCTCGTAGAAACCGCTCGGACATTTAATTCGAAACGCACGCTTCTTCTTTTTGTTGAACAACGTGAGCAAGAACTCGATTTCGCGTTATTTTGACGGTGGGACCTCTTGACTCTTCTGTGGCAGCAGAAGGTTCGTAGCCAGCACCACGTACAGGTGGGTCCCATAGCTGGCCTCTGCAGTGTACTGTATACACTGAAAATGAAAACGTCGTCAATTGCTTCTTCCAATAACGACTTTGACGATTGTCTACTAGACTATGGCTCTTCGAGCTATTGAGATTGAAGATATCGTTCGACGCCTCGTTGTCAAGACTCTATGCTAGCATATAGACTTTCGAGTTGTCAGAAAGTGAAACAATCTTTAGACACCTGGGATTTGGAGTTAATGGGACTGTCTTTACGACTCTTTCGTTTCGGTCGACTGCAAGGCGGTGGACTCGCGTGTTCCTTCCCTTAGATATGTATCATGCATATTCTAGTCCCGCAATCTGTACTCGTACATATGTAACGTGATTGATGGGGGTGGTCTTGTTCAGCCTTGCTTCGCCCAAGCACACCCAGCCCCATTAGACATCCCAATTTCTTCTTCGAAGCTTGGTTCGTCCCGTTCCATTTTATTTTATTTTAACGTCTTTACCGCGACTCTAACTTCTTAGGTGAATCAGAATAGCCAGAAAATGGACGGCGTCAGCGCTGCAGCCAGCGTCATCGCCGTTGTGGGATTCGCTTTAACCTCCACCAAAGTCATACGTGATACAATATCCGGTATCAAGGATGCGCCCAAGATTGTCCAGCAGACCATCTCGGCGTTGGAAGAGCTCAAGAAGATCCTACAGCGGGTTGAAACGCTGAACGAACGATTCGAGGATGTCAACGCAGATCTGCAAATCTTGTTACAGCCGTGTGCTACAGACCTTAAAGCCTTTGAGAAAAAGATTGGATGTCTACGTATAATGCCAACCGAAAAAAGGTTCGGTAAGGCATGGATGAGAGTTAAAACCATGCTGAAGCAGGATGATTTTCAAAGAATATGGGAGGGGATAAATCGGCATGTTCTGGCTCTGACTATGCATTTTCAGTTGATCGGGACGTGAGTGTTGGTTTTGATAATCGATTTCTATATAGTGCTAATCGGTTCCCATGAACCTAGTGAATTCAGTCTTACACATGCAAACCAACTGCAACGTCTTGACGAGACGCACAGAGCTGCTTCTCTTCATACGACTCGGATAAAAGATGGACTTGCTGGCGCCAGAGCGGACTCGGCAGCATGGCATGCGACCACACACCAAAGGATTGAGGAACTGAGTAGCGGAGTGGACGCGCTCTCCAACGTGTCCACAGGTCAATCCAGAAAAATTGAAGAAATGCTTGGGCAGCTGCAAGATGTGATTGCCACAACTTTGAATCAAGGTACCAGGATATGGGAAGTTCCGGAGACGTCAGAAAATGACAGAACACCGGCCGCGAATCAAAAGGAAGAATTCGAAGAAGACCTTGGAGCTAGTCTGGCGCGTCTTCGCGGGCTAGCTTTAGAGAAAGAAAAGTCATTTTATTCGAAAGCAGCGGAAGATATCATTGATGACATTGAACAATTGCTGAATGCAGTGTCTTCAGTGACGGAGGCTTCCACTAGCAGAAGAAACGGAAAGAAAAGAAAGCGGAATAAAGACCAGGACATAGATAGTGATCTTTCTAGTGACGAGGAACTACAGCATCGTGGAATTAAGCGCATAGAGAAGTTGCTAGGCACAACTCAATGCCTAGTTGTCAATCCACAAAGTATGTAATGATTGTCTCAGACTAGTCGGTCTTGCTGACCTGATCTGTTATTCTCTAGCTAGGTCTCGTCCGATTAGAGCCCCAGGACGCAAATATAAACGTAAATTTTTGCGGCGTAGTCATGCCGTCGGTGATGGTTCTATCGACATCAACGTAAGAAGCAGGACGCTAAAACATATCATGAACGATACCGAGGACCACGAGGACTACAAGGGCTCTGATAGTGAAGTTTTTGAAGTCTTCGAAGGAGAAATCACATTCCTACCGAACAGCGTTCCCAATACCAGAATTTCTGTCTCATTTGAACAGAGATCGACCTACCAAGGTTCTCTTCTTGGAAAACCAACAATTTCCTTTTCAGCCACTTTGCCAGACAATTCAGAGGTCTTCTTACGAATCAAAGATGGTGACATGGAAGGACTACTTCAGCTACTTGCTAGGGGTGCAGCTTCTCTCACAGATCGCGATTCTATGGGTCGTTCTTTGCTGAATGTAAGAATCTTGATGCTTATGTTACAATTAAAAAAGGCAGCATTGACGGTTATAGTATGCCATGTCATCCTTAGCGCCAAATATTTGCAAATATCTTGTCGAAAATGGCGCTGATGTTGATGCTATCGAGGAAAACTCGTATGGTTATCTAGTGTGAGTTTTCATTTGACAACAAACAAATACCAAATTCTGACAGTTGTTTCTAGTTCAATGTTAGAGCTTCGCTCCGCGAATGACAACGAAATGGCTTCAAACAAGCTAAGTTGGACCTTGGCATGCAGACGTATACTTCTTGAAGCCGACGCAGACCCCACATTGTCACAAGACTCTCACTTTGATAACGCGCTAGAGATAGGAACCGTGGTAGGCATGTTCTTTCGATCTGGCTAGTCATAGCTGACACCGAGCAAGGAATCTCTTCGTTTAGTCTTAGACCTTGGCCATGAATTTATTGATCTTGAAGAGAAAGACGAATACGGCCGTAGTGCATTGATGAGATTATTAGTGTTGAATTCCTATTCTACTGAGCCGGTCGCTTTGCTTCTCCGCCGCGGTGCAGACCCTAATTCTTGTAATAACCAGGGATTATCGTCTCTTCACTTTTGTATTAGAGACTCGAAGCTTGATAGTTGTTTAGATATGCTTATACTCTTGATAAACGCTGGCGCGGATGTTCATGCTGTGGATTATTATGGGGAAAGTATTACATGTTACGCATATCAAACACAAACAGAGACTGACTGGAAATACCGTTGGACTACCATCAGAAGTGGAAATAGAGGCAATATCTCGGGATACCGTGGGGCTACCATCAGAAGTGGAAATAGGGGCAATATATGGGAAGAAGCGCTGACGGCTTGTGGTTACGACGCAGCTGCATTCCGTCAAGCTTATCTGGATACTGGAGGACGATTCCGTGATAAACATGGCAATTGGGAACTGGACTCTGATTGGGAAGAAGCTTCAGCTGTCTCTGATGAAACGTCCGACGATTCTGAAGCGGAGCAAGAAGGAGAAGATTTTACAGAGTTTAAGGAAGAACGCCAAAGCTACGATCAGGGCCAGAACTCGAACGCAGAGATTCACAGCTATCTTGAGCCTTCTACATTCGCTCAGGAACAACTAGACTATCAACACCCTAAGAATACTCAATTCGTTTATCCACCTTTTCAGGTTCCCCTTGAATCAACAGAGATTTGGCAGTCCGAACCGTCGACCACGGGCTTTGTGACCGAGCTTTCACAGGACGAATACTCCCAAACATCCTTAAACACTACATTTCTACCAGTCCAACCAACATTTACGGTGGACGCGATCCTTGACCCTTGGACCTGGAGTCACACAAGCCAAAATCATAGCAAAGTCTCTCAATATCCAATGGCATCCTTCCCTTACTACGAAGACCAGCAACCGCAACTTGACACCGTCCAATGGAGCTACAACTCTACGCCCCATCAGTCCGGAATCCATCTCCCCCAACCCTGGCTGCAGACCCAAGATTATGATATGCTAGAAGAGGACACGAACATATGGAGGCAATAGTTGATTCGGGGTATCTATCACCTCTATCGAATAACAACTCTCCCTCAGTATCCATACAACCCGAGTCCTTCCCCACCTCTGCCCGATCCAAGAAGACGACTAGAGAGCACCAGGATTCGAACCCCCAGACAGCACGGCGCATAGGATAGGGAAAAAGGTAGCCTGATCACAACACGAGCTTTCGAGAGTGAATTCTTTACGCTGGGTTTGCAAGTCGAAGACACGACAGCCATGCAAGAGTTTTCGGCGAAGAATATGCATCAAACCACCAGAGCAAGACGCTGAGATTTCTACACCATGATCTTCCAGGTGCCAGGATTTTGCATCGAGATTGAACGAGAATGCCTTAAATGAGAAATTATGAGTTTAGGAAATTCGGCTAGGTTATTTGAGGTGTTAAAGGTATGATCGAGGGAGGAAGATTCCCAGTGCAAACCGTTCCATCTATACAAGATATTTCACCTCATCAAACACTGTCATTTGTAACGGCAATCGTGGCGAATCGATCAATTCTTTTGCATCGCAGCAGAGCTTCTGTTCTCTTGATCTGAGAATCCCACAAGCATGTTCGGTATTTGAGAGTTTCGTAAATCTACATCGACAGAAGAAATTCACGGTTTAGATGTTATTATGCACTGAAATATTTTAATGAGAGAATTGATAGATTTCTCACTTTTCTAAACCATCAGCTCATGTTTAGCTCAAGAAGTACCACTCCTTCGCCCTCTCAACCGGGCAAAAAGACCATTTCTTTTCGACGTATCCTCCTTCCCACTACCGAGATCTACTTCGATTTCGTCGAATAGCAACGGCTGCCTCTGGTACTAGGCGTTCTCGCTCTCGCGTTTGGGCTCGAACTTCTTGCTGCATGGTGACAACTGGATTGCTTCTTGGACGGGCTGTGTGGCGAGTACTATTTGCCAGTCCTCATGTCAACATCTTCAAGTTTCCGAAATGGTGGCCACCTTGGCTCTTCGCCCACGTGTACCGCCGTTGTTCGTGGCTTGCTTCGTCTCATTCTTATTGTTTGCAGGGGCCGTCTTCTGGCATCTATCTAGGTTTCGAACGCTAAATCGTAGGTCTTTGAGCACTGTCAAAGCTGCGACGAAGGTTGATGAATCTTTGATGGGCATACACTCCGACAACCTAGATTATTGGTGGGCATATTGCTTGGTGAAGGACCGCACGGTTGTTAGATATCTCGTTAATGATCGGTCACTGTGAGATCGTGCAAAGTTCAAAGACTTGAAGGCTTGACTTGATGACTTTATGGAAGATTCATTCTATACTTGAGGTCTGTCGATGTCGATGTACTTTAAGCAGCAAGTTACTGACCTAGCGTTAGGGATCGGTAATGACCGTCATTTCGATGTCATGTGATGTCAAGTCCTGACATGGATCTGACCTGACAGATGACATGACAGCAGTCTAGCCCGATCGGATTTCACGCTAACCCTTTAGAGATATAGGCTAGCCCGTTTCGGTAGAACATCTTGCAATCCCGAACAACTTCCACCTTTCTACATCAACCATCACCTCTGACTGTTATTCCTACTCGATATAAGCACTATGCTTTCTGATTCAGCTGTACACGTCGCGTTTACCGAGTCAATCGTTCCAGGAAGAAGAGAAAGAGTAGTGAAATGCCGCGAGCGTACACTACGAAAGATAGCCCAAACAATGCCTACTGAAGAGAAGCTCATAAGGGTATTCCGTAGAAGATCAGTGGTTGGAGAGAAGAGACGGAAATTAAACCATAATTTGCTCTATTTTCTCTGTTTTCTCCGGGTTCTCAAGCGTCTGCGGCTCCGGAATTTTTAGAACGCTCAGCCCTATAGTCGATTCCTGGGCTCTGATTGGTCAAAAGCCTTAGTAATATATATATAAGCTGTCTTATTGGCTGTCAAGTAGAAACATGTGACGTCTGCATACGACGCCAACATTGTACAACGTTGACCCTTTCGTTATGTGCGAGACGCTGTGATCAACATCAAGCATGGTGCTTAGAGTTGTCTCGTTTGCTTTGCCTGTAAGAATTCAGCTTGTACGTGAAGTTCTCGTGTACTTCAATCAATCTGAAGCTGATGACAGACGATTAAAGGCAAACTTCAAATGAAGCGTTGTTACATATATATAATATATTGATTGATTATACTGAGTGTACAGAGAATCGCTCATATGGGAAGGCTTAGTGCTATATGTTTCGAGGTTCTCACCTTTGGAAAATCCGAAATATAACGCCCAGATTCCGCCAAACAACGAACCTAGATCCTCAACGATCGAAGGTTGCGTAATCTGTTCCCAACAGGCAATCTTGCTCAGCGAAAGTTTGCCTCGAAGCACGATATCTGGTCTTTCTCTACAAGACTTGAGGTCCGACTGTAGGCAATAGTATCTTCGTTCTTTTCGAAAATCCCATTGGTACCGCAACAATAACCACATACTCTCGCATTAATCTTCGAAATGGTGTACAGCTCTGATAGGCCAGAACACCAGGTAGGTTGTATCTGCAGCCTAGTACCAATGCTGACTGAAATCTTTAAACAGCCTTTACAACCTACCTCTGCCGAAGTTGACGATTCCTATTTTAGCGCAAGGCGATACTGGAACCGTGAGGCGGACGCAGCTCTTCATGAACTCAAGAGCGGCCTCAATTTGGAACGGTTCGAGCTTCGGAACATGTTAGGCAGAATACCCCCAATACCTGGTCGTACGAGCTACGGTCTGATGGAATCATTTCCCTTGGAGTCAAAATGGCACATCACGGGATCTAAGAATTGCGAAGCTAGTGGAAAAACCATTCAGATTCCTCCAGTTCAGTTGCGCTTGCTGATACGGGCTCCGACTAAGGTGACTCTACGCGGTAACAGCTTCCGCGCATGGACTGAATTTGAAGGGAATGACCAGCCGAATCTTCTCGCAATACTGGTTCTGGCCTGGTCATACATATTATCTGCTCGTTTGATGGAGTTGCAGGGCCGGAGTGGATCACAGATGGTCTATACAAGGACCACAGCCCCTCTATATCAGGGCGATGAAATTGTCTCTAGCTTTCCAGTGGACGTCGGCGATGTGAACTCCCGAACTGTGCGGTGGTTTACGGCTGTTCTGGCTCCAGGTAGGGGCTTTCGGGTCGCTCTCCTCCAGGAAAACACGTACAGCCATCACGCCCCATGGGAAATTTCTCTAGTGGCGCCCGGGTCTCCGTTCAGCATACAGTGCGGGGAAGGCCGCAGAAACCTGGGAACGAGCGGCCAAACGCCTCTGAACTCGCATGAGGCATTGCAGAGCCTGATCGGCCTCTGCAATCGACACGGCGTGAGCCATCACCAGCTTCATGCGGCACTCGCAACGGCACTGCTACTTCCTACACATAATTACCTCAACCTAGATTCAACCCTTCCTTGTCCTAGAACACGCAACTCCGGATTTCTGTCAGTAAAACTGTGCAGCGAGGACTTGGATCAATTGTTCAACGACTTGCCTCACTACATTACACTGAGCTGCGGAGGCGATGTCATCAATTCGAGCCTATGTGGAGTATTCTGGAACCCTCTCGTACCCAGCAATCTTGTCAGTCCTTGGCTACAGCCTCTGTGGGATCTGAATGAAATGAGTGGTATCCAAGATGCTCCAGGACAATACGCGGAGGTCATAGCTTTAATCTGCGCCCGACGCGCCCCAAACATTGCATACCTGTCGATAGGTGCTGCAATCAGCGGCCTGACGTCCAAAATTTTGGGTCAAGTCAGCACTGGTCAACCGCCTCTAGAACCACATGCGTATGCTTGGACTGGAGTACCACAGTCGTTTATGGACATTGCGGGGGAAGGTAGATACTACGAGATGTGTTCTTCGAAAGCATATATCCGGCGCAGTGACTGCTGGCGACTTCGGAAGCTTCCTCCAGTTGTTGATGATGACCTGCACTATGGGATTGGCCCTTTCACGCCTTGGGAGCCTCCGGGTTACGCTTTATTGAAGAATTGCCCGCTTAGAGTACAAGTTCATAAAGATTGCGACAGACATACTATTGCATACAAGGGCTCGACGTGGTGCTTTAAGGACGGATGCAAACTTGACGCCAACATGGGAAGAGACTTGGTGACTCCACATGTCTTTCCGAACCCCCTTCCCGAACGAGAGCTTTTCCACGACCTGCGAGTCCTTGACAACGAAGACACGTCCATTGATGCTACGATAGCTTCGTTTCGGTGGGTCCTGGATAATGGAGAGGGTAGCCCTCCGGAAGATGCATATAAGGATCCGTGGCTGCGTACCATATATGATAATGACTCGGAGGATGACGGGACGTCTGTTGATAATTGCAGCTCCACTAGTGAAGGATCACAAGAGATTGGACGTAGTGCCGATGGCTCCATGAAGTTGAAAGCCTGGATTCATCAAGCTTCGTCCACGGTGGAAGAGAAGGACTTCAATGACGGCGTATTGTACGGAGGATAGGGCAAATCCAGCATGGGACCGCGGATGGACAGATTTATCTAACTTTACGTAGGGTCTAAGTGCCTCGCAGCGTATTGAGATTTGAAGGATTCCAGCATCGGCAGAACTGGAGTCTGCGGGAATCTCTCACGATGTTCTCCAACGCTCTCCGGATAGTAGTGGTGCACGGGCTTGCTTTTGGAAATAGCGTGGGACCGACGACCTTATTTGGGCTCGCTCGGTGTGGAGTCCCAGTTTGATGAGAGCTTCGGGTCAGAAGAGAGATCAGTATTCAGTTATAGTCAGCAGGGTCTCGCTCGGTGTTGATTCCAGGCTTTCTAAGCACATTTTGCCAGGGAACGTATAATTAAGTATGGCGACGATCTTCCAGCAGTCTATTCTCCTTGCAACATCCTCGACTCTCATATGAAAAATAACACCTTCACACAAGCATAGCGAATATACAGGCATGGACAAGTACGAGGATGAAGAGCAGTCAACGCTGGCGCAGAACCGCGCTTCGTCTTCCGCGATTCGAGCAGCAGCGAGACTGATGCAGACGAGATCCTACGGACTACCACCACTACTCGAACAGCCGAGAGCATGAATCGTCCGTGGCAGCAGTGGTATCCCGGCATCGTAATGCTGTCGCACGTCCCCATCGTCTACGTCTTTACGATACTGCTCATGCACCTCAGTCATAGCTACGCCACGAGCAACCTCGACGAATCCCTGGGCATCCCGGGCTTGATCACCGCGACCATCATCATACTCGCCATCCTGATCTTCTACGAGCTGACCCTTAGCTTCTACAGCGACGAGTTCGGCGTCCTGATCTCCTCTGCTGCGCTGTTCTAGTGTTTGTTCAGCGAGAATGCTGTGTCTCTTATGAAACCAAAGTTTGACCAGAGCATCTTGCAGGCCCTGCAACCGTTGGTGGGGGACAGAGGGCATCGGATGATCATGAGTATGTGTCAGCTCTTCACGATTTTTTTTATCTGGGGAACTCAAGGATCTTTCAGGGAAATGACTGAGTGAAATTAGTAAAGCCTGGCGGTGTCTGGACTAAAGACTTCTATTAGGACTGAGAACTTCTATTTTAGGTTGACCAGGCCCAATTATCTGCCAAGAAACGCCTTTCCAACTCGCTAACCTCGCCGTCAACGTTGTGTTCATTTTGCGATTCCGTTGAATCCTATGATGTCATCTGTGAAAATACTCCAAACACCATTATTATACACTGATGAACAGCAAATGTGAGCAACTTCAGCCGAGTAGGAGGCAGCCTTTTCAAGCTCCCATCTGCTGCGCCCCTGCACTCGCTCACTGCCCCCCCTGCTCCCCCCTGCTCCCCCCTGCTCCCCCCTGCTCCCTCAGCGCTCCCTCGATGAAGGGCCGCTACCGAGGGGAGCACCGAGGGAGCAAGGGGGGCCGTCAGTGAAGCACCGAAGGAGCACCGAGGGAGTGGAGCGGAGTACGAATGGAGCGGGGGGAGCACGAAGAGAGCACGGAGGAGCATTTCGGGAGGAGGCACTCGTGCTAGAAGAGACGCAGCACGGGGGAGCCTGAATTGGCTGCCTCGTACTCGGCTATAGCTGCTCACGCTTATTAATAACTGTCTTCATCACTACTGTTGCCGGGCTTGGCCTCCTGTTCCCCAAAGAAGAGTCTCTCGCAATATTAATCGATAACTGAAGACTGCCGTTAGCAGCGCCGCCTGCATCAGCGACCGCTCGACTATCAAAAGCACCAAGATGAGGAATCGGGTTCACCGAACAATGAGCCGACTTCCGTAGCGAGCTCAGAAGCTGAGTGGGATCCATAACCCTTGTTCAAAAATACCAACACCAATCGAGATAGCGTCGATCTGGTCATACCAGACTCCACGGGAAGTTCGCAACGTCGATCTCAAAAGTTGTGTGGACGGCAGGCGGAAGTGAAGAGAGAAACCTAATGATCTTTATAGGATGCTATGAGGCCTATGTGTAGGCACTATCTAACAAAGAGATAGAGAGAGAAGCTTAGGACTGCATATGCATGGAACCACCTGGATCCATCCAACATCAAACGCCCCTCCTCCATCTAAACTACAATAACTTTCTTCCGTCCACGCGAAGCAAAATAGTCCAATCATAGAGTCTGCAATGATCCCGAAATGTGTAGGATAGAAGGAGAAGGAGAAGGAGGAGAAGGAGGAGGTGGGGGGACCCCCAGCGCGGCGACAAGGGATAGAGAACGATGCCCTTGCTGCCGACTCAACGCAATAAAATTAGTGCAAATCTGGAAGGAGAAAAAGGCCGCGGAAATCGCTTTGCTCTGAATAAATTTCATGTTCGAAAGTAAGTCTGGCAATAGCTGAATTGAGATTGCCTAATCGTCCGCATCGCACCTGAGTGGCTTGCTCGCCTGCTCGCCATGTGCGATGAGGTCAACTAACCGAAGGTTTGAGGCAGCAATCTGTCTCGTCGTTAGGCACGACATACGTATAACGCTTTAAGCATGTCTTATAGCCTTTTGCGAGTCTGCGCCCTATTTGCCAGGACCCAACAGAGCTTGTGGAGCAGGGAGAACGGGTGTTCCCTGCCGTCTGCTTCTAGCCGCTTTCGGGCTTTGTTCTTTGAATCGGAGGTCCCCAAGAACGAGGATACAGTCATCCTATCTGTGGCAAAGTTTTCAAGATCCCTAGTCAGCTAGAATCACGAGAACTCACAATCACCTATCATTTGTTTGAAATACGACTGTTCACTCCTAACCGGTTCCTATAAATAAGGTCTTGTCGGTTTCAGCAGTTTCAGGATTCGCTGAGCCTTTTAAAGGATCCTACCTCGTGTGTGTGCCTCACAAGGCCCGAGCATCTGATCAGCTCCCTCCTCGGCCTCTTTTGGAAAGCGCCGCAGTTGGTTGCTATCAAATGACGCGGGCCATAACTTCGCAGATTACCGACCTAAGAAAAGTGGAAAATGTCTTCTGGCGTTTTATATGATTATAGTATAGAACTATAAGAAGAAATCGCAAAATAAATGCGCCAAAACAGCCAACATACATAGCGTTAGAAGGTCGTTGGTTTGGCACGGGTTCATTTCGCTAGCAATGAATGTTATCCGGCTAGCACAGGAATTTCTAAAAGTACACGCTGGCTTACTTCCTCTATGTCGACCTCTACGTGGCGGATATGAAGATACTGCATTGTAGCATCAAACGATGCTTTGGGGGAGGAAGTGTCGTTTTGAGCAGTCCCAGGGGCGGATTTTTCGGGCGCCAGTCGATAGTACGGCGGAGTATTCTTTTGGTAGACGTTCCGAAGTTTCCTTCTGATGTCGACCTCGATCTTGTTTTCATCTCTTCTTAGCTTTTCTTCAATGCCAACATTTTGTTCGGAGCCAAAAGTGGTATGACGAGCGATGGGCGTCTTCCTCTCCGTGTCGCCTGCAAGAGTTGGTAGCTCTTGATCGAATTTGACCCGAGGAGAGATTTCAGATCCATTATGGGGCATTTCGTCCGTCGGCTCGTAGTCATGGGACGGAACTCTTTTGGGGTCGGTGGTGATCTCCTTAGCACCAGACAACTTTCTCCTTTTCGGGAGCGCGGGGCTTGTCGTTGCTGCTTTGCTGCCCCAGGAGAACCTTCTCACAATATTCCTGCAGTCAGAAGCATTAGGGATTCCAGGTCCAATGTTGACTACGACGGAAATCTCCACATCTGTGCCGTAGATCCCCCACATTTCGTCCAACGCAAGTTCCGTGATGTTGTGAGGACTCGGAAACTGGATATCCAGAAACTTCGATTTGCCATTCTTGGCTGAAGTCTCCTTCCAGGGAGGTGTGAAGTACTTGGCCGCTCCTGTGACCCCAAAAGCGTGCGAGAGCTTGTACTTGCGAGGATCCGACGGCCCGTCCAGTACTTTGGAACCTTCTGGAAAATCGTAGGTCCGAAAAAGATTGTATCCGAGGTGCGTATCCTTTGAGTCAGTCTTCAGGGCGGAGACGAATACATGTTTGCAACGGGTGCCATTTGGTGGCGTGAAGAACATATGCTTGTCGGTCTCGTAGAATTCGGTGAGTTGGTCAATCTGCTCCACCAAGCGATCGGTATCGAAATAACTGTGCTGCATCAGGCGCATGCGAAATTCCTCGGCCTTGGATCTGGGTGCGATGCAGTCGATCAGGTTGTACCACTCGGCTAAGGCGGCTGACACGTCCATTTGGAAGCGGCCGAGCAGCAAGGCCAGCCAGCCACCTGGGCCGATGCCCGCAATGACATCGAAGACATCGCAGGGCCGAGGTTTGCTGTCTGGGAATCCGTTGTTCCGCGCGATTGCTTTGAGCAATTTGTGGAGGATGAGTAGGGTTGAAATGCCCTGAAGTCCGCCACCATCGATGGTCAGGATTTTCAGAGGCTTCGTAGGCTTTGGCAACTTGGCCATGTACTGCAGAGGTGGTTATCGTCTGCTTCGAAGCGAAGTTAAGTGGAATATCGAAATGTTTAAAGGCCGTGACCAGATGGCGTTGGGCGGCGACTTCTTCTTATACATGACTCGATCCTACTTGCGCAGTAGTAGGACGCGGCTGGACGAATATAGTCTGTAACCTTTCAGGGTGACGGTGACACGAGCCAGGTGCTGCATATGATGTAGCAACTCACTCTGCAGTGCATGACTGAGTCTCGTTTAATGACTGCGCCTTCTTGGCGCCCCATTGACGTCAGCCTCAATCAACGGGAGGTCTTGGGGGCGCAACTATTCAGCGCTCATTGCGGGTAGCGTCACTTTCGCTAAACCTTAATATACATTAAATTAGGTGTCTTTACGGAGTACCACATCTCATGGACAATATTTAATAGTTTTCAAATAAATAAATAAGGATCAGATCCTTGTAAATCATCAGCATCATGGCGCAGCGGAAGCGCGCCGGGCTCATAACCCGGAGGGCACTGGATCGAAACCAGTTGATGCTACCTTTTTGGTTTCTTCCTTCCTTTTCTACTCACGGACTCTTAGCCTCCTTGACATAGAGAAAATGGTAATCTTCTCTCCTCCTTTTTAGGCACCAAGAACGATACCTTATCATGTCTATACCATTGGACCTGGCTTTGTATCCAGTCATCACCTTGAGGACATGATGATATTCCCGCCACAGCTCTACAACCACTTACCTAGTTCCAGAGATCACAACAGATCTTCTTCACGATCAAGTACTTACACCAGAAGAACTCGATTACGAATCCAACAACGAAAGCCCAACAACAGCGGCTGCTACTGGCATCAATCTTTGAACACCTACCTTGTCAGATTCGGTTGCCCGCTCTTGACGAAGCTGGTTGGCTACAGGAGATCCAATAAGGTTATTTATTGCTGCCGTATGTCTTGGCGATTTCTACCGTATGGGGAACCAGCGAACCAGACCAAAAACTGGCTGCTCAATCTCCGCCGCTGTCGCAGGCGAGCACTTGCTCTAGGACAGTAGTAATGCTGGCTAAGAAGGGAGGGACCACAAGGAAGCTTGACAAGTGGGAAGGCTGGTCGGGGATGAAACACAAGAGGGAGCTTTCTTTCTATACTTTTCCAAACCCCCCCTTTTTTTCAATAACCACACACCCCCGCCAAAAAAATCTAATAAGCATAAATCCATCACCACCATCTCCGCTGCTTTAATAGTGCAGTCACTAGACCCAACAGCTCCGTGACGAGCGAGATCAACGGAATCCGAGAGACAGGATGGTGTGCGAGAAGCACCTAGCTCGAGAATGCTCGTCCGCGATCTCAGTCTCGTACCCATGCACGAAAAGATGCCCTCCATCACGACGGTCGGTATGCAGATATATGTCCAGGAGGCAAAAATACTTCAAGTCATGTTATCAAACTTACAGTCTGACGACTTTCCAAATAGTTAAGCTTTCAAAAGGCACATGTACATATATATACTCTCTCTCCCCCTCACCTATCCCCGATACAAATTTCAAGAAAAGCGCCGAACCAAACCCGTCTGCGTGCTAAAAAAATAACACGTGGTTATAGAAAAAAGGGCAAATTGTACATACATACATACAGTACGGCTATCAAAAAGAAAGAAAGATAATACGTTCTATTTGGCTCCCCCCTTTAATATATATTTCCATCGTTCGTTTTTTCGTGTCCCATCTCTCACTCAACTCCCACGCCCCATCTCTCGCTTCTCATTCCCCATCCATCGCAATCCCCACCTCACCCCACTCCCATCCACTCCCACTCGACCAGAATTGGAGCGAAAAGCCGCGGAGGCAATGAAGAGCTCGCAGCAAGCACGGCGAAGGACGCTGAGATCTCGAACGTAGGGGAAGCGATGCAGACACGACGGAAAGGGCAGGAAAGAAGGGTGGGAAGCGTAAAGGAAGGGTTTAGAGAAAGCTAGGTGTGGGGATTTTTGTGTTTTGAATGTGGGAGGATTTCCATTTCCTCTCGCACCTTCCAGCATCATCGGACCCTATGTTCAAATTCATCTTTTCCAACTAAAAAGCGAATCACACAGCTGGTCATTACATCTTGCTTTCCAGCACTTCTCGGCTATGCTTTCCATCTATATTCACGGAGCCTAGTCATCGCATTTTCATCATATATACATCCCTTCCTAGCAGTAAATACCCCGTTTCTAATCGAGAAACAAGAGCGCCCTCTCCATGCAAAAGTACCCAGCGCCGAAAAGAGCGACGCTGGGATTTTTTCATTATGCCGGTGGTGATGCAACATCCAGCCAATTCAGCTCCAGACGCCGGTAGAAACCCCCCGATTCTGCAATAGCGCCTCCCTGTAGCGAAACTCCGATCGTTAACCACCCATTGCGCCAATTCGATGGAAAACAAGATTGCCACTCCCTGGGCCCATTGGACCATTGTTAGCTGTCGTATCCACATCATTCATCTGCTCATTATTGTTGCAAACTAAACTGCGTGATAGTCTTCTGACTCATATCACTCTGGTTCCTCTTCATCTTCGCCCCTCTTCCCCCAACATCATTGCTCCACGCCTTCGCATGCCGCCCCGCATGCGGACCCCTCAAACTCCCCACCGTACTCGTCGGTGGCGAGTCATCACGCCCCGTAGCCCTAAGACTGCTATCGGAGAGCTCCTCGCCATTTTCGTCGGGCATCAACGAAGGTCCATGAGCCTCGTCGTGCGCGCGGTCGAAGCGGTCCATGTTTTCTTCCGTCAGTGCCGCGATCGGGGGACCGGGGCGGGAGTGCGTGTTCATGGCGAGGGTGCTATGGTCGATGTGGGAGTTGCTGGCAGCCAGTAGTTTATCGTCTCGTAAGGAAGTTGCTTTTTCTTCGGCTTCGACGCGTTGCATTTCTCGATCCCCTTCGGACTCTAGCTCTGCAAGGCCGCTGGCATCAATAATTGCGCAATCACTGTCGCCGCTGCTTTCAGAAGTTTCTGTAGTGGAGTCGACGGGGTCAGCGGCGTGAGTCGAGGCCGAGATGATTTTAGGGGCGGAGCAATTGCTGTCGTGGCTGGTTTCCCAGGGAGCGCGGTTTTCATTGAGACGTCCTTTTCGCTTGATCTTGATGGCCCATTTGATGAGCATATCTTCGAGAGTCTTGCCTTTAACAGGCTTCGCAAGGTAGTCATCCATACCTGCTTTCCTGCACTTTTCTTGGTCACCTTGGATGGCGGAGGCAGTCATTGCTACGATTGGGACAGCGGACATGCCATCAATCGAAGAGTACGGGCTGTGAGTGCGGATTAGATGGGTTGCGCGGTAGCCGTCGAGTACCGGCATTTGGACGTCCATCAAGATTATGTCGGGCTTGGGTTTACCCTGCGATGGGGCTGCAATGAGGTAATCTAGAGCCTCTCTACCATTCCAAACGGCGTTGACGGAGAAACCAAACTTCTTTATGGTTTTGAGCGCAATCTGCTGGTTAATGGCGCTGCACATGGTCAGCAAGATGCACATCCATAACCATGGGTACAACATACTTATCCTCTACAACCAGCACATGGATGTTCTTGCGGTCAGCCTCTGTCAAAATCGTGTCTTGATCCATGGGTGTGCCCGAAGGTGGTGTTCTTGCTTTTTGGGAGCTAGCTCGATGGTGACGATGGGAGAGAGCGAAACCGGCCGCATCCAGAGGACTCTGAGGTGGAGTTGAGCTCCCCCGTTCATCTGATGTACAGCCAGACACCGACATTTCTGATCGTAATCTCTCGGGTATAGATCCAACTTCGATCAAGGGTGAGGTACCACTCCTGAATTGGGGCTTATTGAATGGTATGGAGAAAGTAGCTTTAGTGCCGGTCCCGAGAGCAGAGTCAAGTGTGATATCTCCGTGCATCAAATCAACCAGCTGTCAAATGTTAGCCATTGCCATACAAGCCCTTCCTCTTAGAAGCTTACGTTCTTGCAAATCGTGAGCCCAAGGCCAGTCCCACCAAACCTTCTAGCTGTACTGGAATCGGCTTGACTAAAGGGTTTGAACAGACGCTTTCGCACTTCCTCTTCGATACCAATACCAGTGTCCTCCACGGCGAAGAGCACCTCAATATTTTCACTCGTCTCCTTCTTGGCCTTTACCGCCAATCTCACAAACCCCTCCGAGGTGAATTTGATGCTGTTGGTAAGTAAGTTGGTAAGTATCTGTCGAACTCGACCAGGATCACCCATGACAATCAAATCTTCATCGGCGCCTATCTGCACATCGCTTTCAAATGTGAGGTTCTTTCTCTTGGCTGCAAATGAGAGCATTTTGCAGACGTCGTGAATGACCACAGATAAGCTGAAGTGGACTTCTTCGATATCTAACCTTCCGGACTCGACCTTTGAAAGATCCAATATATCGTTAATGACAGTCAGGAGGCCATTTGCAGATCTCTGGATATTCTCTGCAAATTCTCTCTGCTCAAGGTCAAGATTCGTATCGGTAAGGAGCTCTGACATCCCTATCACGCCTGCTATAGGCGTTCGAATCTCATGTGACATGTTGGCAAGGAACTGGCTCTTGAGTCTGCTCGCTTCTTTGGCAGCAGTCTCGGCTGATAGGAGCCGAATGTTCTCCTTTTCTTGCGACTGCAGTTCAGCTTCTCGTCCTTTAAGCTCCGTAACGTCCATACTAACACCGATGACCCCATCAACGTAACTTTCATCTTCAGTGCCACCATGCCGTTTCTTGCCTAGTGTTGGGACAAAGCGTGTGCGAAACCATCGTCCATTGCCATCAATGTGATGTTCATGAACCATTTCTCTAGTTCTGCCTTCGAGAATCTCGTTGATGGGGTCCATGTACAGCGGAAGATCAACCTCGCCATGGTGTTTTCCGAATACATCGGAAACACGCATGCCCACACTATCAGGAGTGATGTCCTCCTCGTCGTCGTCCCACATAAGCTTTCCTTCGAGGAAGGTCAAGATGCGATTGCTGTCGACCGCCCAGACTGTAACCTGTGCGTGCTTGATGACATTTAGTAATTGCTCCCGTGTGCGCTTCGCTGCCAATCGAGCTTCGACCAAATCATGGATATCCGTGCACGTCCCAAACCACTTGACGATTTTGCCGGTGTTGTGGTCTTTTAACGGCAAGGCGCGCCCTAACATCCATCGCCATGCACCATCATATCTTCGACACCGATACTCGACGGAGTACTCGTCGCCCGTTGCTAGCGAGTGACTCCATTTCTTCTGCGCTTGGGGCGTATCGTCCGAATGGAATGGATTCTGCCAGCCGAGACCTAAAGACTGCTGAACAGACAGCCCGGTATAATCATACCATCGACGGGAAAACCAGTCATGCAACCCTTCGGGTGTAGTCGTCCAAAGCATTTGAGGCATTGTGTCACAGATAAGCTGAAACTGCTGATCGTTTTCCTCGCTTTGAGTCTTGATGATGTCTGTATACTCTGTCACGTCTTGCAATGTGACGATTGCAAATAAGAACTCTCCAGTCTTTTCGTCAAAGATACCTTCGCCACTAACATCGTAATGTCTACGCTTCGACTTCGAGTCGAGGAGGCCGATTTTACATTTAGTAAAAGGAGTCTGGGTTCTGCAGAGCTTAATGATAGGATGCTCCTCGACCTTGAGTTCTCGCTGAAAGTCTTCAGTATAGACCTTGAATCGCGAGAGCAGATCATAAGCATCCTCGGAAATTGGATCTGCAATTTGCTGCATGAGTTTGGAAGCTGCCTTGTTTGGAATTCCCAGGCTTTCATCCCTCCACATGGCTAGGACTGGTATCTCCATAGCATTTATTATGGCGTCCTTCATTCGGCTCGTCTTTTGCAGTACAGAAGGGGAGAGGGCGACGTTTGACTTGCCAGGCGCACCAAGTGGTGGGAAAGGTGATAGAGAAAGAGGAATTCCTGCAGGCGTGGTAAGTGTGAAGCCTCGGGAAGAGCCGCAGTTTGCACAGAAGCCAGGGCTGGTGGGTGAGGACGGGGTGGATAGGGAAGACGGAGACAATGTGCCTTGGGTTGAAGATCTGGAGATAGCTCGTGGATGAGGTCGGTTCGTCGATATTGTCGTAGTAGAAGTGCTTGTAAAGGTCAATGTAAAATACCGTTGATTCTCCATTGTCCAGATTGAGATGATCATCTTGGCATCCGTCTGAGTATCCGTGCTAGAAGACATGGGGCTTCGTGAGGGATAATAACTGCCTGCGCCGATATACTGGGAGCTTAAAACGACGTTGACGACGGCGTCATGCACCAGTGCGCGGCTTCTTATCCTGCTCGAGGGTTGCTTCTTGTCTATTGAAGGGACTTTTGCCGAGTGACTAGGGTTCTTGAATGTTTCCGTGACCATGTTTCGTTCCCTCGTTCTATTATCTCGATCACTCCGGACCACATTCTCTTTTGTCTGAGATGTGTTCGTCTCCATTTCATCGGCCAGCTCGTCAAGGAATTTCTCCCAGCTAACCCAAATGGGCTGTCCATCTTGGACCATGTCGACACCGATTTGTGAGAGCGACTGACCCAAAAGCATGTCAGTCACTGGGGCCGACTCCTGACCTTCTTCGCCGGAAGAATGGTTGAGTTCTTCCAGCGAATCCAAGCCCAACAGCCTTTCCATGGCCTCATTCACCAAAACAATGGTTTTGTTGGTGGAGAGTACCATCAAAGGGGTAGGGAGATATTGTAGTGCCGAGAACGCCGCATCCGCTGCACTGGGGAGCTTCGGGATGTCGACAGAGAGGGATGAGCTGCTGGGGTTCGGCTTGGGGCGCCGTAATATCTCTGCTTTTCCATTCTCAGAGGATACATTGCGGCGTGCCGGAGGGCGCTGGGATCGATTGCTGAAGTGAGCGGAAAGGGATTTCTTGAGTGAGGGGAAATCCTCGAAAGTCTCGGGGCCTGAAGACTGGGTCTCAAGGCCTTTGCGTACAGTAGGTGGTGGAGATTTCATGCTGTGTCCCAATCACGCGATCGGCGTTTCACGCTGTTGAGTCTTCAAGTCTAGCGATCACCAGAGTTATACGAGCCGGACAGGCTGTCACAACAAAGGGCCACGCGGGAAAGGTCGGAGATGAGGTCAGCACCATAAGATCATTGGCGGCCTTCAGTCTCTTGCTCGAGTGTTCGCAGTGGGAAATATGATGTGGTGCAGTGTCGATATGCAGCACTCGTGAAGGGACAAAGCGACTGATTTTGGCGGCGGTCAATTGTGGGGGGGTTGAAATATTTGAGCGACGTGGGTATCATGAGAATACAAACGTTCATCCACGGTATAAGGGGAAGTGGGATTCCAATGGAGTGACCTGTATAGTAGTGGTTAAGAACATGGAGAAGGTAGTTATTTGGAAACGAAATTCATATGGCAGCAGTGCAAGCCCGTGAAGCTGCACAGCCTAGACCATCAGACCGAGGGGGTGCGGACTGCGGGTGGGCTTTCCTAGGTACCTATGTACCTATGTACCTTACAAACCCCTGCCCTCCCCGAGTCCAGCCACGATTAGTCAGCTTGTCGACCTTGGAGGACTAGCTTAGGGTTGGATGCCCTACTTAAGGATGTATCTAGGGTTGGATGCCCTACTCAAGGATGTATTCAGCATTCTAAAGGTACATTCCAATTGAATTGATTTCGATATAGCTGAGCTATCTTTCGTTATCACAGAGATGAGCCTACACGTCCGCATCAAAGCACACTTTTCAACCTCAATAATAACATCCTCAGAGCGCCCATTGCTATCGGTTGCTCGTGTTAGCCAGGGTGGTGTGACATTAAACAACTCGGGGATGAAATGTCTGAGAGGCCTCAACCAGTTTTCGGGTGCCGCCTGTTCATAATTCTGGGTAGAAGGTCATCGAGAAGACAATTTTGCGATTGTCTGAAGGTTGCACGTAGACAATTGACAATCCAAAGGTGTTTAGATACAAGTTCAGAGACCGATGTGACCACGTAGAAAACCTTCCAAATCGAGACAATCTTGCTCCAGGAGAACTTGAATATGGGGTATCATAAAAGGTTGTGGAAACTTAGGAGCTCCTTTGGGGGATCTTGGGTGTAAGGGCCGATGTCGAGTGTAAGGTAGAGATATAAGTACTCCGTACTCCGTAATTCTGCAGCAATGGAGGTGGAGCGGCATGTGGAGGGCCTGGAGGCAGCTATCAGAAGCAATGGAAGTTTCAGGGGCGAAATTAAAGTACTTTACTGGTTCTACAGTATAATATGTACGGTACAGCTTACTGAGAGTCTGGGGTAAGGCCGCCCGCAATCTTTGCCGACAGCCACACAGGAGCACAGTAGCCACTACTGGCGTGCCAAGTAGATCCTGTGTAGCTGAAGGAAACAGGAGAACTTTATGGCAGTCATTCTCTTCGAAGATACTCTTGCTCCGTCAGCTCCTCTCCTATTCCTATGCTTATAATTACGATAATGACAGCCTTGTTCATCGATTGATCGCGACTCATGTCGTACCGTTCCCTGTGATTCTTCCGGAGCTCGCCATGTTCATCCGACCTTCTCACCGACTGTTCCAGGTTCTCGTCGCCGCGATTGGTCTTGTTTGCTTGCTGGCGCTTCTGAATACCTGGGAGAAGTCATATAGCCGCTACAAGCCCTCGATTCTCCTATCATCTAAACACGGCCCCAGTGTTCCTCCGCCAGCCATCGTATCCTTCTGGGCCGAATGGGCCAGCAAATTCGAGGAAGCCAAACCGAACATTGACCCCATAGAGCTGCAATACAGGGCGTCTACAGACGGGTCAGATGAAGCGGATGGAGAGCGGACGCCGAGTCAAAGCATCCTAGGGCTTTCCCAAGGAGATGTCGACAATCTCCACGCAGCACACAAGGGTCTCCTACAGCATATCAGAAGATCCACCGACAGTTTTCAGAACATAACGTCCACCATTTACTCCGGAACTGGCGTTGTTATCGTAGCCGGAGGCCAGTACTTTGCCCCCGCAATCCTCACCCTCCGCATGCTTCGCAGATCAGGCTCTCGGCTCCCCGTCCAGGTCTTCCTACAATCCCGCACAGAGTACGAACCCGACATCTGCGAACACGTCCTCCCGGCCCTCGGCGCCGAGTGCTTCGTCCTCGAGTCTTTCCTTACCCGCAAATCCCCCCTCAAAATAAGCCACTATCAACTCAAAGTTCTTGCCGTGCTCTTCTCCTCGTATGAAACCACGGTGCTACTTGACAGTGACTGCATGCCTCTGCGCGACCCCAACGAACTGCTCACCGCCGAGCCCTTTTCCTCCTCGGGCCTCGTATCCTGGCCAGACTACTGGATCGCAACCGAGGATCCCGTCTTCTACATGATCGCCGGCCTGCCCGACTTCCCCAAAGGCATGCCGGCGCGCGCCTCCGAGTCCGGCCAACTACTCATCTCCAAGAAAATCCACCTCCCAACCTTACTCCTCGCAGCCTACTACAACATCTACGGCCCCGGCTTCTACTACCCCATCCTGAGCCAAGGCGCCGCGGGCGAAGGCGACAAAGAAACCTTCCTCGCCGCAGCCGTGGTGCTCGGCCTCCCATACTACAGAGTAAAGACACACGTCGGCACCGTCGGCTACCACACCGAAGACGGCGAGTTCAAAGGCGGCGCCATCGTGCAGTTCCACCCAGGCGACGACGCCCTCGCCTCCGCTATCAATGACACCACCCACCCCATCCGCCCCTTCTTCCTGCACGCCAACGTCCCCAAAATGAACCTCGGCCGCCTCCTCGACGACGGAGTCCTGGTCTCCGAAAAGACGAAGAAACCGCTGCGGCTGTGGGGACCGAAAGAGAGCCAGGAGAAGATCTTCGGCACCGATCTCGAGAGGGACGTCTGGGATATTTTGAAGAGTGTCGGGTGCGAGCTAGATCGTACGCTCAAGGATTGGATTGGCAGGAGCAGGGTTTGCGAGCGCGCGCAGGAGCATTGGATCGAGGTTTTTGAGCCGCATCGGCGGTTGGCGGGGATTATCTGATGCATTTCTGTTCCGTGGGATTGGGGTCGGTGCCCGGTGGGAATTTTTGTATCATAGGGTGCTTTTCAACCCAGGGGTTCGTGCATCTGGGCGGGTGTTATTAGATGTTGGTTTCTTATGGGATCTTTTTGGGAGATATTTGGATACGAGAGATCTATTAGCTTAAATTCTTCTGGCTTTATTAACAGAATGCCGTAAACCCACCCTCGCGCTCTCTATATATTATTTGTATGTTTATGCCAGAAAACGACCCCCCCCCTCTGGAGACGCTTTTCCAAAGACGAATATCCGCCCCTCTTCCCTAAGGATAAGATGGAAACACCTGGGTGAGTACTCAGGATACCCAGTCCTGATCCAAAACAAAAAAGACGGTAATGCAATTCAAACCTCACCCGATGCAATGCAATACCCATATCCCAAACCCAATCCCCAAACCACGACAAACCCAATACAAGAATAATACATCAGAAAATTCCCCACTTCTTTCCTTTCTTCTCGTCCTCTTCTTTTTTCCCATCACTGGCAATCTTCACGCTCGCAGTGTTGTTCCCCCCTCCGCTCGCCGCAGCTCTAATGGCCGCGATTCGATGCTTCGCCCTCTCGTCTCCGTGATCGGCAGCTCTTACATACCAGACGTTGGCCTCGAGCGGATCGCGCCGGCAGCCGATGCCCGTTTCTGTAAAGTAGCCGACGGCGTACTCTGCCTTTGGGAACGGTGGTTCTTGGTGTTGTCAGTAATTTATGGTAAGGTGTCATGGAAGAGAAGAAAGATGAGCGTATACCTGTCTCGGCAGCCTTCCTGGCCCACTCATACGCCTCGTTCTCGTCCTTCTCCAAAACGGGTTCGGCCCCGACCATGTACCACGCACACAACGCCATCATCGCCAACGGGTGTGCCCTCTGCGCCGCTCCAGTGTAGAAATGCACGCTCAGAGCCGGATCCCTTGGACAGCTCAATTTGCCATGCTCATACGCATCACCTAAACGATAATTGGCATTCACATGCCCCAGATCAGCGCTCTGCGTGAATAATTGCGCGGCGTATGACTCGTCGCGGAAGATGTCGTCGCCATAGCCTGTTTCATGCAAGATGCCGAGCTCGTAAGGGGCGCTGTTGTATTGAAAGTCGGCTGATTCAGCGGCGCGTTTGAGCCACTTGATGCCTTCGCGATAGCGTTTACCAAGGCCCATTTCCCCGAATAGACAGGCGCCGCCCAGCCGCGACATAGCGCCGGGATGGTTCTTGGAGGCAGACTGCCGGTAGAACTGAACAGCTTTGGGAGGATCTTTGCGGGTGCCCCAGCCGAATTCGTAGCAGAGAGCCGCGCGGTACCCGGCTTCTGCGTGGCCGTGTTTGGAGGCAGCGATGAAGAGGGGAAAGGCGCGGTCGTAGTCTTCCTTGCCTTTCCTGAAGAGGCCAGAGGCGTAACCGTCAGCGAGGTAGTATTGAGCAAAGGGGTAGCTGCGGTCGGAGAGGCGTTGGAGGATGTGGCGGGCTTCGCGGAGGAGCTCGGCGGAAGAGCTGGCGGGGCCTAAGCCAGGTGTGCCATCGAGGTCTCTTGAGGATGCAGGGCTAGGATGTCGAGGGGTGCTATCGCCTTCCCCGGCGGCCCCTGCATCCTTGGCGGCATTAATCATGAATACGGCGAATTCGTATTGTATCGTGGGATCGTTCGTCTTCTTAACATTAGCGCGATACATGTCCAAGGTTTTCCTAGTACTGAGGAGAGACGCATTCATGCCCACAGCTTCTCTTAACTGAGCATTGTCAAGATTGGAGGGAGCTGGGGGTGGCTGAGGATATGGCACGTTCAACAAGTCAACATATGAGACAGGGCGACTATCTGACTGCCCCGAGTTGGCAGATGGTGCGCGAGCGTAATGATTGGGTGAGAGCTGAGGGGATCGTGCCCGATTCCCAAACTCCGAGCTCGATGAGTATGTTGAGGCAGGCCTTGGAAGGTTTGCGCCAAACACGCTGTTCCTTGTGGGCGCTAGATGCTGATTTGATGGAACGTTGTGTGACGCAGAGAGCGAAAGTGATTCACCGGATACCGATGTTTGAAACTCTGGACGTGACGGACGCCTACCCACTAAAGGTACAACCTTGCCAGACTCAGGCTCTTGAAGATGGTACTGGAGGGGCCAATTGGAGTCTGATGGTCTCCGGGTGTTCTCGAAGCTACCGCCAGACGTATTTCTCGAATGGGTAACGGCGACAGGCGGGCCCAGTTCTCGGCCACTCATAGAGGATAATATTGCAGCTTGAGGTCTTTGCAGGGTATCTGGGGCCTCTCTAGTGAGCCTTTGCCTGTATGGAATAGACTGCGTGACAGGCATAGATTCTCCGTAGGCGCTAGAGTGTCCGTGCTCCTGCTCTGACTCTAACTCCCAGTTTCCTGATCCACCCGATACTGCTCTATGATTAACATCATCGCCGGTTTCGTAGGATAACACTCGCACCGGTGGCCTTGGGTTCGCGGCGTCTGGCGTACTATTCGTCGATACTGAAGGCAGTGGTTTCCCCATGCGGCTGGCAGTAGGTACAGCAGGAAGAGCCTTTGGCGGAGATGTCTGCGTGGAGGCACTCTGCAGATCCTCCTTGGATGACTCTCTTGCAAATGATGAACGCGATGGGTCTAATCCTAGCCTCGAGCCCCGCTCGTACGTTCTTGGAGATCTCCCTCCATCCGTATCACCCCCATTGGCCATTGTGGCTGCTGCCAATACTGCCTCACAAGTTATTCACGAGGGACCAGCGAGAATTGCTCAAAGCCAAACCCTCCGTATTGTTTCCCACTCTTGCTTACTTGGTTTCTTTGCTGCAGGCTATGCACTTGTTTTACCTTTGGACAATCAGGTCTTCTTAGGAACTAGGTATGAGGCGACGGGGTTGGTGATTGAGTTTCGGGGTACAGCGTCAGAAGTCCCAGTTGTCGACTACAAGTGTCGAAGCAGGAATGTTTAATAGGACAAGCTCGAAGCAAGAATCGTTCGGCTTCGATTACACGGCGTTTGACATATAGGGCTCCGAAGCAAAGAGTGAAGGTGTGGTCAAGCGGCTGGGAGTTGCGACGTCTTGATAGCGGACTGTCCGAACTACGAATGTCAGTCAGAGAAAGGTTGAAGAACGGTTCGGCAGGCGGAATATCCACGACACGTCGACAACCAAGAAAGAGAGATGTTCAGCCTCACAGAACGCGGGTGGGTCTCAGAAGCTCTCCAGGAGCGGGCAATAGGACAAGGAGACAACAAGAAGCGTCATTCACAAGACCACCAGTAGGAAAACGCAATCTCTTTGCCAGCAAGCAAAGGTCCAACAACAGCCATCAGGAATCATCGTGCCCATGACCAAAGCCACCCTTTTCCCGCCTTTTAGGTTCCGAGCCTTCGTTCCGCGCGGCGCGCCTATTTTATATAGAATATAACCAGTTTGGAATCTTCAAATCACTAATCGTGTTCCTACATTCACCAATTCTAGGTACTGTACCTCCGTATACCGTAGTTACAGTATTCATTTCCCATTACGGAAGTTATGTCAATTCGATTGATCCTTTCAACGCTATGTCTCTCTTTGTACAGAGCTTCATCGATTTTATTAGACAAGCCCCTTTTCATCTGGAGCCTTTGCCTCTACTGCGGAAACTAGTCTAGGACACGAGGTAACGTCAGCAGTCAGCACTCGCTATTTGTCCGCCACCACAATGTGGGTTTGAATTACTACGGTATCTGGGGTAATTGTTGTTAGCGCGTGGCACAGCACTATACCTAATTGAACATAGCCTTTATGCAGTTTATCCAAAGTACTATATATGCTTAATATCCAGTCTGCTTTCCATCTG
>JAABUT010000630.1_pt1 | contig 52285 bp, 48 predicted proteins | sample 5559281 | NCBI WGS metagenome assembly JAABUT01 (sample SAMN10711880, study PRJNA513359) | rock metagenome | isolation source: Antarctica rocks | place: Antarctica: Victoria Land, Ricker Hills nord | collected 2016-01-04
GAATCTATTACGTCATTATATTTGAAAGACTTACGTGAAACAAATGAATCTATTTCTCTTCTCGTTGTTTGCATTATCTTGTTGCATTATCAATAAAATATATTGCAAGATGTCTGATTCTGATAAAACATATGAATTATCAAGATCTTCGATCGAGAAAGAATCTAATTTCTCGATCGTTCATTAATCTACTTTCAGTAGTCTTCATTCTAATGAATTCGCAAGTCAAGAGTCACGAAACATCAATCAGAATTTCATCGAAAAGAAATGAACTCTTCAAGAAGCAATGAATAGAATTCATCGCGATACTTCTCTTCTAATATTAAGAGAAAATAATCAGTATGTTGAGTGAAGTGCTGATATCAATGCTCAATTTCAACAATGATAATTACAGATGTCTGTTGACGAAAGTGTCATCAACAAGACTCAAAGAAAGATAGATAATTCACTTTGAGCTAAGAAGATTGAAGTAAATAAACAATTCAACATCTGAAACAAGTTTATTCAAATGATCTTGACGTTGAAAAAATATTCTAAGATTTCATGCAAGAATTGTCTTAAAATTCTAGATCATTCTACGACTATTGATGAATCTAGTACGTTCAATATGATCAAGCATCTCAAGTCAAATGCTTGTCAGAAACGAAAACAACTCAACTTTCTTTCACAGTTCAAGATATCTTTCGATCATGTAAGTTCAATATGATAATGCAAATAAATAATGCAAAGTTGATGTATTTATAGAAGAAAAATTATATCAACTTATCATCTCAATTCAATCAACAAAATTGGGAAAAGATATTATGTCAGATCTTCGTTGCACTGAATTTGTCTTTTCAAATCATTGAAAACAAGCATTTTTGACAGTTACTACAAATGCTTCGTTCAGAAATTACTCTTGTGCATTGCACTAAATTATCAAACATAATTTTCTCGAAATATGATGAAATTCAAGCAAAGATAAAGCAAGACTTAAAAGAGTCACGACAGATTTCTATTACGTTGAATGCATGATTTAGTTCTCAAAAAGTCGCTTATCTGAAAGTTTTAATATATTAAATGAATGCTACATTTCAATATCGTGAACATCTCATTGAATTTACGTCTCTTCAAGTTGAGCATACTGATTGTCATTTAATGCAAGAGCTGTTTAAGATTTTGAATATATACGACATTAAAAACAAGTTTTTTGATGTTGTTATTAATAATGCAAGCAACAATGACACTCTAAAGAAGAAGCTTGAAAGAGTGCTCAGTCGACGTGACATTTCATAAGATAAAGCACAAAACTCGATATCTTGTATGACTCATATCATCAATCTAATGACTCAAGAGTTTATCAGAGCTATTGAATCAGAGACTTTGAACAACAATCTCGCTGTGTCATTAAACGACGATCAAGTTGAGAATGTAATCACAAGTAATGATCTTTGCATTGTTGTCAAGAAGATATTTATCAAGTTGATAATGCAAAAAAATAATGCATTTACTAATCAGTGAAACAGGTTCGCGCTCTTACTATTGTCATCAACAGTTCTTCTCAACGAAAGCTTTGCTTTCTAAAGCTTCAAGTCACAAGATCTCAAAAATTGATACAAGACATTCACATTCGCTGAAACTTTATTTATTTGATGCTTCAACATGCATATCAACTGCGTGACACAATTGATATATGAGTTGAGAAATTCTTAACAGATGCAAAGATTCAAGCTATTTGATTAAAGAAGAACGAATGATCACTAGTATTGCTTGTTAACAATATGTCAAATTCTTTCTACGAGCTAACTCTGATTATGTTTAGAATCATCAATGTTGACATACATTTAGAATTTTGAATGTTTGATGCTCTTTTCAATCATCTCAATGTTATTGAGATGATAGTACGTGATAATGCATGTACTTCACAAGCACTTGTTCTTCGAGCTTGCGAACTAGCTTTTAACAAGCTTGCAAAGTACTATTTCAAGACGAAGAGCAAAGATGAACTGATATACAATCTCGCTATGATTTTAGATTCTACTCAAAAGCTGAATTTGTATCAAGATTGAAATGCAAATGAGAATGATTCTCATTTTTATTACGACAAGTACAGAAAAGAATTCAAGAACTATTTTCGTCATCATTATGAAGAGAGAACTACAACTGCAGAAGTCAGAGCACAAGTGACTAGTGATGTTGATCAGATAATGCAATATGATAATGCAATTGATCATTTATTAACAATGCTATAGTCTGTTGTGATGATTACACGAACTCTTCTTCAAAGAACTCAACGTCGTTCTGTATTTGTTAGTGAAGATGATTGATATCTTCGCACTGATGCTATTGTCGAGAAGTTTTCAACATGAGAATATTGAAGAGACAACGTCTTGAACTATTCAAGATTGACTCAAATGACTAAGAATGTTCTTTCATGTTCAATATTCTTTGTAGATATTGAATGAACATTCAGTCTTGTAAGAAGAGTTTGTCAATGAGATTGATCACAAATGACTTCAGAATCAGTTGAACAGATAATGCTTCTTAAGTATTATAATTGTATCATGAACTTGAATTCTGAAAAGACTATCATCGAAGCATGAGATATTTATCACAGAGAAGAAGATGAAGATAACGCGATTGATGAATCTGATGATTCTTTCAAGACAGATTTGCAGAATGTTTTACGTTTTATTAATGTTTAGATGTTTAATATCATTTCATTTTATGTTGCTTTTGCATTGTCAATGTATGTAGTATGATAACATACTTACAAAATAATGCAAAAAGATAATGCAGTTCATAGAGTGTATTGCTATGCTAGATAGCTTGATTTGATCAAGTTATCACGAATGTTATTTCTATTCATGACTCAACTGAATTTCAAGATTGTGCATCAAAGTCTTCATGAGTATCAAATTTCTCTGCTGAAGAATTACTCGCTTGACATGAATAGCAAGAAGATTGCTATCTGCATATGTAAAGCATGATATCAATAAGTGTTGTAAAACATCAAGAGTAATGCAAATGAGTAATGCACTTACTGACAAGAAATTCACATAGAAATGCTTCTGTGATCTTCTGAAGAGCAAGCAGAGTTGAAGCTTGAATTTTGTAGTTCTCATCGCTCATTCTTGAACTAAGTTGATTCATATCAGTCTCATTCTGAAGAATTTCTCGTACTAGTCTTTCAAATGAGATCTTAAATATTAACAAATTCGCAGCTTTCTGATAATGACGAATTTCTCGAAGAGCGATGATTTCTGACTTTCATTTTCTCTTTGTTTGTTGCAATAAATTAGCTGTTGATTGCTTGATGTATTATCTGTTTGCATTATCTTCTCAATTCTATTTATCTTGTCTTCAAGCAAGATCTTGCTTTCAGACATGATTTTATGACCTTGTCTTGATTCTTTCTCAATTCGATTTAATAAATATTTATCATCATAAGTTGACTTTCTCAAACCATCACATGATGCGTCTTCGCTCGACTTTCGTTCTAAATCAAGTCTGTCAGCAATGCGCAACAAGAAATGCATTATCTAAATGCATTATCTGTCTGCTTGCAACGCATCATGAATATGATGTAGATTATTCAATCACGATTTGAAAAGTTGCAATAATTGAGTAGAAAATTGCGATAATTGAGTAGAAGATAGTGATAATTAAGTAAAGTGAAAGCAAAGTGAAGTACAATGTTAACAAGAGATGATGACTGAATAAACTGTGTTAATAGTATCACTTTTATGATGAATGTGTTGATTATATCACTATTATGATGAATGTGTTGATCGCATCACTGAGACAATGATTGTGATGATTGCAGCTCTAAGATGATGAATGAATTTCAAAATTCAGCTCTAACTTTAATTTATCTACATTTTACATCTATTTTAACATTAACTTTATCTACACTTCATGTTTATTCTAACTCTAACTTTATCTACGTTTCACATCTATTCTAACTTTAACGTTGTTCAACATCACTATCAGATAAAAAGATTGTTATGCATTATCTATATGCATTATCATTGAGACTAATCAAGATCGCAGAATGTTCAATCTATTTATTAAGTTGCAATTCATTGTGAGTAGAAATCAAGTTGTTGAATGAAACAAAGATCAAAAAACTCTTTATATCAAGCAGAATGCAAATTGAGTTGCTCTTCACAAGAAACTGACAAAGCTGAGAATCATCAGCGTATATTAAAAAGTCTTGAAAGAGAAGCAGATGAACATAAAGAGCAATATACAAGATACAATCACAGATGATTGAGTGAAAAAGAGTTTGCATGATAATGCATTTGAGTAATGCATATGTGTTTCAAAAGTTGATTGTATAATAGCTCAATGCTTTGAGACGAATTTGATGAAGAAGACGAGAAAGAAGAAGACTGCGAAGCAAGCGAAGCTCAAAGCAATAGTCATGAAGATGACGTTCAATACTACTTCTACTGTTGATGTATGTACTATGTTTGATGTGAAAGACAAGACTAATGTATGCATTAAACTATTGCACAACAAGATGAACTTGAAAAAACATGTCAAGATACATGATATCTACTATTGAACTAATTCAGCAACGCATTTTACATCACGAAGAATTGAATGAATTAAAGACGACGAATGATTCAGATGTCATACAGGAATTCAACAAATTCATGAGCGCATTTTTGAATGAAAAAAATGCGATTGATCGAAAGATAGTTAATTCACTAGATTCATCAGATGATGAATCTGATGATATCATTGAGATTGACGATAATGACAAGAAGATGAAATTTAGCAAGAGAAATGATGATGCAGATATGATTGAGAACGAGAACGAGTACGAGAAGAAGTATGAAAAGAAGAAGAAGAATGATGAGATAATAGTGATCTCAGATTAGCAGTAGTAAATGAACAAGCATGAATTTTCTCTCATTAATTGCATTATTCTGTTGCATTATCAGACATTCAGATAGATATTAGTAGTACTTCGCTTCATGTCTTGACGAGTCGAGTCGGAAATTTCAAGTCGATACTTGATCTCAATCTTCTGACTCAACTTAAATACTTGAGTTGAATCTTCTGACTCAACTCAAATACTTGAGTCAAGAATTCTGACTTGAATTGAGTCTTGACGAGTCAAGTACTCAACTTGAACTCAAGTACTCGACTTGACATGATCAGTTTATGAACAACATGCTGTTCAAATATCTTTATCAGTTTTGTCAAATTTATTTAGATGACATTATCATTTACAGCAAAATCTTGAAGAAACACAAGCAACATGTACAATTGATCTTAAGTAGACTACAAGAAGCTGATCTACAGATAAACATCAATAAATGCAAGTTTCATGTTCAGAAAATCATCTTTTTAAAACTTTTAATGTCAATCGAGAAACTCAAGATGAATTCACGAAAGATGCAAGCAGTCGTTGATTGATTTATACTCAATAATCTCACTCAGATGCAGTTCTTCATTAACTTCTGCAACTTCTATCAACACTTCATCAAGAACTTTTCGAAAATTGTTCATTCAATGATTCAACTTACTTAAAAGAAAATCATATTTGAATGAAATAAAATCTGTCAGATCATCTTCAATCATATGAAGAAATGTATGACTGAGACTTTTATACTACGTCACTTTGATTAAACTCGTAAAACTATTCTCGAAATTGACTCATTCAACTACGTCAACGATGAAGTTCTCTCTCAATATGATGACAAAGAAGTACTACATTCAATTGTCTTTTATAGCGAGAACATATTTTCTGCTGAATGCAACTACAAGATATATGATAAAGAACTTCTGATTATCATTCAAGCATTTGAACATTGATGACTTGAACTGAAGTTAACTGACATTTCTATCAAGATGTTCATTGATCATCAAGCGCTCACTTCATTGATGAAAGATAAAAAGCTGAGCAGACATCAGATGTGCTGAGTTCAGAAGCTAGCTGACTTCAACTTCAAGATAATGTATCAATCTGACAAACAAAATATTAAGATTAATGCATTAACTCGCTGAGCTGACTTCGTGTCTAGAGATTTCAACGATGAACGCATTCATTATCAAAGAACTACTATTCTGACATTAAATTGAATGAAGATCGCTGATCTAAAGAAGAATAATGATTAATCAATCTATAAACAAGTTCTTGATGTGAATGAAATCAATGAGAATTGTACACTACTTCGCGAAGCAATAGCAAGAGACGAAGCACAATATAAAGATATCAAATTAAAGAATTGTTGAACTCAGAATGAAATCTTGTTTCATAATAATCAGTTATGAATTTCGTTCAATAAACTTCTACAAATGAATCTGATTCATAAAGTACATGATCAGTTATCAATTGATCATTCTGAAATTCTTAAAACAGTGAAGATCATAAAGCGAAATTACTATTAATCTTCTATGCGAAAAACGATAGATCAATATATTCAAAACTGCTATGTATGTCAACGTTCAAAGACATTAAAAGATAAATCAAATGACTTACTTCAATCTTTATTTATATCTGAACAGCGATGACAGAACATAATCATGAACTTCATTATTGATTTATCTGATTCGTACAACTACAACGCTATTCTGACTGTTATCTGCAGATTGTTGAAAGAAAGACATTATATCTTTTGTATCACTGATGATGAAGATATCACAGTCAAAAAGACAGCTGAAATGTTGCTTCAATGAGTATATTGAACTCACAGTTTATTAAGCTTCATTGTATTCAATTGAGATTCTCAATTCATTTTCATTCTTTGAAAGTTCCTTTGTAAATGACTGAGCATTTCTCTTCAATTGTTCATCGTTTATCATCTTCAGATCAATGATCAAAGCGAATGAATTAATCAGAATGTCGAGCAATATCTTTGTTTCTTCTGTTCATACATGCAGAACGACTGATTCAAGTGACTATTCATGATCAAGTTTGTTGACAATAACATCTTGTTTTCAGTCATTTTCTTGATCTTCTTCTTCATGAACAAGAACTTTCACTCTTGTATGAGCTTCAACTCTGACATCATCGAGTATGAAAGCACTTGTGAACGTCTGCAGATTGCTTGAGTCAAAGATATATTTAATCACATGAATAAGACATTGATTTTTGCTCGCGAAGCTCTGATCAAAGCATGAAAACAAATGATGAATCAAGCTAACAAGCATAGAAAGAAAGTCAATTACAAGATTGAATCAAAGATGTTTCTGAATGAACAAAACATTGTTATAGTGAAATCTTTCAAAAAATTGAATGACAAGATGCTCAACTCATTTCAGATCACTGAGTTTATTGACTCATTTTATAAGTTGAAACTATCAAAGACTATGCATATACATGATATATTTCATTCAGAGCTTCTTTGTTCTGTCGTTGATAACTCTTTGTCTGATCAAAAGAATGAATCTTCAAAGTCAATAGTGATAAACGATGAAGATGAATGAAAAATTGATGATATACTGAACTTTCGATGCTATAAAAGATAACTTCAATATCAAGTCAAATGAAAGAGTTATAACAATAATCTCAACTGATATAACGCTGACAACGACGAATTTATGAACGCTCAAGAGATGATTGATGACTTTCATATCAAATATTTAAGAAAAGCGCACTAAGAAACAACATTCATGCAAACATGAATAGTCAAGAAAGAAGAGTAATGTTATGATTCTAGTCTTTGTTTATTCTTCAACTAGTCTTCGCCTGATTTCATTTTAATTGAGTTTAGTAAGAATCTGATTTAAAAATGATGTCATTGAGTCTCTGCATCATATATGTAAAACATTAACTCAATTGAGTTTAGCATAGAGCTGAGAAATACACATATAAGAATTGAGTTCTTTTCTGTAAATACTTTTCTTTCTTAGCATTTATCTATTAATTAAATGACATCTTTATGACTCATTCTAAATTAATTTCTAACAGTCATTAAGTTGAGAGCTGCACTGAGATTGTTTGTAAACATAGCTCTGTGATGATTGAAAGATGATTTGATCTTTGATGCAGATTGATTTGTATCTCACACTTGCATGTCATGAACTGTATTTTCTCACTGTTAAAAACTAGATTAATTATCGTAAATTGATTATGAGTCTTGCAAGTAATAATGTTTAATTTCAGCAATAATTTCAGTCTTGTGTTTATGATGATGTTTAGCAAAGTATCAGTCATTATATGACGAGTGAAGCATCTTCATTCTTTTCAATGAGAATGATGTAAATTGAAATCTTCTACAATCAGTTGTTTGCAGTCATTCTTGAGTAGTTCATTCAAATGAGAAATGATTGAAGATTTCTCTGTAAATGTAGTAAACAATGAGCATGAATTGTAGATGTTTAAAAGTCTTAGCATTTGCATTTTGTCATCTGTGTTGCAAGTTAATAATCTGATTGAGCAAATGTCTGACTCAGCTGTTTCTACTATTCATTAATTAAATTTTAAATGTTTGTTAATGTATATGCATGTTCTTGATTGAGATGATGAGTTTTTCACTAGGTGAAAGAAGTTGTGAGCTGAGCTAAATGATTGCAAGTCATTAATGTTATGTTCTTGCTTCTGTATGATTATTATGTTGAATTTGCAAACTTTTCTGTTGATTAAGAATGATTCTTGAATCTTTAATGATTTTCTGATGTTGTACTGTAGAATTTATAGAAAGAATTGTTTTATCATAAAGTTATTTGTAGCTGTTGTTGACTCTGTGCTGAGAAGACTCTTTATATGCTTTCAATCACTGAAAGTCTTTCGCACTTTCTAATTAAACGTTTCTGAGTCTGTTCAGATATCATCTCATCTGAGTCACTAGTTACGTATAAAAAGAGATTGACTTGTCTCTTCTTGACTTTTATCATCTGTCATGTCAATTCAACATCTTGATTGCATGTTTTCAACATGATGCTTGTTGAACTCAAAGAGTTTGTTGAATCTATGAAGTCTGTTGAGTTCAACAAATTCATTGAGCTTAGAGAGTTCAGAAACAGCGAGAGAAATGCATAATTGTATTTCAATGCTTTTGAATATTTAATCGATCTGTTTCTGTAGATTTCTGATGTCTGTTTCATCTGTTATCATCATTTGAGACAGATGCATCTTCAGAGTTTGTGATCTTCATTGCAGTTGATGCAACGTTTTTTATTCAAAGACATCATGCACTCTTTAATGTGATGTTTGTCTGCGCATTTAACACAGCGTTGTTTCTTCTTGCAGAATTTGATCATATGATCAAATTCAAAGCATCTGTAACATTAAATGATGTGACAGTTTTTTTCAAACAGCTTACATGAGCATTCTTAATATGAATCTAGCATGCTCTCGTTTATTAATTAATTTGTCATTGCTTTGATTGCAATCTTTAGAATGAGCAATGAGTGAATCTTTTCACTTTCAACTACTTTCTTGAGTCAGACTATTTTTAAAATCTTTAAATTCTTATGAAGTTTTACGTTATCTTTTATCAGTCTTTTAATGATCACTTTCTGATTGCTTGTATCTATTGTGATGTGTATCTCATGTGCTAGCACAGCAAAGATTCAATGCATTATATGCGTCAAGTTTGCAATTCTCTTTGCTCATGTTTGAAATCTTTTCAGATTTGCTCAAGTCTCTGAACTCACTGCATGAAGTATGATGTTTTCGCTTTCAAGCTTTCAAAAAGACATGATTAGATTTCTTTGAGCTGTTGACACGTTTACTATTGAAAATATGTTGTATACGTTGCATGCAACATACATAAAGCATAATTTCTATGCTAATTTTTCTTTTAAACTCAAGAAGTTACTTAAAGAGTTTTCTTATGACAAATTCACAGTTCAAAATGAATGAAATCTTTCACTGCTTAAATTTCAACAGTTTACTTCTTAAGCATGAGTTGCAAATGTTTCATCTGTGATATGCATGTATATTACAGTTGATTTCTTCTTTAATTACATTGACATGTGCTACTGTTCTTTTGAACTATACAGATGATGTTTTCAATTAAAGATTGATTTTATCATTGTAAGAATGCATCTCATTGACTATGAATGATGCATATCTGCAAGACTAGTTCGCGAAATTAGATCAAAGAAGCTAGCGAATGAATAAAGATAACGACTTGACAGAAGATGAAAACTCTGCAAGCTTTCACTTTCATTTCTTAGCAATTAGTTCTATCATCAATAGAGTGCTATCTTATTATCTTCTACTACGCAGTTTCACGTAAAGAGATCTCGTTGTCTCACAGTTCTAATTGCTTCGTTTACACGAAGCTGCTCAGTAAAAGATGTCAAATGTGCAACAACTCATCAGAAGTTGCATGATCAAAAGAAGTAATAACTTTTTTCACACTGAGAATTCATCGTTTCATCAGAACAGACTTGAGAATCACGCATTCAAACATGCAGATAAGAAGTTCAAGTCACAAGAATTTAATGAATAGACAGATTTTATTTCTTGATGATCAGCAAGCGAAGTATACAAGCAGTTAAAGAATCTGAAGACGCAGAATGTACTGCTTGTCTTGCAACTTCACATATCAAAACTCAAGCGAGAAACTTGATTAATTTCTGATCATTGACAACAACATAGTGATGATCACTATCAAAGCAATGCATGCAAGCGTGCTAATTGATCTTGCAAGTCTAGAGAGCAAAGCATCATGAACTACAACTTCTTAATGTTCTGACTGCAAGATTGCAAAGACTTCATAGTTGTGTTGTCATCTGATTTCATTACGAAAAAGAAGAAGCTGCAATGATCTGCATCATACTTGTCAAAGAAGTTTCACAATCAGTGATGAAATCATGTGATGAACATATGCAATTGTGATGAGATATTCAACTGAAAGTACTACATTGAATACTTGCATGCTAAACTTAGCAATTCTGAAATTCATAACTTTTAAACAAAACATTGACTTAAGACTGCAAAGCAGAAAGTTAATCAAAATGTTGCAAATTTTGAGCAATATCTTATCAGACTGTATGCAGATTTGAACTATCATATATTCAATGAGACTTGCATAATGTACTTGCGAATGAAGATTAATGAAATCATCATGAATGAGTTTCTTCGTATTTCATACATCTTTATCAATTATGTTGATCTGTTAAAGCATCTTATAAACATTGACTTGCATTTGCAAGACACTGACACATTGTTGAAGTTACAATTGCAGCAAAGTGAGAGTGTAACATTTCAGAAGAGTTTTCAATTCTTATATGAGAAGATGAAGTTTATCGTTGCAACAAAGAATTTTAAGTTTTCTGCTTCAAGCACGCAGTCTAAAGATGATGCAACACTCTGTCATGATGTTAAATCATCATCTTAGCTCAGAGCATAGAATATGTCGTCAACTCAATCTAATATCATCAATATCTTAGAAAGTCTTGATTCATCAAACTAAGTCACTAATTTAGTCATCATCATCTTAATTTAATCACATCAAAATCTGTTTCATGTTTTTGCAATCTTAAGTCATAAAACTGCTGCTCAGTTCTGACATTACTCAATTCATGTATATAAAAGTTGAGTTCTCATTCTGTTCTTTCGTTTCTTGTCTTTCATCTTGTACATTATTTGATGTATTGTTCTGTATCTAGTTCAAGTAATATAATAATCAATTCTCTATATTGATCAATTAGAATCTTTAGTTCAGTCTAGTTTCTGACATTATGAAAGATCTACACTTTCTGCAACGTTTTCATACATTGAAATCTCATCTAGTTATTCTTTCGCTTAAATGAAGTCATCTCACAATTTCTTAATCAATAATGAGCGTGCTGTTGAACAGTTTGCTCAAAGTATGATTGAAAATTCAGTTGAGATCTTTCGCATAATGCAAGAGCTTCAAAATCAAGTTTGATAACATGATGTCATCACTTCATTCTTGTTCATCGTTCTCAGTTCTTCAGTTTATATAGAATTGAATTCTCAGTTTCTTGCAATGATAGCTCAGATCATTGCACAAATCTTGAACAATCAATCTCTCTTCATCGTTCATTTCTTTGTAAATTCTGTCGCTGTCATCATCGCTTCTAAATTCAAGAAGCTTCTCGACATATTTGAGTATGAGAAGAACAAAGATTGATTGAATGCATGAAAGCAGAGTCTGATACAGCGCATGAACATGAACGATGATCATTATCTCTTTTATCATGTCAAGATTGTTTATGTCGAGTCACGACTCATCATAGATAAGAAGACTTACAATCTAATGAATCAATATTGAGTTAATGATCTTTGTATCATTTTCATCTTTGCAGATTAACAACACAAGTTGCATCATTGCTGCGACAATTCTTTTAAGGCGAAAGATGCTCATTTATTACAATCTCTTTTATCAAAAGAAAGAATGTTCTTTGATGAAAGATTTCTCATTGATTGACTGTCTGAAGCGCAATGTCAATTATTTCACTCAAGTCATCATTCTCTTCTAACGAAATTTTGATGAAACTCAATCTTTCATCTTTCATCAATGAATTCAAGCATTCTCTGACATTGATGAAGAGCTTCAGCAGCTTAAGCATCGTTAATCTTGCTTCGTCTTCATCATTGTTTCATTTGTCAAAGTCAAGAGCATCTCTGCATCAACTAATAACTTTTTGAATTCAAAGATCATCACTTTTGTGACTGTTGTTTTAACAGTATCTTCGTCTCTTTCTTTCTCATTTCTCAATGAGTCAATAAATCTAAGCTTTATCATTGTCATCGTTCAAGATAAGACTCTGATCATTTCTGAAATTAAGAAAATCTGCAACAAGTGAAAGCTGTGCTACTACTGCAAGTTGCAACATTTAAGCAAAATTGCTAAAGAATGCTCAAATAAGAAGTTTTTCACTCTGCATATCATGCACATCTACGACAGTGATGTTATCAATATAAATGAAGAAGTTTCGCTGTTTACAAGAAAAGTTTAGTTTCTGAGCTAAGTCACGCTTAGAAATCTGTATACATATCATTTTGTTTACTAGTCTCAATCTTTTCATTCTCACTTCAATCATATAGAAAGTTTTCTGCTAAATCTGTCTTGAAACTCTTTGAATTCAATTTGACATTCAAAGATAGTCACATGATAGTATTCTGTATTCTACGTCAAGCTCAATTTAAAGTTCTCGCTCTCGCTCTGATTGATAGTGAAATCTCTGCTTATGTTTTTATGAATAAATTCTTCACGCAACAACATCATCTTTTCTTGCATCAATTAATTCACTTTCGCAGACTTCAAGAATTTGATGATCAAGTTGCTTTAATCGATGACATTACTCATGTTGTTGAAATCACAATGATTCTCGATGAATACATCAAAAGACTATTCTTCTATGTCATTGAATTAAGTCAATATTTCATCATCATGAGTTTATCATGACTTCATCATCACGTCATTGATATCAATTTTGAGCACAGTATTCTCATCTTGTCTTTCTTCTTCTGTCTTAATCATTGTTGCTCATTTCTCGTCAAGATCTATGATCTTAATCAACAAGAAGAAAATTTCTCGTTCAAAGTTAACAAAGTAGCTTTCTTTCAGTCTTGTTCTTAATTCACTCATAAGAAGCAATTCAGTTCACGAATCACTTACAAGAAGCAATTGAGTCTACAAATCATTCATAAGAAGCAATTCAGTACTCAGTTCATTTGCAAGAAGCAATCTAGTTTCTCATTCACTTGAAAGAAGTAACTCAGTTTTCAGTTCGCTTGCAAGAAGCAATCTAGTTTCTCATTCATTTGAAAGAAGCAATTCAGTTTTCAGTTCACTTGCAAGAAGTAATTCAGTTCTCAATTTGCTTGCAAGAAGCAACTCAGTTTCTCGTTTACTCATAAGAAGCAATATAACTTTTCGTTTGCTCACAAGAAGTCAACTAATATTCAGCTCATTTATAAGAAACAAATCTCGCTCAATCTTGTCTTTCATCTGAAACAAGAAGTTTTTAGTTGTATTCTTCAAGTCATTTAAAAAGAAAACTCATCAAGAATCAAGTGTCAAAATTCTTTCTTCTTTAGAACTTTTATTGTTTCTTGAGCAGATTAATTCAATCAATCTTTTATACAACTTGACATAGTTGAGTTAAAAGCTCAAAGCTTTGATCATGCTGCTCATGTCAAAGACATTGAAGTGTTTAGCGTCATTTTAAAGAAAATCGATGTCTTCTTAAATCTTGAATCAATCTCGTCTTCTAGTTTAAACTCTAATGAATCAAAATCGCGTCGTGTGACTTTGACTATTCATTCAAAGAACAGTTCAACTCTTGCTCAGTTCTCATCTCGCTCTCAAGACAGTACATATGATAAGAATCATCGTCTGAATCTTCATCAAATGAAAAAGAAATTTCATTTGACTGCATTCACGACACAAGAAGATCTTGAAGTCTATTAACAAAGTAAGAACGTCGATTCAGTCACAATTCTATCATTCAGATATTTTAAGTTTCTAAATGTCTTCTTCAAGAAGAACGTCAATATCTTGTCTTTGCATCAAGCTCATGATCATGTCATACATCTTAAAGAAGATGCTCAACTCTCAGTCTTCGCTTTGTACAACATGAGTCGTGATGAAATTCTAGAACTTCGTCGTTATCTGAATGAAAATCTGAGCAAAGATTTCATTCAAGTCAATCACTCTCAGATGATTGCTTCTGTTCTCTTTGTCAAGAAACTTGAAGAAGAACTTTGCTTCTGCGTGAACTATTAAGATTTGAATGCTATCACAGTCAAGAATCAATATTCTCTGTCTCTGATCTCAGAAATGCTGAATCATCTAAGTTGAGCTAAAATCTTTATCAAGCTGAATATCATTTCTGCGTTCAATCGACTTTGAATCAAAGAAGAAGATAAAGTTATTATCGTTTTTTGCACTCAATTTGAATTATTCAAGTATTTAGTCATGCTCTTCAATTTATGTAATGAGTCTATCTTGTTTCAGAAGTATATCAATAATACTCTTTGCAAACATTTAAATAAGTTCTGTACAGCTTATCTAAATGACATCTTGATTTATTTCAACAATAAACTTGAACATAAGATTCATGTCAAGCTCATTTTGTGAAAGTTGCAAGAAGCAAATCTTCAGATGAATATAATCAAGTGCGAGTTTCACGTCACTCAAGTCTTATATCTAGAATTGATAATCATCATTGAAGAAATCAAGATGAATTCTTCTAAGATAAACATCATTGTCAACTGATTCATCTTGATCAACGTTAAGAATGTTTAAAGTTTTCTAGATTTCGCGAACTTTAATAGAAGATTCATCTATGACTATAGTAGAATAGCTATCTCACTCACTTGTCTTATCAGAAAAGATGTATTCTTTGTCTGAATTCAGAAATGTCAGATTGCATTCAACATTCTTAAAAAAGTCTTCACTTTCAAAATTATTCTTCATCATTATAATTCAGATCACAAGATTGTGATAGAAATCGATGCTTTAAACTATGTGTTCAAAGACATTCTTTTTCAGTACAATGAGAACGAAGTTTTTCATTCAGCCGCTTACTTTTTCAAGAAGCATAATTCAGTCGAGTATAACTATGAGATCTACGATAAAGAACTCATGATCATTGTTTGCACATTCGAAGAATGACGCTCAGAGCTCAAAGACTCTATTTGTTCTGTCAAAATGATCACAGATCATAAAAATCTTAAGTATTTCATGTTAACTAAGCAGTTGAATCATTATCAAGCTCATTGAAGTGAGTTTCTGTCTAGATTCAACTATTGCATTACATATTGCTTCGACAAGATTGACGATAAATTGAATGCTTTGACACGTCGCTCAGAAGATCTTTTTAAGAAGAAAAATACATTCAATTCTTAACATCAATATCAACATCAGACAATTCTGAAAACTCATGTTTTAGATTTTAAGATTATTGAAAATCTCGTCTTCAACACTCTTGACATCAAAGTCATGATGCATCAGTCACAAATCATCATCTTAGATTCAGTTCAATTACATCTGTTCTCAATCTTCTCAATCTTCTCGCTGACTTTAACTTTCATGAATCTAGAAGTCGAAGAATTCAACATTGAAAACGTTGAATTTCAGCTAGATCAAAACATCTTGAATCTTAATGAAGATTCTGCTGATACTTTCACTCAGACACTGTGAGAACAAGTCGAAGTCAATGACACGTTTGCAGCTCAGATAATCAAAGCGCTTTGCAGTGAAGCACATCATCATAACAAGATTTCTCTAGTTAAGTGTGAAGAACATGAGAATTATCTGTACTTTCAAGAGAGAAGATACATACTCAACTTCAATAAACTACGTCTTCGTATTATTCAGCTCGCTCACGACAATGTTGTCAATGATCATTCAGAAAGAGTCAAGAGCTATGAACTGATCAGTTGAGTTTATTAATGACTCAACATATATAAGTATGTTCAGTGCTTTGTACAAAACTGTCATGTATACACACGTTTTAAGCTTTTTAAACAACAAACTCAAGAATGATTGTATTTTCTTTCAGTCTTTAAACGTCGTTGACATGATGTCTTCATGAACTACGTAGATTCTTTATCGCTCAGTATCTTCATGAGTATCACATATAAATATATTCTAGTCTTCATTAATTATCTTATCAAAATGAAACATTTAGTTCTCATTACTTCTATGAAAGTTGAAGAAGCTATCAACTGCTTCTATGCTCATGTTTGAAAACATCATGATTTATTCAAGTTCTTCATGTCTGATTGAGATACACAATTCATCTTCGATGTCTGAAAGCATATGTGTAAAATGCTGAAGATAGACGTTAAGTTATTAACGATGTATCATTCTGAGATCAATGATCAAATCGAGAGAGTCAATGCTGTCATGAAGCATTATCTTCGAGTCTTCGTCAACTACATGCAGAATGACTGAGCTAAGTGACTTTCTGAAGTTGAATTCATCGTCAATAATGCATCATCATTAATCACTCTAGCATCATTCTTCTTGATCAATTCAAGTCAGAATTCATGTCTAAACTTTGAACTTTCTGAGTCTTTGTTTAAGAATCTTACGTTTCAAGCTTGAAACAAGTTAATCAATGTCAAAGAATTCATCAAGAAGATGAAGAAATTAATTGAGCATCTACGTGATGAGATGCTTATAACTCAGATCATTTACGAATTTTATGTCAATCTCTCTCGTCGTTTTTGTTCTAGATACTTCGTCGAAGATGAAGTCTGACTAAATGCTTGCAATCTCAGCATCATTCACTTCACTGTCAAGTTAAACAATCATAACATTGATCTTTTCAAGATCAAGCGTATCTTGAAGAACAATTCTTTAGTCATTGAGTTAAATCTTTCAATATTCATGAAGATTCATTTAATCTTTCATGTTATTCTTCTGAGTCATATCACAAATGATTCTTTTTTGAATCAACATCAGAAATCTTGAGAACTTGTTATCATTGAGAATGACGAAAGATTCTGATATGTAAACAGCATACTAAACTTCAAGCGTGATAGATGCTATAATTCACTTCTGCTCAAGTATTACGTTGATTGAAAAGATCACTTTTCTACTTGAGAGTCTTTCAATCTTCTGAATAATTGTGAGCAAATGCTTAATGAATATCATCTCGTCAACTCTGTCGTCAAAGAATCACATGTAATGTCATGTGTGATGTCTCAATGTTAATGTCAAGAACTTTAAGTTCAATTTTCATCGTTTCAACTCAGCTCAAATTTAACTCAAATCTTGTTTAGATTTGACTTAAACATTTTGTTTAAATCTGACTCAGATGTGACTCAAATCTATTTCAGTTTCGTCTGTGCATCATCATATTAAACTGCGTTTCGTCTTTCTCTTGCTCAAATGTGACTCAGATGTATTCTTGCTTCGTCAGTGCTTCATCACTATAAAATGCGTCTCGTTGTATCTTGTCTTGTCATTGTCTTCGATTCTTTCTCATCTCATCTCATCTTCATCTTGTCTCGTCTACATCTCGTCTCATCTAGTTTCAATTCTTGTCTCATTTTGTTCTCTTCATCATCTTGCAGAAGCTCAGTCTTTGAGAGAGAAGTTACTGTCATGATGTCAGATCATCATCTCAACTCAGAGCATAAAATATGTTGTCAACTCAATCTAATATCATCAATATCTTAGAAAGTCTTGATTCATTGAACTAAGTCACTAATCTAGTCATCATCATCTTAGTTTAGTCACATCAAAATCTGTTTCATGTCTTTGCAATCTTAAGTCATAAAACTGCTGCTCAGTTCTGACATTACTCAATTCATGTATATAGAAGTTGAGTTCTCATTCTGTTCTTTCGTTTCTTGTCTTTCGTCTTGTACATTATCTGATGTATTGTTCTGTATCTAGTTCAAGTAATATAATAATCAATTCTTTATATTGATCAATTAAAAGCTTTAGTTCAGTCTAGTCTTTGACACACTCAAGTTCAGTGAGTTCAAGCAAAATGCTGCTTCATTCAATCTTACATGCTGATCATGCAAGAAGATGAGACACAAAATTGATAATTTAATATGTTTCAACTATACATTCAGACAAGAAACTCACAATCAGAGCAAAGAAATGAAAAAAGAGAAAGTCTGATGTTCATCATTGAATCATTAAATATAACTACGAAAAGATGATTGTTACATGCATTGATGATATCAGTATTAACAAATGTCTTTGAAAGAATGCGCGAAGCTCACTGTCTTATTGACTCTGAGATCGAGCGAAATTTTATATTGCAATCATGAATAAAAGAGCATAAGTTATTAAAGAATCATGCAATTCTGAAACAGATTCAAACAATTGATGATCATCATATTCTCTGCTATGATACACATCAAATTGATATTAAGTTGATCGATCATGAGAAAGTTTGCAAAAGCTGAAACATTGAGTTTCATGCTGTGAACATGCAAGAATATGATATGATTCTTGACTACTTGTGATTAAATGAGATCGACTTGAATATTTGCTAACGCGAGCATTGCTGATTGTATCAAAGAAACAGCGCTCAGCGTGCAAAGCAAATATGAGTTAATCTGTGCAAAACATCGAAATTTGTTGAGCTAATAATGCTTGCAGCTAAGAAAAAAGAAGAGACTTATGTAGCTCTGTTTTATCAGCTGCTATCTACAGATGACTTATCACAGAATGCAGATCATTGAACTGCAAGATGCAATGCACTTCAAGCGAAAGAATCAGAGATATTTTCTGCTATTCAAGATCTTAAGAAAGTGTTTTCTGAGATTCTTTCTGATAGTCTGAACATGTATAATCAGATGAAACATCTCATTGATCTGATGAAGAACAAAATGTCTTGCATTGAATCTATTTATAAGATGACACAAGATGAGCTTGCTGTAACGATTGTTTCTTTAACAACACAAGATATATACAGAGATCAAACAGTAATCACTATTACTAGACTTGAGGTCTGAAGATAGCTGAGACAATAATATGTATTGACTACTTACATGAGTTGAGCACGAAGCTTCTATCTAAGGAAACGATCATCGTTATATAGACATAGAAGATTCGTGCGATCGTCTGAGTCGCTGAGTGATCTCGTTGACTCAGATTCTGAATCATGAGAGTCGCTTCATGATCTCAATGATTTCATATAATGAATCATTAGCACGTGATCATGATCTTACTAGCTCAGAATTCATCATGCTGCGAACTACGTCTTATTCTATCGTAGTTTCTATCTCAATTCAAGTCGTGTTTTAACACTAGATTTTCTTCAAGGTTTCTGTTTTCAGAAATCATCGTTTCTATGTATTTGAATCGAGTATTCAAACCGTCGAGTTCTGTCGCAAAGCGTCGTCGTCTCTCGAAGAAACTTCGTTACAACGATAGTTCAGTTATGCGTCTCTGCAATCACTGTTTCAATCGTTTCGTGAAGTGTTGTGTTGACACTGACTTCGATCGTTGTGTCGAGTGTGTGCATCTAGGTCGCAAATGCAATCTGATCATCTCAGAGACTGAATGAGAGCGAGTTCGTAAGAAACGAGCTCGTCTTCGTGCTGAGCTGAGTAAGACTCTGACTAGAGCAGCTCATCTGCAAAAGCAACAAGAATTAATTGAGTCTCACTGAAAGAATATGATGCAACGAAAGTTCAAGAATATTGCAGAACTCGAGAAGAATGAACGTCGTTGAATGATCGAGTCATCTATTAATGATCTTCTCTTTAACGTCGATTTCGAACAGCTCGAAATCTCTTCTGATTTCGACTGATTGTCGAGTTTCTTTGCTGAAATTGTTGAAGAAGCTTCTGACAGTTCTTGAGATTTTTCTCTGATTTTCAAGTGTTCTCGATATGATCATAATCTTTTCACTTGATCAATCAATGAGACTGATCTGTGATGTCTTGCTGATCTAGTATATCTTCTACTTCGTACTTGACGTTCTGACTCTCTGAATCGATTTCTGAAGATTCTGTCTGAACTGATGTATTCGCGTTCGCAGATTTCAACAGACAAATATGAAATATTGAATGTATTCTCATAGATGCTGACAGATCTAACTTGTAGTTAATCAATTCTTTGATCTCTAGAATCTTATAAGATTCTAGCTTTGTGTGATTCAGTTTGTTACTTGATCTTTTTGTTTTGATATTTCGTCTTAGTAGATATACTTTGTTCTTCTCTTTAAAAGTAGATCTTCTATCTCTTTTCTTATTTGTGTACAGAGTCATGCGCTTGCTGAGAAACTGTATGTCTTTCTGTAATTTCTTCTGTAGAAGCTGCAATTGTTCTATCTGCAGCGTAGCTTTTTGAGCTAATTGTGCAAATTCTCGTGATTTCTTGAGAGTTTCTGACTCGAATTCGTAGTTTGCAAAGAATGATGACATGCTGATTACTTCTGTTGTTGCACTATTGAAAGTCAACTGTGCTACTGATAGTAGCTGTATTCAATCGTTCTGCCTATAGTTAATATAGCATCTGAGATACTGTTTCAGTGTCTGATTCATTCTTTTCGTTTGTTCATTCGTCTGCAAATGATAAGCTGTTGACAACTTATGATGAATCTTCAGCTGATTCATCAAGAATTTCCAGAATTTCGATGTGAAGAGCTTGTCTCTATTCGAAATTATCTCGTCTGATAGTTCATGATTTGCTACAATCATTCTCAGAAATGTGTAAGTCAAATCTTCTGCGAATGTTGCTTTCTTGTATGACAAGAAGTATTTGTACTTGATTAATCTGTCTGTTATAATCAAGATAGAGTCATATGTTGTTTCGATGACTCTTTTCTTTGACTTAGATAGCTTGACTATAAAGTTCAAGACTATGCTTTTTCACGCACGATCTGATGTGCTGAGACTTTTCAAAAGTTCATAGAGTTTATGTCGATTGTGTTTCATATAAATACACACATCGCACTTTCTAATAATATCTTCTACCTGTTTTCTCATCTTTGAGAAATAGTAGGTTCTAGATATTCTCTCAATGGTTTTCTTCGAACTCTGATGTTCGTGTATCATCGATTTGTGATGATCATCTATCACTTCTTGTCTGCATCTTGTTGAAACATAGATCAGATCTTGAAATGTTAGTATTTCATTGACAATCTCAAAGTTCGCGTTGTCTTCGATATTCTTTATAATATCTTGCGCGACTGAGTTCTTCGCTAGTTCTAACTTTACTCGTTTCTCAAGATCTCTGTTGTCGATTCATAAAGTAGCTGCGTTTTGTTTATTATAGACAATTGAATCGTCTGAATTCTCTTGCAAGATAGTCTGATTTACTTGTGATCTATCTGTCATGTGATCGACTCTTCTGCTTAAGACGTCGATCTTTGAGTTTTCAGATTTCTTTCGATACTGAATTTGAAAGTTGTACGATGACAACTCTTTCGATCATCTAATCTGTCTTCGATTCAGAACTTTTCGTGATCGTAAAGTATAGCAGATTCTTATGATCTGTATATACTTGAATCTGATGTCTAGATTCTTTCAGATACACTCTTCATTATTTGAAAGAGTCGACAATAGCTAACAGCTCTTTGTCGTGTATCTCATAGTTCAATTCAGCGTCTGTAAGCTTTCTACTGTGAAATGCAATGAGATGCAGACGTTTCTTATCGTCTGATTGACTGATACATGCTTCAATAGCTTCGTCTGACGCGTTCGTCTTGAGCGTAATGAGTTTTTCTGATTCAAACATGATCAGTACTGACTGAGAGATGAACAATTTCTTCAGCTTTTTGAAAGCTTCTTCTGCTTTCTCAGTTCACACGAACGATATGTTCTTTCTCGTAAGGTTCGTAAGTGACGAGATGATTCTGAAGTATTTCTCTATAAAGCGTCTATAGAAGTTTGCGAATCTCAAAAAGAATTGAACTTCGACTTTCGACTTTGACGTCGATCAAGTCGTAACAGCTTCTATCTTCTTTGAGTTCATTCTTAGACTCTGAGACGTGACTATGAATCTCAAAAACTGTACGCTCTGTACATGAAATTCACTTTTCTCTGACTTGATACGCAGATCGACTTTCTGTAAAGTCTGTAGAACTTTTTTAACATGTTGCACATGTTCTTTCTTCGTCTTTGAGTATACTAGTATATCGTCTAGATATACTATAATGAATTGATTCAGATAACGTCGTAGCACGTTATTCACAAAGATCTGAAACGTGATTGAAGCATTGATTAAGTCGAAAGACATGATCAAATACTCGTAATGTTCTAGTCGAGTGCAAAAGACTGTTCTTCACTCGTCTTCTTCTTTAATTCATATTCGATTGAATGTTTCGAGTATATTGAATTTCGTAAATCACTGTGCACTCTGCAATCTATTCTGCAGTTCTGCTATGAGCAATAACGAATAACTGTTTTTAATCGTGATGTTATTCAGTGTTCTATAGTCGACACATAGTTTTAGACTTTCATTTGATTTTGAAACAAACAGAATTGAATATTCTGCTGACGACTGCGATTCTCTAATGAATTCTTTTCGCATGTTCTCTTTCAGATATTGTCACAAAGCATCAAGCTTTTCTATCGACAATGAGTAAATGAACTGTTTCGTGAGTTTCTTGTCGTCAACGAGCTTAATCTCGTGATCTCACGATTGATGTTTGAGTAGTGTCTTCTGATCACTTTCTTTCTCAAACAGAATCTTATATTTCTGATATTCTTTAAAGATAATAGCGATAGCGAGATTCTTCGAGTGATCGCTCTGAATCTCTCTGCTTCATAACATCTGTGCGTCATTGATTTCTCTGAACTCTTCGCGCATTTCTTCGCTCGTCATGACGAATATTTTCACATCTTGTGATGACTTCAATATCGAGTGTAATCGCGTCGTTTCTGTATCTAGAAATGCAATTGTCTCGTTGACTCAATCAATCATCGAATTGATCGTACGAAGTCATGATATGTCAAGAACTATATCACTGCCTGACTGCTTTGTAACATCTAAACGTAACTTCTCTCAATGTCGTTCGAGTCTCAAATGAATGAGTTGAGTCTCTTGATCTATTAGTTCGTTATTGTACTTCATGAATGTTTCATCGAAGTTTCGCAGATTGTAAGATTCTTTCTTCTTCTGCGTAGATATTTGCGCCTTTTCAGCAAATTCTGAAGATATGTAACTTCTCGTGCAGTCGCTGTCTATGAATAGTCGTGCTGCGTGATCATTAACTTTGACTCAGACTCGTAACTGCGACGAGTCATTGATGAAGACAAATATGCTTTCGATTTTCGATCTTCAACTAGACTTCTTCGATGATCTGTCGATCGAAGAGTCTTCTAGTTTTTTGAACTAGAAGCTCTTTCTTTCAGTACTTTTTCTATGTACTGAAATCAATTCGAATTGATCTTCTTAAGTGAATATTTCTTTGAATCACACAGGTCAAATCTCTTTCTGATGACTTTCGTCATCTGTCTAAGTTCTCTGAATATGTGATCTTCATCAGAAAGTACATATTCTTCTTGCTTGATGAACTTGACTTCTGTGAGTGACTTCTTCATGACTATGTCACGATATCGAACGTCTTTGCGCGATGCAATCGACTCATCTTGCATAGTGTCATAAATAGCTTGATGTATATCATTTTTGATCTGTTGCATTCGCTGTGAAAAATCTTTCTCTTTCTGTTTAAAGAGAGTGTACAATTCGTTGTACATGCTTATAAAGCTTGCTTGACTTGTGAACTTTCTGAGATCTTTCTTTACTTCAAGATGATCTTCTTCTTGATTGAGAACGTCTTCTGCTGCGATAGTGAATGCTCGTAGAGTTTCGCTAAGTCGACTTTCTTTCTCGACTGCTTGATGAATAGCTTCTTCGATGTCGTTCGATCTATTCGAGTCATATGCTTCGCTGTCGAGAATTTCTGATTTCGCGATCATAGTGAACGAACTTTCGTCACTATTCTCATCATGTATTTCTGGTTGACGATGAATTGCTGCGTAGAAACGATTCTTTCATGAGGGTTTCGAATATCATTCAGAATCTTTCTTATCGCTCAGATGAGTGCAACAGTTGTTCTCGTAACACGCTGTTCACGACAATGCTTGATGCTTGTCTTTCTGATCTTCTTTCGTTGCTGCGAAAGATCTGTCTTGCTTGTCATAAGACTTTGACTTGTTCTTGTACTTGTTCTGAGTACAATTCTTGAAGTAGTGATCTAGCTTCTCGCATGTGTAACATGTCTTGCTCTGTTGAACTGTTTTATCGCAAGCGTTCATCGATATCTTTCAAGTTGCGTCTAGCTTCATAGATTGAGAATCATAGTATGACTGTCGTCGTTTCTTCTTGAATTTTCGACTCAATACTACTGACATTACTGATTCTTTACCTTTTTTCAGACATCTCTCGTACTGTCTGTTGTCAATGATCATCGCTCTGATTATCATCTTCTGTAAGTCAACGAGTCTATCGATTCTAGCAATTTCATTCTTGACTTTCTTTCGTAGTCTCTGATAGAACTGACTGATGAGAGCTGCGTCATCTCATTTCATATTCATCGCAATATGTTGAAAGCTGATCGAATATGTCGCTGCGAAGGTTTTCTGCCGCAAGTTGTACAACTGTCGTTTCGCTGTACGTTTCTTGTCAATGTCTTCAAATACTCTTCTTAGACGTTTCTTGAACGTCTGAGAATCACGAAACATCGTGTTGATTTTCTCTTCTCGTTTTCCTGATTTCTTCTGCAGATAATTCGTTAGATAGTGATGAAATCATGTAAATGCATTATCTCTTAGATAGATGAATGCAAAGAGTACTTTGTTCTCAGTGAACTTGAACTGAGATGAGTGTCGTTTGATGTATAGCTCTATCTGTACTAGATATGCTTCAAGCTTATTTCGATCGTCGTGATACAAATTCGATGTTGAAATCTTGATCTTATCTGCGCTGAAGATGATTGCTTCTTGACTGAGCGTGACTCGTTCTGACTGACTAGACATGATTGAAGAAAATGAACGTCTCTGATATCTTGTGAAAGAGTGATGCTCAAAGTGTAATGATTGTTTCTTTAACAACACAAGATATATACAGAGATCAAACAGTAATCACTATTACTAGACTTGAGATCTGAAGATAGCTGAGACAATAATATGTATTGACTACTTACATGAGTTGAGCACGAAGCTTCTATCTAAGGGAACGACCATCGTTATATAGACATAGAAGATTCGTGCGATCGTCTGAGTCGCTGAGTGATCTCGTTGATTCAGACCCTGAATCATGAGAATCGCTTCATGATTTCAATGATCTCATATAATGAATCATTAGCACGTGATCATGATCTTACTAGCTCAGAATTCATCATGCTGCGAATTACGCCTTATTCTATCGTAGTTTCTATCTCAACTCGAGTCATGTTCTAACACTTGCTGTGATATGAAACTATTTAGACAGCGTGCTAGAGAAGAAATGAATTCATTCATCAAGTAGTTTTGCAAAAGCATCTGTGTTGTTTGTAAAGAAGTTGAACGAAAGTCTTTGTTTATGCATGAACTATCGTGATCTCAATGAAATAACAGTAAAGAACAATTACTCATTGTCTCTACTGTCTGAGACGCTGAATTGCTTTGCTCATGCAAGACACTTTATCAAAATTGATATTCACAACGTTTATCATTGCATTTGAATTCGTAAGAGCAATAAATGAAAAATGACTTTTCATACACGCTATGATTAGTTTGAATATCAAATGATGCTCTTTGAACTGACAAATGCTTCTGCAATCTTTCAGTTCTATGTAAATCACATGCTCAAATCATTCATAAATATTTGCTGTGTAATATATCTGAATGATGTCTTAATATACTTTGAGACGAAAGAGCAGCATTGAGAGCATGTATGTAAGATTTTTCGCGCGCTACTGAAATATCGACTGTATGTCAAGCTGTTGAAATGCACTTTCAATTGTAGCAAAGTTATCTTTCTGAAATTCGTGATAAAATGAAGAGATATTCAGATGAAACAGTCTCATATCAATGCAATCACTAGCTGATCTGAGCTCAAGTCTGCAAAAAACATTCTTGTATTCTTGAGATTTACAAAGTTTTATCAACAATTTATAAGAGAATTCTCTCAAATCATCACGCTCTTAACAGATTTAATCAAGAATGCAAAGAAGAGAGCGATGCATTCACTCTTTGCAATGATGTTGAAAGCAAGAGAAGCTTTTGAAAGATTGAAAGCAATCTTTGTCAATGCTTTCATTTTGAAACACTACAATTGAGATGCAAATCTTTGCATGAAGATTAATGCATCAAATCGCGAAGTCAAAGACGTGCTTAGTCAGAAGAGCAAAACTGATCAATGACATTTCATTGTATACTATAGTTATAAGTTCAAAGAAGCTGAAGTACAATAAGACATGTATGACAAAGAGTTGTATGCTATAGTTCTTGATTTTAAGAACTGACAACACTATCTTCAGAATAGCAAGCGATTCATATGTGTGATAACAGATCACAATAATCTTCGTTACTTTATGATGATGAAGAAGCTCAACGCATGACAGATGCGTTGAGCTGAGAAATTAGCTGCGTTTGACTTTCATATAAAATATTGCAGAGACAAATTAAACTCTGCGAATGTGTTGTCAAGAAGACTTGACATCATGAAATCAAATGATAGCAAGAAGAATAATAATTATTTTCTATTTACTCTGTGAAACAAACTTCGCAATCAGAAATGTCAATCTGAGCTACTAAAAAATGAAGAAGTTTCAACAGCGATCAAACTCGCAGCATTGATGACGCAACTGAATGACATAGTCATTGCAGATACTTAAGTCATGTGTTCAAATGAGAAAGTACTCATCAGATCTTGCAGAATTCTAAATATTATGTCATTTTAACTTCTGATTCATCAGATTATGAAGTTGAAGAGATTTTATTTGAAGATGAGTGAATCAATGACTGCATGACTGCTGAAGTTACAACAAAGAAACGTCTTTGTTGCGAATGAGAAGTGATGTCAATGATTCACATCTAGAAAGAATGAACTTTCAAAATGAAGTATGAGAAATGATGAACTGCTACGTCGTGATCTTGCAATCTATGTACTCAATGACTCTGCTACAAGAAATGAGATTCTGCGTATGAATCATGATGATTTTGAAGCAAGTCATTTTGCATGCGCTCATATTGAGACTGTGATAAGAAGAAAATATTACTGGTTGAAAATGCTCAAAAAGATGACGAAATATGTTTGCATCTGTTCAGACTGTCAGCGAGTGCAAGTGCATCATCATAAGTTCTATGAAAAGCTGATGTTTATATCATCAGAGAGCATGAATTCATTTCACATGATGATCATGAATTTCATAATAGACATGCTCTTTGCGAAGAATTTGTACATCGAAAAAACAAGCGATGCTATATTGATAATGATAAATAAGTTGATCAAGCATGCAATTTATATTTCAATGATCAAAGATTTGAACATTGAGAAACTTGTAAATCTGCTATGATGAAAATTCGTATCTCAGCATGAAATGATGCGAAGCATTATATTGAATTGAGACTCACTGTTTATCAATCATTTCTGAATCACTCTATGTTAACATCTCGAAGCAAAGCAAAAGCTAAGCACTGCGTTTCATTTGCAAATCAATGATTAAACAGAAAGACAGAATCAGATGCTTGAGCACTATCTGCAAGTGTATTTCAATTACAAGATGAATAACTGATCAGAGCTTTTATCAATGATAATGTTTGCATATAACAACAGCGTACATGCTAATATTGAAAAAACTTCACATGAGCTTCTAAAGAAATACATTGCAAGCTTCACAGAGACATTTGAGAACAGAGCTTTAAAGAAAAAGACACTCTTGACTATGAAGTGAGCAGAATGATTACAAAGTATCAGAGAACATTTAATGAGACTATGAAAGTGAGTAGCAAAGCAGCAAGCAAAGTATTATAATGCTCATTATAAAGCTGCAAGCTTTCAGATGAGAGACAAAGTGCTTTTGCAAAGTATAAACATTCATACGCTTTGTTCAAAGAAGAAGATTGATCACAGACAACTGAAATCATTCAGAATATTGAAAAAGATCAACATGCAAGCGTATAAGCTTGAACTATCTGAAAGATATGATGCAATTCACTCAATCTTTCATGTCTCTTTATTGAAACTCTGACACTTGCATGATGAGAATTCAAAGTCGCAGATCATTTTCATAAAAGAGAAAGAAAAATGAAAGATAGAAAAGATACTTGATCAGTGAATCAAGAAAGAAAAGATTGAGTATCTAGTTCAATGAGCTGATTCATCTTTCTACAAAAACTTCTGAAAATCAATGAAAAATCTTAGCAATGCAAAGAAGATCATTGAAAACTACAAGACAGAAAGACAAGTACATCAGTCAACTGCATAGAAGTCAAAGAAAAAAAAGAGAGACAGATCACATAAGAATCATGATTGAAAGAGTATCAAAAGCGCAAAGACGTAAGTTTAAAAAGTTGATACTTACACAACATATGTCTTCTAAAAAAGAAAACGATGAACATCATGAAAGAGCGAAGAAAAGAAGTGATCAACGACTGCAAACAAGAACGTTAAAGTGAAGAAGAGAGCTATTTATTCATCAATGAATCTTGTCATGCATTGCTTGCTTCAGTCAACACTTACAAGATAAAGACGAAGCAACGTGACAATGACAAGAAGTGATGAGAATGAGAAGAGCAAGAATCTTTACTCAACTGTTAAATACAATCTCACATGATTGAAAGAAAAGTCACTCACTCTTTCATTGTCAAAGACGAAGAGTGAGACAAGTCTTGATGCAAGCGTTGAGATGATGATTCATCGCTTGCGCAGCATGATGCATCAACAGCTGAAGATGACGTGAAGCTGAATTCATCATGCAATCGTGCTTCTTCACAAAGCAGTGCTCGCATTTGCGAGCATGCTCAATGAGAGCACAACACATGTGAATCGTTGCTGCATTCAGATGATGAACGCAGCGACAGCATCAGATTGTCTGATCACTACAATTTATCATGCATCAGCAATTATTGAAACATGCAGAGATAGATATGCATATCAAGAATCATGAATTCAGTCTTCAATGCAAAAAACATGAAGAGAGCAGAAGAAGCAGATGTTGCAGACGTTGCAGCGATGATGACGTGACGAAGAATGTACATTTCAAGAAAACGAGCAGACTTCGCAAGCATGTTAGCGTGATCTCAGTGAGCGCGAATGTTGCTACTTATCATGATGATGATGATAATGATGTTGATACTGCTATGTCATTCATGTTAGCTCATAAGCTGACTTGCATCACAACAATGCTGCAACGAAAGAAGCTCATATCATGAGTTGCAAGCTATGCAAGATATGCATAGCAGATCTCATGCTTTGTCAGTTCAAAAGAACAGTACTCATGAAAGAGTATGTTGAGACGAGACAAGAAGAAAAGAAAGAAAGCAAGAAAGCAAAGCTGAAGAGTTGATATCAACAATCTTGCACTAGCTCTGTTTATGCTTGTTAGCATGATCAACTCACGACACTTTTACACAGATGCTAAAGTGCTGAAGAAGTCATGATTATGCTATCAGCTACAAGAAGACAATACGATGCTATGAAGACTCAGAAATCAAGTCTTTAAGAGAGAATGCAGTTGTGAAAATGCATCTCATCAACTATGAATGATGTATATCTGCAAGACTAGCTCGCGAGATTAGATTAAAAAGACTAGCGAATGAATAAAGATAATAACTTGACAGAAGATGAAAACTCTGCGAGCTTTCACTTTCATTTCTTAGCAATTAATTCTATCATCAATAGAATGTTATTTTATTATCTTCTACTACGCAGTTTCACGTAAAGAAATCTCGTCATCTTACAATCATCAAGACATTCAAAAGTTAAAACTCAGTAAAGAGATGAAATTCTTAAAATTGACAATCATCATCATTGTATATCACGTCTTGCAAATGCTTGCTTCGCTTATAAAGTGTGCAATTCATCTGTTTTGCATTATCTGTAAAGATTTTTCTCATGCAGATTGATCATATTTTGCAAAAATGTTCATATGTTACACTTTTAATCAGACAGCATAGTTTGATCATTTTTTACTAACTTACTTATGTCTCTCTTCTTTTAACAAAGTTTTCTCATCAGCATATTGTTTATGTATAAAATGTCTGTATCTGAATGTTTATTAAACAATATTAATGAGATTCTTGAGTTTGCTTATGTTGAACTTAATGAAACTCATGAGTTGTTTATGTTGTAGTAACAGACATGCAGTCTTAACAAGATTTATATGTAGTTAGCATGTAAATTTAAAGAATGTTTATGATTCAAGTTCTTTCTGCTAATCATTCTCAACAGATCAAACACAAGAATGTTCTGTCTCAGTTCTCATCATTGCAATGACAAGATGCTGAATGAAATGATTTTCATAAGTAATTTTTCTTGTAGTTCTGCATTTTATTTGACTTTCTCATCTGCATAAAGATTGCTTTTATAACATGCACATTGAGATTATTAAAGTCTGTGCAATCGCGAAAACTCTGCATGCAATCAATGCACAGCGCTTCATCATTATGCAGCATCTTGATGTTATTCAAACTTTTGATAATCTCTAAACTTTACTGTAGCTAAACAGTAAATTCGTAATCAGCATTGCATACAGATGAGTTTCATCGCTGATCTCAAATCATTGAGAGAAAAATAAGAAGTTTTCGTTGTAAAAATTCTTATATATAAAGAACATGTAATTCAGAGAGATCAGAAGACAGAAACGAAGATTCACATGAATATTAATGTTGAGATGAACATAATTAGTCAACATTTCATCATTAAGCAAAATATGTCATTACTGAACGTTGATCTTTCAAGATTTATTTGAATGAATGATCAGAATGTTTATTGTTATGACGTTTATAAAATGTGTTATTAACTGAGAGACAGCTGAAATATAAAGAAAAAAAATATAAGTATTTTTTATGCTATTGACAAGAAAGAATCTTTCTTGATTCTGAGTATATTAAGTATGTAATTCAAGCATATTTGAATAAATATGATCATAAAAACATGATGTTTCAATGTGAATGAGCACGCATTTAAGTTGTTCTTCGCATAAGCATTTGCGAAAGCTCTACAAGATGAGTTTACTGTATATGCTTTTGTCATGATTAATGTTGTCAAAGAATCAATTGTTGAACATTAAGTGAAAGTAATGAATAACATGATAAGTTGTATCACAAATGCACTTAAAATGTAAACTTTACTCATCAAATTGAAAGAGTATGAAGATGTATTCTTGATAAAGAATGTAAATAAACTGTCTTTGCATGAAAAACATGATCATGCAATCAAAATCACTGCAAAGTCATTATATGAATCATTGTATAATTTGTTGAACACAAAGTTAGCGACTCTGAAACAGTATTTAAACAATGTTTTAGCGAAAGAATGAATTAAGCACTTCATCAACTTAACTGATGCATTTATTTTATTCATTCTCAAAAAGAATGATAATCTTCATTTATGCATGAACTATTAAAATCTGAATAAAATCACTATCAAAAATCGTCATTTACTGTCTTTAATTAGTGAAACTTTAAACAGACTCAATAAAATCAAGCAGTTCACTAAGTTAAATTTGAAGAACGTTTATCATTGTCTCAGAATTTAACGTGAAGATGAGTGAAAAATGATGTTTCATATTTATTATGATCACTTCAAATATATGATCATGTCATTTAATTTCATCAATATGTTTATCATCTTTCAAATTTATATTAATAAGTTTTTAATAAAGTTTTTAAATGACTTTTGTGTTATTTATCTGAATGACATTCTAATCTTCTTCGTAAAGAAGATTGATTATGTAAATCATGTGAAGTAAATTCTTGAAAGATTAAGAAAGTTCAAGCTATATGCTAGCTTGAAGAAGTGTGAATTCTTCATTATTAAAGTGAACTTTCTAAAATTTGTCATATTTACAAAGAGTGTTTTGATGAACTCAAGTAGAATAAACATTATCAAAACGTGATTCAGATCAAAGATGTATCAAAAAATACAAGTTTTTCTGAGATTCATTAATTTCTATCAACGTTTTATACATCACTACTTTCAGATAGCAGAGTCTTTAACAGAACTGCTGAGAGATAGTGTAAAAGATGTAAAAATAAACTTATTCATATGATTAAACGAAGTGAAACAAGCTTTTAATCAGCTTCACAACGTCTTTATGAGAGCTTTTATACTAAGACACTTTAACTCAGAGTAACATATATACATTGAGATCAATATATTTAATTATGCAGTCGCAAATATTTTGTCTCAGTCAAATAATGAAGATCAGTGACATTTGATTGCATTCTGATTCAGAATGATGATAAACGTTGAAAGAAATTATGAGATACATAATTAGAAGCTTTTAATCATAGTAGCGATGTTTAAACATTGACAACACTATGTGAAAAACAATTATCATACTGTAGAAGTTCTGACTAATCATAATAATCTGAAGAATTTTATGAATGTTCAAGAGTTAAACAAAAAACAAGTCAGATGAATCATAAGATTGTTGATTTGCAACTTTGAAATAATGCATAGATCAGAAAAGACAAACTCAATCAATGTATCATCAAGACAATTTAACTATAAAAGTGAGAACATTTCTGCAAATCATTTGCTGCTCATTTTGCAGCGAAAGCTGACTAGAATAGAAAGCTTAAATAGCTTTATATTCATAGCAATCAGAGAACTATACTGTATATGAGTGATTAACGATGTTGAGAAGACGTTCGTTCACAGTATAAGTATGAATAGATATTCAGCAGAGTATGTTGAAAGCAGACTGCAAGATGAAATTCATTGATGAACATAAGTGATTAATGATGTCAAGAAAACATTCGTTCACAGTGTCAATGAACAAAGATATTGAGCGAAACATGTCAAAGACAGATTGCAAGATGAAATTTACTGTACATGAGTGATTAACAAAGTCAAGAAGATGTTTGTTCACAATGTCAATGAAAACATGAGTATGTATTCAGCAATGCATGTCAGAAGTATGTTGCTGAGAATCATGATTTTAGTAGTGCAAAAGATGCATTTAGACAAAGTACATTTCTTAAGAAGTAGAATTTCTTGATCTGATTCTGAAAACTTAAGAAAACATGATAATGAAACGTTAACTTATAGAAATCATAATGTAACTGAGAAACAGCTTAATTCTGTTGCTGAAACTATTGATTGCAAACAACTCATTTCATATGCAATTGTCAGAGTATTGACAATTCATGAAATAATATACAACTTTCAAGTAGTAAATTAATAGTTGAACTCATTAAGATTTTACAGTAAGAAGATGAATTTGCTATAAGATTAAAAGCAAACGAAATGAAAAGTATATGAAAAAGTGATGTCAAAGCTTGAACATTGAATAATCAAGAAATAATAAAATACAATGAATTGTTATATGTTTTAGAAGATCTTTCTGTCAGAGAAGAGTTATTAAAACATCATCATGATAATTTGTTAGCAAGACATTTTAATGTTGATAAGATCAGCAAGCTATTAGATTGCAAATATTACTGAAAAGATATGATTAAAAATGTCAAAAAGTATATAAATACTTGTGACATTTGTCAAAGAGTAAAGATGAAACATCATTTATCATATGATGAATTGAGATCATTATCTTGACTTGCAAATTCATGAAAAGAAATCACTATGAATTTCATAACAGATCTGTCATCTAGTAAATGAAAAGAAATTATGTATGACTTGATTCTTATGATAGTTGATCATTACACAAAGATGATGCATTATCTGTTTACAAAAAAGACTTTAACTGTTGTAAAGTTAGCAAAGTTGTTCTTTGAGAAGATTGTTTTAAAATATGAAATATCAAATGATATAATTATTGTTAAAAATAGTTTATTTATCAATGCGTTTTGATCAAAGATTTGTTATCATGTCAAGATGAAACAACGACTAAGCATCATTTTTTATTTGCAAACAGATGATTAAATAAAATGACAGAATCAAATGCTGAAACATTATTTATGAGTATATTGTTCAGAAAAGCAAAACAACTAAACTACGCTTTTACTTATAGTTGAGTTCATGTATCATTAAACAAAGCACTCTTCATTGAGTTGTAGTCTCTTTAAAGTCATGTATAATTATAAGTTAATCTTTGACATATATATTAAGAATAATGTTATGAAAGAAGAAGTATCAGCAGCAAAAAAACATGTTGAAATGCTGTTACGAGCGTATCAAGATTGATAAGACTGAACAAGACTGATTAAAGCTAGTCAATGATCTAGTCGAGATCTGATCTAGATCTGACTCAGATTTGACTCAGATATGACTCAACACTCTTTTTCTTTCCCAACACTCTTTTCTTTCACCAACATCTTGTTCATCTACATCATCTTCTTTTCATGTCACAAACATATTCTTTTCAAGTCTAGCGCAATCTTTGAACATTACATAAATAGAAGCTTTTGTATCAATCTTCTTCTGTATTCTTAATATTCAGTTATAGCTATCTTTAAAGATCAAGCACTATCAATTCTAATCTTTATTGATTGTATCATTTAGACACAATTTTGACAAATGCTGCAAAATATGCAAAACATGTTAATGCAATGATGATAAAATGCAATTAATGCTCAGACAAAGTACTATAATTGAAAACATAAGTTTAAGTTTTTTAATGTTGATGATTTAATCATGCTATCAGCAAAAAATCTGAAGCAGAAGAAATCAAGCAAGAAGTTATCAAATAAAATGATAGAATTCTTTCATATACAAGAACTTATAAATAAGCAGACATATCATTTTGATCTTTCAATCATTTATAAAATTCATTTTGTTTTTCATGTATTTTTCTTAAAGTTGTATAATCATAGATTAAATTATGATTTTATACTCAATTATTTTGTATTCAAGCTTATTAATGATGAATAAAAATGAAAGATAGAAAAGATTTTACAAAAGTGAAAAAGAAAGAAAATCTTATATTATAAGATTTGATTTGATTTGATTTGATTTGAATTCATACATTCTTGTGACATCAATTTAGACTCAACTCATGAGAAACTTTATGCTATTTATATTGAGTGAACAAAACTTTTTGAAGAAGAAAATCACTTGTCATTTATACAACGACTTCACATCATTGAAACAATGATTATGAGACTATGTATCAAGTTTGCATCTATAACTTCTATTCAGCATGTGACGCTTAAGTAAACTCTTAATGAGTGTCTGTGTTGTTTATTTATGATGCATCGTCTTTGCTCTGCTCTTCATTAATGATATTCTATACAACGATGTTTTGATTTGATTCTCAATTCAAAGACGAAAGACGTTTTCTTTGCATTCATGATGCTCGTGATTGTAATGTATGTAAAGCTGTGTTTTCTTACTCAATGATTATCATTCATTGCACAGAGAAATATGTGATGAAAGAGAGATGCACATAATGAGAAGATAGAGTGTGATTGTACTAAGTAATTCTTTTCTTCTCTTGATTTGACTTATGTCATGTAGACGTTGAATGAATTGTTAGTATAAACATGTGATCACAATCATTCAATGTTTGACTTTGATCAATGAAAGAGAATGCATTCTGATTGTTCTCTTGAACTCTCAATTTTTCACGTAGATAAATGTATGACTTGACGTCAAGTAAAGAAGATGAGTTCAAGCTTCTTCAGTATATCAGCATGATCAATGAGTCACTACTTCTTTAAGCACTGTAATCACAACTTTCAGACTGAGAACAACTATTCTATCTGATATCTTTTCATCAATTACTTGATAACACTGTCAATGTGATGAAAACGTTTCTGTTACGAGCGTGCTCAATCTTCTACTGAGCGCGTTCTCAAAGCGAGCCTAGACTTTATTGAGCCTAGCGCTTTTCTTTCTTCTGTACATATAGTCTTTGCATCTAGATAGATCTCGCTCTTTAGCTTTGAATTCTCATTTACCTGATTTACTCTTCGTTTATCTGTATTTCTATGACTTGCTCTAGACATGATTCTAACATTATTCAAAGCTTCGTACATATCACACGATAGTGATTCGTTTTCTAGCTACGATCAAAAGCAAAGCTCTGTGACGCGTTGCAGAGTTAAATTGATCTCTCGACTGAGCTCTTGACTGAGCTCATCATTGAACTGAACAAGCTCTGCAACGTGTTGCAGACAAGACAATCTTGAACTGAGCTCTTAACTGAGTTCATCATCGAAGAGAATAAGTTCTATCGAACGTGATAGACAGAAACAGAGAGCTCTATTGAATGCAATAGAAGCGATCAGAACAAGTCTCATTACATGCATGTAGTAAACGAAATAGAGAGCGCTATCAAATGCAATAGACGCAATCAGAACAAACTCTGCGAGTGCAAGCGTTACAGACTCAAATCAACTCTGAATTAATCAGATTCAATTGATCAGATAGTGAGTCTGCTTCAATGACACGTTCGATAGTGAGTCTGCTACAAAGACAGATAACGATTGATCTCGTTGTCAAGTCAGTCACTTGATAGTGAGTCTGCTTGAACGACATTCGAAGTGAGTCTGCTACAATGACAAGTCAATAGTTGATCTTTTAATTAAGTCAGTCATTGAACAGAAGACAAGCTCTATCAAATGTAATAGACGCGAACGAAACAAGCTTTACTACATGCGTGTAGTAGACATGAACAAAACAACTCTGTTACATGCGTGTAGTAGATGCAAATCAGAAGACATGAGTTGATCTCTTAATTGAGTCAATCAATGAACAGAACAAGTCTTGCTATACACATGTAGTAGACAGAAATCAGAACAGTGAGTCTGCTTCAATGACAACTCACTCAATTCAGCAACAAATCTTCTATTATTCGCATCTTCTATAATTTATCTCTATTTACGACATTGATAACAACAGCAAGATGATATGTACTGCAGACAGAATGAAACATGTACTATATGTCTCGAGAGAATTGAACATATACTACATGTCTGAAAACATGAAGATATGAGCTGAAACTCGTTCATCGCTGAATATTTGAAGCTGAATAGAAAGAAAACTGTTTGAATGACAAGAATAGTGAGTTTGCTTAAAAGGCACGAATTGACAGTGAGTCTGCTTCAAAGACGCGTTCTATATTGATTTCTTAATTGAGCTCATCACTCGATAGTGAGTCTGCTTCAATGATATGAACGAAATGAGCATTATTAAATGTGATAAGTCTGAATCAGAAGTGAGTTTGCTACAAAGACATGAATAAAACAAGCTCTGCTACATGCATGTAGCAGGCACGAATCAGAAGACAACGATTGATTTCATAGACTGAGTCAGTCACTCGATAGTGAGTCTGCTACAATGACATGAACGAAACAAGCGCTATCAAATGCAATAAGTCTGCACTTGAAGTGAGTCTGCTACAATGACAAGAGAACGATTAATCTCGTCATTGAACTCATCACTCGATAGTGAGTCTGCTTTAATGACATGAACGAAACGAGCACTATCAAATGTGATAAGTCTGAATCAGAAGTGAGTCTGCTACAAAGACATGAACGAAACAAGCTCTGCTACATACATGTAACAGACACGAATCAGAAGATAACGATTGATCTCATAGACTGAGTCAGTCACTTGATAGTGAGTCTGCTACAATGACATGAACGAAACAAGCGCTATCAAATGCAATAAGTCTGCACTTGAAGTGAGTCTGCTACAATGACAAGAGAACGATTAATCTCGTCATTGAACTCATCACTCGATAGTGAGTCTGCTTTAATGACATGAACGAAACGAGCACTATCAAATGTGATAAGTCTAAATCAGAAGTGAGTCTGCTACAAAGACATGAACGAAACAAGCTCTGCTACATGCATGTAACAGACACGAATCAGAAGATAACGATTGATCTCATAGACTGAGTCAGTCACTCGATAGTGAGTCTGCTACAATGACATGAACGAAACAAGCGCTATCGAATGTGATAAGTTTGCACTTGAAGTGAGTCTGCTACAATGACAAGAGAATGATTGATCTCATCATTAAGCTTGTCACTCGATAGTGAGTCTGCTTGAACAACATTCGAAATCGAATTCAGTCATGAACTTACTTTTATTCGTATCTTCTACGATTTACCTCTATTCATGACATTGATGACAACAGCAAGATGATATGTACTGAGAACAGAATGAAACATACACTATATGTCTCAAGACAAAGAATGAAACATACTATATGTCTGAAATCACGAAAATATGAGCTGAAACTCGTTCATCATTGAATATTTGAAGCTGAATAGAAAGAGTCTGCTTGAATGACAAGAATAGTGAGTCTGCTTCAATGACACGTTCAATAGTAAGTTTGCTACAAAGACATGAATCAACTCTTGATTGATCAGACTCGATTGATCAGAAGTGAGTCTGTTACAAAGATAAATAACGATTGATCTTGTCATCGAGTTCATCACTCGAAGTGAGTCTGCTACAATGACAAGTTGATAGTTGATCTCTTGATTGAGTCAGTCAGTGAACAGAACAAGCTTTATTGAATGTGATAAACATGAACAAAACAAGCTCTGCGACGCGTTGCAGGCATGAATCAGAAGACAATGATTGATCTCTTGATTGAGTCAGTCAATGAACAGAACAAGCTCTACTAGATAGTAGGCACGAATCGATAGTGAGTCTGCTTCAATGACATCAGATATCAAGAAGAAATAGACTTGAAACGTTTAATGAAATGAGCTTGAAACGCTCAATGAAATGAGCTTGAAACGCTCAAATAGAACGGTAACGAAATGAACAAGAAAGAAAGAAGCTGATTGAAGCAATGAGATCATTGCTTGACTAAAGAGAGAAAGAGATAATGTTACAAGCGTGCTCAATCTTCTACTGAGCGCGTTCTCGAAGCAAGTCTAGACTTTATCAAGTTTAGTGCTTCTCTTTCTTCTGTACATATAGTCTTTGCATCTAGATAGATCTCACTCTTTAGCTTTGAATTTTCGTTTACCTGATTTACTTTTCGTTTACCTGTATTTCTATGACTTGCTCTAGACATGATTCTAACAGTTTCAGTATATTGATGCAGTCAATGAATCGCAAATTCTTCGACTACTTGTAGTCATGACTTTCATATTGAGATCGACTTTTTCACTAAATATCTTTTCATCTCTTACTGACATCAACATGTCATTAATCTTCTTCATAGATCAATTGTGACTGTTAGAAAAAATGTTATCACATGAGTGAAAACTCTGCATGATGACTTTTCTGATCACGCAATGTTTTAACATCGTTTGAACTGCGTTGAATTGAAATCTCTTGACTCTTCTAACTTCTATTCAAAGAATAGAATCAAAAGATTCGTAGTCAACATTACATACAGATGAATCTCGTTGTCAATCTATATTATAAAATATAATAATAATAATAATAATAAATTTATACATTTTTGTGACATCAATTAAATCAACTCATGAGAAACTTTATGCTATGTATATCAAGTGAACAAAACTCTCTGAGATAGAAAATCGCTCGCTGTTTATACAACTGCTACACGCAGTTGAGATGATAAAACTGAAACTATGTATCAAATTTGTTCATGATGATTACATGTTAAAGAATAAATGTTCTTGTCATTTTAAACTGCTTCAGCAACTTCATTTTCATTATCATTCTCGCTGTTATCTTGAAACTCTTCGTAATTGAAATGATGATTCAATAGTTCATGAAGTCAATGTCTTGTAGCATATTTGATTGAAGATGCATTCAATTTAAACAATGCATCAAAATATGCTTAACTGTCTGATGATTTCATTCACAGTTGCATCAAGAGCTATTCACGCTCAACACATTTCTTGAGTGCAGATAAATCTTCAGATTTATTTTTATTTTTATTTCTTCATTAAGTGCATGCAGTCTATGACTATGACACTATCTAAACGCTGTATGTATGTTAAATTACATGTAATTTAGTCAAAATCGCTGTAGTATATCTTTTCATTAATTAATCACATTGATAGTTTATGCATATGAGCGCGTAAGCTGTTTATATAATCAAGTGATCATATAAACAACTTAAGATTGTAAAAGCTGATCACTTCAACATGAACTTTCAACTTGTCTGTATAATCATCAAGTTAAGTGAGTTAAATGAGATGAGATTAACAGTTAACTCAGAAAAAGTCAGCAAAAATCAGCTAATATTGACTTTTTTCGCCTCATGATTTTATTAATGTGTATACTTTGTATCTCTTTTGATAATCTTTCATTCTCTGTGATGTATATCATATGATGACTTCATGACTAAGCAAAGTAGAATGATGAGTAGAATGATCAGTAGAATAATCAGTAAAGTAATCAGTAGAATGATCAGTAAAGTAATCAGTAGAGTGATCAGTAAATAGCTCAGTAGAAAGATCAGTAGAAAGATTGATTGAAAGATCAATAGAAAGCTCAATCAATAGCTTGATAAATAGCTCAGTAAATGACTTAATAAATAGCTCAGTAAATAACTCAGTAAAAAGATTGATAGAAAGATCAATTGAAAGCTCAGTAGAAAGCTCACTAGTAAAAAGATTAATAGAAAGCTTAGTTGATAGCTCAGTAAATAGCTTAGTAAATAGCTCAGTAGAAAGATTAATAGAAAGATTGATAAAAAGATTAATTGAAAGCTTGATGAGAAGCTTAATGAAAAGCTTAATGAAAAGCTTGATGAGAAGCTCAGTAGAAAGCTCAGTTGATAGCTCAGTAAATAGCTCAGTAGAAAGCTCAGTTGATAGCTCAGTAAATAACTCAGTAAAAAGCTCAGTAAAAAGCATTGTTTAAAGCATTGTTTAACTCATGTTATGCACTCAATCAACGCATTTTATAAAGCATTTGATAGAGTGTTTAATAGAGAATTTGATAAAGCATTTGATAAAAAGATTGATAAAGCGAGTAAATAAAGTGAGTAGATGAGCGAGTAAATGAGTGAGTAAATGAGCGAGTAAATGAGTGAGTAAATGAGCGAGTAAATAAGCGAGTAAATGAGTGAGTAAATGAGCAAGTAAATGAGCGAGTAAATGAGCGAGTAAATGAGTGAGTAGATAAGTGAGTAGAATGATGAGCATGTAAAATGATGAGTAAAGTGATGAGCATGTAGAGTAATGAGTGTTGAAAATGAGATATGTTCATACATAACACGTACGTAATGCATACATATAAATCTCAATGTTTAAATATCTTTGCTTTGACTTTAACTGACTTTAGTTGACTTGACTCTAAAGATATATAGCTCATCTTCTACTTTTTTCTTTCTTCGTTATCTATCTATCAATAAACTAGATATATGTCTCTACTACATAGTCAATATATCTACATGCACATATTTGTTCTGACTCTCATATATCAATAGATTATGAGTTCAAGTTAGCTTTATTTCGCTATCACAAACATATCTAAAAGCAGAACTTGAAGCATCGATCTTGTCATCATCAATTTCACACTATCATATCTTAATCACTTTCACAATGAAGAGTTTGAAGAACTATCGTGTCTTGAAGCTAAAGAAAAGTGAGAACTATAAGTCATGAAAGAAGAACATAATCAGTGTCTTGAAAGTCAAAGATCTCTGAATGATCATCTCAAGATGACTGAAGAAATTGAAAGCTTCGAAATTCAACGCATCGACAGCAGATACACTCTTTACAACATCGACTGCATTCATCTCAACAGCAGCTGCATTCGTCTTGACAGCAGTTGCATTTGTCGCTTTGACAGCAGTCAGAAAAGAGTATGTCATTGCTGCTCACTATTGAGCGAATAAAAATGATAGAGTCTGCGATATCATCATCTATAACTGCGAAAAAGAATCTCGAGTACATATATTCAAAGTAATCGAAGTCATCAAGATGTGATTCATTCTAAAGACATAATATGAGCAATTGAACTTGACTACTTTATATCTGATCATCAAAGAACTCAATCATTCAAAACAATTGAATTTCAAATTTATTCAGAACTATGTTGACTCACTTAAACGAGTCGCTATTAGATGTTCAAACGTTGAAAAAACGATAGAATCATGACTGCTGAGAAATCTCTTTCTTCTAGATCTTAATGAAAGTCTAGAATCATACATCTTTGATCTGATACAGAGTGTCAAGATCAACAAATTCAAGCTACTAATTGATGAGATGACTATCGCTTTAGTTGATCATGACAAAAGAGCGAACGAAGAGAAGAACTTCAGCTTCAAGAGTATGATAGCTCAGTTTGATGAAAAGAAGAGAAAATTCGAAAGCAACAAATTTCGAAAAGAGTCAAATAAGATCTGCTCTCATTGCGAGCAAACGAGTCATGATCAACAGAAGTGCTGATATCTACATTCTAATCTTCGTTCAGATGATTGAAAACTCAGCGAGAGAAACAAGAATTTAGTCGTTGACTTCGAAACAGACTTCAAGATCAAAATAGTCAAATCAATGAAAATCTTCTTCGTCAATTGAGCAAGTAGTTGCATCAACGTCTGATGAATAAACATCGAAGCTAAGAATCATGTTTGTTACGACAAGAACTTGTTCAATGAACAGACATATAGAAAAGTGATTGAAAACAGCATTGTTACTGCAAATAATGAAGCAGTAGTCATTATCAAGAAAGATATGATTATAATTGATATTTTGCTGAAGAATCAATCAATCAAAATTTGACTAAACGATGTTTATCACTGTTTGAGACTGCATTATAATCTAATGTCAGTTGAACAAGTGAAAGTCAAAGAATATACGTGTAGTATACAGAAAGATAAATTTCTATTCATTGACTCAATGAAAGTCATCGTTCTCATTGATTCAAGAAGCGATGAGAAATTCTACTTCGTGAATGCATCGACTAACTTCTCAAATTTTCAAACACTGACAAGCAGAACACATGAATTAATCAGAGCATCATAACGTCAATGACATAAACGGCTAGCTCATCTGAATATGACAGACGTAAAATGCCTAGTCAACATGAGCATTGACATCAATGTGAATTCAATCAATAGTCTAGAAGAAAAAGAATTCTCAGAATCAATATGTGAGACTTATGTCTTAGACAAGCAACATTGAGCTTCAAGTCGAAGATCTCACACAAGAGTCATCAGAATTGATGAGCTGATACATTTGAATCTCGTTGACGATGATAAAATACTCATGATCAATGAAGAATTCAGATATGTTGTCACTATGATTGATGATTACAGTTAATATACAATCATCTATCTAATAGATCGAAAATTTGACCTAAAAGACGTACTTTGAAACTATCTGAATTTAATAAAGAATCTAAGCACTTCAATTCATCGACTTCGTTCAGATAATGAAGAGAAGTATGCTGATCATCACATCATTGATTTGCTCAAAGAGCATGAGATTAAATAAAAGTCGACGACTTCATATAATTTGAGTTAAAATGAAGTTGCAGAACGATGTTTTTGCACTCTTTTTGAACGAACTCGCGCTATACTATCTAGCGTCAATTTGTCAATAAGACTATGAGAGAAGACAATAATGACTGTCATCTATCTGAAGAACAGAAGTTCTATTACTGCGTTGAACAAAATAACTTTCTATGAGGCATGACATGACAAGAAGCCTGATCTTAGCTATCTGCATACGTTCAAATGCATAGTCTATCATCATGTGAAGAGAGCTCATTGAAAGCTCAATGACAAGAGCTTAAAATGTCAGTTTTTAAACTACGAGAAAGTCAATCAGTATCGCTTGTGAAACGAGAAGAAGATACTAATATCTAGTCACGTTCAATGAGATGAGATAGTCATTGAAGTCGAGAGATATGATGAAGATCTTTCAATACTAAGCTTTGATGATCAAATCAATAATCATCAAACAAGAACATTAGTCGATCATCAAATAAGAACATCAGTCGCTTCACAGAAAACTAGAAGCAGATCACTAGAACTAGAATCAGAATCAATCAAGTCAGATAGCTCAAGCGATACTGATATTCTTGATGCTTCAAATGAATGTCTCAAACGAGTCATTGCTGAATCGATTGACTACAAGACTCTTAATAATTTCTGAATTAAAGACAATCAAGACTTTGTCAGTTAAGCAAATTGAATTCAAATTGAATCAAATACATCACAAACAGTGAAACAAGCTAGAGTCAGTCTCGATTTAGAACAATGAAAGCTCACTTTCAGAAGTGAACTGAACACTCACATCAAAAACAACATCTTTACTCTGAGAATATCTTCGTCGAGTCGATGAATACTGTTGACGCGCTGAATAACTATCATTAAGCGAGAACTTAAAGAGAAAATGATCAAATACAAAGCTAAATGAGTGTGTAAGAGATTTCGTCAGAAGCAAGAGATTGATTATGATGAGATCTTTGTCTTGATGATCAGAATCATCATCATCAAAATGCTTCTAGCACTGACGATCAAATATGATTACGAAGTTGAACAAATGAACAACATCATCATCTTTCTAGAAGCACATCTAAAAGAAGAGATCTGAATGCAGCAATCGTTGAGATTTGAGCAAAAAGAATCAAATGAAACCTTTTTGACCTGTCATTTAAACAAGATTCTATATGAACTGAAACAGACATCTCAAGAATGATATGCAATTCTGAAAGTTTACCTCATCTTCATCAACTATCAAAGAATAGAAATTGATCATTCAGTGTTCACTCATCAGAATGACATTATTATCGCTATTTATGTGAACGATCTACTCATTCTAGAATCAAATATATTCAATATAAAAGCTCTAAAGCTGCAATTTGCAAAGCGCTTTCAAATGAAAGATCTTGACTCAATCGAGTGATATTTAGAAATGCACATAACTCGTGATAGAGTCAAGCAAACTCTTTGAATCAATCAAAGCACTTATATCAAGCGAGTCATCAAGCTTCTGAGCATAAGCAATTGCAGTTCAATGAAAACATCAATGCATCACAGATGTCAGCTTAAGAAGAACGTTTATTGAAAGTCTGAACAATGAGTTGAGTATCAAGCTATCTCTGAAGAAATAGAGAACTATCAATCAATCATTGAAACACTGATGTGAATAGTCTGTCAAACATGATCAGACATAGTCTATGCAGTGAGCAAATGCAGCAGATATTCGACGAATTCTACTCTCGATCATGATTTAGCTGTCAAACAAATCATTCAATATCTGATCGATACTGCTGAGCTGAGACTTTGATATGAATCTTTCAAAGAGAAAGAAGTTGAGAAAGCTGAATTCTTTGAATATATCGATTCAGCTCATGCGAATTGCTTGAATTTTCGAAGATTCATCTTCAACTATATGTTCTTTCTATGAAATGAATCAATTAGCTGAAGCTTCAAACATCAACAATGCATTAGCACGTCATTTGCTGAAGCTGAATACATTGACAAATGTAATACAGTCAAGAAATTGATCTTTCTGATTCAAGCATTGAAAGAGATGAAATATGATGATTCGAATATGAATTCAACTATCATTCTAGCTGACAATCAAGCGACTATAAAAATGAGTAGCAATTTCGTCAATCATCTTTGAGTCAAGCATATTAATACATTTTATCACTATGTTCAGAACAAGGTAGAAAAGAAAGCAATTAGGTTGAAATACATACTCATTGATCAAATGATAATCGATGATCTCATCAAGCTTCTGAAGTCAGGCAAATTTCTGAGTTTCAGATCAGTCATGAGACTAGTTGAGCATGATATCAGCGAGTAAAAGAGCATGAATATACAATCAGTAGAAGGTTTGAATAGTCTTATATGAAGCTTCAATTTCTAAGAGAGAATGTTGAAAATGAGATATGTTTGTATGTAACACGTACGTAATGCATACATATAAATCTCAATGTTTAAATATCTTCGTTTCAACTTTAGTTGACTTTAGTCAACTTGACTCTAAAGATATATAACTCATTTTCTACTTCTTTCTTTCTTCGTTATCTATCTATCAATAAACTAGATATATGTTTCTACTACATAGTCAATATATCTACATGCACATATTCATTCTGACTCTCATATATCAATAATGAGTAAAGTGATGAGTATGTAAAGTGATGAGTAGATGAGCGAGTAAAGTGAGCGAGTAAATGAGCGAGTAAATGAGCAAGTAAAGTGATGAGCATGTAAAGTAATGAGTAGAATGATAAGCATGTAGAATGATGAGTAAAGTGATGAGTATGTAAAATGATAAGTAAATGAGCGAGTAAATGAGCGAGTAAATGAGCGAGTAAATGAGCAAGTAAAGTAATGAGCATGTAAAGTAATGAGTAGAATGATAAGCATGTAGAATGATGAGTAAAGTGATAAGTATGTAAAATGATAAGTAAATGAGCGAGTAAATGAGTGAATAAATGAGCGAGTAAAATGAGCAAGTAAATGAGCAAGTAAAGTAAGCAAGTAAATGAGTGAGTAAATGAGTGAGTAGAATAATGAGCATGTAAAGTGATGAGTAGAATGATGAGCATGTAGAATAATGAGTAGAATGATGAGTATGTAAAGTGATGAGTAAATGAGCGAGTAAATGAGCAAATAGATGAGCGAGTAAAGTGAGTGAGTAGATGAGCGAGTAAATGAACGAGTAAATGAGTGAGTAAATGAATGAGTAAATAAACAAGTAAGTGAGCGAGTAAATGAGTAAGTAGAATGATGAGCATATAAAGTGACGAGTAGAATGATGAGCATGTAAAATGATGAGTAAAGTGATGAGTATATAAAGTGATGAGTAGATGAGTGAGTAAATGAGTGAGTAAATGAGCGAGTAAATGAGCGAGTAGAGTGATGAGCATGTAAATAAATATTTTAGCTGAATTAGCTGAATTAACTGAGTTAGTTGAATTTAGCTGAAATTTAGCTGATTAGTCAATTGTTAGCTGATTATTAGCTGAATCAAGTCAACTTTTTCAGATTCTGTCATTAAGCAAAAAGTTAGCTGTTAAACATTTTATCAATGCAATGATAGTCAGACTTTTCTGAAAACAGTGAAAGTTATGATATCAACAAAAGATCAGACACGTTTGCAATGAGTTCAAACTATGCAGAAGAGCATTCAATCTTAAGAAGTCATGCTGAAGCTACATTAAGTGATGAAACATGCAGAAGTACTCAAAAATGAAGTAATGAACAAGATAATTAATGATGCACATGATTTGTCTTTATTGCTGACTGAGAATCAGCGCACTGAAGTGATGATGAGACTGATGCTCATACAGAAACAGATCAGATAAACATGAAGAGTAGTTTGAAAAGAAAGATTTAATGCAGCTCATTTTCAATATCTGACATTAAAGATGATACATCAACATCTGTGACTGCACAAGAATTATGTAAAGTCTCACAGTGCATTATTGACGCAGTTACGCATGAGAAAAATTGACTTCAATCAATTTCTACATGAAAGATGAGTACTCAATGTCATTATGATGATGTGCAAATGCAACAGAGATCAAATGTTGATCAAGTACATTTTATTAACATGTTTTAAATGAAAGATAGAATGAAAAATGATGCAATGCAAAAAGAATATCATGAACTTAAGAAAGTTTCTAGAAATCATGAGCATGATGACAGCAATCATTTAAATGATATTCTTAACAAGCATATTGAATCAATTTCAGACTGTGATGTCATCAAAAAATCAGATGAAAGAGAGAAAAAGTAAAAAAGAAACAAGCTCATAAAGTTCTTGCATTGAAAACAGTTACAGTATAAAATGCAGAGAAAAGCAATAGTAAATATGAAAAGAGCACTACATTAACACAGCGTTCGCTACAATATATAGAATCTTGCATAAACTCATTATGAGTGTTGAATTGAGTAAGAATAAAAAAAAGCATTTATAATACTGTGTAATACAACAATTCTTTTTAAACAATTTGCATAAACATTCTTGATATAAGTTTAGCATGTTTATATTTAGTAATCAATTCATCATTGTTTTGATCACAATCTTTACAATGAGCAATGAGTGAATCTTCTCACTTTCAACTATCTTTTTAAGTCAAGCTATTCTCAACATTTTTAAATCTTCATGAAGTTTCATGTTGTTTTTTATCAATCTTTTGATGATCATCTTCTGATTGCTTGTGTTCAATATGATGCATACATCATGTGCTAGTATTGCAAAGCTTTTACGCACTACATGCATTAAGCTTGCAATTCTCTTTACTCATGTTTGAGACTTTTTTAAAGCTGCTTAAACTTTTAAACTCATCATGTGAAGTATGATATCTTTGCTTTCAAGCTTGCGAAGTGATACTATTAAATTTCATTATATTATTAACATGTTTGCAATTTCTTGAAAGATTTAATTAATCAATCTCTTTTGTATTTCTTTCATCTTTTTTCTTTTCACTATTTTTATTAAAATCTCATGTTTCTTGCAAAGCAATAACAAATCATTTTTGAATTATTACTTTTCTGTTGTCATTTCTTCTTTTATTACATTGATTCATGATGATGTTTTGAATGTGAAATGCATATTTTCTTATGTTTGTAGTTGTTTATTAAGAAGTTGAATGAATGTCTTCAACTTTTGTGCATTCTTCATAATGAATACAGCTTTTGCATACATACAGACAAAATATGCAACGCAAAACATCATTAAAATATCAAATCATATGATATATCAAATCGATCAGCAAGTTATAGAGCACAATCATATGATCAAAACAAGCTCTCATTCAACTTAACAACTTCACAGATGACTGTGTTGCAAGTCAAAAATCGAAAATCGAAATTTTTCATGCTCATGCAGATCAAAATCAACGACAAAACAAGAATTCATCAACGCAGAAGAAAGAATCATCAATTCAGACAGTAATTTAATTGATAAATCAAAGAGCAAACTCACATGAAAAGAATAAATCATCAATCGACTTTAAAACAGCACAGAAGACTGTGTACTGATGCAAAAATCGAAATCAAATTCTTTTGTGCTTGAAGATTGCACAGAGAACAACGTTGTTTCAGAGAAGTACAGCGTTTCTTATCAAATCACTATCTGTTTTATTTTATTTTATTTTATTTTATCTTAATTTTTATTTCTTCATTAAGTGCATGCAGTTTATGATTATAACATTGTCTAAGCGCTGTGCATATGTTAAATTACATGTATCTTGATCAAAGTCGCTGCTTTATATCTTTTCATTAATCAATAACATTGATAGTTTGTGCAAACAAGCACTTTTAATTAAACAACTTCTTTCTCTTGTGCTTTTGTTTTCTCGTTTCTTCGTGTTCTTTTCACTTTACTCTTTCATTCTCAATAATCATTTTCTTGTTACAATTTAAGTACTTTTCAAGTATTTTAGCATTGCAATTCTTTCAATCTTGATGATAAATAACATCAATATAATGTTCATGTTTTTGAACTGTGCTTTTGCTTTAAGCTGTAACTGTTCTGCTTTATAATGTTTGCAGTTCAGTAGTAAATGCTTTGATGTTTATCTCATCTTGCATATTTCATAGCATTTGTTTGAATTATTCTTTGATAATCGATGCAAATAACTTTTAAAATAATCATGTTTCATTTTTAGCTGTATAAACGTTGAAAACGTCAATCTGTTTATTTTTCAAAGCTTCTTTAATGATTTGTAACTCAGATTCACTCTTGCTGTATGCTTCTGATACTGATTTTCTTTTTTGATGCTGTTGTTTCATGCAATTAATTATTGCTCTTTTATCTTTTTGTCTATTTGCTTTTTGAGATCATTGCTATGTTCATTGAAGAAACAATCACAACACACGCACAACAAATCTTGAAAAAAAGCACTACATGCAAGACAGAGTGAATCTAGAGAATGATCAAACGACGATGAATTGCATGAGTTGCAGCAATGCAAGTTCAAAGATGATTGCAAATGACATTGACATATTGCAAGAAAACAGCGACGCGAGATTGCAACGCTCACGCAATGATGAAGAGAAGATAGCTGACATTATTGATCTACTAATAAAGACATCAACATTAGAGAAAGAGATGAGCAAAGATTACTCATGAAAAGAAATAGCATTGAAGCTGATACATCATCTTCGACTCAATTCAGAAGAAAAACATCACATGATTCAGAATGTGTTCATTGCAAAGAACATGCAGAAACTGAAGACATCAGTTCAACTGCTAAGCAAACAGTTACAAATGCAGAAAAATACGCGTCTTTCATCGAAAATCATGTCATGAGCAAACATGACAAGAGAAGAATTATCAATGAGAAAGCAACATTTCAGAGAGAGATCATCATCACTTTGCAAGAAATGCAAAGTCATGATAAAGATAGCAGACAAAGAAGAAATAGAAAAGATGCAGAAGAAAATCATCAAGCAAATTCTTCAGAGAATAACAGACATGTCAACAAGTCAACAAAATCTGATCATGTCTCTTTGCAAGCTGAGTAGCGAAAACATCTTTCTTCACGCAGTCAGCTCAGATGCATGAACAAATTTGAAAAAGACTCAAGAATAAGCAAAAGAAATTATGAACTTGATGCGCATATCGCGACGAATCTTTGCAGTGCTGACATATGAAGTGTGCACTACAATCGACATGAGCAATCAGAAGAAAGTCATTAGAAAGCTGATAAAGAATAACGCAAGACTTCATGAAAATCTGAAAATTTTAAGAATAGTTTGACTCAAGAAAGTAGTAGAAAGCGAAAAGATTCATTCATCGCTCATCATGAAGATAGCAATCGAAGCAATGATAAATCAACTGATGAACGTGAATATGTTAAATGCATATCATGAATGCACATGTGAATTGTTCAAGAAGAACTGTCACATCACACAGTGCTTCAGATGTCAGAAATTTGATCACATGATCAAATTTTGCAAAAAGAATCAACACTGCGTCAAGTGTGCAGATAAACATCACATCAAGAAGTACGTGATGTCTTTGAATAAAAAACGTTGCATTAACTGCAACGAAAATCACGAACTTTGAAGATGCATCTGTTTCAAATGATGACAGCAGATGAAACAAGTGTTTGAAATTTATAGAAACAGATCATTCAGATATTTAGAAGCATTCAGATACAATTGCACATTCTTGCAATTCTCAAGCTCTTCGCTGTTTTCAAGCTCTGCAAATTCAATGAACTCTTTGAAGTTCACGAATTCTTTCAGTTCAGCGAACTCATCAAGCTCAATGATAGTTGTGCTGAAAACATGCAGTTTAGTCGCTCATGAATCAGCATGACAGATGATAAAAGTCAAGAAAAGACGCGTTGATCATTTCTCTTATGTGAATAGTGACTCAGATGAGACGTTGCTTAAGCAGAGTCAGAAACGACAAATCAGAAAATGAGATGAACTCATGATGATTGAAAGCATTCAAAGAGTCTTCTTTTTGCAAAGTCAATAACAGCTACAAATAACTTTATGATGAAACAATCTTTTTTACAAATACTGCAGTACAACATCAGAAAATTATTGAAAATTCAGAAATCATTTCTAATCAATAAAGAAGTTTGCAATTTCAACATTATAGTCATACAGAAGCAGAGTTGCAACATTAACAACATTCAATCATTTAACTCAGCTCACAACTTCTTTTACCTAGTGAAAAACACGTCATCACAGTCAAGAACATGCATATATGTGAACAAATGCTTAAAACTCGATCAATAAATGATAGAAACAGCTGAGTCAGACATTTGTTTAATCAGAATATTAACTTATAACACAGATGATGAAATGCAGACGTTGCAATTTATAAACATTTACAACTCATGTTCATTATTCTTTACATTTACAAAGAGATCTTCAATCATTTCTCGCTTAAGCGAGCTACTCAAAGATGATTGCAAATAACTGATCATAAAAGATTTTAATCTACATCATTCTCATTAAGAGAAATGAAGATGCTTCACTTAACACGCAGCAGTCAACAGTTT
>JAABUT010000633.1_pt1 | contig 52200 bp, 48 predicted proteins | sample 5559281 | NCBI WGS metagenome assembly JAABUT01 (sample SAMN10711880, study PRJNA513359) | rock metagenome | isolation source: Antarctica rocks | place: Antarctica: Victoria Land, Ricker Hills nord | collected 2016-01-04
CTTCTTCCGTGAGTTCCTTGGTCGGTTCTCACAGAGACTCACGCGGTGGCCCCCCAACGTCCCGGACCGACACGATCCGGCCGACGATCACGAGGGAGAGTTACACCACCTCAGAGGACGCAGCCGCGCGGGCGTTGCAGCCGGGCCATTCGCACTGCGGGCTGCGCACCTGCAGGAACCGGCGCATCCCGGCCGGGACCCGGTAGGGCCCGGCCGTCCCGGCAGGGTGCGCCGCGCCGGCTCGGCGTGCCGCGGTCGGCTCGTCGCACTCGGACAGCTCGCAGCGCACGGACCGCCCGGGCCCCTCGGCGAGCCTGGTGGGCGTGGGGGGTTGGTGGTCGTGGGGGTGGCGGGGTTGGTGCGGCAGGGCGCCGCGGCGGGTGAGCTGGTCGGCCTGGGTGTGCATGGCGAGCAGCGCGGCCCGGATCGCGGCGGGGTCCCGGCCGGGCTGGACCGGCCGGTCCGCGATCCCGAGCGGTGCGCCGCTGTGCGGGTGCACCCAGACCGGCCACAGCTGCGCGCCGTCTTCGATCACCTCCCGGGCGGCGGGGGCGGTCAGCGGCCCGTAGCCCTGCAGCTCCGCGGGTTGCTCGGACAGGCCCAACGCGACCGCGAGCGGCACGTGCACCAGCACCCCCGCCAGCCCCGAGCCGGTGCTGCCGCCGCCGGCACCGGCACCACCGCTGGCGCCGGCGCTGTGGTTGGTGCCGCCGCTGAGCAGCAGCTCGAGGCTGGCGTCGAACCGGCTCTGCGCGGCGGTGCGCACGCTCACCCCGGCGGTCGCGTCGGTGTGGCGCAGCAGCGTCGCGCGGTCCCGGATCGCGCCGAGCGCGGCCCGGACCTTGGCGGCCGGGCCGGTCAGCTCCACCGTGCCGGTCCCGTCCGGGCCGGCCCACCAACGCACATCCCGGTCCGCCGTGGCCCGCTCCGCCCGTTTACGCGCCGAACCGGGCGCCAGCCGCACCGAGGCCCGGCGGGCCCGTGCCCGCACCGCGCTGGCATCCGGGCACCGGCCGGCCGCGACCGCGGTGAGCACCTGGTCGGCGACCGCGACCGCCACGTCCGGCTCCAGCACGTCACACACGTCGATGAGCACCTCGACCATCTCCGGGCCGACCACGCCGTCGGTCAGTGCCGCCAGCACCCGGGGCAGCACGGTGAGCAGGTAGCGGCCTTGGTGCAGCAACACCGCGACCCGGGCCTCGCTGAGCTGCCAGGTCAACGCCAGGTGCACCACCGCCAGCTCACGCGCGCCGCAGGCGGCGAAACGCTGCTGGCAGGCCACCGCCTGACGCAGCCGGGAGGCCTGCACCGCCGCGCGCAGCCGCTCCACCTCCACCAGCTCGGCGTCCATCGCCCGCGCCGCGTCGTCATCCAACGACGGCCGCGACGACGACACCGGCGAGGTGGAGATCGGTCCCTGCGACATGTCCCTATCGTACGTGTGTTCGAACGACCTGGCCAGCCCGAAACTCTACCTGTGCAAAGAAAACTCGGCACCGGAGGCCAGCGCCGAAAGCCCAGTCGGGTCAGGCGCCGAAGCGCTTGGCCAGCCCCATGACTTCGTCGGCCGTCTGCGTCGGAACCGAATAGCCCTCCTGGTCCTCGATCTCGCCCAGGTGCTCAGCGATGTCTTCAGCCGTCGGGTGGGCGTCCTTGCCGGCGTACCAGCCCTCGGAAAGTCCCAGGAACACCCGGGCGAAACGGCCGCCGGCAGCGGAGTAGGCGCCGTGCGTCGTCGTGCACGCCTCGCTGCACAGGTAGGCCACCATCGGGGTCACCAGCTCTGGCGCGAGGAAGTCGGCGAAGTCGCCCAGCAGGTCCTCGGTCATGCGGGTCTTGGCGACCGGCATGATCACGTTGGACAGGATGCCGGCGCGCGCGCCCTCGACCGCGATGGTGTTGGCCAGGCCGATCAGGCCCATCTTGGCTGCGGAGTAGTTGGTCTGGCCGAAGTTGCCGAAGCCCGCGTTGCTTGCCGTGAAGACGAACCTGCCGTAGCCGTGCTCCTTCATCACGGCGAACGCCGGCTGGCTGACGTAGAAGGCGCCCTTGAGGTGCACGTCAAGGACCGCGTCGAGGTCGGGCCACTCGAGCTTGAGGAAGCTCTTGTCGCGCAGGATGCCGGCGTTGTTGACGACGACGTCGACCTTGCCGAACGCGTCCACGGCCTGCTTCACGACGCCGGCGCCGCCCTCCGGGCTGCTGACCGAGTCGTAGTTGGCGACGGCCTCGCCGCCCTTGGCCTTGATCTCGTCGACGACCTTCTGCGCGGCCGCGTCGCTGCCGCCCTTGCCGTCGACGCTGCCGCCGAGGTCGTTGACGACGACGGCCGCGCCGCGGGCGGAGAGCTCGAGGGCGTAGGTGCGGCCGAGGCCGCCACCGGCACCGGTGACGACGGCCACCCGGCCGTCGAAGCTGATCTCGCTCATGAACTGCCTTCCTGACAGGGGCGGGAGCACCGCTCCTCCCGATTCGTCCCCATCATGTCGGAGGCCGTACGACGCCCCGCACGCCCCCCGACCCAAGCAGGTGGACACTCGAGGGGGCGTCACGCCGGCGTGCCGGCCCCGTAACCGTCCACCGGCCGGGCAACACGGTGGTAGCGGCGGCGGGGTCCCGACGGAGTCGCTGACCTGCGCTGACGGATCGGCGGTACGATGCCTTCCCCGAGCCGATCAAGATCCTTGCCCGAAACGGTCGCCTGTCGTCACCAGCCGCCGCGTTCCTTGCTTCGGGACGCGGTCGGTCGCCCGGTCGACGGATAGCTGTCCGCTCTCTGTGGCGCCGCGAGGCGCCCGTGTCGCGCGTCACCCGGACGGCTTATCCACCGGACGGGAAACCTGACGACTGATGGGGTAGAACATCTGTGACACCTGCGCGAGGTGTCCTTCCTTAGGAGCCCCCGAGTGCAGACCCTTGACGCCCAGCACGTCCCCGCCGACCACCTCGACCGCCTCGACGCGATGGCTTCCGACCTCCCCGAGGGCAGCGAGCTCGGCGCGGCGCTCGGCGAGATCGTCCGGACGGTCCGCGCCGGCACCGGCGTCGTCGTCGCGCCCGAGGACGGGCACGTCACGCCGTCCGCCGTCGGTCGCCTCCTCGGCATGAGCCGCACCCACCTTTACAAGATCATGGACAGCGGTGACCTGCCGTTCGTCCGCGTCGGCAGGGACCGCCGCATCGCCATCACGGACCTCCTGGAGTTCCGCGGTCGCCGCGAGCAGGCCCGCAAGTCCCTCGCCGAGCGCTTCGCCCATGCCGGCGTTGCCCGCGCCGCCCTCGTCGAGGAGTTCGTTGGCGACGAGGGCGGCGCCTGACTGATCCGCCCCGACGGGCGCCCCGTGCCAGATACTCGTCGGATGCCGTGGCCCGCCCGCCCCACCCTCCGCCTCCTCGCCGACGAGCTCGACGAGGACTGGGAGGAGAGGGCCCACCGCGCCGCCGCCAAGACCCCCGATGGCAAGATCGCGCTCCCCCGGCTACACCAGCTCAAGCACCCCGTCATCCGGCACGCCGCCGAGGTGTTCACCGGCGCGCCCGAGCGGACCGGCGACATCAAGCGGGAGAGCATCAGCGGGCTCACCTCGCCCGCCTGGTGGAAGCTCAAGACCACGCAGTACCGGGGCGCCGTCCTCTTCGACAAGGACGGCCAGGCATGGCTCTGCGCCACCGGCCTGCGCCGCAAGGGCGACCCGGACGACTTCTACAGCGACTTCATGGTTCAGGTCCGGCACCGCGGGCCCGCCTACTACGAGCCGACCCGCGAGGACCGCAAGCGTCTCCGCTTTGAGCAGACCGAGGCCCTGCTCGGCGACTGGGAGAGCGCGCTCCACCGGCTCGCCTGCCAGGCTCTCCGGGACGCGGTCGAGGGTCCGCCTGCCTCCTTCACCGTCCCCGGTCTGCGGCCCGCGGCTGCCGCCACGACAACGGACGGCGCGGACACGAGCAGCGCCGCGGACGGGGCCGACGACGACCAGCAGGACGGCGGAGGCACCGGTGCCGCCGAGGGCGACAAGCCGCTCGGCCGTGCCGAGATCGAGGTTGTCCTTGTCCCTGATGACGACGACCCGGACCAGGCCGTCGCCGAGATCGTCGCCACCGTCACCGGCGACCGGTCCCGCGGCACTCACCTGGATCGCGCGGAGATTGTGGTCCTCGCCGCGATCAACCCGGACGAGCAGGCCTGGGACCCGAGCTATCTCCGCGACGGCAGCCGGCTGTACGCCTGCTTGCTGACCGCGGGCGACCTCAAGGCGCTCAAGGCCGCCGCGGGGGCCCGCGAGCCCGGCCTCACTGTCGCCGGCTCCGAGGCGCACTACGCGCATCGCGGCCGGCTCACCGAGAGCGCCGTCGAGGGCCTCGCCGTCCGCGCCATGTGCGGCACCTGGTTTGTCCCCCGGCAGGACGCCGAGCCTCTTGATCGATGCGGGCCCTGCGACGCCCTGTACCGCGAACTGGAGAGGCAAGCCGGCAACTGAGCACTGCCGGCAGGGCGCGAAGCGACCCGCGCCGCCGGCTCCGCGACAGCTGCTCAGGGACGGTTGGGTCGCGTCGACTCTGGCGAGGAAGTTCTTTTGGCGCTCGTCCGGGGGGTCACTCCGGTCTTCCGCACGACGGCGCGGGATCCCGCGCCGCGCGCCGCGCGCCGCGACGTGCTCCTCGGCGGTCGGGCTCAGACCTTCTCCGTGAAAGTGCACCCGTACCGCTCCCCGAGGAGCAGCAGGTAGGCGCGGTCGAAGCCGTTGCCCTTGGTGCCGAGGCTTGGCTCCCGACCCGGACGGTCCGCCGGGCACGGCTGGGCGACAGCCGCCGGGAGTCCTACTGGAGCAGGTCCAGCGGCACGTGGTCGGGGACGGCCTGGTCGGCTGGCCGGTAGACGCCGGGTTCCGCGAGGACGTCCGCGTAACTCTCCTCCACGACGACGCCGGTGTCTCGGCGCAGCACAGCGGCTTCGGGAACTCCTGCGACTGCGGCCACGGCCAGGTCGAGCGTCCTCCAGGCAGCGGTCAGGTCCGGCACGTTGCCGGCGGCCGCGACCGTCTCGCAGGTCCTGGCCGCTGCGAAGATTTGGCGGTGGCCGTCGTCCTGCCTGTTCCAGGCCGGGATGGCGACGCGTTCCAGCGCGGCGGGCGTGATGCCGGTCGCCGCGCTGTACCGCTCCAGGGTGGACTGGACGGGGAAGGAGTTGATCCACCCGGCGAGGTAGTGGGCCTCGTCGGCGTCCTTCGTGTAGAAGATGTTCGTCTTGTTGTTCGGCAGAGGCGTCACGACCCGTCCGAGCCGGGCGTCGGCGGCAGGACCGGCGACAGCCGCAACGGGGCGCCCCCCGCCTGCGATGTACCTGACGAGGACGAGATGGGCCGCCGGGTCGATCTGGTGCAACGGGCCGGACAGGCTCCACGGCCCTTCGACCGCGCTCGCGCCGGCCCGGTACAGGCTTCTGCCGCGCAGCTGGTCCAGGTGCGGCTCCAGGTAGTCGAACAGGCGGGGGCTCCGTGCGATGAGCTCGTCCTGGCCGAGAGCCTTGAAGCCGCGGGCCTGGTCGTGGGCGGCGATCGCGTACAGCCCGGACGGCCTGATGCGCCAGGCCTGGACGTCGGCTCCTTTGACGAGGGGGAACAGCAGGCCGGGTTCGACCTGTGCGGTCCGTGCTTCGAGGCCGGACGTGTTCCGGCCCAGTTCGGGACGCGAACGCACGGTCACTAGGCCGCGGCGTCCCGAGGGCGTGTCGCTCGTGACCTCGACGAACAGGATCCCATCGACGCCGCGTGTCTCGTAGCCGCGTCCCCAGCGGTAGTGCGTCTGCTCCCTGGGCGCCGTCGGCGCGTCGCCGTCGCCGGCGGCCCGCGCCCACGGGGAGCTGACATCGGCCGGGTCGACCGGTCCCATCAGCTCGTCCCTGCTGACGAGGTCGTCGGCCAGCGCGGCCCAGGACGCGGTCGGGCTGATGCGGCTCCGGGCCTCGGAGCGTTCCCAGCGCTGCGAGGGCCACGGGCCGGTCGCCGGCTCCAGCGGTTCGCCGGACCTGAGGTAGAGCGCCACCGGCTCGTTGCTGGCGTCGGGGCTGAACGGGTTGAGGGCCGAGAACAGGTCGACGTGGAGCGGACGGAACGAGACGTCGTCCCCGCCGGCCAGGGCGTCGGCCGTGGCCGCCTTGAGTCGGCCACGCCGTACCCGTGTGCCGCTGGGGTCGGAGATCAGGACGCTGTTAGGCAGGAGGAGCGCGACCACTCCGTGTGGGGCGTAGGTGGCGACGCTGCGGGCGAGAAGCAAGGTGCTCACGTCGGACAGCGGCGTCGACGTGCCGGTCGTCTGCCACAGGCCCCACCTTCGCCAGGTGGCCTCGGACCTCTTCTTCCACTTGTCGGGCAGCGACTTCCAGGAGACCCACGGCGGGTTGCCGATCACGATGTCGACCTCGCCGACCGCCCGCGGCGCGAAGGACTGCTCGATGATGCGGCTCCAGACCCCGTTGCGTCCCCTCTCCGACAGGTCGGCAAGGAACACGTAGAGGGTCTGGGAGCCTTCGACCGCGTCGTCGAGGTCGGCTCCGGCGATGCCGGGCATGATCTGGGCCAGCTCGGCCCGCAGCCGGCTGGCGAAGACGGCGGGGGTCCGCTTGTGCTCGATGCCGTCCTCGAACTGGCCGCGCAGCACCGCGACGCCGTCGAGGGTGGCGAGGACGTCGGGCACGAGGATGTCGCCGACCTCAAGCGGCAGGACGTGTGCCTCTGCCGCCTCCCCGAGCTTCAGCTCGCCCATGCGGGGCTCGGGCAGCAGGATGCTGTCGGCCTGGTAGACCCGGAACCTGACCTCGGGCAGCCGTTGCGCTCTGTCCCCGAGGGCCAGGAGAAGGTTCACCCTCGTCATGACGGGCGCGACAGGGTTGACGTCGAAGCCGATCGTGCTGTCGAGCAGGGCTTCGATCCGGGCCGCGTCGTCGCCGTGCCCGTCGGCGACGAGCCGGCGCAGCCCGTCCCGGAGGGCAGCGACGAGGAACGTGCCGGACCCGCATGACGGGTCCAGGACCCGGACCGGACGGTCGGCGGGCAGCGGCGAGGCGAGCTCCAGTGCCTTCGACAGCACCCGCTCGGCGACCCACCGGGGAGTGAAGAACTCGCCGAGCGCTTTCCTGAGCTGCCTCGGCACGATGGCTTGGTAGAGGCTGCGCAGCAGGTCGACGGCGACGCCGCCCGCGTTGACGATGCGGGCCCACGCGAGCTCGCTCATGGCGGAGATCAGGTCTCGGACGGCGGCGGTCAGCCCGGGGTTGTCCTTGAGCAGCGGGACCCACCAGCCGAACAGGTCGCCGGCGAGCATGTCCGGGGCCCCGAGGCTGTCGGTAAGGTCGCCCTTCTCCATCGACGCCAGGCGAGCCGCCAGTTCGGCGTCGGGCAACGAGATCCACTGGGTGGGCCTGGCGTCCTGGTCGGCTGCGCGCAGCGCGAGCAACTCACACGCGAGCAGCTTCGTCGCGAGGCTGACGTACGTGTGCAGGACGAACAGCGAGCCTGCGTAGCCGGCTCCGGCCAGCGGCACGGCCATGCGGTCGCCGAGCAGTGCCTGCTTGCCGGGCGCGGGGAAGGGCGTGCTGTCGTCTGAGATGCCGTAGGTGACGCCGGCGAGCGCGATCCACTGCCGGAACAGGGTGTCGGGACGGTCCAGGGGTCTGCGCGCGGCGAGACGGTCCGCGAGGAGGCCCACGAGCCCGATGACTTCGGGCCGGTTCGGGCCGAGCCGGGCCGTGACGGACACGGAGCTGACGGGGGCGCTGCGCAGGGTGCCGAGCAGGGTCAGGACGCGCACGGCGGTGCTCGGGCTGTTCGACTGCCAGGCGAACCTGTCGGCCGCCCGGGCGGCCGCCGGGTCGCCTTCGTCGAACAGCCATCCTTGTTCGCCTGGCTCCGGTCCGGCGTCGGCGTCGCGCAGGAAGCCCCATGTCTTGCCGTCGGTCAGGATGACGACCTGGGCGCCGAGCGTCTCGTCCTCCAGGTAGCCGATGCCTTGAGCGGCTGCCCTTTCGCGCTCCGCCGCAGAGTCGAGGAGGCCGGGTCGTTTGTACTCGATCACGGCCCGTCCCAGCATGGTGTCGAAGCGCCCGCTCCGGCCGGTGCCTTCCTGGCGGATGTCCTGCGGCGGGAGGGCCAGCACGTTCCGGGCGAAGCCGCCGAGGACCGTGAACAGGTCAGACCGCAGGTCCGCTTCGAGGTGGCGCGTGCGCGCGCTCCATTCGGACGTCTCGTGGAGAGCGGTGATGAAGTCGTCCGGGACGGCGACGGCTCCGGTCACTTCGGGATGCGTCACGCGTCGTCCGTTCTTGTCGGCAGGTCGGCTCGTCGTGCCTGCGGCAGGCCGCTGGTCGCGGAGCCGGTCCGTGTGCTGCCGCAGCCCTGGGCGACCGCGGGACAGCGTTCGGCCGCCGGGCGGTGTCGTGGCATCGGGGTCACGGCTTGCGCTCCGGCCTGGTCCGGGCGGCCCATTTGCGGATCTCTGCCGCGGACCAGACGGTGCCCATCCTGAGCCGGGCGACGGGGGTCGGGAAGCCGTCGGCGTGGCTGAGCTGGGTGACTCGTTGGCGGGAGCAGCCGAGATGCGCCGCGACTTCTGCCGCGCCCATGAGGTCCAGAGACGATCCGCTAGGCACTTGCCTAATGTCCCCCACTCTGTCAACGTGACAGGCCGCTAGGCAGTTGCCTAGCGCGCGGACCGTCAGGAAGTACCGGATGACCCTCCGACCGACACCATGCACCACCGGGTGTCCCGGACGGGCCACCCGGCATCGGCGCGTCCCGGACGACGGCCGACCGGCTACCGGGGCGGGTCGAGCGCCAGCCGGGCCTGCTCGACGGCCTCGTCGAGCCGGTCGAGCGCATAGCGCAGGAACTTGGCCTCCGCGGGCGTCAGACTGGGCGTCGCAGGGACTTCGTAGCCGAACTGGTCCCATGTCGGGGTCCGCCGCCGCGGTCGCACCTGGGCGGTACCCCAGGGCCAGCGGCCTTCCGCGACCCGTCTAGCGTCCTCCTCAACCCGCCGCGGCGCCCGCCGGTCCCGGCAGCGCCGAGCACAAGGCCGTTTACCGCGCCGCCCGCAACGCCCAGAAGGCCCTGCACGGCTTCGCCAAGGACGACGCCGAGGAGAACATCGGCAGACCAGGCCTGCGCCGCAAGCGCGGCCTCGCCGCGCAGAGCCTGTTCGCGGCCGTCGGCCTCGCCGTCGCGGGTCTCCGCAAGATCGTCTCGTTCCTGGAACACATGCGCGAGGACGAGCAAGGCCGGTTCTGCGTCCCCCGCAAGCCACGTCCCGGTAGCGATCGGCTCGCCCTCGGCGAAGGCGGCGGCTACGTCGACATCGACGACCGGCCGCCCGACGACGCGTAGCCGCCCGCCGCCACAACAGCCACCAGCACCAGCACCAGCACCAGGACCAGCACCACCGCCAGCCGGCCCGCCCTATGCGGGACCGGCCCTCAGGCATGTCCCGGCCTCTCGCCGCCGGCCCCCGAAGATCGTGCCCGGCCCGAGAACGCCGCCCGAGAGCCCGACCAGGCCTCGCCGCCCCGGAACAACCGTGCCCCCGCCGCAGAACCGGCGAGGGTAAGATCAGCGCCGACTTTCGTCGGCCTAACGCCGGACTTCCGTCGGAACACCGTGGCGGTGGCGGTGGGATTTGAACCCACGGACGTGTTGCCACGTCACACGCTTTCGAGGCGTGCTCCTTCGGCCGCTCGGACACGCCACCGGGCGGGAGTCTAGCGGGGCCCCCGCTGCCCCTCGAAGAAGTCGCGGAGCACCTGCTCGCACTCCTGCGCCAGCACGCCGGCGACCACCTCCGGCCGGTGGTTGAGCCGGCGGTCGCGCAGCACGTCCCACAGCGACCCGGCGGCGCCCGCCTTCGGGTCGGCCGCTCCGTAGGCGACGCGGTCGACCCGGGCCAGCACGCAGGCGCCGGCGCACATGGTGCACGGCTCGAGGGTCACGACCAGGGTGCAGCCGGTCAGCCGCCAGCCGCCGACCACCCGGGCCGCCTCCCGGAGGGCGAGGACCTCCGCGTGGGCCGTCGGGTCGCCGCTGTGCTCCCGGTCGTTGTGGCCGGCGCCGACGACCCGTCCGGTCGCGTCCAGCACGACCGCTCCGACGGGTACGTCGCCGTGCGCCGGCCCCAGCGCGGCGTTGGACAGGGCGAGCCGCATCGCGTCGTCGTACCGGCTCACCCCTCGCGCAGCTCCTCGAGCACGTCGGCGCAGCCGGCCCGCTCGCACAGCGCGGTCAGCACGTCCGCGGGGAGCAGGCCCTCCCCCGCGCACAGGTCGAGCAGCTCCTCGGGACTGGTGCCGAGGTCGGCGAGCACCGTCGTGTCACCCACGGGGTCGGCCACCGGACGGTTGCCCTCGTCCTCGTCCTCCTCGCCGCCGTCCTCGCTCACGTCCGCGTCCTCCCACAGCATCCGGGCCACGTCGCTGCCCTGCACGGCACGGCGGTCGGACAGGAACACCCGCGGCTCCCGCAGCGAGCCGGCACCACCGTCAGCGCGTACGACGGCGACGTACTCGTCGTCCTCCTCGAACAGCAGCAGCGCCGGACCCGGGCCGTCGCCGGTCTGCTCGCGCAGCTCCTCCGCGAGTGCCTCCAGGTCCTCGACGTCGTCGAGGTCGAGCTCGCGCCCGGTCCAGCCGCCCTCGGCGTGGGCGAGGGCGGCGGCGAAGTACGACACAGCGGGGCTCCGGGTCTCAAAGGGGGTGGCGCTAGTCCACGAGGGCGTCGACTACCCGCTCGTAGGCCTGGGCGAAACCGAGGCGGCGGGCCAGGACGTTGAGCATCTCGTCGGCGTAGGCATCGAGGTCGGACAGGATGGCACCGAGCTCCATCGCGTCCACCCCCAGGTCGTCGAAGACGCTGAGGTCCCCGGCCGGCCACACCTCCTCCATGTCGTCCTCGCCGGGCACGTCCAGGTCGAGCGCGTCGACCACCTGCCCCGCCAGGTCCCAGGCGAAGGCCGCGGTGACGTCGGACAGCAGCAGCCGCACCCGGCCCATCTGCACCCGTACGACGATGAAGAACTCGTCGGCGACGTCGACGAGGGCGAACGAGCCGTTCTCCCCGGGCTGCTGGCGCACCGCGGCGATCAGCGCGTCGAGGTCCTCGGTGAGCACCTCCGGCAGCAGCCCGGCCTGCCACTGGCCGTCCTCGCGGAAGACGAGGACGGCGTACGCCTCGGCATCGGTGGCGCTGGTCGGCACCGTGCCCCCCTCCTGGACGGTTCGAGGAGGGGACTCTCCCAGACCGGGCACCGGTAGGGAAGGCGGCCGGGCGACGGGCTCGCGGGGGTTCGCCGGCAGCGGGGCGGGGGTAGGCGTCCGGGCAAGAGCGGCACAGAGCCGACACCCGCACGCCCAGGCTTACCGGAGGACCAACATGTCAGAGCGCAACACCCTCGCCCATGCACTGCACGACATCGGCCTGGCCGCGTGGTTCGGCGGCTCGCTGATGGGGGCGATCGGCGTCAACGGCGCGGCAGCCGACGTCGACGACCCGCGCCAGCGGGCCCGCGTCGCCAACGCCGGCTGGGGTCGCTGGACGCCGGTCAACGCACTGGCCATCGGCGCCCACCTGCTCGGCGGTGCTCAGCTGCGGAAGGCGAACAAGGGCCGCGTGGCCACCCAGAAGGGCGTGCTGGCCAACACCAACGTCAAGCTGGCCCTGACGGCCGGCGCCCTCGGCGCCACGGCGTACGCCCGCGTCCTGGGCCAGAAGGTCATGAACGCCGGCGACGTCCCGGTGGCCGGCGGCACCGACCCGCTGGCGGTCACGCCGCCGGAGGTCGCCAAGGCGCAGAAGCAGCTGTCCGCGCTGCAGTGGGCCATCCCCGGCCTCACCGGCGCGATGCTGGCCTCCTCCAGCCTGCATGAGGAGCAGCAGCGGCCGTCCCAGGTCGTCAGCGGCGTCCTCAGGGGGCTGCCGTCCACGGTCGGCACCGCTGCGACCGGTGTCGGCGCGGCACTCGGCGGCAGGGCCGCCTCGGCCTACGACAGGGCCCAGGACCGGATCCGCGACGCCGGCTAGTCCCGCTCCGTCCGGGCAGGGGCGCACCATGGGTGAGCCGCTGCGCGTGCTGACCTGGCACGTGCACGGGTCCTACCTGTGGTATCTCAGCCACGTCCCGGTCACCTGGCTGCTGCCCGTCGACGCCGAGCGAAGCGAGGGCTACAGCGGCCGCGGCCCGACCTTCGACTGGCCGGACAACGTGGTGGAGGTGCCGGTCGGGCAGGTCGCCGACCTCGACCTCGACGTCGTGCTCACCCAGCACCTGCGCAACTGGGAGGTCGACCGGCACCGCATGCTGGGCGACCGGGTGGCCCGGCTGCCCAGGGTGCACGTGGAGCACGACCCGCCGCGGGAGTGGCCCAACGACGCCCTCCATCCGGTGCAGGACGAGGACGCCACGCTGGTCCACGTCACCCCGTTCAACGCGCTCATGTGGGACAGCGGGGTCACCCCGAGCCGCGTCGTGGACCACGGTGTCGTCGTGCCCGACCTGCCCTGGACCGGGGAGCGGGCGAGCGCGGTGAGCGTGGTCAACAACCTCTACGGCCGGGGCCGTCGGCTCGGCCCGGACGTGTTCGACGAGGTCGCCGCCGAGGTGCCGGTCGACCTGGCGGGGATGAACGGCGGCTCCTACGCCCGCTGGATCGGCGACGTGCAGCTGCAGGAGCTGCACCGCCGGCTGCCGGCGTACCGCTGCCTGCTCAACCCGATCCGCTACACCTCGCTGGGGCTGGCGGTGTGCGAGGCGATGGCCCTCGGGCTGCCCGTGGTCGGGCTGGCCACGACAGAGATGGCGACCGCCGTGCGCAACGGCGTCAACGGCTACGTCGAGACGGACGTACGCCGGCTCGCCGCGCACGTCCGGCGGCTGCTGCACGACCACGACGAGGCGGCGGAGCTCTCGGCGGGGGCACGGGCGCTGGCCAGGGACCGGTTCGGGATCGACCGGTTCGTCGCGGAGTGGGCCGGCGTGCTGCACGAGGCCGCCCGCACCGTCGTACGCTCGAAGGCATGACGACGGCGCAGCCCGGCCGGGGGGTCGGCACCCTCGAGGACACCCGCACCGACCCCCGCCTCGACGACGGGGACGACGAGCGCTGGTCGCACTACGTCAAGAAGGACAAGATCATCGGCTCGATGGTCGAGGGCACGCCCGTCACGGCGCTGTGCGGCAAGGTCTGGGTGCCCTCGCGGGACCCCGAGAAGTTCCCGGTCTGCCCGCGCTGCAAGGACATGATGGACCTGCTGCACAGCTTCGACGACGGGGCCGAGCACGACGCCTAGAGCCGCCTACAGCGTCAGGCCGCCGACCAGCACCGGCTCGGGGACGAGCTCCACGCCGTACGCCGCGAGGACGCCGTCGCGGACCTCGCGGGCGACGGCGAGCAGGTCGGCGGTGCGGGCCGAGCCGCGGTTGACCAGGGCCAGGCTGTGCTTGCCCGAGATCCCGGCCCGGCCGGTGCCGTGTCCCCGGCGGAAGCCGGCGTGCTCGATCAGCCAGGCCGCGGACACCTTGGTGCGGCCGTCGCCCTCCGGATAGGTCGGCAGCGGCACGCCGTCCGGCACCCGGGCCAGCAGCTCGGCCAACTGGTCCGGGCCGAGCACCGGGTTGGTGAAGAACGAGCCGGCGCTGCGGCTGTCGGGGTCGGCCGGGTCCAGCACCATGCCCTTGCCGCGGCGCAGCCGCAGCACGTGCTCGCGCACCTGGGCGAGCGGCGCCCGCGCCCCGACGTCGAGCCCGAGCGAGCGGGCCAGCTCGGCGTAGCGCACCGGCGCGGACAGCTCGCCGCGGTGCAGGCCGAAGGACACGGCCAGCACCACCCAGCGCCCCGGGTCGAGCTTGAAGGTGCTGGAGCGGTAGGAAAAGGCGCAGTCCACCGCCGGCAGCGTCACCACCCGGTCGTCCCGGCGGTCATAGGCGCGCACGGAGGTGACCGTCTGCGCGACGTCCTGGCCGTAGGCGCCGACGTTCTGCACCGGCGTCGCGCCCAGCCGGCCCGGGATGCCGGACAGCGCCTCGACCCCGCACCACCCCTCGCGCACACACGCGGCGACGAAGGAGTCCCAGTCCTCGCCGGCCGCCACCTCGGTGCCGTCGCAGGTCGCCCTGGTGCCGCTGGTGGCGACGTGCACCACCGTCCCGGGGAAGCCCTCGTCGGGCACGACGACGTTGCTGCCGCCGCCGAGCACCAGCACCGGACCCTCGGTAGCGTCGGCCGCCCGGACCGCGTCGACGACCTCCTGCTCGGTCTCGGCCGTGACCAGCAGCCGGGCCGGCCCGCCGAGCCCGAGCGTGGTGAGCGGGGCCAGGGGCGCGTCCGGCTGTGAGCGCATCAGGCGGGGACCGGCACGGCGAGCCGCGAGGCGCGCCGGCGCTCGGTGAGCAGGTCGGCGGTGAAGACGGCGAGGCCGGCCCACACCAGCACGAAGCCGAGGATCCGCAGCAGCGGCAGCGGCTCGTGGAACAGCGTCACCCCGAGCAGGAACTGGATCGTCGGCGCGAGGTACTGCAGCACGCCGAGGGTGTAGAGCGGCACCCGCGTCGCAGCGGCGCCGAACAGCAGCAGCGGGACCGCGGTGACCAGGCCGGCGCCGGCGAGCAGCGCCGCGTGGCCCGGTCCGTGCCCGGCGAAGGTGGCGCCGCCGCGCGCCCCCAGCACCCCCAGGTAGAGCGCGGCGACCGGCGCCAGCACGGCCGTCTCGACCGTCAGCCCCTCGATCGCCCCCACCCCGGCCTGCTTCTTGAGCAGCCCGTAGAGCCCGAAGGAGAACGCCAGCACCAGCGCGATCCACGGTGGCTTGCCGTTCTGCACGGTGAGCACGACGACGGCCACCGTGGCCGCGCCGACGGCCGTCCACTGCAGGGTCCGCAGCCGCTCCCCGAGCACGACCACCCCGAGCAGCACCGTGACGATCGGGTTGACGAAGTACCCCAGCGAGGTCTCCACCACGTGGCCGGACGTCACCCCGTAGATGTAGGTGCCCCAGTTGACCGCGACGACGACCGCGGCCGCGGCCAGCCGGGCCACCGTGCGCCGGTCGCGCAGCACCACCCGCACCGCGGCGGTACGGCGGGTCAGCCGCAGCAGCACCGCCACGACCAGCAGCGACCACAGCACCCGGTGGGCGAGGACCTCGACCGCGCTCGCCGGCCGCAGCAACGGCCAGTACAGCGGGAACAGCCCCCACAGCAGGTAGGCGCCCGCCCCGAACAGCGTCCCGCGGCGGCTCTCCTGCATGGTTGCACGCTAGCGAAGCAGTGCCCCGGGTGAGCGGCGCCCGCGCGGGCTCCCGGCGGAAGCGGCGTCAGCGGGCCGTCCGCTCCACCGGTGGGCCGTCGAGCGCGCAGTGACTGCGCCGCTCGCACCGGCGTTCGGCGCCGGCGCCGCCCCCGCGGATGGTGAGCGCGGCGGTCAGCGACCCCGCGACCAGCAGCCCCGCCGACACGAGAACGGCGATGTCGAAGCCGCGGCTAAAGGCGACGGCGTCCCGGTAGTCGTCCCCGGACAGGCCGGCGGCGAGCGGCAGCACGGCGACCGCGAGCAGGCCGGCGGCGCGCGCCACCGCGTTGTTGATCCCGGAAGCGACACCAGCATGCCGGTCGCTGACCGCCCCCAGCGCCGTGGCGGTCAGCGGCGCGACGGTGAGCGCGAGCCCGAGGCCGAAGACGACGACCGCGGGTAGCACGTCGGCGACGTAGGACGCGCGCGGGCCGATCCGCAGCATCAGCAGGGCGCCGACGGCGCACAGCAGCGGTCCCGCGCTCATCGGCAGGCGCGGCCCGATGCGCTGGGCCAGGGCGCCGGAGCGGGACGACAGCAGCAGCATGCACAGGGTGATGGGCAGCAGCGACGTCCCGGCGGCGAGCGGGCTGAACCCGGCGACCACCTGCAGGTCGACCACGAGCAGGAAGAACACGCCGCCCAGCGCGGCGTAGACCGCGAACGTGACCAGGTTAGCTGCGGTGAACTGGCGCGAGGCGAACACGTCCACCGGCAGCATCGGGTGCGCCGAGCGGCGCTCCCACAGCACGAAGGCGACCAGCCCGGCCAGCCCGGCCACGGCGGTGGTCACCACGAGCGCGGACAGCCCGCTGTCCCCACCGGCGACGAGGGAGTACGTCGTCCCGCCGAGGCCGGCGGCGCCGAGCAGCGCGCCGACGACGTCGAGCCGCGGGTCGGCCTGCGGGTCCTTGGACTCCGGCACGTGCCGGGCCGCGATCGCCACCACCACGGCGGACAGCGGCAGGTTGAGCAGGAACACCCAGCGCCAGGACGCCTCGACCAGGACGCCGCCGAGGAACGGCCCGACCGCCGCCGCGAGCCCACCGAGGCCGGACCAGGCACCGACCGCCCTGCCACGGTCCTCCGGCCGGAACGAGGCGGAGATCAGCGACAGGCTGCCGGGGGTCAGCAGCGCACCGCCGACGCCCTGCAGCACCCGTGCCGCCACCAGGTAGCCCACCCCCGGCGCCACCCCGCACAGCAGCGACGCGGTCGCGAACCAGACGGCCCCGACCACGAAGACCCGACGGCGGCCGTACCGGTCCCCCAGCGAGCCGCCGAGCAGGATCAGCGCCGCGAGGGACAGGGTGTAGCCGTTGACGGTCCACTGCAGCGCGGCGAACGAGGCGTGCAGGTCCGCCCCGAGCCGTGGCAGCGCGATGTTGACGACGGTGGCGTCGAGCAGGGCCATCCCGCTGCCGAGGACGGCGGCCGCGAGCACCCAGCGGCCCCGCGCCTCGTCCAGACCGACCAGGTCCGCCACCGCGCGACTGTCGCACGGTCAACCGGCCGCTGCCGCCTCGGTCGCCGCCCCGGTGTCGGTGCGGGCCAGCAGGCCGCCGCCCGTGACGAAGAGCACGAGCAGGCTGAGCAGCGCACCGCGGTAGGAGCCGGTCAGGTCCAGCACGACCGAGAACACCAGCGTCCCGACCCACGCAGTGCCGCGCTCGGCCAGCTCGTAGAAGCCGAAGAACGACGCCTGCCGCCCGGCCGGCACCATCCGGCTGAACAGCGAGCGGGACAGCGACTGCGACCCGCCGAGCACCAGCGCGATGACCACCCCCAGGCCGTACGCCGCACCGGTCCCGTCCAGCCCGAACACGGCGTAGGCCACGACGCCGCACCACACCACCAGGGAGCCGAGCAGCACCGCCCGGGCGCCCCACCTCGCGGCCAGCCGGGACGAGCCGGCGGCACCGGCGACGGCGACGACCTGGATGAGCAGCACGAGCAGGAGCAGGAACGACGTGGCGTCCTCGGCCGGCCGGCCCTTGGCGACGAACAGCTCCTGCGCCAGCACGACGGCGGACAGGGCGATGACGGCCTGGATGGCGTCGTTGAACAGCAGGAACGCCACCAGGTAGCGGGCCGTCCCGGGCAGTGCGCGCAGGGCCACGAGCGAGCCGCGCAGCTCGGCGGCGGCCGAGCGCAGCTGCCGGCCCAGCGGTCCGGGCGGCTCGGCCGCGGCGGCACGGGGCAGGGCCCGCGCCGCGTCCAGCCGGCGCACGGCCAGCACGCCGACGGCCAGCCACCAGACTCCGGCCAGCGCGATCGAGAGCCGTACGGCGGCGCCCCGGCTCAGGCCGAGCGGACCCGCGGCGGTGACCAGCCCCAGGGTCAGGGCCAGGACGAAGCCGCCGCCGGCGTACCCGGCGGCGAAGCCCCTGGCCGAGACCCGGTCCCGGTCGGCGGGCTCGGCGACGTCGGCCAGATAGGCGTTGTAGGCCAGGACCGCCGTGCCGTAGGCGACGTTGGCGACCACGAAGGCAGCCGCGGCGGGGAGCGGCCGGCCGCCCGGCGCGGCCGCGAGCACAAGGGTCGCCGCCGCCCCCGCGACGGTGCCGGCCAGCAGCAGCCGGCGCTTGGCGGCGGCCCGGTCCGCCAGCGCGCCGAGCAGGGGCAGCGCCAGCACCTGCAGCAGCACCGACGCGCTCACGGCGTAGCCGAAGACGGCGGCGGCGCGGGGGTGCAGGCCCAGCAGGGACACCCGCCCGGCGCGGTCCGCGGCAGCCACGGCGGTCGCAGTCACGAACGGCCCCCCGACGGCGGTCACCACGGTCGTCACGAAGGCCGAGTTGGCGACGTCGTACAGCGTGAAGCCGGAGACGGCGCGGCGACGGTCCTGCGCCTGCGTCGTCACCGCCCCTTTCGTCACCGCGGCAGCGTGGCTTACGCCGGACGGCGTGGGAAGCCCTGGCAGACTGGCCCTCAGATGACGACCGAGCAGACGCGCGGCGGCGGGCCGGCGGAGGAGCTGGCCCGCGAGCAGGCACAGGTGGATCGCGCCTACGACCGGCTCGAGCAGCTGCGCGCGCAGGCCCTGCGACGCGAGCGCGACACGCTCGGCGGCCCGCGGACCGGGACGCCGCAGTCGCTCTACGAGCGCGACGTGCAGGCGCTCGCCGCGACGGCGCGGCGGTCCGACCTCGATGCGGCCGGCGAGGGGCTGGTGTTCGGGCGGCTCGACCTGCGCGACGGCGCGGCCCACCACATCGGGCGGCTCGGGCTGCGCACCGAGGACCAGGAGCCGATCGTCGTGGACTGGCGGGCCCCTGCCGCCGCTGCCTTCTACCGCGCGACCGCCGCCGACCCGCAGGGCGTCGTACGCCGGCGGACGCTCACGACGCGGGCCCGCGCGGTTACCGGGCTGGAGGACGAGCTGCTCGACCCGGCGGCCGCCGACATGCTGGAGGGCACCGTCGTGGTGGGCGACGGCGCCTTCCTGCTCGCCGCCGTCTCGCGGGAGCGCGGACCGCGGATGCGCGACATCGTCGCGACGATCCAGCGCGAGCAGGACGAGGCGGTGCGGGCACCGGACGACGGGGCGCTGCTCGTCATCGGCGGCCCCGGCACCGGCAAAACCGCGGTGGCGCTGCACCGGGTGGCCTACCTGATGTACGCCCGGCGGGAGTGGTACGGCCGGCGCGGGGTGCTCGTCGCCGGGCCGTCGTCGGTCTTCATCGACTACATCGGGGCCGTGCTGCCCGCCCTCGGCGAGACCAGCGTGCGGCTCTCGGCGCTGGGGGACGTGCCGGTGCTGCCGCGCGGGCTCGCTCCCGGCGGCTACGACCCGCCGGCGGCGCAGGCGGTCAAGGGCTCGGCCCGGATGGCCACGCTGGCCCGGAGGGCCGTGCACCACCTGGCGGAGCCGGCCGAGCGCAAGGACCTGGAGCTGATGCGCTGGGGCACGACGTTCGTGCTGCCGGCCGCCGAGCTGTCCCGGCGCCGGGCCAACGTGGCCAGGGGGTCGCGCAGCTCCAACGCCGGTCGGGCGGCGTTCTCCGGCCAGCTGGTCGAGGCGGCCTGGCGGGTCTGGGAGCGGCGACCCGGTGCGGCCCGCACCGAGGTCGACGACCGCGAGGAGTTCGCCGGCTGGCTCCGGCACGACCCGGCGTACAGCGCCGCGCTGGACCGGCTCTGGCCGGTGCTGCGGCCGGGGGAGGTCTTCGCCGCCCTGCGGGACGGCCGGCTGCCGCTGGAGCGCCTCGGTCGCGGGCTGTACGACGACGAGGAGCTGGCCGTCCTGCGCGCGGCCTGGGCGGGACCCGGGGTGACCGCGCTGGACGCCGCGCTGCTCGACGAGCTGGCCGAGCTGTGCGGCGCCCCTCCCGTGGCCGAGCCGGAGGAGGACGAGTGGGACGAGCTGGCCGAGCTCGACGACCTGGCCCGCCAGCACGAGGTCACCACCTTCGCGGACCGCACCCGGAGCAGTCGGCGCGACCTGTCCGCCGACCTGGACCACCGCACCTACGCGCACGTCGTCGTCGACGAGGCCCAGGACGTCGCGCCGCTGCAGTGGCGGATGCTCGGCCGGCGGGCGCGCGGCGCGAGCTGGACCGTCGTCGGCGACTGGGCCCAGTCGGCCTGGCCGGACCCGCACGAGGTCCGCGAGGGCCTGGAGGCGGCGCTCGGCAGCAGGCCGGTCCGGGAGGCGGCGCTGAGCACCAACTACCGCACGACCACCGAGATCGCCGCGCTGGCCGCCCGGCTGCTGCACCGGATCAACCCGGCCGCCGTGCCGCCGGCGGCGGTGCGCAGCAGCGGCGTCGAGCCGTTGCTGGTCGTCGACGGCGACCTGCCCGCCGCCGTCACGCGGCTGCTCGGGCAGGTGTCCGGCACCGTCGGCCTGGTCTGCCCGCACGCGCGGCTGGACGAGGTCCTCCGGCTGCTCGGCGACCCGCCGGCCCGGCTCGCCGTCGTGGACGCCTGGCAGGTCAAGGGCCTGGAGTACGACGGCTGCCTCGTGCTCGACCCGCACGCCCTCGTGGCCGAGCAGCTCAGCGAGCTGGCCGGCCTGCGCACCCTCTACGTCGCCCTCACCCGCGCCACGCAGCGGCTGGTCGTGCTTTCCACCGGCCCGCTCGAGGACCTGCTCGACGGGCCGACCCCTGCCGGCCCCGAGCCGCGTAGCGTTCCCGCGCATGCGCCGCCGCCTGCTCGCGACCCTGATCGCGACCGCCGCCGCCGCAACGGGCGGAGCCGCCGCGGCGGGGCGGTCCACCGGCCCGGCACCGGCTGAGCCCGGCCGGGAGCTGGGCGCGGCCCGCTCCACCGCCCTGCGCCGCAAGGTCGCCGTCGCCACCTGGAACCCGCCGTACGAGGGCCGGCTGATGACCCGGCTGGTCGTGGACGCCGACCCGGTCCTGGACTACGTCGCGGCCCGCCGCGCGGCCGGCGCCAAGGGGCTCACCGCCATGCACGTCGTCGGGGCGGCGGCGGCCCGCGCGCTGCGGACCGTCCCGGAGACCAACGCCCGGGTCGTACACGGCCGGGTGGTGCAGCACGAGCAGGTCGCTGTCGGCTTCGCCGTGGACATCGGTGGCGGTGCCGACCTGGCTCCGGTGAAGGTGGTCGGGGCCGACGAGATGACGCCGGCCCAGGTCGCCACCGACGTGTGGAGGGGCGTGACCGCCCTGCGCCGCGGCGAGGACGCCGGCTTCAACGCCAGCAGCCGAATCGTCGAGCGGGTCCCCGCGCCGCTGCTGCGCCCGCTGCTGCGCGTCTCGTCGTACGTCCTGGGCGGCCTGGGCCGTCCGCTGCTCGGGCAGAACGGCAGTCCGCTGGGCGCGGTGTTCATCAGCAACGTCGCGCCGCTCGGCGTGGAGGAGGTCTTCCTCGCGCCGGTGCCGTTCGCCCGCGCGTCGGCGTACATCGCGCTGGGGACCGTCACCGAGCGGGCGGTGGTGCGCGACGGCGTCGTCGTGCCGGTGCGCCAGTTCACGCTCTGCCTAACCGGTGACCACCGGATCGTCGACGGCGTGCAGTGCGCGCGGTACTTCGCCGTCCTGCTCGGCCACCTCGCCGACCCCGACGGGATGGGCTGACCGCCCGGTCAGGACGCCGCGAGCAGGGCCGCCAGCCGGTCCAGGAAGGGCAACTGGGAGGGGAAGACCCGCTCGCCCGCGGCCGGCAGCGTGAACCACGCGACCCGGTCCACCTCCGGGAAGGTCTGCACGCGGCCGGACCGCGGCGGCCACTCCATCGAGAAGTGGTTGCTGCGCGCCTCGCCCGCCGCGAGGTCGCCCTCGAGCGCCCACACCACGTTGACCTTGCCGCTGGGCTGGCGGCCCTCGCCGAGCGGCACCGGGTCGCCCTTCGGCGGCGCCGTCCCGACCTCCTCGGTGAACTCGCGGTAGGCCGCCACCAGCGCGTCCTCGTCCGGGTCGAGCTCGCCCTTCGGCACGCCCCAGACGTCCTTGCGCGCGAACAGGGGGCCGCCGGGATGGGCCAGCAGCACCTCGACGGCACCGGCCGGCGTACGGCGCCACAGCAGCAGCCCGGCGCTGCGCAGGCGAGCCACTACGAGCCGCGGGCGACCCACTCGTCGTAGGAGCCGGCCTCCTCGCCGACCGTGGTGTCGGCGCCGTGACCGGTGTGCACCACCGTCTCCGGCGGCAGGACGAGCAAGCGCTGGCGGATCGACTCGAGGATGGTCGGGAAGCTGCTGTGGGACCGGCCGGTCGCGCCCGGGCCGCCGGCGAACAGCGTGTCGCCGCTGAACAGCAGCCCCAGGTCCGGCACCGAGAAGCACACGGCGCCCGGTGCGTGGCCGGGGGTGTGCAGGACGTGCACCCTCGTGCCGGCCACCTCGAGCACCTGGCCGTCGCGCAGCGCGCCATCGGGCTCGTGCCGCCCGTGCACCTGGTCCCACAGCACCCTGTCGTCGCGGTGCAGCAGCACCGGCGCGCTCAGCCGCTCGGCCAGCTCGGGCGCGCAGCGCACGTGGTCGTCGTGCGCGTGGGTGCAGGCCACCGCGACCGCTGTCCGGCCGCTAACGGCACGCTCGATGGCGTCCGGGTCGTGCGGGGCGTCAAGGACCAGCACCTCGTCGTCGTCGCCGAGCAACCAGACGTTGTTCTCGACGTCGAAGCTCTGCCCGTCCAGGGAGAAGGTGCCCGAGGTGACGAGGTGGTCCACCCGCACGGTCCCTGTCACAGGACCACCACCGAGCGGAGCACCTCGCCGCGCTGCATGCGCGCGAAGGCCTCCTCCACCGCGTCCAGCGGCACCCGCTCCGACACGAACCGGTCCAGGGCGAAGCGGCCCTGCTGCCACAGGTCGACCAGCAGCGGGAAGTCGCGCTCGGGCAGGCAGTCGCCGTACCAGCTGCTCTTCACGGCGCCGCCGTGGCCGAACACCTCGACCAGCGGGATCTGGAAGGTCATCGTCGGGTCGGGTACGCCGACGAGCACCGCCGTGCCGGCGAGGTCACGGGCGTCGAAGGCCTGCCGGAAGGTCTCCGGCCGTCCGACGGCGTCGATGACGACGTCGGGCCCGAAGCCGCCGGTGAGGGCCCGCAGCCGCTCGACCACGTCCTCCGAGGACGCGTCGACGGTGTGGGTGGCCCCGAACTCGCGGGCCCACGCCAGCTTGCGCGGGTCGCGGTCGACGGCGATGACCTGCCGCGCCCCGGCGTACAGCGCTCCGGCGATCGCGGCGTCGCCGACCCCGCCGCAGCCGATGACCGCGACGCTGTCGCCCTTGCCGACCGGCGCGGTGTTGACCGCGGCGCCCCAGCCGGCCATGACGCCGCAGCCGAGCAGGCCCGCCGCGGCGGGGTCGGCGGACGGGTCGACCTTGGTGCACTGGCCCGCGGCGACGAGGGTCTTGTCGGCGAACGCGCCGATGCCCAGCGCCGGCGTCAGGACGGTCCCGTCGGCGAGCGTCATCGGCTGGGTGGCGTTGTGGGTGTCGAAGCAGTGCCACGGCTCGCCGCGCCGGCAGGCCCGGCAGTGGCCGCAGACCGCCCGCCAGTTCAGGACCACGAAGTCGCCCGGCGCGACGTGGGTGACGTCGTCGCCGACGGCCTCGACGGTCCCGGCCGCCTCGTGCCCGAGCAGGAACGGGAAGTCGTCGTTGATCCCGCCGTCGCGGTAGTGCAGGTCGGTGTGGCACACCCCGCAGGTCTGCACCCGCACGAGCGCCTCGCCCGGCCCCGGGTCGGGCACCAGCACGGTCTGCACCGACACCGGCTCGCCCTTGGCCATGGCCACCACGCCGCGCACCTCGTGCATGCCGTCCCTGCCCTCCGCCGCGACCCGCCCCGAACCACGCAGGCTAACGGGACGCCGAACGCGGTCAGCCGGCGGCGGCGCTGACCCGTTCGCGGCGGGACTCGACCCGGCTGATGCGCCGGTCGAGGTCCTCGAGCGCGGCGACGAGCCGCTCCCGGGCCTGCTCTCCTGCGGCGTCGAGGCCGGTCAGCTCGAGCACCTCCCAGTGCCGCAGCAGGGGGCCGACGACGTCGTCGCGGTGCACCCGCAGGTCGTAGATGCCGGCCCGCGCCACGAGGGCGGCCTTGCGGACGAAGCCCGGCACGCCCGTGCCCGGCATGGCGAACCCCTCGACCTCGGCGACGAGCGCCTGCAGGGCCTGCGTGGGCACGAGCTCCAGCGCCCGCAGGAACAGCTCGCGGTAGAAGACCATGTGCAGGTTCTCGTCGGCGGCGACGCGGGCCAGCAGCCGGTCCAGGCCGGGGTCGCCGGAGGCCAGCCCCGTGCCGCGGTGGGCGACCCGGGTCGCCAGCTCCTGCATGCTGACGTAGGCCAGCGTGCGCAGCAGGTCCTTCTCGGTGGCGTAGAAGCCGGCGCAGACGGTCGCCATGCGCTCCTGCTCGAGCACGTCGGGGTCGACCGCGCGGGTCACGACGAGGTAGTCGCGCAGCACGATCGCGTGCCGGCCCTCCTCGGCAGTCCAGCGGTCCTGCCAGGTCCGCCAGGCACCGTCCGCCCCGAAGGCCCGGCTGATCTCGCGGTGGTAGCCGGGCAGGTTGTCCTCGGTGAGCAGGTTGAGCTGCACGGCCGCCCGCACCGGCGCGGGCAGCCCGCTCTGCCCCTCGTCGTACGGCTCCGCGACCAGGTCGCGGCCGCGCTCCCACGGGACGTAGTCGTGCGGCATCCAGTCGCGTGCGACCGACAGGTGGCGGTCGACGGCGCGGGCGACGTCCGGCTCGAGCTCGGCGGCGAGGTCTAGGTCACGCATGGCACCTCCAGGGACAGGTGGTCGGCCAGCGCGTCCTGCACCTGGCGGGTGGCGGTCCAGAACAGCCCGCCCGGAGGCAGGGCGAGCAGCCGGCCGGCCGGCAGGGCGGCGGCGAGAGCGGCGGCCAGGGCGAGCGGGTGCACCTGGTCCTCGGCCTGGCCGACGACGAGTGCGGGTGCGGTGACCTCGGCGAGCACGCCGAGCGAGGGCACCGGGAGGCTGTCGTCGCGCGGCGGCGGCGGCCGGCGGCCGGCTAGGGACCGCGCCCGGCGGCCGATGAGCAGCCCGGCGCCAGTCCGCCCGCGCAGCCGCTCGGGCACCTCCTCGAGCAGCAGCGCGGCGACGGCGTCCTCGTCGGCCGCGTCGATCGCGGCCCGCAGCCGCTCGACCCGGGCCTGCGCGGCCGGCTCCGCCGGCTGGTCGAGCGCGGCCGGCAGCACGAACGCCAGCCGCTCGAAACGCAAGGGGTCGCGGGTGAGCGCGCGCAGCAGCGCGCCGCTGCCCAGCGACAGGCCGACGGCCGCGGTGGCCCCGACGTCGTCCGCGACCTGCAGCAGGTCGTCGGCAAGCAGGTCGTAGTCCCAGCCGTCCGGCAGCGCCGGGCTCCCGCCGTGCCCGCGGAAGTCCAGCAGCACGCGCGTCCCGGGTGCCCGGGCGGCGAGCGGGCGGGTCTCGGCCGCCGACCCGCCGATGCCGTGCGCGAACACGGTCACCGGGAGCCCGGTGCCGAACACGGTGCGGGCGACGGCGGGTGCGGCGAGCGTCACAGCGGGATGTTCCCGAGGCCGCCGGGCCGCGCCGGCAGCTCGGCCAGCGCACGGGCGAGCACCGCGCGGGTGTGCGCCGGCTCGACCACCTCGTCGACGGCGCCGCAGGCGATCGCGCCCGCCAGGCCGCCGCTGCCCGCGGCGTGCAGATCGGCGAGCCGGGCCACCTCCAGCTCGCGGTCCACCCCTGTGAGGCAGGCCAGCGCCCGTCGGTGCACGATCTCGACCGCGGCGCTGGCGCCCATCACGTCGACCTGGGCGCCGGGCCAGGCGAAGACGGCATCGGCGCCGAGGCCCTTGCTGCCCATGGCGATGTACGCGCCGCCGTACGCCTTGCGGGTCACGACGGTCAGGCGGGGGACGGAAGCGGCGGCGTAGGCGTGCAGGAGCTTGGCTCCCCGGCGTACGACGCCGTCCCACTCCTGCCCGACGCCGGGCAGGTAGCCGGGGACGTCGGCGAGGAACACCAGCGGGACGCCGAAGGCGTCGCACAGGCGCACGAAGCGGGCCGCCTTCTCGCCGGCGCTGGCGTCCAGGCAGCCGCCGAGGCGCAGCGGGTTGGTCGCAACGACGCCGACGGTCCGGCCGGCCAGGCGGCCGAGGACGGTGACGACGTTGGGCGCCCAGCGCGGCTGCAGCTCCACCCCGGCATCGTCGAGCAGCGCACCCACGACAGGACGGACGTCGTAGGCCCGACGCTGCTCGGCCGGCAGCAATGCGCCGGGGTCCGGTCCGTCGGTCCGGGACAGGTCCACGGCGCCCTGCTGCCCGAGCAGGCCGACGAGCCGGCGGGCCGAGCCGAGCGCCGCCTCGTCAGTCTCGCTGACGATGTGCACGACGCCGCTGCGCCGCCCGTGCGGCTCGGGGCCGCCCAGCCGCAGCATGTCCACGTCCTCGCCGGTCACCCGGCGCACCACGTCCGGGCCGGTGACGAAGATCCGCCCGGCCGGCCCGAGCACGACGATGTCGGTGAGGGCCGGTCCGTACGCCGCACCGCCGGCCGCCGGCCCGAGCACCAGGCTGATCTGCGGCACCCGCCCGCTCGCGCGGGTCTGGGCCGCGAACACCCGGGCGACGCCGTCGAGGCCCGCCACCCCGTCGCCGAGGCGGGCGCCGCCGCTGTGCCAGACGCCGAGCACCGGCACTCCGCGGACGACAGCGAGGTCGGTGACGGCGGCGACCGCCCGGCACCCCTCGGCGCCGAGCGCGCCGCCGAGCACCGTGGGGTCGGTGGCGAAGGCCAGGACGGGCGCACCGTCGACGGTGCCGCCGGCGACCACGACGCCGTCGACCGACTCGAGCACCTCGGCGTCGTCCAGCAGCGCCTCGAGCCGCTCGACCGCGACGGTCGTGCTGCGTACGGGGGCGAGCGTCATCGGGTGAGCACCAGCGACACGTCATGGCCGCCGAAGCCGAAGGACGTCGTCAGCGCCACCTCGTGGGCGTGCTCGCGCGGGACGGTGCGCACGAGGTCCAGGTCGACGTCGTCGTCGGGGTCGTCCAGGTTGCGCACCGGCGGGACGAGGCCGTCGCGCAGCGCGAGCACCGCGGCGATCGCCTCGACGGCGCCGGCGGCGCCGAGCAGGTGACCAGTGCACGACTTCGGGGCCGTGACCGGAGGCTTGTGCGCTCCCAGCACGAGCCCGATCGCGCGTGCCTCCGCGACGTCGCCGAGCGGCGTGCTGGTGGCGTGCGCGTCGATGTGGCCGACCTCGTCCGGTCCGACGCCCGCGTCGTACAGCGCCATGGCGATGCTGCGCGCGGCGCCGTCGCCCCTGGGGTCCGGGGCGGTGACGTGGTAGGCGTCCGATGTCGTGCCGACGCCGGCGAGGTGGGCGTGCACCCGCGCTCCGCGGGCGGCCGCGTGGTCCGTCCGCTCCAGCACCAGCACTCCCGCGCCCTCCCCGAGGACGAACCCGTCGCGTTGCTTGTCATAGGGCCGGCTGGCGGCCTCCGGCGCGTCGTGCCGGGTCGACAGCGCGCGCATCTGCGCGAAGCCGGCCATCGGCAGCGGGTGCACGCAGGCCTCGGCCCCGCCGGCGACGACAACGTCGGCCCGCCCGTCCCGCAGCATCTGCACGGCGAGCGCGAGCGCCTCGGCGCCGCTCGCACAGGCACTGACGGTCGCGTGCACACCGGCCCGTGCGCCCAACTCGAGCCCGACCGTGGCGGCCGGCCCGTTGGGCATCAGCATCGGCACCAGGTGCGGGCTGACCCCGCGCGGGCCGCGCGCCTTGAGCACGTCGTACTGCCCGAGGATCGTCAGCGCGCCGCCGATGCCGGAGCCGATCACGACGGCGAGCCGCTCGGGCGCCACGTCGGGGCTGCCGGCGTCGGCCCAGGCCTCGCGGGCCGCGACCAGCGCGAGCTGCTGGACCCGGTCCAGCGTGCGGGCCTCGACCCGCTCCAGCCGTCCGGTCACGTCGACCGTCGCGGCCAGCCGGGCCGGCAGCTCGGCGAACTCGGGCTCGTCCAGCAGGCGTACGCCGGAACGACCCTCGAGCAGGCCGGTCCGCAGCGCCTCCACGTCCGCGCCCAGCGGCGTGAGGGCACCCAGGCCGGTGACCGCGACCGGCACCGTCACGCGGCGACCCCAGCCTGCGCGATGTAGTCGACGGCGTCGCCGACGGTGCGCAGCCCCTCGAGGTCCTTGTCGGGAATGCGCACGCCGAAGCGCTCCTCGCAGGCCACGACGACCTCGACCATCGACAGCGAGTCCACGTCGAGGTCCTCGTCGAAGGCGGCGGTCGGTACGACGAGCGCCTGGTCGGTGCCGACGACCTCGTGCAGGATGTCCGCGAGACCGCGCAGGATGTCCGGTGAGCTCATGGGGTTCTCCTTGTGTGGTAGGACACTTCAACGGTTGTCATTGGCCGGCTCAGGGCTGGCTCAGGGGCACTGCACGACCTGGCCGGCGGCGGTCAGGCCGGCGCCGAAGCCGAGCAGCAGCACCTGGTCGCCGCGATGCACCTGCCCCGTCTCCAGCAGCCGGGCGAGCGCGAGCGGGACGGAGGCGGCGCTGGTGTTGGCGCTGTCGACGACGTCGCGGGCGACCACCACCGAGGGCGGCAGCTGGAGCTGACGGGCCACCGACTCGGTGATGCGCAGGTTGGCCTGGTGCGGCACGAAGGCCGCGAGCTCGCTGACGTCGATGCCGGCCTTGGCGCAGGCCTCGCGGGCGAGGCCAGGCAGTGTCGTGGTGGCCCAGCGGTAGATGGCCCGGCCGTCCATCGCGAGCCGCAGCGGGTTGCCGGAGATGGTGAGGGCGGCGGCCTGAGCGCCGTCGTGCCGCCAGACGACCGGCCCGATGCCGTCGGAGGTCCCGTCGCCGGTGCCGTTGCTGGTGCCGAGGCCGACCACCGCCGCGCCCGCGCCGTCGCCGAACAAGAAGGCGGTCCCCCGGTCGTCGGGGTCGACCATGGGCAGCAGCTTCTCCGAGCCGACGACGAGCACGGTGTCGGCGCTGCCGGCCCGCACCGCGTCGGCGGCCACCGACAGCGCGTAGGTGAAGCCGGCGCAGCCCGCGCCGACGTCCATGGCGCCGGCGGTCGGAGCGCCGAGCAGGGCGGCGACCTCGGGCGAGCCGCCCGGGAGTGGGCCCGGCATCGAGCAGGAGGCGAGCAGCACCAGGTCGACCGAGGCGGGGTCGACGCCGGCCCCAGCGAGCGCCTTTCCACCGGCCTCCACGGCCATGGTGACCACACTCTCGTCGGCGCCGGCGACGCCTCGCGTCACGATGCCGCTGCGCTCCCGGATCCAGCTGTCGCTGGAGCTGGTGCGCTTCGCGACGGCCAGGTTGTCCGCGCGGACAGCGGGACGGTGGGCCCCGACGCCGAGGAGCACGGCAGGTCGCAGCGCGGCAGGCCGCGGACCGATCGTGGCGCTCACGCCAGCACCGCCAGCGGCTGGCCGGCGCGGACCGGGTCGCCGGCACTGACCAGCCACTCGAGCAGCGTGCCGTCATGGGGGGCGGGGACGTCCTGGGCCCCGGCCCGGCCCGACACGACCGCGAGCCGGTCACCGCCGCGCAACCGGTCGCCGGTGGCTGCGACGCGGTCGACGACGCCCGGCCCGGCCGCGGCGACGACCCGCCATGCGACGTCCGGCGACTCGCCGTGCTCGGCGTCGAGCAGAGCCCTGGCGGCGGGCAGGTCGTCCGGCCCGGCGAGCGGGGCGGTGCGGACGCCGGGCAGGGCCCGCTTGGCCAGTGCGGTGAGCGTGCCGGCGGGGGCGAGCTCGACGACCGCGGTCGCTCCGAGCCGGCGCAGCGACTGCAGGCACAGGTCGAAGCGCACCGGGCCGGTGAGCTGCGCGGCAAGCCGGTCGAGCAGGGCGGGGCCGTCGGTGACCGGCTCGCCGTCGGCGTCGGCCACCATCGGGCACAGCGCGCGGCGGGGGCGCAGTGCGGCAAGCGCGGTCGCGAAGCGGTCCCGGGCAGGGCCCATGGCCGCGGTGTGGAAGGCACCCGCCACGTCCAGCGGCTTGACCCTGGCACCGGCCGGCGGGTCGGCGGCGAACCGGTCGAGGGCTTCGACGGGGCCGCCGAGCACCTGCTGTCCGGCGACGTTGACGGTCGCGACCTCGAGGTCGAGTGCCTGCGCCGCCGCGGCCACCTGCGCCGGGTCGCCGCCGAGCACCGCGGCCATGCCGGTCGGCGCGAGCGCGGCGGCGTCGGCCATGGCCCGGCCGCGCTGCGCGGCCAGCACCACGGCGTCGTCCGAGGAGACCACGCCGGCGACGGCCAGCGCGGCGAGCTCGCCGATGCTGTGGCCGCACACCGCGCCCGGCACTGCCTCCCCGAGCAGCGCCCGCGCCGACAGCAGCGCGGTCGCGACGAGCAGCGGCTGGGCGACGGCGGTGTCGCGGATCTGCTCCGCGGTGCCCCGCGTGCCGAGGTCGAGCAGGTCGAGCTCCGTGAGTGCCGACCAGCGCGTCACCCGCTCCCGGGCACCGGGGAGGTCGAGCCAGGGCAGCAGGAGGCCGGGCTTCTGGGCACCCTGACCGGGTGAGAGGACGACAAGCACCCATCCAAGGTGGCCCAGCGGGGCCCGTCTGGCGCTGAGGGACGCCCACCGAGTACCCGCCGGTACCTTGTGGGATCCCTACAAGAGCTGGGTGCTGCCGAGCACGAGCGCGATCCGCACGGCCTGCGCCCGGCGCGGCTCGCCCAGGTCGTAGCCGGTGGCCACGGCAGCCTTTCTCAGCCGGTAGCGCACGGTGTTCGGGTGCAGGAACAGCGCCCGGGCAGTGCCCTCGACCGAGGACCCGCCGTCGAGGTAGGCCCGCACCGTCTGCAGGACGTCACCACCGGCGGCCGCCAGCGGTTCGTGGACCTCCTCCAGCAGCCGCCGGCGGGCGTCCTCGTCGCCGAGCACCACCCGCTCGGCCAGCAGCTCGCCGGCGGCCACCGGCCGGGGCGCCTCCGGCCACGCCGCCACCGCCCGCAGGGCGGCGAGCGCCTCGCGCACCGACACCGGGGCCGCGACGAGGTCGCCGACCAGGGGACCGACGACGACCGGGCCCGGCGCGAACGCCTCGGCCACCTGCGCCAGCCCGTCGGCCGGCGGCCCGCATCCCCCGACGAGCAGCAGCAGCCGGCCACCGGCCTCGCCGACGAGCAGGCTCGTCCCACTGTGCCGGGCGACGGCCCGCAGGTCGCCGAGACCGGCGTCCGCGTTGTCGCTGCTCCCGTCGGGCGGCGTGCCGGCCACGGCAGTCACCCACTCCGGCCGGGTCCAGCCGAGGGAGGTGGCGCGTGAACGGGCTGCCTGACCGACCTCACCGCGCACCAGCGCCTCGACCACGCTGGCCTCCAGGCGCGCGTCCCAGGCGCCCCGCTCCTCCGCGGCCGCGGCGTACACCTCGGCAGCGGCGAAGGCGATCTCGCGTGAGTAGCGCAGCACCGCCTGCGCCAGCCTGGCCTCGTCACCCGGCGCGGCGAGCTGCGGCACGCTCTCCTCCAGCACGCCGACCGCCGTACGGATCAGCGAGACCGTCTGCTGCAGGGTGACGGCGCGGGCCAGCTCACGGGGAGCGGCCGAGAAGATGGCGGTCTCGGCGACCGGTGGCTGCGAGGTGTCGCGGAACCACTGCGCGAAGGCGGCCAGCCCGCTCTGCACGACCAACCCGACCCAGGACCGCTGCTCGGCAGACAGGGCGGCGAACCAGGGCAGGGCGCCCATCCGCTCCACCGCCCGCGAGGACAGGCGGGGGGACGCGCGCCGTACCCGCTGCCAGGTCGAGGGGGATGCCACCCGCACAGCCTCCCGCACCGGTACGGCGGACGACCCGTCCCGTGCGGATGCCTGCGGCATGCTGCTGGCCGGCGCACGGGAGGTGCGGGACGTGAGCAGCGCGGTGGACCTGCCGCTCCTGCTCGGCTGCGCGCTGCTGCTGGTGGCCGTCGTCGCGGTGCGGCTGGCCAGCCGCACCGGGCTGCCCTCGCTGCTGGTCTACCTCGCGCTCGGGCTGGTCGTCGGCGCGGCGGGTCACGGGGTGCACTTCCAGGACTACCGGCTCACCGCCGACCTCGGGCTCGTCGCGCTCGCGGTCATCCTCGCCGAAGGCGGCCTCACCACCCGGTGGTCCTCGCTGCGGCCGGTGCTCGCCTTCTCCACGGTGCTGTCCACGGTGGGGGTCGCCATCAGCGTGGCGGTGGTGGCGACCGTCGCGCACCTGCTGCTCGGCGCCGACGTCCGCCTCGCCCTGGTGCTGGGCGGCGTCGTCGCCTCGACCGACGCCGCCGCGGTGTTCTCCGTCCTTCGTCGGGTGCCGCTGAGCCGGCGGGTGCGGGCGGTGCTGGAGGCCGAGTCCGGCCTCAACGACGCGCCGGTCGTCGCCCTGGTCGTGCTCGCGTCCTCCTCGGCGTGGGACACGACGTCACCGCTCGCCGGCGTCGCCCTGGTGGCCTACGAGCTGGTCAGCGGTGCGGCGCTCGGGCTGGTGGTCGGCCTGCTCGGCGCCGCGCTGCTGTCCCGCGTCGCGCTCGGCAGCGCCGGCCTCTACCCGCTCGCCACCCTCGGCCTGGCGCTCGGCGCGTACAGCGGTGCGGCCCTGCTGCACAGCAGCGGCTTCCTCGCGGTCTACGTCTGCGGGGTGACGCTCGGGCGCTCCCGGCTGCCGCACTCGCGCGCCGTGCTCGGCTTCGCCGAGTCGCTCGCGCTGCTGTGCGAGGCGGGGCTGTTCGTGCTGCTCGGGCTGCTCGCGTCCCCCGCCCGGCTGCCCGGCGCGGTGCCTGCGGCCCTGCTCGTCGGTGCGAGCGCCACACTGCTCGCGCGGCCGCTGGCGGTCGTCGTGTCGGCGCTACCGTTCCGGCTGCCGTGGCGCGAGCAGGCGTTCCTGTCCTGGGCCGGCCTGCGCGGCGCGGTGCCCATCGTGCTCGCGACCGTGCCGGTGACGCAGGGGCTGGCCGGAGCCGACCGGGTGCTCGACGTCGTGTTCGTGCTCGTCGTCGTCTACTCGCTGGTGCAGGCACCGACCCTGCCGTACGTCGGCCGCCGGCTCGGCCTGGTCGACGCGGGGCAGGCCCGGGCCGTCGACATCGAGACCGCGCCGCTCGAGCAGCTGCGGGCCGACCTGCTGACCGTCTCGGTCTCGGTGGGCTCCAGGCTGCAGGGCGTCTACGTCAGCGAGCTGCGCCTGCCGGCGGGGGCGCACGTCGTACTGGTCCAGCGCGCCGGCAGCGGGATCGTCCCCGACGTGCACACCGACCTGCGCACGGGCGACGAGGTGCTCGTGGTCACCCCCGCAGGCGCGCGGGAGGCGACGGAGGCGCGGCTGCGGGCCGTCGCCCTCGGCGGCCGGCTGGCCCGGTGGTACGGCGAGAGCGGCCGGTGAGCCCCTGCCCAGCCTGGTTGCACTGCGGGAACACCGGTCCGGCCGGCCCATGTTGCCAGAGACACCTCGCCAGTCCAGGGACCGTCACCCAGGAGCAGCCGTGGGCGTCTTTCGCCTCAACCACGCCGTCCTCTACGTCCGCGAAGCCGCCCGCACGACCGCCTTCTACCGCGACGTGCTCGGCTTCCGCGTGCAGGTCGAGCTGCCCGGCGGTGCCGGGGCGTTCCTGCAGGCGCCCGGCTCCACCAACGACCACGACGTGGCGTTCTTCTCGATCGGTGGCGCGGCCGGGGACAGCACGGCCGGCCGCTCCACCGTGGGGCTCTACCACCTGGCCTGGGAGGTAGAGACCCTGGACGACCTCGAGAAGCACGCGACCCGGCTGGCCGACGCCGGAGCGCTGGTCGGTGCCTCCGACCACGGGACCACCAAGAGCCTGTACGCGAAGGACCCGGACGGCCTGGAGTTCGAGGTGGTGTGGCTCATCCCCGCCCACCTGCTCACCGACGCCGACCGGGCCCGCGGTGGCGGCCGTCCGCTCCCCCTGGACCTCCCGCGCGAGAAGGACCGCTTCGGCGGCGACACGCGCGGCGGCCTCGGGATCTCCGTCCCTCTGGGCGTCGGCCTCTGACGCCGTGGCCCTCAGCCGCTAGGCTCGGCCGCGAAGGGGAGTAGCCCTCCCGGCAGGCTGTCGACACGCTGGCGCGCCTCGCGCCCGGCACCTGCGCCCGGCCTCGCGGCCGGGTGGGCGAGACCTTCGACCAGGTGGCGTTCCACCGGGTCGAAGGCGCATCCCCCGGCCTCCGCTCCCGGTCCGCGCCACGGGAGTCCCGTGGACCTCAGCGTGGTCGGCAGCGTCTTCGCCGTGATATTCCTGGCCGAGCTGCCCGACAAGAGCCTGCTCGCCTCGCTCGTGCTCGGCACCCGCTACCGCCCGCTGCTCGTCTGGGCCGGTGTCAGCACCGCCCTGTTCGTGCACGTGCTCATCGCCGTGGCGGCGGGCGGCGTGCTCAGCCTGCTGCCGCGCCGGCTCGTGCAGGCGGTCGTGGTGCTGCTGTTCGCACTCGGTGCCTACCTGCTGCTGCGTCCGGAGGCCGCGAGCGGGGGGGTGGACGAGGAGGCTGCCAACGAGGAAGTGGCCGCCGAGCAGGAGGCCAGCCGGGTCCTGCGCCGGGCAGTCGCGACGCCGTGGCGCGTCGTCGCGACCAGCTTCGGCATCGTCTTCGTCGGCGAGTGGGGGGACATCACCCAGCTCGCCACGGCCAACCTCGCCGCCCGCTACGAGGACCCGCTGTCGGTCGGGGTGGGTGCGGCGCTCGCCCTGGTGGCCGTCGCCGGGCTGGCGGTCCGGGCTGGAGGCGCGGTACTGCGGTGGGTGCCGCTCGGCGTCGTACGCCGGCTCGCCGGGCTGCTGCTGGCGGCGCTCGCCGTCCTGGCGCTCGTGCCGCTGCTGCGCTGACCCCGCGGTTCAGACCTGGCCGGCGCTGCCGATGTTGCAGGTGTGGTCGGCAGACGGAGTACGGCGGGCGTCCGTGGGTCCTGTGCCGCGCCGGCCGGGGAGTGGCTGGCCGGGCTGTCGGAGGCCGCACCGGAGGCCGTGCTCGTGCACCTGGACGGCCGCATCGTGTTCGCCAACACCGCAGCCGCCCAGCTGCTCGGCGTCGCAGAGCCGAAGGACCTGTGCGGCCTGGAGATGCTGGCGCTCACGCCGCAGGACGAGCAGCAGAGCGCGCTGGGACGCCGGGCCCGGGTGCTCGCCGGCGAGGTCGTCCGCTGCGAGCGGCAGAGCCTGCTGCGCCCGGACGGCAGCAGCTTCGTCGCCGAGGTCAGCGCCGCCGCGGCGCCGGTGCAGGGCCGCACGGGCGTGCAGCTCATCCTGGCCGACCGCACCCGGGAGGTACGGGCCGAGCAGGCGCAGCGCGAGGCCCTGGCCGCCCCGGAGCTGGCCCACGCCGAGCTCGCCCGGACCCAGCGCGAGGCCGACGACCGGACCGCCTTCATGCAGACCGTGCTGGACACCGTCGGGGTCGGCATCGTCGCCTGCGACGCGCAGGGCCACCTCACCGTGTTCAACAGCGCGACGCGGGAGTTCCACGGCATGCCGGCCGACCCAAGCGTGGACGCCGACGACTGGGCCCAGCACTACTCGCTGTACGCCGCGGACGGGCGGACCCCGCTCTCGCCCGAACAGGTGCCTCTGCTGGAGGCGCTGGCCGGCAGCCGGGTGGAGGGGGCCGAGATGTTCATCGCACCGCGTGGCCTGCCGCGGCGACTGGTGCGCTGTGACGGACAGGTGCTGCACGGCACGGAGGGTGAGGTGGTGGGAGCAGTCGTCGCCATGCACGACATCACCGCCGCGCGCACCGCGGAGAGCCAGCTCCGGGCGGCCAACAAGGAGAAGGCCCGCTCGGCCGCGGCGCTGGCACGCAGCGAGCAGCAGTTCCGCGCGGCTTTCGAGCACGGTCCGATGGCGATGTGCCGTCTGGAGGTCGGTGGCAGCGTGCTGCACGCCAACGCGGCGCTGCAGCGGCTGCTGGACCTCCCCGAGGACGGCCTGATGAGCCGCCCGCTCGCGAGCCTGGTCGCACCGCTCGACCGCGAGCGGCTCAACGTCGCCCTCGCTGCGGCCGGTGCGGCGCACCTCGCCGTCGAGCCGGTCGAGGTGCGCTTCGTGCGCAGCGACGGTGCGGCGGTGTGGTGCGAGGTCGCGGTCACCGCTGCCGAGGACCACGACGGCGACAGCTTCCTGCTCGTGCAGCTGGCCGACGTCCACGACCGCAAGCTGCGTGAGGCCGCGCTGCAGCACGCGGTGATGCGTGACGGGCTGACCGGGCTGATGAACCGCGGCGCGCTCACCGAGGCCCTCGGGGCACGGCTGGCGCCCGGCAGCGGCGACGGTGCGCCGGCGCTGCTGTTCCTGGACCTCGACGGCTTCAAGGCGGTCAACGACAGCAAGGGCCACGCCGCCGGCGACGTCGTGCTCGTCGAGGTGGCTCGTCGGCTCACCCGTGCGGTGCGGGAGAGCGACCTCGTCTCGCGCCTCGGCGGTGACGAGTTCGTCGTCGTGCTGGGTGCGCCCGAGGGCGCCGGGATGATCCACGCCGACGGGCTGGCCGAGCGGCTGGTGCACCTGCTGCACGAGCCGATCAGCACACCGAGGGGGCCGGTCCGGGTCGGAGTCAGCGTCGGTGTCGCGCACGCCCGGCCCGGCGAGCAGCCGGGAGCCCTGCTGGCCCGCGCCGACCGGGCGATGTACGACAGCAAGCGCAGACAGCGGCGGGACCTGCGCCTGTCCGTCGGCACGACCAAGGGCACCGGCGGTTCGCGACTGTCGGACCTGGTCGCGACGGCGGTGCAGGAGGATCGGATCTTCCTGCTCTACCAGCCCGTCGTCGCCCTCGACACCGGGCTGCCCGTGGGTGTGGAGGCGCTCGCGCGGATGCTGGACCGCAACGGCAGGGAGGTCATGCCGGATGCGTTCATCCCGGTCAGCGAGGCCTCCGGCGACATCCACGAGATCGGCGGCTGGGTGCTGCGCACGGCGGCCGCCCAGGCCGCCAGGTGGAAGGCCATGCTTCCCGCCCGCCTCGAGTTCGGCGTCGGCGTCAACCTCAGCCCCCGCCAGCTCGACGACCCGTCGCTGGGCGACCGCCTCGACGAGGCGCTCGCCGCCGTCGGGCTGGCGCCCGACGCCCTGATCCTCGAGCTCACCGAGCGGCTGCTCACGCCGGACAGCGACCTCAACCGCCGGACGCTCGGCCAGTTACGCGACCGCGGCGTACACCTGGCATGCGACGACTTCGGCAGCGGCTACGCCTCGATGCGCTACCTGCACGACCTGCCGCTCGACTCGATCAAGATCGACAGGATCTGGACGACGCGGCTGGTACAGGACGACCGCTCGGCGGCACTCGCCCGCGGGCTGCTCGCCCTGGCCCGGACCAGCGGCCTGGTGACCGTCGTCGAGGGCATCGAGACCGAGCAGCAGCGTCGCGCGGTCGCCGCGGAGGGGCTCACCCTCGGCCAGGGCTACCTGTTCCACCGGCCGGCCCCGGTCAAGCGGATCGACGAGCTGCTGCTGCCGCTGTGCCTGCCCGCTCAACCGGTCCGGTCAGCTGGTGACGTCCTTCGTCGTCAGTCGTGACCAGGCCAGGCTGAGGAAGACCGCGGCGTAGGCCAGGTGCAGCAGGCTCCAGCGCAGCAGGGCGCCGGTGTCCACGCCGGTCCGCAGCAGCTCGCCGAAGCCGAGCCAGTGGTCGGTGAGCAGCACGGGGTGGATCGCCGACAGCTGGGGCACCGCGTCGAGCAGCGCGGAGAACACCGCCAGCCCGATCGTGGTCGCCATGGCCCCGATCGCGTTCTCGGTCAGCGTGGAGACGAAGACACCCCCGGCGGCCAGCCCGAACAGCGCAACCGTGACGTACGCCGCCACCGCGAGGGTGCGCAGCAGCCCGTTGCCCAGACCGACCGTGTCGCCGGACAGCAGGGTCACGTCGTGCAGGCCGAACAGCGCCGCCCCGACCAGCAGGCCGACGACGGTCACCGTGGCGACCGCCAGTGCGGTGTACGACGCCACGCCGAGCGACTTCACGGCCAGGAGCCGGCCGCGGGTGACCGGCACCGTGAGCAGGTAGCGCAGGGTGCCGCTGCCCGCCTCGCCCGCGATCGCGTCACCGGATACGACGCCGATGACGAGCGGCAGGAACAGCGGCAGGCTGACGGTGAGGGCGGTGAAGACCAGGAACAGCCCGTTGCCGGTGACCTGGCCCAGGAACTCCGGGCCGTCGCCACCTTTGGGGGTGCTGATCTTGACAGCGGTGCCGATGAGCGCCGGAACGGCGGCGAGGACCCCGAGCAGCGCGAGGTTGCGGCGCCGTCCCAGAACCAGCCGCAGCTCGCTGCGGTAGAGCCGCCAGAAGGCGCCCGGCACCGACCGTCTCGGTCCTGGCCGCATGGCGCTGGGCAGCTCCGCGACCCGCTCAGCGGAGGACATCGAAGCCCTCGCCGGTCAGCGACACGAACAGCTCCTCCAGGTGCGGTCGCTCGACCGCGAGCCCGCGCAGCCGGGCACCGGTCCGCACGACCGCCGCGGCGACGTCCTCCGGCTGGTGCTCGCCCAGGCGGGCGGTCACCTGCCCACCGTCCTCGTGCCCCGTGACGTCGGCGAGGCCCAGCCGGACGAGCAGCTCGCAGACGACGGCGACGTCGGGGGTGCAGACCCGCACCACCGCCGCGCCGTCCGCGAGCACCTCGGCCAGCGTGCCCTGCCGCAGCAGCTTGCCGCCGGCCATGATGCCGACATGGGTGGCGACCTGCTCGACCTCGGCCAGCAGGTGGCTGGACACCAGCACGGTCGTGCCGTCCGAGGCCAGCTCACGGACCAGGTGGCGCACCTCGCGGGTGCCCTGCGGGTCGAGCCCGTTGGTCGGCTCGTCGAGCACGAGCAGTTCCCGGGGCTGCAGGAGCGCCGCGGCCAGCCCGAGCCGCTGCTTCATGCCGAGGGAGTACTGCCGGTAGCGCTTGCCCGCCGCGGCAGTCAGGCCGACCCGGGACAGCGCCGTCTCGATCCGGTCCCGGCTCGTCCGGGGGTCGGCCGTGCGGTCGCTCGCGTCCAGCCGGCGCAGGTTCTCGTGGCCGCTGAGGTAGAGGTGGAAGGCCGGCCCCTCGATCAGCGCCCCCACCCGCGGCAGCACCTCGTCGAGGTGTGCCGGCATCGCCGCGCCGAGCACCTCGGCCTCGCCGCTGTCGGCCCGCAGCAGGCCGAGCAGCATCCGGATGGTCGTGGTCTTGCCCGAGCCGTTGGGACCGAGGAAGCCGTAGACGGCGCCCCGCGGTACCTCGAGGTCGACCGCGTCGACCGCCGTCTGCGCCCCGAACCGCCGGGTCAGTCCACGGGTACGGACCGCGGCCGGCGGGGGGGCGACGGCCGCCGGCGCCGCGACCGGCTGGCTGGCGGTGGCGGCGGTCACCGGGTCGGCCCGGCGGCCTTCCCGCCGGCCTTGTCTGCGGCGGCCCTGGTCAGCAGCTCCGGGGCCACCGCGCCGAGGAAGACCCGGCCGTCGCGCGTGACGAGCCCGTTGACGAGGGCGGTGTGCAGGGTACGGCTGCCGTCCGGGCCCGGCCGGCTGAGCCGGTCCAGGAGCGCGGCCGGGCTGCTGCCGTCACGGCCGTCTGCGGCTGAGCCACCCGCCTTCGAGCCGGCCGTCGGCAGGCTGCCGGCCGGCAGCTCCAGCACGGTGGTCCAGCCGGTCCCGTGCACCTTCACCCCCGCGGTGTCCGGGCCCCCAGCGGTGTCCGGACGTGCCGGTGAGTGCGTCCCGGCAACACGCTGCGGTGTGGGCACGGCCTTCGTGGTGACCTTCGCGCCGGGCGGCGGGGTGAAGCGGAAGACCGAGGCCGGCGGGGTCTGGAACGACACGTCGGTGAAGCCGGTCTCGAACGCCGGAGCGGCCGCCGCGCCGTAGACCTGCACCCGCAGCGGCACCGAGGTCTGACCGTCGACGGCGAGCAGCACCTGCCGCACCGTCGAGCCGGTGTCCCTGGGTGCCAGTCGCAGGGTGTACGCCGGCCGGCCGGCCACGACGGCGGTCCGCTCCACACCGACGACGGTCGTGGGGTCGATCGCCTTGAGGGCCTGCGCCGCCGCGGCCTGCGGCGTCAGCGCGCGGGGGTCCCCTGTCGGGGCTTGCGGTGTCGCAGCGGGCGTCCCGGCCGGTGCGAGCAGGTGCGTCACGGCCGTGGTGTTCGAGGCGTAGGTCCACAGGTCACGGCCGTTGTGGACGACGTCGGACTCGGCGAGCTGTCCGAGCAGCGCGAACCGCTGCCGGTCCGGGCCGTCGACCCAGACCCGGGCGGTGTGCGAGCCGGCGGTCAACGCCTGCAGGCTCAGCGTGGCTGAGCGGTCCGACCCGGGCAGCGCCGGCAGGCCGAGACGGGCGGTCTCCACGACGGTGCCGGACAGCGCGGTGGTGCTGCTGGTCTGGAGCGCGGCGAGCAGCTGGGCCGCGCTGCGCGGGGGAAGCTTGGGGTGACCGGTGCCGAGGGCGGAGGTGGGCAGCACGCCGGCGACGACGACGGCGCCCGCGACGACCGCGGGCACCGCCCAGACAGCGCGGCGGCGGAGCAGGAAGGAGGCCATGCAGGCAGCCTGCCCCGCCGGTGCTGAGAGCCCGCTGAGAGCCGCCGGGAGGCGGCGGGCACGTCACGGCGGGCGTGCGCCGAAGCAAGGTCATCGTGTCCGGAGGCCGGCGGGGGACACGTCCCCGCGGACACGATGATCACGTCATCGAGACGGGGCAGACTGGTCGTACGCCGGTACCGCCCCGGCAGGACGGGGAGGACGTGCGGCTCCTGCTGGTCGACGACGAGCCCCGGCTGACCAACGCGCTGTCCCGCGGCCTGGGCGCGGACGGCTTCGCGGTCGACGTGGCAGCCGACGGCCAGCAGGCGCTCGAGCTCGCGCAGGCGGTGGACTACGACGCGGTCCTGCTCGACCTGATGCTCCCCCGGCTGTCCGGCTACGACGTCCTACGCCGGCTGCGCGCCCGGGGCGACTGGACGCCGGTGCTGGTGCTGTCCGCCAAGGACGGGGAGCACGACCTCGCCGACGCGCTCGACCTCGGCGCCGACGACTACCTGGTCAAGCCCTTCTCCTACGTGGTCCTGCTCGCCCGGCTCCGCGCCATGGTGCGGCGCGGCCGCGAGCCGCGTCCGGCGGTGCTGCGCAGCGGCAGGCTCGAGCTCGACCCGGCGACCCGCTCGGTGTCGCTGGCCGGGGCGCCGGTCGCGCTCTCACCCCGCGAGTTCCGGCTGCTGGAGCACCTGATGCGCCGGGAGGGCGCGAGCGTCACCAAGACCGAGCTGCTCGAGCACGTCTTCGACGTCGGCGCCGACGGCGGCCCCAACCTGGTGGAGGTGTACGTCGGCTACCTGCGCCGCAAGCTGGGCCGGGACGCGATCCTGACAGTGCCCGGCAACGGCTACCGCGTCGCGACGTGACACTCGTGTCCCTCGGATGGCTGTCCCGGTGGTGGCACGGCCGCTCCCTGCGGACCCGGCTGGTAGTCGGCTCCGTCCTACCCCTCGCGCTCGCGCTGGCCGTCGGCACCGTCGTACTCGTGGCGATCTTCGCGGCCGGCCGGCTGCACGAGGTCGACGCCCAGACCGCGCGAGAGGCCGACGTCCTCGCCCAGCTCGTGCAGACCGGCCAGCTGCCCCGTCCGCTCCCGCTCCCGGCCGGCTCCGGCCTGCTCGCGCAGGTCGTCGGCCGGGACGGGGTCGTGCTTGCCTCGACCGCCTCCGCCGGCCAGCTGCTGCCGCTGAGCGCCGCCCCGCCCCGGTCCGGCCGCGAGGTCCTGCGCACCGACGACGCTCCGGCGTACGGCGACGTGCCGCTGCGGCTGCGGGTCCGGGCCGAGCGCCTGTCCGGCGCGCCGGTGCTGCTGGTGGTAGCGGCACCCCTCGGCGACGTACGACGGGCGGTCGGAGCGCTGCGGCTGGTGCTCCTGCTCGTCCTGCCGGTGCTGGTCGCGCTCGCGACGCTGCTGGCGCGGGCGCTGATCGGCTCGGCGCTGCGCCCGGTGGAGGAGCTGCGGACGGCCGCCGTACGGCTGGCGGCGGGCGGCCCCGTGCCGGAGCTGCTGCCGGTCGGCGACCGCGACGACGAGGTGGGGCGGCTGGCCCGCACCCTCAACAGCCTGCTCGCCCGCATGCACGATGCCCTCAAGCGGGAGCGGTCCTTCGTCGCGGACGCGGCCCACGAGCTGCGCTCCCCGCTGGCCAGCCTGCGGGTGCAGCTCGACGTGGCCAGCAGCCACCCGTCGCTGGTGCGGACCGACGAGCTGGCCGCGGACCTGCAGGCCGACGTGGACCGCCTGCAGCACCTGGCCGACGACCTGCTGCTGCTGGCCCGGCTGGAGTCCCGGGCGGTGCCGGTCCGAGAGCCGGTGGACCTGGCCGGGCTGGCCCCCGACTCGACCCCCGACTCGATCCCCGCCTCGACCCCCGACTCGGCCCCCGGCTCGCCGCCGGTGCTGGTGCTCGGCGACCGGGCCGCCCTGGCGCGCCTGGTCGGCAACCTCGTGGACAACGCGGAGCGGGTGGCGACGCAGGTGCGGGTCAGCGCGCACCGGGAGCAGGGGCTGGCGGTGCTCGACGTGGACGACGACGGGCCGGGGATCGACCCGGCGGACCGCGAGCGGGTCTTCGACCGGTGGGTCCGCCTGGACCACGCCCGCAGCCGGTCGGACGGCGGTGCCGGCCTCGGGCTCGCGCTCGCCCGGGCGGTCGCGGTGGCGCACGGCGGCGACCTGCAGGTGCAGGACTCCCCGCTCGGCGGGGCGAGGCTGCGGTTCACCCTGCCCGCCGCGCCGCCGTGACGGCGCGGGAGGTCAGGCCGCGGGAACGGCCAGGACCTCCGACGGGTCGACCGCACCGGCCCGGAGGTAGGCCCGCCCGGTCTCCTGCAGGACCCCGGCCCAGCTGACCCGGCACGGGGTCGTGCGGTTGTGGTCCCGGATCCGGTGCCGCAGGTCGCTGTCCGCCACCAGCAGCAGCAGAGCCTCGGTCAGCTGCGCGTCCGAGCCGGCCAGCAGCCCCTCCCGGCCGTGCCGGACCAGCTCACCGACGCCGCCGCGCCGCTTGGCGACCACCGGCAGCCCCGCGCAGCGCGCCTCCAGAGCCGCGATGCCGAAGGACTCCAGCCCGGCCGGGGCGACGAAGACGTCGGCCCGGCGGTACAGCTCGCACAGCTCGTCGCGGGTGAGGCGGCCGGGCAGCGACACCCAGTCCGTCATGCCGTTGCGGCGCAGGTAGCGCTCCAGGCCGGCCCGCCTCGGGCCGTCACCGGGCAGCACGGCGCGCAGGCGTACGCCGGCCGGCCGGTGCCGGTCGACCTGGCGCAGGATGTGCAGCAGCGCGTGCGGGCGCTTGCGTCGTACGAGCCGCATGGTCCCCACGACCAGGACGTCCTGCGGGTCGCCGGCCACCGGGACGGCCTGCCAGTGTCCCTGGTCGATCCCGTTCGGCAGCACCGTGACCGGACGGCCGGCGGGGAGCACCCGGCGGACCGGCCCTGCCGCCGCCTCGCTGACGGCGGTCCACACCAGCGGCAGGCGCGCCCATCCGCCGACGACGGCGAGCAGGCGGAACAGCACCACCACCCCCGTCCACATCGAGTGCACGGTGACGACGGTCGGCAGGCCGGCCCGGGCCGCCGCCCGGGCGGCGAGGAAGCCGAGCGGGGAGGGGATGCCCACGTGGACGTGCACCGCGTCGTACCCGCCGGTCAGGACCGTCCGGACGCCGGACCGCAGGAGCCAGGGATGCAGGACGTGCGGATGGCGCAGCGGGGCGGCGAGCCGGATGACGCCCGCCGCTTCGTCGGCGTCCTCGTCCCGGGCAGCCGGCGAGGCGGTGATCACGTCCACGTCGTGCCCGGCCAGGCGCTGCCGGGCGGCGAGGTCCGCGACCTGCATCTCGATGCCACCCAGCCGCGGCAGGTAGCAGTCGGTGACGTGGGCGATCCTCACAGGCACCGCCGCTGGCGCTGCCACCACACCAGGGCGCAGGCGCCGCCGACGGGGATCTCCAGCGCGAAGGTGAGCGCACTGAACAGCAGCACCCCCGCCGCCACGGTGGCCGGATCTCCGCCCAGGCCGACCAGCAGCGCCGCCGTACCCGTCTCCGACAGTCCCACTCCGCCCGGGGTGAACACCAGCAGGGTCAGCGCGCGACCCACCGCGAAGCCGGCGAAGACCTGCACCGGGCCGAGCTCGCTGCCCAGCATGTTCAGCACGAGCCACAGCAGGATCGCCTGCAGCAGGACGTACGCCGCCATCGACACCAGCATGCGGCGCCAGCCGCGCGCCAGCAGGCCGGTGCTGCGCCGCCAGACGTCGGCGAAGGCGACGTCGACGCGCACATGCGCCAGTCTGGGCACCCGGCGGGCCAGCGGCTGCACCGCGCTGTGGACGAGCCGGCCCAGGGCGGCTCCCGCGCGGGGGCTGACGAGGGCCACCGCCAGCAACGCGAGCACGGCCGTGAGGACGCCGGCGCACACCGCGGCGGCCACGGCGACATGCGGCGCCAGGCTGCCGGCGGCGAGCAGCAGCCCGCAGGCCAGGACCGGCAGGGCCAGCTTGACGAGGACGTTCCAGAGGGCGGTCAGCGCCGTGAAAGGGGCGAAGCCCTTCACGTCCAGCCCCCACGAGCGCACCATGGCCAGGTTGAGGCCCATGCCGAGCGCACCGCCGAACGGAGCGCTGTTGGCCACGGCGCTGCCGGCCAGGTTGAGCGTGAGCGCCTGCCGGTGACTGAGCCGCGGCAGCGCGGCGGTCGCCACGAAGGTGTGCGCCCACAGCCCGGCCAGCCACAGGGCGACCAGCGCGGCCAGCTGCGCCGCGGTCAGGGCCGCCAGCTGCTCCAGCACAGCCCGCGCGCCCGTGCCCACGACCTTCGGCAGGACCACCACGAGCAGGCCGCCGGCCACGGCGAGGCTGGCGGCGGCCCGCAGCCGGCGGGCCCGGCTCACCGATGCGCCGTCGTCGAGGCGAGGACGTCGTCGAGCCGGGTGACGCCGGGGCGGCGCCCGTTCTCGACGTACCACTCGCGACCGAGCACGCGGCGGAACAGGAACGGAGGCAGCGCGAGCAGCACGCGCAGCGTCCGCGGGCCGGCCTGGGTCTGGCTCAGGTGCGCGCGCATGGCCCGCCGCTTGACGTCGGCGTAGTGCCGGACGTCGACCTCGTGAGTGATCAGCTCCGGGGACGTGAAAGCGGCCCGCAGGCCGCTGGGACGAAACCCCTCTGGCAGGCCGGGCAGCCAGCCGAGCAGTCGAAGGACCCGCAGCAGCGCCCTGCGGTCCACCGTCGCCTCGAGCACGACGGGTGTGCCGGCCAGCTGCGCGGCGCGCGCACCGACCAGGTGGACCTGCCGGTGGTCCGGGTGGCCGTAGCCCCCGGCCGGGTCGTAGCTGGTCAGGACGTCGGCGCGCTCCTCGCGCAGCAGCGCCGCCAGCTCGGCGGCCAGCAGCTCGACGTCGGCGCCGGCGAAGGGCGACTCGGCGGCGCTGGGCGCACCTGCCATGCCGGAGTCGGCGTGGCCGAGCATCACCACCCGGGCGCACCCGAGCTCGGCCGCCGCCCGCTGCAGCTCCTCGCGCCGGCGGGCGCCGAGCGACCGGCTGTCGTCGGCGAGCCCGGCCTCGCCGCTCGTCGCGACGACCAGCACCACCCGGTGCCCCTCGGCGGACAGCCGGGCCAGGGTGCCGCCGGTGAGCAGAGACTCGTCGTCGGGGTGCGCGTGGAACGCGACCACGGTGCGCCGGCGTGTCCGTGCGCGGGCGGGCATCGAGCCAGGCTGCGTCAGGGGCTCTGAACAGCACCTGAGCGGACCCTCTCGGCGGGGAGTCGTCATCAGGCGAAGAACAGCCCGCTCGACGGCTGCGGCCCGGTCTGCCAGGTGCCGGCCGCCGCCGTCCACCGTCGGCCCCGCACCTCGACCCGGGTCAGGCCGAGGTCAGCCGCGTGACCGACCAGCCAGGCGCCCGCCGCCCACTGGCCCGCCGGCGTGCGTGGTGTGAGTCCGCCACTGCCGAGCTCACGGTCGGCGAGGGCGCGGACCTGCACCGCCGGGCTGGCTGCGTGCGGCGGCAGCGCCGAGCAGGCCAGGCCCGCGGGGACCTCGCCGGTCAGGGCCCGGGCCAGGACGCGGGCCTGCGGCTCCTGCTGCCCGTACGCCTTGGCCAGGGCGCTGTGCTGCACGGCTTGCGCGGCCTGCGTGACCGGCAGCGTGGCCCAGTGCGGCACCCGGACCAGCCGCCGGTAGAACGAGGCCGCCGCGAGCCGTGGGGTCAGCACGACCGCTGAGGGACCCCAGCCCTGTGAGGGTCGCTGCTGGAACAGGCCGAGGCTGTCGCGGTCGCCGTAGGGCAGGTTGCGCAGCCCCGACTCCTGCATGGCCGTCGCCAGTGCGACCGTCACCGCGTGGTGCGGCACACCGAGCCGCTGCCCGACAGCGGCGATGACCACCGCGTTGCGGGTCTGCTCGACGGACAGCGGGACCGGAGCCTGGCCTGCCTGGCCGGCGGCGCAGGCCGGCCCGGGAGCGGCGGCCGGCTGCGCGCCGCCACAGCCCGCCATGGCCAGCCCGACCGTCAGCACCGCCACGACCGCTGAGGCGGTCCTGCGAAGTGGACGGCTCGGGCTCACCGGCCAAGTCTGCCCTGTCCGACCTGAGACGGGTGTGAGGACGCGGGGACCGCCCGGCGGTCAGCCGCGCCGGCTGCGCGGGCCGGGTGCGAGGACCGGCCTGGACCGTGGGCAGCCGCCCGCCGCCTGCGGCCGCCGGATCACGGACAGCGCCCGGTGCGGGCGCGGACGTCGTACCGGCACGGCCTCCTGGGCGCCGTGCTCCGGGCCCGGCTCGTGCGCGGCCGCGAAGCAGGGCGCGCAGAGCGCGGTGGAGCGGCCGAGCAGCCGGTACAGGTCGCGGTGGGACCAGCAGCTGTCGCACGCGTCGGTGGTGTCGACCGGCAGGCCGGCGTCGGTGGCGACGTCCACCCAGGTCGTGCCACGGGCGGTCCGGCCGGTCATCGCTGTCATGCCTTGAGTCTCGGCCGTCCAGCTGGGGCGCTCGCGCCGCCGTCCGGCAGCACTTGAGCCGCCGCGGGCAGGGCCGACCGGCGCAGGGCGCCTGCTCCCACGGCATGCGCGACACTGCTGCGACCTCGGCGGACGGAGAGCGACGATGGCGACCTACCTGGTGACGGGTGGCACGGGGTTCGTGGGCCGTCACCTGCTCGCCCGCCTGCTGCGCCGGCCGGACGCCACTGTCCACGTGCTGGTCCGGGCCTCCTCGGCCGGCCGGCTCGAGCAGCTCGTCGACTCGCTCGACGGAGGGGACCGGCTCGTGCCGCTGGTCGGTGACATCCGGGCGGACCGGCTTGGCCTGTCCCGCAAGGCGGTGACCCGCCTCGCCGGCACCGTCGACCACGTCGTGCACCTGGCCGCGCTCTACGACATGACCGCCGACGAGCAGGACAACCAGGACCTCAACGTCGGTGGCACCCGGCGCGTCGTCGACCTCGCGACCGCCCTGCGTGCCGGCCGGCTGCACCACGTGTCCTCCATCGCGGTCGCCGGCGGGTACGACGGCCGGTTCACCGAGGAGATGTTCGACGAGGGCCAGCCGCTGCCCTCGGCGTACCACGCGACGAAGTTCGAGGCGGAGCGGATCGTCCGTGAGCAGACCGCCGTCCCTTGGCGGGTCTACCGCCCGGTCGTCGTCGTCGGCGACAGCCGCACCGGCGAGATGGACAAGGTCGACGGGCCCTACTACTTCCTGCCGCTGCTGAGCAGCCTCGGCGAGCTGCCGCTGCTCGGCCGGGTGCCGCTGGTGCTGCCCGACCTCGGCGACAGCAACGTCGTGCCGGTCGACTACGTCGCCGACGCGATGGACGCGCTGATCCACGCCGACGGGCTCGACGGCCAGGCCTTCCACCTGGGCTCGGCCCGGCCGCTGCCGCTGCTCGAGGTCTACAACGCGCTGGCCCGGGCCGCCGGTGCCCCGCAGGTCGCCCTCGGGCTGACCCGCCGGCTGCTGCCCGCCGCCGGGCTGGGCATGTCGCTGCTCGGCCGGGTGCCCGGCGTGCGCACCGCCGCGGAGCTGGCCACGGCCCGGCTCGGTGTGCCCGCCGAGGTGCTGCCCCACCTGACCTTCCGTCCGGTCTTCTCGACCAACCGGACCCGCTCGGTGCTCGACGGGCTGGGGATCGCCCCGCCGCCGGAGCTCGCCGACTACACGGGCACGCTGTACGCCTACTGGGCCGAGCACCTCGACCCGCTGCGGGCCCGGCGGCGGCGCAGCGGCGGTCCGCTCAACGGCCGCACCGTCGTCGTGACGGGGGCCTCGTCCGGCATCGGCCGGGAGACCTCGCTGCAGATCGCCCGCCGGGGCGGGGTGCCGCTGCTGCTCGCCCGGCGCACCGAGGAGCTGGAGAAGGTCAAGGCCGAGATCGAGGCGACCGGCGGGCGCGCCTCGGTCTACTCGGTCGACCTCACCTCCGGGGAGTCGGTCGACGCCTGCGTCAAGCAGATGCTGGCCGACCACGACGGCATCGACATGCTGGTCAACAACGCCGGCCGCTCCATCCGCAGGTCGATCGTGCTGTCCTACGACCGCTTCCACGACTTCGAGCGGACGATGGCGCTGAACTACTTCGCGCCCGTCCGCCTGGTGCTGGCGCTGCTCCCGCAGATGGCCCAGCGCCGCTTCGGCCATATCGTCAACGTCTCCTCGATCGGCGTGCAGACCAACCCGCCGCGCTTCTCGGCGTACGTCGCGTCGAAGGCGGCGCTGGACGCCTTCAGCCGGGTTGCCGCGACCGAGGTGGTCGGGCACGGCGTGACGTTCACCAACATCCACATGCCGCTGGTCCGCACGCCGATGATCGCCCCCACCACGATGTACGACCGCTTCCCGACGCTGTCGCCGGAGGAGGCGGGCGCCATGATCGTGCGGGCCCTCGAGGAGCAGCCCAAGCACGTCGGCACCCGGCTCGGCACGGCTGCCGTCGTCGCGACCGCGCTGGCGCCCAAGCTGGTCGACGCCGTGCTGCACACGGCCTACCTGCTGTTCCCGGACTCCAAGGCCGCCGGCGGACAGGAGGTCGCCCAGCCGGGCACGCCGGAAGCGCTGTCCCGCGGCGCGGTCGTGCTCAGCCGGCTGCTGCCCGGCGTGCACTGGTAGCGGCGTTCACAGGTGGCGGGGGCAGGACTCCGGCGTACGGCGGCGAAGCCCTTGCCATGACCACCACGTCCGGGCTGCGGCGCCTGTCGAGGGGCCTGCTCGCCGCGGCGCTCGTGGGCACCGGGCTGCTGACGGGGGCCGGACCGGCGTCCGCGGCCGACGCCGCTGCCGCGCGGACCCTGCACTTCAAGGTCCAGGTCGGGCAGCGCTGGTGTGACGTGGTCGGTGACCTCTACGTCCCCGTCGGGGCGACGGCGCAGGCACCGGCGCCGGCGATCCTCACCACCAACGGGTTCGGCGGCAGCAAGGACGACCAGCGCAACGTCGCGGACGCCTTTACCCGGCGCGGCTACGTCGTGCTGTCCTACTCCGGGCTGGGCTTCGGCGGCTCCGGCTGCCCGATCAGCGACGACGACCCGGACACCGACGGCAGGGCCGCGAGCCAGCTGGTCGGCTTCCTCGGCGGCCAGAAGGGCGTCGCCTACGAGGGTTTCGACAAGGCGACGGGCTGGACCAGTCCAGTCACGCTCGACGTGGTCGCGCACGACGGCGCGCCGGCCGCCCACGACCCGCGGGTCGGCATGATCGGCGGGTCGTACGGCGGACAGGTGCAGTTCGCCGCGGCCTCGGTCGACAAGCGGATCGACACGCTCATCCCGCTCATCACCTGGCACGACCTGGCCTACTCCCTCACGCCGGGCAACGGCGGCACGACGGCCGGCTCGCTGCAGGCGGGCCTGCCCGGCGTGGTCAAGCGCGAGTGGGACGACTTCTTCTTCGGGCTCGGCGCGACCGCGTTCCCGCGTCAGCAGCTCGGGACGCAGGGCACGCCGACGCCGGCGGACCTCATGTGCCCCGGCTTCCAGCCCGAGACCTGCCGGGCGCAGGCCGCCGCCACCCGGGACGGCTACGGCGACGCCGTGGCGTACCGCTTCTTCCACCACTCCTCGGTGGCCAGCTACCTCGACCGCATCAAGGTCCCGGTGCTGCTCGCGCAGGGCGAGGGCGACTCGCTGTTCGACCTGCAGGAGGCAACCGCCAGCTACCTGCAGCTGCGCGGGCGGCGCGTCCCGGTGAAGATGATGTGGCAGTCCTGGGGGCACAGCCGGATCGGCCCGGCGACGGGCGAGTACGTCAACACCCTCGACCCCTCCGACACCACGCCGCTGCTGTCGACCTACCAGGGCAAGGTTTTCGGGGCCTGGTTCGACCACTACCTCAAGGGCAAGGGGCCGGCGCCGTCGAACGACTTCTCGTACTTCCGGCCGTGGGCGCTCACCGGGAGCGGTCCGGCTGCTGTCGCGGCGGCGTACGGCCATGCCCCGTCCTTCCCGACCGGCACGTCGCGCCGCCTGCTGCTTTCGGGCAGCGACGCGCTGGTCACGCCAGGCGCCAAGGTGAGCGGCGGGGCCGCGAGCCTGACCACGCCCGTCGGCGCCCCCGCCTCCTACAGCGAGACGTCGGTGGCGGCGATCGCCTCGTCCTACGGCGACCCGGACCCGCAGCCGGCTCCCTTCGACCCGCCGGGCACCGCGGCGAGCTGGACCAGCGCGCCGTTGGCGGCCGACACCGACGTCGCGGGCATCCCCAGCGTCGACCTGCGGCTGTCCGCACCCGCGGTGGCGAGCCAGCAGCGGGCGTCCGACCCGGCCACGCACCTGGTGCTGTTCGCCAAGGTCTACGACGTCGGGCCGGGCGGCGCCGTCGTGCTCCCGGAACGCCTGGTGTCTCCGGTCCGGGTGCGCGACGTCGCCGAGCCGCTGCACGTCCAGCTGCCCGGCATCGTGCACCGCTTCGCCAAGGGCCACCGGGTGCGGCTGGTGGTGGCCGGCAGCGACTCGGCCTACGCCGGCAACACGCAGCCGTTCGCGGTGTCGTTCCCGACCTCGGCCGCCCGGCCGGGCGTGCTCACGCTTCCGGTGGTCTCCGGAGCCCTGAGGACAGAGGGTGTTCCCGGTGTCGGCTCCGGTTCCAGTGCCGACGCCGGCTCAGCAGTCGGTACGGCGCCGCGCGCCGCGCCCGCGGGGCGGTCCCTGGCCAGCACCGGGCTGCCGGTCGGCCTGCCCGTCGCCGCTGCCGTCCTGCTGCTCGGCGCTGCGGTCCTGGTCCGCAGGCGCCGCGGGGCCTGACGGCGGGTCAGGCCGCCGGCCCTCCTGGAGCCCGGCGAGACGCCGCAGTGCGGCCAGGCCGTCCGGGGTCCCGGGCCAGTGCCGGCCCAGCGCGTCGGGGCCGGCGTGGCGCACCACGGAGCGCAGTGTGAGCACCACGACGACGACGTCGTCGGCGTAGCCGACCACCGGCAGGAAGTCCGGGACGACGTGCTCGCCATCCGCGAGACGGTCGCGCGCCCAGACCGAAGGCGAGCTCGGCACCGGCCCGCCCGCGATGTTGCATCACAGCCCGAGGTAGGTGGCGATCTGGCGTCCGAGGCGGTCGATCTCGTTACGGGTGAGCAGTCCTCGGCGGGTCAGGAACTGACTTCGGGCGACGGGTTGCAAGGCGGTGATGTCGGCGTAGGACTCGTCGTAGCGGGTGAGCCCGGCGTCTGCGGTGAGCGGCACGTGAGTCTGCTCCGGGCCGCGAGTGCCCGTCACCGGGATTACCGCGACGTGGCCGAGTCGGGTGTTAAGCGGGCTGATGCTGAGCACGACCGCCGGGTGCATCCCAAAATCATCGAAGTCGACGTCCCACACCTCGCCGCGGAACGGCTCAGGCGGTGACATCGGATCGGTCGTGGCGGGGGCCACCTCGGACGCCGACGGGCAGGGGGGGCTCCTCATCGCCGTGGAAGTCGACGATGCTGCGGGCCATGCGTTCCTCGGCCGCACGACGGTGCAGCAGCTGCAACGCCGCCTTGACGATCTCAGTACGGCCGTCGAGACCCAGCAGCTCCGCATCGCGGCGCAGCTGAGCGGCGAGGTCGTGCCCGATCCGCGCCTGCCAGGTCTCAGAGACTTCCGTCCTCGTCGTCATGCGTATACGTTCTGCCGTACAGGTCCTCCCTGTCAAGTGCCCCTAGCGGGCTCCTCTCGCGGGCGCGGCCGGCAGACGGGCGCTGGTCTTGTCCGGCATGGACCGGCGCGGATAGCGTGCCGCAGGCCGGTTCGGTTCCTGTCCCTTGCCGACCTCGCCCGGCTCAGCGGATGGCCCGGCGAGATCGCCGACGACGACCTGGTCACGTTCTTCCGGTGGCCACGCCGGCTCAGCAGTCGGTACGGCGCCGCGCGCCGCGCCCGCGGGGCGGTCCCTGGCCAGCACCGGGCTGCCGGTCGGCCTGCCCGTCGCCGCTGCCGTCCTGCTGCTCGGCGCTGCGGTCCTGGT
>JAABUT010000634.1_pt1 | contig 52148 bp, 45 predicted proteins | sample 5559281 | NCBI WGS metagenome assembly JAABUT01 (sample SAMN10711880, study PRJNA513359) | rock metagenome | isolation source: Antarctica rocks | place: Antarctica: Victoria Land, Ricker Hills nord | collected 2016-01-04
CGACGCATGGGGAGGTGGGAACAGGCATTGGACACTTGCCTGAGAGCAGCCTTTCTTTCTGCTCTACTCACGCGAAGCGACCTCGTGTCGCACCGATTTTCTCCGTTTCGTGAGGTGACACCGTTCGGTGCAACTCACCGTTGCACGTCACACCTGGTGGGTCATGCCGCAAAGAGGTGGAGATTCGACAATACCGATGTTATCGCACCGGTGCGCGCTGCTTGCGCCTCACTCATCTCCATTTACATGTAGCATGACCCAGCTGAGACCCGCTGGGGCGCTGTGTCGGCACCATCCGATTCGAGCAAGCGGCGTGCTCGCTAGCTCGCCCGGCCAACGTACTGGATTGCCTCGCCAATGCGCCGCGCGACAGCGGCGGGAGTCAGATCGCACACCGCTTCGCGCGCGCACGCATTCCGTCCAACGCATCCGGGGGTGTAGCGAGCGCGCGGTCGAGGGCTGCGTACATCTCATCGGCGCGATCCACGCGGAAGGTCCACCCGGTTTCACCGTCGTGCACCAACTCCTCAACGGCTTGGCTGTACGCGCTGCCCAAGACCGGAACGCCGCTCACGATGGGTCGGTCTCGTCGAGCGATATCTGGGTGGACCATCCGTACGGCTGGGGGCGGTATCTCGATCGCTTCGCCGCGCACTTCCGCGTCATCGCGCCGGACACGCGCGGCCACGGGCGCACCGTCAATCCTGGCGGCGCGATGCACTACCGGCTGCTCGCCGACGACGTGATCGCCCTGATCGATGCGCTCGGCCTGCACCAACCGCTCGTCTTCGGCTTCAGCGACGGCGGCATCACGGCATCGCTGGTCGGTATGCACCATCCCGGCCTCCTGCGCGCCATCGTCAACTTCGCCGACTACGACCTGATTAATCCCGACGCACCGATCCGCCGCGCGATTCGCATGGCCCACGGCGGCAGCCCCGAGGCGACCGAGGCGAACCCCGCGCTGATCCGGCGGTGGTCCACGGTGCCGGGCGCCCTGCGGGAGATGCTGCCAAGACTGGAGGCGGATCACGATGCGGCGCAGGGCGCGGGCCAATGGCTCACCTTGTTCGCCCAGACCTTCCCGATGCGGACGCTCCCGCTGGATGAGGGTTTCGAGGACTTTCGCCGGGTGACCGACCCCATGCTCATCCTCGTGGGCGACCGGGACGAGTACTGCTCCGTTGCGGAGGCGGTCACGGTCTACCGGATGCTGCCCCACGGTGAACTGGCAATCCTCCCCAACCTCGCGCACGGGATGGCGCAGCGGGTGGTTGAGACGGCTCTCGACTTCCTGCTGCGCCATGCGTCACGTCCCGGTAAGACGGGACACGCGCGATGAGTTCGTGGAATCGACCTCTCCGACTGGATGGTGGGAGGGAGCGCGTGATGCCGCTTATTCGCCGGTGAAGTGTGGCTGCCGCTGCTCGCGGAAGGCGGCGATGCCCTCCTGGTGGTCGGCGGTGCAGGACGCGATCTCCTGCATGTCCGCCTCGTAGTCGAGCGCGGCATCGAGTTGCGGCATGATCGCCCGGTTGAAGGCGCGCTTCGTCAGACCAATCGCCTTCGTCGGCATGGCCGCCAGCCGCGCCGCCATCGCGTGCGTCCGCTCCATCAGTTCGGCGGCGGGCACGACATGGTTGACGAGGCCAAGCCGGTGCGCCTCCTCCGCGTCGACGCGATCGCTGATGAAGGCGAGTTCCGCCGCTTTGGCGTAGCCGACGAGCAGGGGGAGGAAGAGCGTGCCGCCGCTGTCCGGCACCAGCCCGATCTTGACGAATCCCGGTATGAACCACGCCGCCTCGCTCGCCATGCGGATGTCGCAGGCGAGGGCGATGCTCATGCCCGCGCCCGCCGCGACGCCGTTCACCGCCGCGATCACCGGCTTCTCAATCGCGCGGATGCCCTTGACGACGACATTCCAGTTCTGCCGGACGCCATCGGCGACCGAGACGCCCGCATCGCGTTGGTCGCTGGCGGTGAGGTCCAGCCCGGAGCAGAAGCCGCGCCCCGCGCCCGTCAGCACGAGGCAGCGCACCGCCGCGTCCCGCCCGGCGGCGCGCAGCACATCCCGCAAGTCGTGCAGGACCTGCCGTGTCAATGCGTTCAGCACGTCCGGGCGATTCAGCGTGATCGTCAGGACACCATCGGCCGTCTCAGTGTGCAGCGTCTCGTATACCATCGTGCAATGCTCCCATCGCGTATCTACATGACGCGCGTGGTCCCCGCCGTACCGAGGCACTCTTCTTTACTCCGCGCGATGCCCATCCAGTATAGCGGTGAGCGGCGGCATGTCACGAGAATCGCGAGGAGGGAGGAAGGTTCCCGGATCAATCGTTGACGAAGTCCCGTTCCCGGCGTAGGCTCAGCGAGCCACGCGCGGCATCGCAACGAGCATGATCGGGGCGGGCATTGCGGCGCGGGGAGAGCGACCACGGGGGATAGAAAACATGGCGCGGCACTTAAGTACGGCACGGATGACGCGGACGGCGGCGCAGCGGGGCTTTCTCCTGCTCGGGCTGATGCAGATCGCCTTCGGGTTCGCCCTCAACGGGCAGCAGAACATCGTCACCAATTACTTCGACGGCATCCTCCACCTCGCAGGGCCGCAATTCGGCTACATCACCGCGATCCGCGAGGTGCCGGGGTTCCTGCTCATCTTCCTCAGCGCGCTCTTCTACCGTGTCACGCTCCAGCGCGTGACGGCGGGCGCGCTGATGCTGCTCGCGATTGCGTACGCCCTGTTCGGCCTCTCGCACAGCTTCTGGACCGTCGCGCCGTGGGTGATCCTCTCCAGCATGGGCTACCACACGGTTTTGCAGACGCAGAACGCCCTCGCACTCAACCTGGCGACGGAGGCGAAGAGCGGCGCGATCCTCGGACGGATGAACGCGATCAACCAGGGCGGCTCACTCGCCGCGCTGATCTTCATCTTCATCACCTTTCACTACGGCCTGCTCTCCTTCCGCCCCGCCTTCGTCGTCCTCGGCGTCGTCGCACTGCTCGGCGGGATCGCCGTCCTCGGCTTCCCGCACCTGCACGATGGCGAGGAGCGGCAGCAGGCGGCACGGCGCGCCCCGATCGTCTTCCGGCGGCACTACCGCTACTACTATTTTCTGACCCTGATCGACGGCGGGCGGCAGCAAATTTTCTTCTCGTTCGGGCTGTATGTGCTCGTCCACGCCTTCCACCTGGGCGTCGCGCAGGTCTCGGCGCTGCTGATCGCGGTCACCTTCGCGGCAATGCTGGCGGGGCCGACGATTGGACGGTTGATCGACACGTACGGCGAGCGGCGGATGCTCTCGGTGGTCAACGTCGCGTATGTCGTCGCGCTCTCCGGTTACGCCTTCACGCAGAACATCATCGTCGCCTGCGGTTGCTACGTCGTCTATACCTTCATCTCGCCGCTCTCATCGATCGCGGCGTCGACGTACCTGCGCAAAGTGGCCGTGGCGGAGGACATCGCGCCGAGTTTCGCGATGGGCACGACGATGCAGCACGCCGCCGCGATTGTCGTGCCCGTCACGGCGGGCATCATCCTCAACTACGCGGGCTATCAGATCCCCTTCATGATCGCCTGTGGCTTCGCCTGCCTGAACTTCATCGTCACGCAGCGGCTCGACCCCGCTGCCCAGCGATCACCCGCGCGGATCGCGGCGGACAACGCGCGCCACGCGGCCGCAGCCGCCGTCGAGGACGCGCGCGCCGGGCAGTCGGACAGCCCGAGCCGCCCCGCCGCCGCGACGGGTGGCGGAGCCGACTGAGCGGAGGGATGCTGTCCTCACCCCCGGCCCCTCTCCATCGCCGCCGTGAACTGATGCCTACCGCGATTTCTGGGCGATGGAGAGCGGGTGACCTCTGGGCAGTGGGGGTGAGGCCTCCCACCACTCGCCTTCGGAACCGCTTCCCCGCGCGCGTTGTATATGGGGTGACGGAATGCTCCAGGGAGGGGTGATCGCTGGAGGAACGGGCGCGAATCGAGCGAGCGCAAGGGGGCGATGCGGGCGCGTACGAGTCCCTCGTACGGCAGTATCAGGACGTTGCCTTTCGCACGGCCTATCTGATCACCGGCACGGCGACGGAGGCCGAGGACGCGGCGCAGGAGGCGTTCGTCAAGGCGTGGTACGCCCTCGGCCGCTTCCGGCCCGACGCGCCCTTCCGCCCCTGGCTCCTGCGCATCGTCGCGAATGAGGCGCGCAACCGGCGCACGGCGGCGGGGAGACGCGCGACGCTCGCCTTCCGCGCGCGGGAACACGACCCCACAATCGGCGGCGCGTCACCATCCCCCGAGATGGCGGCGCTCCGCGATGAGCAGGGGGCGATGATCCGTGACGCGCTGGGCAGGCTGCGGGAGGAAGACCGCCTCATCATCGCCTACCGCTACTTCTTCGACCTCTCCGAGGCGGAGATGGCGACCGCGCTCGATTGCGCGCGGGGCACCGTCAAGTCCCGCCTATCGCGCGCGCTCGGTCGCCTGCGCGCCGTGCTGCACGCCACCAACCCGACCGATGACGACCTGGGGGTGATCGGGAATGGCTGAGCGGATGCGGCAATTCACCGACCCCGAATTGGAGCGGGCGCTGCGGTCGCTCGGCGCGGACCTCGCGTACCCACCAACGCCGGATGTCGCGGCCGCCGTTCGCGGGCGGATCGTGGCGCGCCCTGTCCGTCCGCGCCCATGGTGGATACCCTCCCCCGCCGCGCGACGGCGGCTCGCGGTCGCCCTCGCGCTCCTGCTCGTCGGCGCGGTCATCCTCGGCGCGCTGCCGCTGGTGCGGAAAGGCGTCGCGCGGCGGCTCGGCCTCAATAATGTGGCAATCGTCAATGTCACCGCCATCCCGTCACCGACCCCGGCCCCACTGCCGACCATGACCGCGATTCCGGCCCCCACGCCCCCCGGCGCCGCGACGCCGGGGGCACGCCCCGCCACGCCGACACCACCGCTGAACGGTTTGCTCGACCGCGCGACGTTCGGCACGCAGACGACGCTCACCGAGGCGCAATCCCGCGCGCCGTTCGCGATTCGCACGCCGGACCTACCGACATACCGCGTGCCCGACGAAGTCTACACCCGCATACCGCCACCCGGTGGCAGGGTCTCGCTCCTCTATACCATCCGCGCCGACCTGCCCGCCATCGCGGGGACGGACATTGGGCTGCTGGTGCAGGAGTTCCGGGGCGGCATCCAGTCGGGGCTGTTCCAGAAGGGCGTCCCATCGGGGTCGCGCGTCGAGCCGGTGCTCATCGACGGCGTGCAGGGCTACTGGATCGAGGGCGGCTTGCGCACCTTCGGCTACACGGACGCGAACGGCGTCGTGCAGTTCGAGGAGACGCGCGGCGCGGGCAACACCCTGCTCTGGGAACGCGATGGCGTCGTCTATCGCCTCGAATCCTCCCTCCCACAAGCGGACGCCGTGCGTATCGCGGCGTCGCTGCGCTGAAACGAATGGGAGAAGCCGGAAACCAGATATCAGAGGCAGACACCAATCGTGGGTAGTCGGACATGCACACGATCCCGTCTGGCTTCCAGCTTCTGGCTTCTCCCCCGCGTCACCGCGCCACGAGCAGCGTGCGGGCGGTATCGATGGCCTGGCTGGCGTCCTCACCGAGGAAGACGCCGCGCACGACCGCGCGCAACTCGGGCGCGATATTGAAGATGTTGCCGCCATAGGCGTAGAGCGGGTGCGGCTCCGGCAGCGCACGCACCGCCTCGCCGATCTGGACGACGCTCGCCGCCGCGTCGATGCTGGACGCGGAGACGCAGACCATGTCCGGCTTCACCTGCGCGACGGTCTGCATCAGGTCCGCGATCGGCACATCCGGCCCGAGGTAGATCACCTGCCACCCCTGGCGCATCATGAAGAGGCAGAGGAGCAGCGCGCCAACCTCATGCTGCTCATTCGGCGAGCAGCCAATGATGACTGTCCACGGCGCATGGTGGTTGTCGTACATGCTGATGAGGCCGACGAGTTTCCGCTTGACGAACTGCGTCGCGAAGTGCTCAATGGTCGTTGGAATCTCCGCGCGGTGCCACATCTCCCCGATCTCGATGAGGGCGGGGCGCATCACGGATATCGCGCTCTCCTCGACGCCGAAGAGCACGAATGCCTCGCCAATAATCGTCTCCGCCGCGTGCTGGTCATAGTGTTGGAAGGCCGCGAGCAGATCGCGCACGACCACTGCGTGCGACCGGGGGCCAGTGGGCATTGGCGTCGGGGTGAATGCGACGGCGTGCTCCTGCCCGAGCGTGTTGAGGAGCGCGACGGCCTGCGAGATCGTCATCCCCTCGGCGGTGCGCTCCCGCAGCCAGGCAATCACTGCGATGTCCTGCTCGGAGTAGAGACGCTGGCCGCTGGGTGTGCGCTCAGGCCGAGGGACGCCATAGCGCCGCTCCCACGCGCGCACGGTGTCCGCCGGGACGCCGGTGCGCTGCACGACCGCTTTGATGTTGTACAGCGGGTCCGTCGCGTTGGCGGCGGGCCGCGCGGGGCTTGCGGGCGCAGCGTCGTTCTGATTCAAGGTTGTCATGCGTCTGCTACGCCCCACTGGTGAGATGAACGGAGAAGGGCCGCATGCTACATGCATCGCGCGGTTTTCACGTACTTGCTTACTTGTACGGTCCGTGCACAGGATTTGTCAAATGCCGCCGATGGCAACGCCTCCGCCATTGGCGGCTTCGGCAACAGGGTAAGTACCTGCGAAAAGACGAACGCGCCCCGGAAGGCGCGCTCCTGTCCGGTGGTGAGAAAAGCGTTATTTGACGGTGAACGCCTTAATCATGCCGAGGTGGACGTGCGAATCGCCGTTCGGCTTCGACTGGTCCGGCACGTTGCAGACGGCGACATAATCGCCCGGCTTGAGGTCGAGCACGACGATGCCGGAGTTCCCCTTGCTCAGCGCATTCATGCCGCCAACCGGCGCGACGGGCGGGGGGCCGGCTGGCGGGGGGGTGTTCGGCGCCGGGTCGAAGAACGCCTTGGCGTCCGCGAGCGTCTTGCCGGGGGCGAGCTGGCCGATGTTGAACTCGTGGAACTGCGCGCCCGTGTTCGTCACCGTGTACATGCTCTTCCCGGCGGGGATCGTGTCTGGCATCGTGAAGTTGAAGTCGACCAGCGTGATCGTGCCGTTCACCGCTGGTGCGGGAGCGGCGGCGGCCGGTGCGGCGGTCACTTTGAGCGGCATCAGCATCCCCTTGGCGAGGTGCGGGATGTGGTCATCGCCCGCGATGAAGCAGGCGATCATGTACTGCCCCTCCTTGAGGTCGAGGATCACCTCGGCGGAACTGCCCGGGAGGATCACGCCGACCCCGCCCGTCTGCGTCACGAGGCCGAACACCTCACCCAACCCTTGCTCGCCCTTCGCGAAGGCGGCACCGAGTTGTTGGGGGGTGACGCCCGTGTTGAGCAGCATGAACTGGGTGTGGTGGATTTCCTTGCCGGTGTTCTTCATCTGCACGCGGGTCAGGCCACCAGGAATGCTGCCGAGCGTCTTGAACCCGTAGTCGAACGCCTCGATCACCATCGTCTGGATGCCGCCGGTCGTGCCCGCTGCGGCGCTGCCGGACGCGGCGGTCGCGCTGCCGCTGCTGGCGACCGCGCTTCCCGCAGGCCGGGTCGCCGCAGCGGCGCTGCCAACGGCCGTCGTGCTCGATGCGGTGGCGGCGGGCACGGTGGCGCTGGCGGTGGAACTCGCCACGGCGGAACTCGCGGGCCGGGTCGCGGCGGCGGCGCTGCCTGTAGCGGCTGTCGGCGCCACCTGTGCAGCGGCTGGCGCGGCGGTTGTCGGCGCGGCGGTCGTTGGCGCGCTCGGCTTTGGCGTGTCGGTCGCCGTACTACTCCCGCCGCACGCGGCGAGAATCGCGCTCCCGGCCGTCACACCCGCGAGCGTGAGAAAACGTCGTCGATCCATCTGTGACTCCTCCTTATCCTACCATCCCGGTATCCTTGCGCCACTATGGCGCACACGCTCGTTCTAACGCATTGTCCATACGAACGGTTCTCCGAATATGAGACTCACTTTCAGTAGGACAAAGTAGGCAGGGTGAGACTGATACGGATTACTGCTCGGCGAGCGCGCGCACGCTGGCGAGTGTGTCGATCTTGTCGAGCGGCTTGTCGTCCCGCAGGCGCAGGATGCGCGGGAAGCGGAGCGCGTAGCCGCTCTTGTGCCGCTTGCTCTCCTGCACCGCGTCGAATGTCACTTCGAGGATGATCGCCGGCTCGACAGTGCGGACGCGGCCAAAGTCCTAGCGGGTGTGCGCGAGGAACCACTGGGTTAGGGCGGCGAGTTCCACATCGGTCAAACCACTGTACGCCTTGCCGACATTGAGCAGTGTCGGGTCGGTCTCCGAAGCGCGCACGGCGAAGGTGTAGTCGGAAAGGAGTTTGTGCCGCCGCCCATGGCCCCACTCCACCGCCGTCACGACGACATCGAGGGTGGCGAGGGCGCGCTTCACCTTGCGCCATTCCGCGCCGCGCCGCCCCGGTGTGTAGGCGGAGTGCGGCAACTTGACCATCAACCCCTCGTTGCCGCGCTCCCGCGCCGCAGCGAAGAGCGTGTCAATCTCGGCGGGATCGGTGACGCGATGTCCCTGCGAGAGACGGAGGGAATTGCCTGATCCCCCCTCTGCCCAAAGGGTGCCTGCCTTCCCCACGGGGGAAGGGGGAGAATTCGGAAGGGATCTCTCCCCATCCCGAACGTCATCGAGGGATATGTTGGTTTCTCCGAGCAGGGAGGCGAGGAGGGCGCGGCGCTCAATGAGCGGGTGGGCGAAAAGGAGGTCACCATTGTGGTATAGGAGGTCGAAGGCGACAAGGACGACGGGGATGTCGCGCAGCATATCCTCCGTCACCGCTTTCCGGCCCAGTCGCTGCTGGAAGAGGTTGAAGGGCAACGCCCTCCCCTCCCGCTCGCCGATGATTTCGGCGTCGAGCACGAAGGGGCCGGGCAGCGCGAGAAGCGGCGCGTGCAATTCCGGGAAGCGATGCGTCACCTCATCGAGCGTGCGCGAGTAGATGGCGAGCCGGTCGCCGTCGCGATGAATCTGGGCACGGACGCCATCGAACTTGTCCTCAACGAGCGCCCACCCTTCCGGCAGGTTCGCGAGCGCCTCCTCCGGCGAGGCAGCGGGCGTGGCGAGCATTGCACCGAGGGGATGGAAGAGGCGCAGTTCGGCGCGGTCGAGCGTGCCCGCGCGGGCGAGCACGGCGACCTCACCGAGATCGCCGAGCAGCATCGCAGCGTGGCTGACGGCCGACAACGGGCGACCGAATCCCCGCGCGAGTGCGTCCTCCACCAGCCCCTGCTTCAGGCCAATGCGAAGATCGCCGGAGACGAGTTTGACGAGGTACGTCGCTTCCAGCGGCGTCGCGGTGCGCAGGAGTTCGGTCAGGAGTGTCGTTTTTGCCTTGCTACCCGTCGTGCGCGCCAGTTCCTCAACCGCCGCCTCGACTACGGTGAGGGTGAGGGTTGGCATCTCCGGGAGATGGCCGGGGAGGATCGTGCGCGCCACCTCTCCGAGTTCACCGAGGCCCACGGAGAGCGGCGCGATTTCCTCCCGCGTGTGCCCGGAGAGCGCGACGAGTGCTTGGACGACCGCCGCACTCCCGACCTGCAAGACGCGCATGTCGTGCTGCGGGAAGACCTGCCCGGCGATGTAGCGCGCCGCGATCGCGAGATCGTTGTCGCCCAGCGTCGTGAAATACTCCGCGAGCAGGGCCATCTTCTCGAGTTTCTTCGTCGTCCCGCGCACCCGATCGGCGACCGCCGCCAGCGTCTCGAACGGCACCGACGGCGTCTCCTGCGCGAACGTCACCGACATACTACATTCCATTCCAGGAAGGGAATTGAACTACAGAGGTACTGGGAGCACAGAGCGAGGGATGAGGAAAGGGAGACAACGGAGATGCGTTGCGTCAGTGTCGGCATTCTTTCCTCATCGCATCTCCTTTTTTCTCTGTGTCCTCGGTACTTCTGTGGTTGATGCATTTTCTACATCCCCGCAAGGTAGTGGGCGTCGATGCCGCGCTCGCGGAGGTCGGTGGCGAATTTCGTGCCACCATGGACGGTGTAGACGCGGCGCGCGCCCGATTCCTCGACATAGCGGAGAAGATCGTCGTACCCCGCGTGGTCGGAGAGGGGCAGCACCGCGCCTACGTCCTTGTAGATATTCCACGCGCCGGGGTGGAGCGCCCACCCGGTCAGCAGGAGGGTGCGCACCGGCATGAGGGCGCGCAACATCGCGTGTTTCCGCACGGAGGGCGGGCAGAGCAGCACGTTGCCGGCGACCTGACCGCGCACGTACCGCGTGTACGGGCCGGGGAATTCGACCCCGCACTCCTCATAGATGCGCGCGATGTTGGCGACCGCGCCGTGGCACATGACGGGATAGCCCCAGCCCGTTAATAGATGCAGGGCTTCCTGCCCCTTGCCGAGCGCATAGCCGAGCACGACCGGCACCTCGCCCTCTGCGTATGCCGCTTCGATCTCGGCCCGCAACCGCGCGTACACCTCGGCATCGGGCGGGAAGACGTAGCGCGGCTCGCCGAAGGTGCATTCGATGATGAGTACGTCGCACGGGACGATCACCCCGGTCTCCGCCGCGACATTCGGGCGCAACTTCATATCGCCGGTGTAGCAGATGCGGGTATTGCCAACCTCGATCAACGCCTGCGCGGAGCCGAGGCAGTGACCGGCGGGGTAGAGCGTCAGTTGCGTGGGTATTGTACCGGGCAAGTCATATGATGTGCGGTACGACAGCACCGTCGCGGTTCCCTTCGCGTCCTGCAGGCGATGCCGCAGGATGCGCGCTGTCTCTGGCGTGGCGATCAGATGCTCGTGCGACTCAATATGGTCTGCGTGCCCGTGCGAAACGAATGATCGCGCACGCGGCACATGGGCGTCCAGCCAAAGATCGAGACTTGGTAGATAGATTCCCTCATCATAGGCGATCTCTATGTCAATCATCGTGCACCACCCGCGTCAAAGCATTGTCTTTGATTATGACGATGCTTTCTTGCATCATTGACCTGTTTAGAGTACCAAGCGGCCAGAATCAGATGAAGAGATGGATAACTGACGAATCCTTTGGTGCTGATGGAAACAAAGGTAGTACAAGGACACTGGTTATCGTTCTGGTTGCCGCTCGCCACCGACAAACCGGATGCGGAGCGCCCCATCGCGCATCTGCGCCCCGACCGCCGTGCGGCGCGCGAGCATATCCGGCAGCATCACATGGTGTTTGTGCCAGCCGACGTGGATATCCAGCTCGTCGCCGCGTTGGTGGAGATCGACCGTTTCGTTCTCCATAAATGGGAGGTCAAGGACGAGCATGATATCGCCCCCGTCCCGCTCGATCCGTTGCGGCTGCCCCTGATAGAAGAATTGCGCCGGGTCGCGGTCGCTGTAGAGTTCGTCGGCCACCCGCCGGAGCAGCGGCAGGCCGATCAGTTCCTCGGTGAAGTACGGCACGGCGAAGCGCGGCAGCGGCCCGAACGACTCGTCGATCACCCGCTGGTACTTCACCTGCGTCTCGCGCATCGCGTCGTAGAGGCTGCCGTCCCCGCCCGCCGGGAGGACGCGATTAACGACGACGCCATCGACGAGATAGTTGAACAGGCTGAGATACGCGAGCGAGCGCTGCGCCTCGCGGATGACCATGCGTTCGAGGTTGACGACGACGCGCACGGAGGTGATCTCCGGGTTCGTCAGCAGGTCGCGCACCGCCGTCAGGCGCGAGACCATCAGATCGACCGAATCGAAGATTTCGTCCCCCGCGACGGGCATCGAGGTGACGCGCCGGACGACTGGCCGCATCATCTTCGCCATTCGGCGTACGGTCGGGAAGAGGCGTTCCATCCACCAACTCATCACATCGGGCAGGCTGAGCAATTTCAACGTCTCGCCCGTCGGCGCGGCATCGACAATGACGGTATCGTACGCGCCGCTCTCCGCGTGGCCCTTGATGCGGAGCAGCGCGAACAGCTCCTCCGTGCCGGGCATGACGGTCAATTCCTCATTCGTCAGCCCCTCGAACCCCTGCCACGAGAGCAAATCGGTGAGGTACTGCTGCACCCGACCCCAGTTCCGCTCCATCTCATGCAGCGCGTTCACTTCCTGCGCCCAGAGATTCGGCGCACCGGGGATCGGGAGTGGTTCGGCGCCGAGGCGCGTGTCGAGCGCGTCGCCGAGCGAGTGCGCGGCGTCGGTGCTGAGGACAATCGTGCGCTGCCCGCGATCCGCGCACCGCAGCGCGGTCGCCGCCGCCACCGTCGTCTTGCCGACACCGCCCTTGCCCGTGTGAACGATAACCCGTGTCATGCGATCCCCTGTTTTCACCCTGCCGCGCTTCGGTGACGCGCGAGCCCGATACCAGTATCGCACCCTGCGGGCGGAGCGTCACCAAAGGAGGATAACAGCAGCCCATAACCCAAGTAGGATAGCCCGCAACACGGGTATAAATACGCAAATGCGGTATGTAGACATAATGTTTCACGAAGACAATGTGGCACAAAGGTGTCCTGCTTTGAGGAATCCCCCTTCTCGCGAGGGCAAGAGCAGAAGCGCCTGCTTAATCTCCATGGTTCAGCCAGCAATGTTCATGTTAGATCAATCAATGTCGATATTTACAACTAAGGTTATACGACCTCTGACAAGGATAGACGGTATTCTGCTCAAGCATAGAGGCCATTGGCGTCAATGATTCCGTCAGTAACGATGATATTGATGGCGACAAATGATCGACACAGCACTCCGCAGTGTGAGACCGAAAGGCCGTCACCGCTCCACGAGACTCGCCGTGGTGCGCAGCGCGACAGTCAATGGATGCGCCGCCTCGTACATATGGGTAGATACGACGAGTAATGTTTACGTTTTTCCATACTACTCGAATCACTCCCCTCCCCTCCAAGATAATTTGTTCATGAGGGATATGTTTGATTTTGTCGCATGATTCCGGGGTAATTACAAACGCGGAGCGCATCGCGTGATCAGAGAGACAGTGGAAAATAGGTCGCTCCCGGGATCGGACATCGATGATGCTTGACCGTGAGCAAGATAGCGCCCGGTGCATGTCAAGCAACCCCGAACCAAAAAGTCCACCTGCCTGCCCGCATCTCACGCTGACGCGAGGTGCACCATGGGATACTCGATGTTATCAGCTGTGATGGTTGGTCTTGCGATATGTCGCTCTTATTCTTCACTCTGTAATCTGATGAACCCTCCCCTATCGACAGTTGCGGACATTCCCCACCTCCCTCGAAGCATGGCAATCTATCTGCCGGTATCGGGCGGGTGCATCGATGGTTACGAGACGGGTGTCTGCGCGGAGCGCGAGCGATTCCGGCAAATCGCCATACAATGACTCCATAACACCGGCTACAGCGTCGGACCGGAAGTGCAAGACCCTCGCGGCAGAGGTGCAGCGGTCGTGCTTTCGCACCGCACAAGGCAGGGAGATTGCCTTTTCACGGAAAACGCCCCGTGGTGGGGCGTAGGACGCGAAATCGTGATTTTCCGTATGATTCTGTCTAGTAATTTGCCCTATGAGGCCCTCGCGGTCGCCTGACCCTCCACCGGTGCGAACGGGAGCTTCTTGCCGGGGTTCATGATGCCATTCGGGTCGAACGCGCGCTGCATCTGGCGCATCAATGCGACCGCCGCGCCGAGTTCGGCGTCCGCGTAGTCGCGTCGGACGACGCCGATGCCATGCTCGCCGCTCGTCGTGCCGCGATACTCGAGCGCGAGGGCGTGGATGTCCTCGGTCAGCAGTTTCGCGCGCTCGATCTCCTCCGGGGTGTGATGGACGACGATCGCGCTGTGAACGTTGCCACTGCCAATGTGGCCGTAGAGGACGACCGCGACCTGCCGCTTCTCCGCCGCCTCGGCGATCTTCCGCAGCGTCGCGGGCATGTCCTTGAGGGGGACGCAGATGTCCTCCCCCATGCCGACGCGCGTGCCGCCCGCGACGACGAGCGACGAGGCCGCGCCGAGCGCCGCCCGCCCCGCCCAGAGGGTCTCCATCTCTTTCGCGTTCGTCGCCGTCTCGACGCCCGTCGCCAGCTCGCGCGCGACCTGCTCGATGCGCCCGACGGTGTCCGCGACGACCGCCGAGGTGCCATCCGCCTCGATCAGCAGCATCGCGGCGCACTCAATCAGTTTCAGTTCCGGTTTGTAGATGTTGACCGCACGGATCGCGGAACGGTCCATGATCTCCAGTGCGGCGGGCAGGATGCCGCTGCGGAAGATGCGGCGCGTCATCTCGGCGGCGTCCTCCAGGCTGTCGAACCGCGCGACGATCAGCCCGCGCGCCTCCGGCTTCGGGATGATCCGCAGGCGCAACTGCGTGATGACGCCCAGCGTCCCCTCGGACATGATGAAGAGCGGCGTCAGGTTCAGGCCGGAGACGGACTGGAGCGCCTTCGAGTGCTCGCCGCCGGTCCAGATTACCTCACCCGTCGGCAGGACGATTTCGAGGCCGAGGACGTAGTGGAGTGTCGGGCCGTACTTCACCGCGCGCATCCCGCTGCTGTTATTGGCCGTCATGCCGCCGACGCTGGCGATCTTGCTGCTGCCGGGGTCAGGCGGGAATATCATGCCGTACCGCGCGAGCGCGTCGTTGAGGTTCGCGTGGATCACGCCGGGCTGACACAGCACCTGCAGGTTATCGGCGTCGATTTCGATGATGCGATCCATCACATTCATCGCGATGACGATGCCGCCGTAGTGCGCCACCGCGCCGCCGCTGTACGCCGAGGCCGAACCGCGCGGCACAACGGGGACGTGGTACCGGTTCGCCAGCCGCACCACCGTGACAACGTCCGCCGTGTCGCGCGGGAGGACGACGCAATCGGGCCGACCGGGGTGCGCCTCGGAGTTGAACGAGGCGTCGTACGTGTAGGGGAAGAGCGCCGCCGGGTGGGTCAGCACCCGCTCCGGCCCGAGCAGCCGCACCAACTCGGCGACGGCCGCCCGCGCATCCTCATCCCGCCGCAGCAGGGGCGGCGGCTGCGCATCCATGCCCGCCGTCGCGATCAATGCTTCCAGTGTTTCCCCGGTAGACGCCCGCTCCGTTACCGCCATGCGCTTTCTACCCCCTGAACCCCCTCCCGAAGACGAGGGGGAACGCAACCGAACACTCACCGCTGACCCGCACGCGGCATCATCAACCAGGACGTACCGTTGCCCCTTCCCTCCCCCGCCGCCAAGCAGCAGGCGCGACGTGAGGGGCGCCAGCATTCTAGCACGCCAGCAGGGTCGCCTGTGCTACACTCGCCGCGCGTCACCGGAGATCGAATCGTGAGAGAGGAGTGGGAGCCATGAATGATGACAAAACGGGCATCCGCGAGGCGATAGAAGATGGCGTTGGCATCGCGGTACCCGATGGGGATATGTCTTTACTGATTCCGCAGGAACTTGCCTCCGCGTACGACGCCGATCGCGCCGCGCCGCAGCAGATGACGCAGGCGGCGTTGGCGCACGTCTGGATTCACACGCGCAACTGGGTTGAACTGGCCGAGCAGGAAGGGATGCGCGTCTTCGACCGTGGCGAGGGCGAATTCCTCTACGATGTCTACGGCACGCAGTACATCGACGGGCTTTCCGGCCTCTGGGTCGTGAACGCGGGGCATGGGCGCAAGGAGATCGCGCACGCGATGGCCGAGCAGGCGGCGAAACTCGCCTACGTCTCCTCGTTCGCGTTCACGAATGTCCCCGCCGTGCAGCTGGCGCAGCGCATCGCGCAGTTCACACCGGGCGACCTGGAGCGGGTCTTCTTCTGCTCCGGCGGGTCGGAGGCGGTTGAGTCCGCGATGAAGATCGCGAAGCAGTATCAGGTGCTCAAGGGATATGGCAAGCGGTACAAGATGATCGCGCGGCGCGGCTCCTACCACGGCGCGACCTTCGGCGCGATGAGCCTGACTGGCAGCCGCACGCCGTACGAGAAGTATTACGGGCCGCTGATGTCGGGTGTGCGGCACGTCGCGTGGCCGAACTGCTACCGCTGCGAGTTCGGCCTTACCTACCCCTCCTGCAATGTGCAGTGCGCGCGGGCCGTCGAGCAGATGATCGAGTTCGAGGGGCCGGAGACGGTCGCCGCCGTGATCGCCGAGCCGATCAGCACAGCGCAAGGGACGGTCGTGCCGGTGCCGGAGTACATCCCGATGCTCCGCGAGATCACCGAACGGCACGGCGTGCTGCTCATCCTCGACGAGGTGATCAACGGCTGGGGCCGCACCGGCAAGTACTTCGCGACGGAGCATTCCCCCGGCGTCGTGCCCGACCTGATGACGATGGCGAAGGGGCTGTCGAGCGGCTACGCGCCGATCGCTGCGGCGGTGGCGCGCCCCGGCATCTTCGAGCCATTCTCGGCGGACGCGAAGAGCGCGATCTCGCACGGCATCACCTTCGGCGGCCACGCGGCGGCGGCGGCGGCGGCGCTGAAGAACATCGAGATCTTCGAGCGCGAGGGCCTCGTCGAGCGGGCCGCCACGATGGGCGCGTATTGGAAGACGGGCTTGCACGACCTCAAGAAGCACCCGACGGTCGGCGACGTGCGCGGCATCGGCATGCTGTGGGCAATCGAGTTCGTCAAGAACAAGGAGACGAAGGAGCGCTGGGGCAACGACAGCGCCTTCATCCAGTGCATCAAGCGCGAGACTGAGCGCGACGGCTTAATCACGCGCACCGGCGACATCGTCCAACTCGCGCCGCCGCTGGTGACGAAGAAGGAGACGATCGACCGGATCACCGACATCCTCGACCGCGCCATCACCGCCGCCGAGCACGCCGAGGGCATCACAACCGGGATGTAGCCACAGAGGCACAGAGAACACAGAGGAAAAGAAGAGGATGCGAGAGGGACCGGAGAATATTATTCTCTTGTCCCTTCTCTGTGTTCACTGTGTCTCTATGGCTAGTTTTACGACGAGGCTTCTTCACCGGCGAGGATGCGGCGGAGGGTGGCGAGGGCGCGGAACTGGAGCGCCCGCACCGCGTCCTCCCGTTTGTCCATCGCCTGGGCGACCTCGCGCCCGCTCATCCCCTGGATGAAACGCAGGACGATCACTTCGCGCTGGTCGCCCGTCAGTTCGCCCAACGCCTTCAGGAGGTCCGCCGAGTCGATGTTCCCGTCGAGTGGCGCGCTCGGGTCTTCGAGGCTCTCGTGCACTTCCGGGATGAGCGTCACGGTTGGGCGCAGCGCGCGGTAATGGTCGACGACGCGGTTGTGCGCGAGGCGGTAGAGCCACGCGAGGAACGGCACGCCCTGCTCGCGGTAGCGGCCCATCGCGCGCCACGCGCTCTCGAAGATCGCCTCCGTCAGGTCCTCGGAGTCGGCGGAGTCGCGGATGCGCGCGGCGACGTAGCGCGCGATGGTCGCACGGTGGCGTTCATAGAGGATGCCGAATGCCTCGCGGCTTCCGTCACGCGCCTGATGAATCAGCGCCGTTTCATCGATGGGGGAGACCGCTTCCGGGGATGATGCTGCCTCCCGCGCCGCGCGGCGGGCGGCGACCGTGCGGATTTGATCCGCGCGGCGCACGATCGTTGGTTGTGGCATGTCACTCACCGCGATTGCCGCTCCCATCACCCTGCGCCATCCTCCGTCCACCCGGGTGGACTTTCATACCGTACGGACGGGTACATATCGCACATTCACGCTGCACGTACCATCTACGCACCGAAGGAATCTTGCTATTCGCACGTATACATGCTGTCCGATGGGCAAGGCCGTCTGTTCCCGAACAGTGCGCGATGACAAAGGGGAGCCTTACTGTCACAGCAGCAACGAGAGTCTCGAACCTGTCCGAACAGCATGTCCACGGCTTCTTTCCATGCGTACCCACGCATCATCACGCGCGATGAACGGCTCGGCGACTGCGATTACTCGTTGAGTTTATCATAAACCAGTACCGTAGGAGAACGTACACACGCACTCAAGAGCCGAGGCGGGTGACCGGGTCGGCGTTGCGCGGCGCGAAGTTCATCCAGCGTTGATGGACCGACTGCCATGTCGTGACATGCTTCCAGAACGGCACTTCACCGGGCGGCACACCGCCGAGCTGCTCGTCGGGCGAGAGGATGCGATACCGCGCGAAGAGCCAGGCGTCATTGCCGAACGCTTCCAGATACTCCACGCGCGGGTCGGGTTGATCGAGGCCGAACCGCGTCGCCCACCATTCGGCCATCCCTTCCGGCAGGCGGCCACCGGGGAGCGCCGGGAGATGGAAAGCGAGGGTCGCGTAGCGCGCGCCGGCATCGGTGATGTGCAGGGCGGCGCCAACGGCGTCGAACGGCAGGTACGCGGCATCGAGCGCGGGCGCGGTCGCATCGCGGTATCCGTCCGACCCGGCCCGATAGACGACGAGCGCCTCCACGTCACTGATCCCCGCGATCAGCCCATGAAAGAACGGGTCCGCGTCGAGGCTGACGCTCTCCGACCCGAACGCCGCGAGCACATCCGGCGCGTGGGCCGCGTCGTGCGTGCTCACCAGCGTCGCTGGGGTCACGACGAGCGCGGCGGCGTTTGGGTCGAGCAGTGCGGGCAACGTGCCCGCTGCGTTCGCGCCCCGTTGATACACCACCGGGCCGGTTGCCTGCGGTGGCGATGTGGTGAACCCGAGTGGCGACAACGATGCACCAGTCGTCTTCGGGCGATCATCGCGCGCGGGCGTCGTGACGAGGCGCGTGATCGGCTGCGCGCCGGGGCCATCGAGCGACGCCTGCCAGCGAATCGTCGCGGCATCCACACCGAGCGGACCGAGGGCCGCGCCGGCCGCCACTGTGCTCGGTGGCACGAGCCAGCCGTCGAGCATCGCCACGCCACGCGCGTGGGGGTCTTTCGTCCACTCGGTCGCCGGGATGTCGCCGAGGGCCACCCGCGCGCGCAGACGCTCCCAGTCGTTAAAGGCGAACTGACGCCACGGCACCGTCGCGGGGACGCGCGGGAGAAGGACGATTGCCTCCTCGATGTGCGTGCGGATCGGTGCGGTCGGTGGCTTCGGCTTCGCGCCGCATCCCGACAGCAGCACCAGCCCGAGGAGCACCACCATCACCCCACGCAGCCGCATGATCCGGCAGGGGAGAGATGGCGACGGCAGGGCGTAATGCCCTGCCGTCCGTTGCTGTTTTCGTGTTATTCGGTTCGTCGAACCGCGCACGAACGCTCCTTATCGCTGCGGCGGGGGCGGCGGATTGCCGTACCCACCGGCCCCGCCGGGTGGCGGGCCATAGCCTCCGGGTGGGGGGGGCGGTTGACCGCCGCCGCCCTGCTGCGGTGGCTGACCATAGCCACCTTGCTGGGGCGGCGGTGCACCGTAGCCACCACCGAGTGGCGGCGCGCCATAGCCACCTTGCTGGGGCGGCGGCTGGCCGTAGCCGCCGGGGGGCGGAGGCTGACCATAGCCGCCCTGCTGCGGCGGTTGCTGGCCACCATAGTAGTTGCTGGAGAAGGGTTGCGGCCCACGGTTCGCGGCGAGCGCGCCGCTGCCGCCACCAAACGAGACCGCGTCATCACCGGGGACGATTCTCTGCTTCATCAGCCCACCCGCGACGATCACGAGGCCGAAGATCAGCAGCAGAAAGAAGCCAAATCCCGGGCTGATGGAAACCCCTGATCCGCTTCCGTATTGGCTGGATGCATCAAGAAAGGCGATGACGGTCAGGAGCACGAGGCCACCGCCCGCCCCCGCATAAATCCACCCCTTGTATGTCTTATATTGGGGCAAGAGATTCAGCGTGAAGAGGATGTACGCGACGATGGGGGCCAGGAACAGAATAACTTCGAGAAAGTCCCAGACCCCTCGGGTCGAGTTCCAGCTGTTGCACGCATTACCTCGGCCTTTGCACAGATCACCGTTGTTGAGGCCGGGAATGGTCGTGCCGAGCGTAATCTTGACCGCCACCTCTTTGAAATATTTCGCGATCCAGAACAACAACGCCCCGCCGATCGCGAGCAGATCGCCGAGGCGTAAATCGCCGATGAGTGCGTTGATATCGAACGAAACCGCCCGCGACGCAGGGCCTGGATACGCGGGTGGCGGCGCGCCATACCCGCCTTGCTGCGGCGGCGGCCCGTAGCCGGGTTGCTGGCCTGGTGGCGGCGCGCCGTAGCCGCCTTGTTGCGGCGGCGGGGCGCCATACCCACTTTGCTGCGGTGGGGGCTGACCGTAGCCGCCCCGTTGCGGGGGAGGAGCGCCATAGCCACCCTGTTGCGGCGGCGGCGGGGGCTGACCATAGCCGCCCTGCGATGGCGGCGGTGCGCCGTACCCCTGTGGCGGGGCTGGAGGCTGGCCGTAGCCACCCTGCGGCGGTGGTGGCGGTGCGCCGTAGCCACCTTGACCACCCGGACCGCCCGGTGGCTGCCCGTAGCCGCCCTGACCGCCAGGCGGTTGCCCCCCTGGTGGCCCCCCGAGCCGGGTTCGCTCGTCGTCACTCATTGCCGGTGCCTCCCTCCATGCGCGCTTTTGCGCCGCCCCTCACTGCCCCGCATGCCGCTCGTTCCGATCACACGGGCGGTTCGCTCAACGACGGTGGAGTGACAAAGTATTCCACCGCGATCATGCGACCACCGAGCGTGTACGACGAGAGTACGGACGACGACAGTGTACGCGCCGCCATACCGCACGTCAACGCAACATTTCCGACGCCAACGATTCTTCGCCACCAATGGGAAGACGCTCGGAACAACCCGATGGTTCTCGCCATATTCCGGGCGCGCGTGGTATGCTGTGGGCATGAAAAGCCGCATGGGTGCCGTTAAAACAGCAGTGACCGGGCAGACCGCCAAAGATGCAATCATCGGGACGGGCTTGTTCGGCACGGGTGGAGTGGTCGGGGCGCTGGCATTTGGCTGCCTCGCGGTCTGGCTCGTGCTCGCGCTGCTCATCACGCTCATCTGGGCGCTCGTCGCCGTGCTCGCCTCCGTCATCCCCCTGTGAAGAACGACGAAGACCGGAGCTGGCGCGGGTTCGCCGCAGGCACGATGCTTCTCTTCTTCTTCGGGCTGCTCATCTTCGCCGCCATATTCGACGCATTCCTCAGCCGCTTCATGCCGGTCTTCCTCGGCCTGCTCTGCGTCGCCCTGATCGCCTATAGCGCGGTGGCGTCCATTCTGCGTATGATTATCCGCATCCGGCGCTCGTCACGTCCGGACGAAACGGAGCAGCCGCGCTGACTGTGGCGCGGACGGTGACACGGAGAATGCCCATATCCGTGGAGGAAGGAAACAGCCCCATGCAGGAGACGCCGCCCACCACTGAGGACCCGATGAAAAGCGAGGCGCACGCGCTGCTCGGTGAACTCCGGGACGCGCCGGAGGCGTTCGCGCTCCTGTTCGCGCCGGAGAGCGAGGAGACGCTCCACCATCGCCCGGCGGCGGGGGAGTGGTCCGCCGTTGAAATCGTCGGGCATCTCGCGGACCTCGACGCCTTCAACCACACCCAGCGATTCAACGCGATCCTAATGGAGGAGAACCCGGAGTTGCCCGTCTACGAGCCGGATGAGCGCGTCGCCACCGCGAATTACCAGGCGCTTTCCGGTGCGGACGCCCTCAGCCTCCTGAAGCGCGAGCGCGACCTGATTGACGTGCTCCTCGAGGGGCTACGGCCGCACGAACTCGCGCGCACCGGCATCCACCCCCGATTCGGCCAGCGCACCCTGCTCCAATTCGCAGACATGCGCAACCACGACCGCACCCATCTCGATCAGGCCGCCGCCGCTATCGCAAGCGCGAAGTAACGAGTAGCGAGTAACGAGTAGCGAGTAACGAGGCGGATCAGTCCCACTCGTTACTCGTTACTCGTTTGAGCCAGGTTGCGGTGTTCGTCAGCATCCGGTCGAGGTGCGAGAAGCAGCAATGCCCGTCGCGCGGGTACCAGTGCAGCGTGCGCGGGGGCGTGGCGGCATCGTAGAGCCGTTGCGCCTCGTGCGGTGGCACCACGCGATCCCGGCCCGCGCCGATCACGAGCAGCGGCATCCGCAGGCCGAACCCGAAGTGATCGAGGCTGTTCGCCGCACAGATATAGGGCTGGCAATCGATCGGAAATCCGGTCACATGCACGACTTCCCACTGCGTGAGCGTCGGCATCCGCTTGATGTACTCGGCGGGCGCGAAGGGCGCGGTGACGGTGACGACCGCCGCGAGGTCGGGCGCTTCGCTCGCCAGCGACACGGCAAGCATCCCGCCGAGACTGACGCCGATGAGCGCGATCCGCCCGTCGAGCGCGGGCTGTGCCGCGACCATCCGCCGCAGATCATCCATCAGCGCGTGCTGATTCGGCACAAAGCGCGCCGCCTCCCACGTCTCGCCCGTGCCCGGATTATCGAGCGCGAGCGTCGCTATCCCGCGCGCTACGAACGGGTCGCGCCAGCCATTTAATTCCTCCTTGACGGTGCTACCACCATTGAAGAACACTACCAGCGGCGCGGGGCGCGCGGGTGTCACGCCCGTCGGCAACGAGAGGTAGCCGGGGATGCTGGCACCCCGGAAGGTCAATTCTACCCGTTCACTCGGCGGGTCAAGCAGGGGCGCGACCGCGCGATACTGCGCGGCGGCACGCTTCGCGAGGTCGCGCTTGCGCTCCACGGGTTCGTAGACGAGCAACTGCGCCGCGTGGAGCGCCAGCGACGCCGCGCGGAGGGCATCCCGCCGCGTCGCATCATCGGTCGCAGCATCGGCACGGGCGGCGTAGCGTTCCGCGAGCGCCTCCCACTCGACGGGCCAGGCGTCCCACGCGCGAATGCGTTCGAGCGTCGCGGCGCCATCCGCGCGCGGCAGGCCGACCGGAACGAGCCGGTCGAGCACGCCGTTTGCCAGCCGCGCCGCGCCGCGCCAGCGGAACGCGCAGTTGATCAAATCCGGGGAAATCAGGCGATTACTCATCGTTACGGCGAGGGGAAGGCGGCGCACAAGCGACGCGCTTTGCAGTTCTTCCATGCTTCCAAGCATACCGCACCTACCCGGTTCACGGGAGGGCGTGGATGGAGTACGATAGGGGAGAGGAGTGTACGTACAGAGAATCGGCACTTCATGGTGTGGACGAACAGACGGAGCGTCGCGTCATTGACCGGTCGGTAGGCGCTTCATCGGTTGGACACACCCGCCGTTCTTTCTCGAAGGGGGCATAGCGCGATGCATCAGCGACGATGGATGTACGGAATCATCATCGGTTCAGTGATCCTTGCGGGCGTGATTGGCGCACTCAGCATGACATATCGCACCTCGGCGGCCACATTTGCCGACCCCGCCTTCGCCCGCACCTGGGCGCGAACCGACGCGCCCGTGAGCGGCGGCGCGGTCGCGCGGACGTGGATCTGGGGGCCGGAACCGCGCACCGGCGCGATCATCGAGCCGTACCGCGACGCGCCCGGTGGCGCGCGCCTCGTCCAGTACTTCGACAAGAGTCGGATGGAGTTGACGAACCCGCAGGGGAATCCAGCAGACCCATTCTTGGTCACCAACGGCCTGCTCGCGACGGAGATGCTCACCGGCAATGTCCAACTCGGCGACGCGACCTTCGAGACGCACAACCCAGCGGCGGTCAATGTCGCGGGCGACCTCGACGACCCGACCGGCCCGACGTACGCGACGTTCGGCCCGCTGCGGAATGCGCCCGCGCTCGCTTCCGGCGCGGCGATCACCGCGACGGTGACGCACGATGGGCAGGTTGGCGCCGATCCCACCCTCGCCGGTAAAGCGGTCACGCAGCAGTACGTCCCGGAGACGAAGCACAGCGTCGCGGATCTTTTCTGGGCCTTCATGACGAGCAGCGGCATCGTCGATGGCGGTGGCACCGAGTCGCTCTTCCGCTCGCCATTCTACGCAACGGGCTTCCCCGTGACCGAGGCGTATTGGAGCACGGTGCGCGTCGCCGGGCAGCAACGGGCGGTGCTGATCCAGGTCTTCGAGCGGCGCGCGCTGACATTCACGCCCGGTAACGTCGGCGGATTCGCGGTAGAGGCGGGCAATGTCGGCCTCCAATACCGCTCCTGGCGCGCCGCCCTCGCCGCGACGCCGACGCCGACGCCGATCCCGACCGCCCCGCCCACCCCCAAACCGACCATGACGCCCACCCCTTCGCCCACCGCAACAACGGCTTCCTCAACGCCGGTCAGCGGCCCCACCGCGACGCCCATCCCGACGGAAACGGCCACGCTCGCCGCCTTGATCGTCGAGGTCACGTACGACGGTGATGCGACCAGCAATGATCCGAACGACGAGACGGTGGTGATCATTAACGGCTCCCCGACGCCCATTGATCTGGCAGGCTGGACGCTGCGTGACACACATGGCCACGCATACGCTTTCAGCGCCCTCACACTGCCCGTTGACGGGCAGATAACCCTGGTGTCGGGGAAGGGGAGCGATACGCCGACACGGCGCTACTGGGGCCAATCTACGGGCATCCTCGATAACACCGGCCCTGAGACGTTAACACTGCGCAATGCCGACGGCGTGCTGATCGACGCCTACCCGTACCCGTAACGCGCCAAACTCGCCGAGCGCTCAAGAGCGCGCACTGGCGCCGATCGGTGGAATCGTGATCCACGACCAACGTGACATAACGCATGTCTCCGAGGCACCATTCTGTGAGTATTACTCACTCATCTTGTGTACGTTCTGTGTCTCAGGTGCAATGGTTGCGGGGGCGGCACCGAGTGACTGCGCGCGGCACAATGCCCTCGCAGAGCGTCCCAATGGCGCAAACTCTTCCTACGAATAGTACGAAGATCGTGCCCGCTGGCCCATCAGGAACACAAAGTTGTCAAGCAGTCCAACAGACGCTAGACTAGGTGTACGGGCACTCTGCGTCTGCATACCAACACTCCGGGGGATGCATTGACAAATCTGTGACCGTATGGCAAACATGATCGCAGCGCGGGTCGGTTCGCGGCAAGTGTTTCACGGGAGGATCGCGAGATGGTCGAGCGGGAACGGCAGATCGAAGAGGGGGGCACGTATGTCCTTCGCATCGAACCACGGCAACGGTCGTTGTTCCCGGAGCCGACGCCGTTACCGCTCGCGCCAACAGCGCCGAACGCAGCCGCCGGTCTCCGTCGCTTCTACATGACGGCGGACCTCCGCGCGGAGACCGGTGTGCCGCGAACCGCGATGGATTTCTACCTGCGCGCGGGCGTCATCCTGCCCACAGCGCGCACGGAGAGCGGCTACTTGCTCTTCGATGAGACGGAACTCGCGCTGCTGCGGCAGGTGCTCGAATGGCGCGCGCGCGGCATCGGCCTCAAGGCGATCAAGGAACGGCTGAAGCGGTAGGGGGCGAGCACGATGACGTACTACAAGTTCTTCGGGCTGGCGCGCGAGCCATTCGGCACGACGCCGGACCCGGCGATGTTCTACAAGACGCTCGGCCACGAGGATTGCTACGAGCGGCTGAAGCTCGCGATCCAGTTGCAGCGCGGGCTGGCGATCATCCTCGGCGACATCGGTTACGGCAAGACGACGATCAAGGTCGCCCTGCTCACCGAGTTGCAGCGCGACCCGGCGTTCGAGATCGCCATCATCAACAACCCGCGCGACTGCCGGACGGACGTGCAGTTCCTCCGCGCCGTGCTGACGCAGTTCGGCCTTCGCCCGGACGGCCGCAGCGGCCTGGAGTACACGAACCAGTTCCTCCAGTTCCTCGAAACGATGCATGTGCACGGCCGTCGCGTCCTCCTCGTCTTCGATGAGGGGCAGAACCTCTCCGGCGCGCAACTGGAAATCCTGCGCACCTTCCTCTCATTCGAGACGCCGACGGCGAAATTGATCAACGTCGTGATCTTCGCCCAGAACGAATTGGAGGACAAAATCGTGCGCAAACGAAACCTCGCGCAGCGAGTGGGGATGGATCACAAGTTGAACCCGCTCAACCGCCGCGACACGGCGGGGCTGATCGAGCATCGCCTCCAAGTCGCGGGGCTGCCCCACGGCGAGACGCTCTTCGAGGATGCCGCGATGGATGTCATCCACGAGGCATCGCGCGGTATCCCGCGCGCGATCACGAACTTCTGCGCCGACTGTCTCGTCGAGGCGGTCTTTCTCGGCCACCGGACGGTGGACGCGGCGCTCGCCACGGCGGTCATCGAGACGCGCGTCTTCAAGGGGGTGGCGTAACCGATGGCGAGCGACGAGCCAACGACGGGCCAGCGGCGCTTCCGCGCGGTGGATGTCCTCACGGGGACGATCGACCGCGCGGAAGCGCCTCGGCGCGCGCGCAAGCAGATCAGTGCCTACCTCTACCCGGAGCAGGTGCGCCGCCTCGGCGAACTGCACGCCCGCCTCAACAGCACGGCGGACGGACGGATCGAGAAGAGCGAGATCGTCGGGGCCGCCCTCGACCTCCTCGGCGCGCTGGTCGAGGCGGCGGAGGTCGAGGACACGCCGCTGACGACGCTCGACGCGGTACGCGCCTACGCGGACGATCGACTGAGGAAAGGGAAGTAGTCAGGTACTCAGGTACGTGAGTACCCAGATAGACGAGAAGGGGAATGCAATGACACAAGCAGGGACCGGCATCCGTGGCCCGACCGGGCCGGACAAAGCAAACGACCGCGCGGGCAACGCGGCCGTCGGCTCAAGAAACGAGACCTGGAGTGGAAGCGGGAACAACCAACCCAGCCGGGTGTCCAGAAATCTGGCTCCGGCGTCTAGTGTAGGCGGCGTGATGCGGCGCGTCAAGCGCGAGGGACGCCGACGCACTCTTTCATGCACCTCACGGACGGTTCGCGCGCGCGCTTTTGATGACGCGCCCGATCACCGCAAGATAATAGACAAGCACACCGGGGCGGCGGGCAAGCGCGCTGGTGCCTTCGCGTGTGGCGGGGCGAGACAGTCCCCGCGTCAAGAAAGCGGGACAACCACCCATGAATGATGAGCAGATGGGTCCACGCCCATCATCACCACCGCCCGATCCCGGCGCGGATCAGGCCGATCGACCGATGGCGCCAGGCGATGGCATGGCGAACACCGTGCCGCCCGCCCTTCCCGGTTCCCCGTCCTCCCCGCCCCCGCCACCCCCACCCGGGTCAAACGGGACACGGATGGGGACGCCTGCGGGCATGGGCGGCGTTCGTGGCGTCACAGCTCCGGGAGCGACCGAAGTAGGGGTTGCGACGGCCGGGCAGGACATCCGCCACCGCGGCTGGTACTGGCACTGGAACACCCTCATCACGCAGTACGCGCCGCTCCTCGGCCTCAAGGGGGTGGGACTGCTCAACTCCTACACCGTCTGGACAGATCGCCGTGAGGGATCACCCCACCAGGGGTACGCCTTCCCGACGCAGGACGCGGAGGGGAAGTTCTACGGCGAGGGGCGCGAGGAACTGATCACGCTGAACAAGATCCTCGTCGCACTCGACCTTATCGCCATTCACAAGGAGATGGTGCTTCGCCAGGATGACCGGAACCGGCGCTGGCGCGTGCCGCACAACTTCTACCGCGTGAAGGACCCGCGCGACGGCCTCGTGCTGAATATGCACGCCGTCCTCCGTGTGCTCGAACTGGCGGATCGCGACCGCAACGTCTTCCGTCATGTGCGGCACATCTTCGGGCCGCAGTTCGCCCCGATCGACCGCACGAGCATCTGGCATTATCTGCTCCCCGAACTGCGCCAACTCCCTCTCTGGCAGCAACTCGCGGAGCGCGCCGAACGCGAACGACGTGGTGGCAAGCGAATTCTCAGCCTCCCGACGACCGAGAACCCTTCAACCAGTGTCGCTTCGGACGAAGTCGTCGCTCTAGCGGGCGACATTGGTAAACAAATCATACCGCTAAGAGTGGCGATTGACGCGATTCCGTCCGACAATGGTATCGCGCTCAACGCCGCTATCGCCCTCCGAACGGACGGTGTCGATACTGTGGACGCCGAGAACACCCCCGAAGTGCCGGATGTCGCACCGATGAACACCGACGAACCTTCGGTAATCGACGAAGGTAAGACAGGCGTCGAATATGCTTCTCCTCCCTTTGTCGTCCCCACGTACCGTACAGAGGACCAAGAGCCGGAGACTAGAGAAGAAACAAGTACCAGTACAAGCAGTACAAGCACGCGCGAATCAGTGTCTGATATTTTCGCGGCTTTGGCGGAACGCGATCGTCGCGAACGAATGGGCGATCTGATCCCCGAAGGGCCTGATCCGGTACCGGAGGCCCCGTTCCTCCCCGCACAACCCCTCCCGCCCGTCCCGGCAATGTCGGAGGATGGTGCGGTCGTGGTGCGGGCGCTGGATGTCACCGACCCGCCAGTGAATGCGGTCGCGCATCAGACCGCATCGATCACCGATATCGAGGCGGCGCTGACGATGGCGAATGGTCGCCCGCCGAGCGATATGGAGATTTCGCTGCTCGTGCAGGTGGCGCGGGAGTGCGACCCCGCCGCGCAGTCGCAGGGGTACGGGCCGGGCACCGGCCTGGGGTGGGTGCTCGCCGCAATCTGGGAGGCGGTCAACAGTGGGAGCCAGTTCGTCGCGCCGAAGCGCGTCGCGGCGATCTGTGATCGTTGGGTGGTGGAGGGGTTCGGGTCGGACAACCGCGCGAACCCCGCCGCCCCGCCGACCTACGCCCCACCGCCCGACTGGCCGGTGCCCGACGCCGGTGCCGAATCATCCGTCGATTTACCATCCGCCGCCCGTAGCGATTCCGGGCCGATCCCAACGATTCCTGCGTTGCCGGACATTAGCTATGCCTCCGCCCCCCCGGCCACGATGCCGGGGACCACCGCGACCGATGCCGAAGCCCGCCGCCTGTGGGAGCAGGTGATCCGGCGGCTCGATGGTGTCCTCCACCCCGACGCGCTGGAACGCTGGTTCACCAGCGCGCGCGTCACGGCGATCGACCACGACCGCGTGACCGTCACCGTACCGGGCGCGGACATCGCCCTCAAACTCGCGTCGTATCGCGGGCTGATCAGTCGGCGGATGAGCGAGGCGCTCGGGCGCACCGTCGATGTCGTCTTCCAGGCGACGCGGCTCTCGGCTTCCCCCACGGAGCTGCCCGCGCCATCAACGCCGCCATCGAACACCGTGCAACAGTCCACCCAGGTATACTCTTCGCGGCCCACCTCGCCGACCGCGTCCGGTTCATTTCCCGTCATCCCGGCGGAGTTCACCCAACCGAAAACGTCGCCCGCCGTAAGTACGCCAGCGACGGCGAGCAACCTGGAAACGCCTCCTATGCCGCCGTCCCCGATGTCGGCACCCACAAAGCATCCAGCAGCCGGGGGCGAACCGTCGGTCGCCCCGCCGACCGTCCCAACCTTCGCGCTGACCTCTGCAGGTCTGAGCAATCAGCAAATCTGGACGATGGCGCTCCAGGACCTCCAGGCGCGGATGAGCAGCGCGACCTTTGCGGTCTGGATTCGCCCCGCCGAACTGCTCGCCATCGACCCTGACGGGACGCTCGTGATCGGCGCGCGGAACCGCGTCCAGCGCGAGCGACTGGAACGGCAGCATCTCGCAGACATTGTCGCCGCGCTCAACAGCGTACTCGACCGGCCCGTCGGCGTGCGCATCATCGTGATTGGCGAGTCCGATCTCCGCAGGGGAGGGGAGCAGCAACAGCATGGATGATCGCGGAAGAGTGGGCGTACTATCGAGAAATCATGCATACGGACATCATGGAGCCATTGATGTGCCGCCCGTCGCACGGCCTCGTAGCCATGCGACGGAACCGGCTGTCAGCATCGTGATGGGCGTCACCGTGTCACCCATCACCGATCATGTCATGTGTGCCGCCCGTTGCTCAGTCCGCGTCCGCGTCCTTATCAATCGGCAACTCGGGGCGGCGGGAGTAATCGCCGAACGAGCCGACGTAGTGCCGCACGTCGTCCCACCCCGCGCTCTTGAGCGCGCTGTACGCATGCGCCGCCCGCCCGCCGCCCTGGCAATAGGTGACGACTTCCTTGTCCGGCGTGACGCCCTTCGCCGCGAGGATAGCGCGGATCTCCTCCGGCGATTTGTAGGTCCCGTCCGCGTTGGAAAGCTCGGTCCATTCGACCCAGACCGAGCCGGGCACCCGGCCGAGGCGGGGATTGACGCCCGCGTAGCGCCCCCGCGCACTGCCGGTATATTCGCCCTCCGAGCGGACATCGAGCAGCACGACATCCGGGTTGCCGATGCGCGCCGCCACATCATCCGCCGTGGCGAAGGTCGATTCATTCCAGCGGGGCGTGAAGGGGACCGGCTGCCGCGTCGCTTCTTCCCCCTCAGCGACCGGGCGACCTTCCGCCAGCCACTGCTGCAACCCGCCCGCGAGGATCGCCGCGTTCTCGTACCCGGCGAAATCCGCCGTCCACAGCCCGCGCGCGTCGCTCGTCTGGTTCGTCTGCGCGTAGAAGACAACCGTCTCGTCCCCGGTGATACCGAGGTTCGTCATGAAATCGACGACGAACGCGCGGAACTGCGCGTCGCCCTCCGGCGTCGATGCCGCCCCCATCGCCGACGGGTTCGCCCACATCGCGCCGGGGATGTGCCCCGCGAGGTATTCCTGCGGCGTCCGTGTGTCCACCGCGATCACGCTCCCATCCGCGCTGTGCTCCGCCAGCCACGCGCTATCGACAAATTGCATCGGTCTGTCCTTTCTCTCTGCCCCACACGGCCGTCATCACGCCTCGTCCTCTTCCAGCAGCGCCGCATCACTGAGTAACGCCGCGACAATCCGGGGCATTCCGTTGAAAAACGCGCCATTCGTCACGACCCGCGTTGCGCCCGCTGCCCTGGCCGCCGCGCGGCTTTCCGTCTCGACGTGCGGCCCGAAGGCGAGCAGTGGCATCGCCGCGAGCGACGGTTCGTCGCGCACCGCCCGGATCGCGCCCTCCCAGTCGAGGAAGGGCGCGCCGAAGCGGACGATGATCGCGCTCGGCACGCTCGCGCGGGCGGTGGCGAGCAGCTCGACCGTTGTCGGCACGATGCGTACCGTGTAACCACTCGCGCGGAGCGTATTCTCGATACGCGTCGCAAGCATCAGATCATCAACGAGCACGAGAATGCTTGTCGGTTCGTTGTTGGTATGCGCCATATCCCGCATGCCCCTTTCGCTACGGCTTACGCTGAGTGTATCACTCGGGTCCGGCGAACCCCTGACGAGCGCGCCCGCATGGCAGGCATGCTTCCGACGATCTCTGGCGGATCACGACTGTGGCGTCGTCAGCGATGCCGTTACCATCTGGCGCTCGGCGAGTTCCTTTAGAGTGCTCAGCTGCTTGTGCATCATCAACAGATCGCCCCAGGCGAGCGCCGCGCGCCGCACCCGCTGCAACGGACCTGAGGCTCCCGCGTTGAGCTTCACGACGAGCCGACAAGCGCGAAAGTCATCCTTCGGCTGGACGGCGTAAGTGATCGCAAGCGGGCCGTAGATGCGCCTGAACGATGGCAGGGCGACGCCGGAGATGTGGCGGTCCCGTTCGAAGTCGCGGATCTGAAAGACCAGAAACCGCTGGCCCTGGGCGAGATGCTCAAGCCCGGATGTGAGCTGGCGGGGACTGCGCCGGCCGAGGTTGTCGAGCAAGTCGTAGCTGTACGGCGCGATCCGTAACTGGCACAACCATCGAAACAGCACCGCAGCAGACGCATCGACATCGATTGCCCGCACCCATCCTTCGTACAGACCGTCGAGATAGCGGTCGCATGGATACATCGCCGCGCGCTCTTGCTGAGAGGCGTTCGAGAATTTCGCTCGGTCTTGTAAGCCCATTGGCGATGCACCCAACCTTCCTATTAATAGCGCCTTGATCGCTCTCCGTCTTTCCGCGCCTATGTGCGCCATGTTCCTCGTTCCTCAAACCTTCGAGCGAGCAGTATACGGGAAGTGGAAGAACGACGACTGAAAGGGAATGCCGGTTGCGCGATCTTGGGTAATGAGTGATTGCACGCATGATCCATCGTATGACCATAGTCTCTACCTATGATACGCTGCGATAGTTGACGATAGACATTTGGGCAGGCAAAATAGTGCGTTGTGTTAGGGGTGCGTCCTGTGCTCCTTCTGCGGCACACAACCTGCGATCTCAGGGCGGCGCGAGCCTCCGGGGTTGCACCGGGTGAAAATTGCAACCAGGATTGCGCGTCGCACCGCCCGGAAGTGGTGATGGCAGGAATCATGCTGCTATCGCGGGCCGAAGGAGTCATGATACATGCTTGAAACGGTACGCAAGCCGGCTGTTGTCACGGCGATTCTGGAAAAGCGGCCGCAGATCGAAGCCGCGCGTCTCGTCTATCCGTTTGCCATCGGTTCGGCATTCGGTCTCGGTCTCGTCGTGCGCGGGGCGCGGACATTCTCACATGATTTCCCGTTGAATGATGGCGGGCTTTTTTACACGATGGTGCAGGACCTTCAGCGCCTCCATTACCAGTTGCCCGCGTACACATCGTACAACGCGGCGACGATACCATTCACGTACTCGCCGTTCGGCCTCTACGTCGCGGGCATCCTCAACGACGTGACGCGGATCAGTCTCATCGATCTCTTCCGCATCGTACCTCTCATCGTGACATCGCTCGCGATGCTGGCGTTCTTCCTGCTCGCCCGCTCGGTGCTCGTCTCGAAGGGGGCGGTGATCGCCGCGATGTTCGCCTTCGCGCTCATCCCGCGCAGTTTCATCTGGCTGATGATGGGCGGCGGCATCACGCGCGCATTCGGCTTCCTCTTCGCTATCCTCGCCTTGTACGAGGCGCACCGCATGTACACAACGGGTGAGATGCGGCTCGCCGTGCCCACTACCTTATTCGCGGGCCTCACCATCCTCAGTCACATCGAAACGGGCAAGTTCCTCGCGTACAGCATCGTTATCTTCTTCCTCTGTTACGGGTTGAACCGGCAGGGGATCATCAATTCCGCGCTCGTCGCCGCCGGAACCATCGTGCTCACCGCGCCGTGGTGGGGAACGGTCATCGCGTATCATGGCCTCGCGCCATTCCGCGCCGCGAACCAATCCGGGTCATCGATCTTCACCGGCGGCGCCGATCGGCAGAATGTCCGCAACATGCTCCACGTCTTCGGCATCGGCACGAACGAGCCGTACTTCTGGATTATCGGCACCTTCGGCCTGTTGGGTGCGCTCATCTGGCTCGTCCGTTCCTTCGCCTCGATTCCCCGGCGGGAGATCGTGCTTCCCTCCCTGCCCCTCTGGTGGCTCGCGATCGTGCTGCTCGACAATCGCGCCGCAAACACATACACGACGATTCCCGTTGCGCTCCTCGCCGGCACCGGGATCGCCGAGGTACTCCTGCCCGCCTTTAACCGCGCGCTGGGCGAACTCCCCGATGCCCATCAGACCGACCTTGCCCTCGATGGAGCGAGCGATCTTCGTCGCCTCTGGGCCTCCGCCGCGCGGCAGTGGCCGGCCATCCTTGTGACGGGGTTGCTGCTCTGGTACTCCCTCTTCTCCGCGATGAGCACAAGCACGAATGTTTCCGGCGACCTTCCCGCCCTCACCAGCCTGAAGCCGAGCGAACGCGCCGCCATGCAATGGGTCGCGCAGGAGACCGACCCGTCCAGCCGCTTCCTCGTCATCAGTGGCAAGCCGATTTGGCCGACGGACTCGGTCTCCGAATGGTTCCCCTCGCTGGCGCAGCGCACCAGCGTCGCCACACCGCAGGGGTACGAGTGGATGCCGGATCACGCGTTCAACGCGCAGATCTGGAAGCACGATCAGGCGCAGGCCTGCGCGTTCTCGGATTCCACCTGCATCGACCGCTGGTCCCTGAGTACCGGGGATGCCTTCGATTACATCTACGTCCGCGCTGCGGAGGGGAGTTATCCCGTCGCGTCATCTCTCGTCGCCGATTACCGCTACGATCTCGTCTACAATGGCCCCGGCGCGATGATCTTTGCCCGCCATTGATGCGCACGATGTATGCGAAAGCAGGGCGTTGACAGAGAGCAAACAGCGCCCTATTTCGTGATGATATACAATATCTTTGTCATCTATTACGACGTTGAAACGCGGCATTCCACGATATAGCATCGTGCCAAGCCCAGATCATTGTCGGTATATCCGAATATGGTTGAGACTTCTGGAAGACTGCGCTGCAACACTGTCTCCGCTATGGCACCGTCACCGCGTAGTTCGTGAACGTAATTTCACTGCTTGCGCGTTGCCCGCCGCCCGCGAGGAGACCGTAGCCGCTGCGATCCCCAAAGTCCGCGACGGTGGCGCGCGTCATCACAGTGCCATTTACGGTGAAGAGGTACGTCGTGCCGGTCGCCTCGACGCGGAGTGTGTTCAGCCCGCCGCGCATGATCGCCGCGCTCGGCTGCCACCCGCCAGTGAGCGAGCGCATGCTGGCATTGATTTTCGCCAGCACATTGAAGGCGTCGTCGTTCGCGATCACGAAGAAGAGCGCGTTGCGATCATCCGTCCGCCGCACGACCAACCCCATCATGCCATCGTCCGCGCCAGCCGTCTTACGCGCCTGCACTGCGTAGATCACGTTCGAGGCCGAGAGATCGTTTGGGTAAGTGAGCACAGTCAGCGCGCTCGCATCGGCGTTGACGTGGTACGATTTCTCAACATATCCCTTCGATGGCAAGCCACTCTTCGGGGAGGAGAAATCGTCGGTGAACACGGGGCCGGAGCGCGACGCCGGGCCTGTGGGCGCGACCGTCGCAGCAGGCTTGCCGGCCGCATCGCTCGATGCATTGGGCGGCGCCGCGCCGAGGCTGAGCCTGCCGCTCCCGGTCACATTTTCGCCGCGCTCCTTGCCCTGCGGTGTCCCGGCATGAGACGCGAGGAAGGCGAGGATCGCGTCCGGCGTCGCGTCCGGATACGCCTGCTTGTAGAGCGCTGCCGCCCCGCCGACGTGCGGCGCGGCGGCGCTCGTGCCGAGGAAACTCGTGACGCCGACGGTCGCGTATGCACCGCTCGTCACGCGATCCGGCGCGCCGAGATCGGGCTTGGCACGCCCGTCCAGCGTCGGCCCGTGTGACGAGAAGGGTTCCACCGTGTCCGTGCGGACATTGATCGCGGCAATGGCAATCGCGCCCCGCGCGTCGCCAGGGACGGTGAGGCTACCGTCCGGTGTCGTCTGCTCCGGTTGCGCCCCCCGGATGATGAGGTTCATCGGCAAATCGGGGTCCTGGGCGTTAACTTTCCGAACCTTCAACGTGTACATGCCCGGTGGCAGCGTGCCCGTGATGTGCTCGACGGGCCGCTTACCGGTGCGCACCTGGTCGATATCGCCCCGCGCCGCCTCCTGACCCGCGCTATTGTATAGCAACAGGTCGTAGTTGACGTGCGTCTGCTTCCAATCATCCCAGTTCAGATAGATCTCGAACGGGTCGCCCTGCATCCGCACCGTCATGCTATCTTTCGTCTTGCCGCCCGCAAAGTCGTGGAAACCGTCGTGATCCGTGTCCGCAAAGGTCGCGGCGTAGTGCTTGTCCGCGAAGTTCCCGGCGGATTTGACGAAGAAGACCCCCGCCGCCTTCGCCTTGTCCACCGCCTGCGCCAATTCGCTCGTGCCATCCGTCGGGTAGTCACCGTAGAAGCCGAGTGAGGTCGTGATGATCGACACGCCAGCCGTTCCCACGAGCCACTGCATCGCGGCGACGAAACTCCCCGGCGTGTCCGTCGCGGCGAGATAGAGTTCGGCGTCCGGCGCCATCTCGCGGACGATCTCCGCGCACGCCGTCCCGTGGATCGTGTCGCTGTCCGTTGCGCGATCCTCGATCAGTTCATCGCTGCGAAAAGAGCGGGCAACCACCTTTGTCGTCCCGATGAATTGAGGATATCGGACAAATCCTCCATCGATCACGCCAACTTTCACGCCTTTACCGCTAAAACCCGCCATCTGCCAGCTATCCGCGCCCGTTACATGCACGCCCTCGCTTGTCGCACCGCGCGCGGAGGGGACGACAGTGGTAATGCCCGTGGCAGCATTCGTCGGTGACGGTAGAGTCGGTCTGGCTTGTAGTGTGGCGGTCGGCGTGGGTACGTTGAGGCTGCACGCGGTGGAGAATAGTGCGATGAAGAGGCACCAGCGGATGCTTCCTGCCCCACTCGGCCCGCGTCGATGATCGCTCTGCTGCTCCACGCGCCGCACCCCTCCGCCCGCTCGTTACTGCGCACCATGCATCCTATTGTAGACGGTTTCCGCAGCGAACGAGTGGGCGCTTCCGTGCGTTGCTAATCTCGCGCGTCACTTCATCCACAGCGGTGAACATAGCAGACGGTGAATGTGCGCTACACTGTCCAAAGGGCTAGTCTGCGTGGCGTATCACGATGCCCCGACGCGAATAGTGGGACGAAGATGCGCCCTCCATGTCCAAGCGAGCGATGGAGGGAAAATGGTGCGGAAAGAGAATCTTGATGCTGATGACGTGGCAGATGTGTCGTCGCGCGACGCATCGCGGCGTGTCCGCTCCCGCCTCTCCCTGCTCGCGTTGTGCATCCTCGTGGGTGGGTCGGGTATCCTCCATTTCGCCGTGCCCGGCCCCTATCGCCGCATCGTGCCCGCGCCGTTGCGCGTGCAGGCCGCCGCTGTCGTCGCCGTGAGCGGCATCTGTGAGATTCTTTGTGCCGCGCTCCTCGCCGTCCCGCGCACGCGGCGGCTCGGCGCGACCGCGACCGCCGCCTTGTTCGTGGCGGTCTTCCCCGCCAACCTCCAGATGGCATTAGACAGTCTGTACACCGATGGGCCGCTGTCACCGAGCATCGTCGCCATCATCTGGTTGCGCCTGCCCCTGCAACTGCCGCTCATCCTCTGGGCACTGCGCTTCCGCCGTGCGCGGCAGACTTCTCCCGCTGTTGTGCGTGCCCCATCCGCATGATGAATCGGCACGCGGCCAGACATGGACCCCTCGCAAGCCCCTGTGCTATGCGCGGGCGCGATACCCCCGTAAGAAGGCGACAATTGCCGGGCCGACCTGTTGCGGCATCTCGGCGTGTGGGTAATGCCCCGCGCCCTCGACCATGAGCAGTTTCCCATGCAGCCGCTCGGCGAGCCAGGTGGACTCCGCCTCGGGGTGCGTGAAGTCCGGGTCCTTCGTCCCGAAGATGACGAGGGTCGGCGCTTTCACTCCATCCATCCGCGCCTCGCACTCCGCCTTCGACGCCGCGAGCATCCCCTTCAGCGCCTCAAAACGCCCCGGCTCGCGCAGGTTCGCCTTGAACGCCCCGCGATACGTGGCGAGATCGGCGGGGGGCGCGGGCGGGTAGAGCGACGTGTAGTACATTCCCCTCGTCGGCACGCCCCACGGCCCTGCGAAGGCCGCCTTCACCATCAGGTCGCCGACGAACGAGGACGACTGATCGGCGGGATGATCGCGCACGAAGGCGTCGATCAGCACCTGCCCCGTGAAGAGGTCAGGCGCGTCCGCCGTCGCCCAGACTGCAATTGGTGCGCGCGACCGCGCGGAAGGCCTGCGTGTTGAAGAAAAGGGCGGTGCAGTCGGTCAGCGCCTGGAAGTTGACCGGGCTTGGCCCGGAGACAAAGGCGGCGGTGCCGACCACGTCGCCAGGGCGCATGTAGCGCACCGTCACCTGCCACCCCTCCGGGGACATGAGATACAAGCGGGAGAGACCATCGCGTACGAGGACGAGGCGAGGCAACTGCGCGGGGACGCTCCGCGTGGTGGTGCCAGCCGGGAGGATGAAATGCCCCGCATCCGCGAGCAGTCGCTCCAGAATATCCGCCGGGAAGAACGCGAGGAAGCTCCCGGCGAGCGCGCTGTCGATGATAGGATCGGTCACTCGATATATCGAACTCACGATCCCTCGCTCGGGTGCAGTCAATCACATCAACGGCACGCTCACCTGCGGAAGTATAACAAGGGAAGGGAACCGGAGCAACTATCGGTGCGAGCCACGCGCCAATGTGCAACATATCCCGATAGCCCGCAGACGATGTGAGATCGCGATATGATGAGGAGAGATGAAGGCATTCGGCATACGAGAAGGTGGAGCGCCCCATGCGGATCGAAGCGAGTTTGAGTGACGTACCCTGGGCGGAGATTCCTGCGCTGGCGAGCAACATCGAGCGGATCGGGTTCGACAGCATCGCGCAGGTGGAACTGCGGCGCGATCCCTTCCTGCCCCTGACGCTGGCAAGCATGGCGACGAGCACGGCACGTCTGGCGACCTCAGTGGCGATTGCCTTCCCGCGCAGCCCGACGGCGGTGGCGTACACCGCGTGGAACCTGCAGGAGATGTCGAACGGGCGGTTCGTGCTCGGCCTCGGCACGCAGGTGAAGGGGCACATCGAGCGCCGGTTTAGCACCGTCTGGGGGTCGCCGGGGCCGCGACTGCGCGAGTACATCCTCACGCTGCGGGCGATCTGGGAGACCTGGCAGCACAAGACGCCGCTCAATTATAAGGGCGAGTTCTACGCGGTCGATCTGATGACGCCGGAATTCAGCCCGGACCCGCTGCCCGGGCCGCCGCCACAGGTTCAGATCGCGGCGGTGAACACCTACAACATCCAACTCGCCGGGGAACTCTGCGACGGCCTGCGTATCCACCCCTTCTCCACCCCCGCGTACACGCGCGACGTGATCTGGCCGAATGTCGCGATCGGCGCGCAGAAGTCGGGCCGCTCGCTCGCTGATTTCGAGATGGTCGGCGGCGGCTTCATCGCGACGGGCGCGACGGAGGAGGACGTGCGGGCCGCGCGCGAGCAGGTGCGCTACCGGATCGCCTTCTACGCCTCGACCCGCACGTACCTCCCGGTGCTCGAACACCACGGCTGGGGCGCGATGAACGGCGAGTTGCGCCGCCTGATCGCCGAGAGCCGCTGGGGCGACCTCGCCGCCGTCGTCCCCGACGATGTGCTCGACGAGTTCTGCGTCTCCGGCACCTACGACACGATTGTCGCGGGCATCAAAGCCCGCTCCGAAGGCATCGTGGACTGCATCGGTTTCCCGCTCCCGCAGAATCTGGACGCACCGAGCGACGACTATCTCAGCGTGCTCAACGATCTCCGCACCATCACCTCGGCATCAGAAGGGCGTTGAGGCCGGAAAAGAATGAACCGCGAAGGACGCGAAGAGGAGAGGAGGAAAACGATAATCCTCTTCTCCCCTCCTTTCTCCTTCGCGTCCTTCGCGCCTTCGCGGTTCAAATTTCTCGCGCGGTTCGACCTCGTTACGCCTGCACGGGGCGGAACTTGGGCAGGGTGATCTCGTCCGTCACGTCCTCGTAGACGATCTCGACGGGCATCCCGATCTTCACGGAATCGGGGTCGGGCGTGACCTCGATCAGGTTCGACATCAGCCGCACCCCCTCTTCCAGTTCGATCAGCGCCACGACATACGGCAGTTCCTCCGCGAAGCCGGGCGCGCGGTTCAGGTGGACGATCGTGTACGCATGGAGCACGCCCTTGCCGGAGACCGGCTCCCACGCGATGTTGTCCGAGAGCGTATACGGGCTCATGCCGCGGGGGTAGAAGAAGAACTTCCCCGTGTCGTTGCACTTCTGAATCTGCATCGCGTGCGCCTTCAGGCTCTCCCAGTACGGCGCGGTCGTCGGGTCGCTCTGCGGCAGTGGTTTCTTGTAGTCGGCCATTGTTCACTCCTTCACGAGTACTGAGTACTGAGTTCAAGCGACGGGCATAGGCAGCGACAAGGGGTGAGGGTCTCTTCCCCTCAGTCCTCAGTCCTCAGTCCTTCCCTATGCTCTTCCGAGGATCGCCGTACCGGCGGACGAGAGCACGCCGCCCGTGCCGTGGACGACCGCGAGTTTGGCGTCCTGCACCTGCCGGATGCCCTGATCCTGGTAATCGTGGCGCAATTGACGCACCGCCTCGATGATCGCGAACATGCCGTACATGCCGGGGTGGTTGTACGAGAGGCCGCCGCCGTTCGTGTTCATCGGGAACGGGCCACCGGGGGCGGTACGTTGCCCGCTGACGAACGCGCCGCCCTCGCCCTTGGCGCAGAAGCCGAGTTCTTCCAATGAGAGGAGCACGGTGTAGGTGAACGAGTCGTAGATCATCGCGAGGTCAAGGTCGCTATGCGTCACGCCCGCCATCTCGAAGGCGCGCCGACCGGAATGCTTCGCCGCGAAACTCGTCAGGCTCGGCATCTGCGAGATCATCGCGTGGTCGTGCCCCTCGCCGACGCCGAGCACCGCGATCGGCGTCTGCTTCAGATCGCGCGCGCGCTCGATGGAGGTCATCACGTACGCACCGCCCGCATCGGTCACGAGGCAGCAGTCGAGCAGATTGAACGGCCACGAGACGAGCCGGGAGTTGAGCACGTCCTCAATCGTGATCGGGTCGCGCATCATCGCCTTCGGGTTGAGCATTGCCCACTTGCGGGTGGCGACGGCGATCTCCGCCAACTGCTCCTTCGTCGTGCCGTACTCATACATGTGGCGCGAGCACGCCATCGCGTATGCACCTACCGGCTGCGGCAGGCCGAACGGCGCCTCGAACTGGTTGCGGAGCGAATCGCGCGACGACGGGTAGCCAGGCATCCCGATGCGGGAGCGCCCGCTCTCCCCGTGCGTGACGAGCGCGACCTCGCAGCGGCCCGTCGCAATCGCCGCCGCCGCGTGTGCGATGTGGATAACGAACGACGACCCACCGACCGATGTGCTGTCCGTCACCTTCGGCTCGATGCCGAGATATTCGCCGAGGTCGAGCGTCGAGATGCCCGCCGTGAACAAGCCGTCCACGTCGTTCTTCGTCAGCCCCGCCTCCGCGAGCGCGGAGCGCGCCGCCTCCGCGTGGAGCATGATCGCCGGCTTATCCGGCACCCTGCCGATCTGATCCGATTCCGCCACCCCAACGATGGCGGTCTTCCCCGAGATACTCTCCACAATCGCCCCCTCTTCCTACATGCCGGAACGAAACCGGGGAGAACCGCAGAGGCGCAGAGGACACAGAGGACACAAAGAAGAGGAAAAGAGAAGATGTAGTGGCACTTCTTTTCTTTCCATTCTCATTTCCCTCTCTGCGGTCTCTGCGCTCTCTGCGCCTCTGCGGTTCATCCCCGGTTTGTCTCCCGCTATACCCACGTCAGCTCGTGGTACGGTTCGATTTTCGTACCCCAGAAGCTGAGGCCGTTGCCGACGTCCACCCACTCGCCCGGCGGGATCGCCTCGATCTCCTTGCCGAAGTCCGAGCGGTTCTTCTGCTCCTCCAAATCGGGGCCGAGGGCCTGCGGGATGACCGTGCAGAGTTCCTCGACCGTCCAGCGGTGATCGGCGCGCAGGGTCTTGATGATCTTCGGCTGCGCCATCAGGGCGATGTTGTAGCCGAACGAGCCGAAGATGTGCCCATTGATTTCCTGCGCGGCGTCGCTGGCGAGGAAGGCGATCAGCGGCGCGACATTGTCTGGGTCGCGCTCGGTCCCCTTCGCCAATTCGCTCGGCATTTTGCCGGTATGCGCGACCGCCTGCACCGCGCGCGGGATCGAGTCAATCATCCGCGTATGGCCGGTCGGCAGGATGGCGTTCGCGGTCACGCCGTACCGCCCGAGGCCGTTGGCGCAACTGAGCGTCAGGCCGATGATGCCCGCCTTCGCCGCAGCGTAATTCGGCTGGCCCGGCGCACCGAACGCTGATGTGGACGAGAAATTGACGATCCGGCCCGACCGCTGCTCGCGGAAGCGCGTCGAGGCATGGCGGCAGGTGTTGAATGTCCCCTTCAGGTGGACATTGATGACCGCGAGCCATTCTTCCTCCGCCATGTTGAAGATCATCCGGTCGCGCAGGATGCCCGCGACATTGACGAGAATGTCCAGCTTGCCGAAGGTGTCCACCGCCTGCTGGATCATCCCCTCGGCGGCCTCGTAATCGGTGACCGAATCGGTGTTCGCGACGGCGTTACCACCCGCCGCCGTGATCTCCGCTGCGGTCGTCGCGGCGGGGCCGCTATCCACGCCGTGCCCGTCGAGGCTCGCGCCCAGATCGTTGACGACGAGCGACGCGCCTTCCTGCGCGAGCAGGAGGGCGACGCCCCGGCCAATCCCCCGGCCCGCGCCAGTGACGAGCGCGACTTTCCCATCAAGGAGTCCCATATCCGTCCCCCTCACTTCTGCTTGTTCTTCGCGTCGTAGTACGCGCGGCGCTCCCACAGTTCGACGCCGGGCGCGATCTCTTTCCAACTCGCCGGGTCCGCCTGCATGGCGGCGGTGCCGCGCGCCGGGCGCTCCATCCCCGGCAACTGCACCGGCTCAGGCAATTTCACCGCATCACCGATCTGCTTCGGAACAATGTCCGCTAGTTCGGACGCCTTCCACCGCCGCTCGGCCTGGAAAACGTCCGCGAGTTCCCAGTGGGAGTACATCTGGATGACATTGCCACGCACGCCGAAGAACTGCCCATTGACCTTCGCCGCCTCGTCCGTGCCGAGATACGCGACCATCGGCGCGACATTCGCCGGATCGCCCTCGGTGCCTCCCGCCAGTTCGCTCGGCGCTTTGCCTTCGTGCTCATTCGCGAATTGCTGGCCGCGCGGCGTCGAGTCAATCATCCGCGTCGTCGCGCCGGGGAGGATCGCGTTCGCCGTCACGCCATACTTGGCGAGGCTGTTCGCGAGCACGGCGGTGAGGCCGAGGATGCCGTACTTCGCCGCGCCATAGTTCGGCTGGCCGGGGCTGCCCCACGCCGAAACGCTGGAGAAGTTAATGATCCGTCCGCTCCCCTGCTCGCGGAAATGCACCGAGGCGTGGCGGGACGTGTTGAATGTGCCGTTCAGATGCACCGCGACGACGATGTCCCACTCGGCTTCGCTCATATTGAAGATCATCCGGTCGCGCAGGATGCCCGCGACATTGACGAGAATGTCCAGCTTGCCGAAATTATCAATTGCCTGCTGCACCATCTCCCCCGCCGCCTGGTAGTCCGCGACGGAACTCGTGTTGGCGACCGCGTTGCCCCCCGCCGCCGTAATCTCGTTGACGACCTGTTGGGCGACCGAAACATCGGTGCCCTCGCCGCCCAGCCCGGTGCCGAGGTCGTTGACGACGACCGACGCGCCCTCCGCCGCGAGCAGCAGCGCGATCCCCCGCCCGATCCCCCGGCCCGCCCCGGTGACAATCGCCGATTTCCCATCGAGTTTGCCCATACATCCTCCCTATCGGTGACACAGCAACGAACCAGATTGAACCACAGAGGCACAGAGAGTACAGAAAGGGAAAAGAGGAACAACAGAAAATATAACGTGATCTTTTCCTCTTTCTCCTCTCTTCTCTGTGTCCTCTGTGCCTCTGTGGCCAAATCGGTTCAGACCTGACGGAACTGGACGATCTGCGCCGCGCGGTCCCAGACGGCGTACTGGCCGATTGCCAGCGCGCCGGGGTTGATGAGGTAGCGGCGGCGCGGATCGAGCGTCAGCCGTCCCCGCGCGATGTCGATGGGGCCGCGCTCGTCCCGCGCCTGCCGGACATGCGTGTGCCCCGCGAACGTGATCCGGGCATCGACCGGTGCGCCGTGCGCCCCGGCGGCCGACATCAGCCGCGCGAGCGTCGCGCCATGCCCCCAGTGCTCCGCCTCGTGCAGGAAACTGACATCGTCGATGACGACGCGCTCCGCCAGCCCGCTGAGGAGCCGGATGGTATCGGCGTGCAATTCCACCTGCCCGGCCGCCGCCGCGAGCGCGATTTCCCGCTCGTGGTTGCCGTAGACGCCGACGACGTGCCAGTCCGCGAGCGGCTCGGCGCATGCATCCGCCTGCTCCGTCCGGTCAACCAGATCACCCAGAAGCGCGATGGTTGCTACTCCTTCCTCGCGGCACCGCGCGAGCGCGCGGCGGAGGTTCGCGTGTTCCCCGTGCACATCGGCGAACAGCGCCACGATCGTCCCCAATGTCATGCTGCCCCGTTCTCCCGATGACAGGGGAGGGGCCCGGGACTCAACACAGAGCGCACAGATAACACGGAGGGCGCAGAGGAAACACAGAAAGAAACTGTCTCTGTGATCTCTGTGATCTCTGCGTCCTCTGTGTTCATTCTTTCTCCCTCTCTGTGCCTCTGTGGTTCATCCGGTTTGGTTCCCTGCGTTTGGCACGATCAGGCAGTCCACCACCCGCGCGCCCGCGCCACGGTCGAAGACGAGCAGCGGGTTCACGTCGATCTCGCTGACGACATCGCGGAGGTCGAGGCAGAGTTGCGAGAACTTGCCGAGGATGTCGACCACCGCGTCCGTATCCGCCGGGGCGCCGCCGCGCACGCCACCGAGGATCGCCGTGCCCCGCAACCCACCGAGCATCGCACGGCTGTCGTGCTCTGTCAGTGGCGGCACGCCGAGCGACACGTCCTTCAGCACCTCGACGAAGATGCCGCCCAACCCGACCGCGATGGCCGGGCCGTACGACGCATCCTGCGTCATGCCGAGGATCATCTCGCGCCCGCCGGAGATCATCTCCTGCACGAGGACGCCCGCGATCTGCGCGTCCTCCTTGTACTGCCGCGCGTTCTCGATGACCTTCGCGAACCCGTAGGCCACCTCCGCGTCGTCCGTCATGTTGAGCAGCACGCCGCCCGCCTCGGTCTTGTGCGCGATATCGGACGATTCGATCTTCAAAACGACCGGGTAGCCGATCTGCTGTGCTGCCGCGACCGCTTCGTCCGCGCTCGTCGCCAGTTGCTCCCGCGTCACCGGAATACCATAGAGCGAGAGCACCTCCTTCGCGGCGCGCTCGACGAGCGGCTTGCCGTTCGCGGCGGCGACGAGGCTATGTGCCCGCTCCGCCACCGCGCTCATTTCGGCGACCGGTCGCGCGCCTGTCTGTCGCATGCGCTGGAAATCGGCGTAGCGGATCAGCGCGCGGACGGCGCGCAGCCCGTTCTCCGTGCCCTGCAAGAAAGGCACGCCGTCCCAGTGCATTGTCGGCTCGACCGGGTCCTGATCGAGCCGGCGGCCATCCTGCACTCTACCCGTGACGAGCGACATAATGAAGAATGCCTTGTCCGGGAACCGCTCCGGCATCGACCGGAGCACTTCGCCAACGGGGGTCGCCAGGTCGATGCGGCTGGGGTATGCCTGCCCGTAGATGACGGTGTGGATGTTGGGATCCTCGGCCATCGAGACGAGTGAGCCTTCGAGGATTTCCGGCTGCGTCGCCGCCTGCCCCGTCGTGTCGAGCGGATTGCCGACCGTGCCGTACTCCGGGATGACGGGCTTCAATTTCGCCACCGTTTCCGGGGCCAGCGCCGGTAGGGAGATGCCGAGATCGTGGCTGAGGTCGGCGACGAGGCCGCACGCGCCACCGGAGACGAAGATCGTCCCGAGGCCGGGTCCCTTCGGCAGCCGCTTGGCATGGAAGACGGCCAGCGTCTCGATCATCTCATCGAGGTTATAGACGCGCACGACGCCGTACTGCCGCATGATCGCGTCCGCGATCGCGTCCGAGCCGACGAGTGAGCCGGTGTGCGCCTGCGCCGCCCGCTTGCCCGCCTCGGAGCGCCCGATCTTGAGGATAACGAGCGGCTTCTGCCGCTCAGCCGCCATCTCGGCGACACGCAGGAACTTCTGCGGGTCGCGGAACTGCTCGATGAAGCAGCCGATCACCCGCGTCTCGTCGTCCTCGACGTAGTAGCGCATGAAGTCCGTCGCGTCGAGATCCGCCTCGTTGCCGGTGGTGATAACGTACGAGTAGCCGAATTCCCGCTCCAGCGGTGGGATGACGACACTGTACGCGAGCAAGCCGCTCTGGAAGATGATGCCGATCGGGCCGCGCCGAACATTGGTATACGCGCCGGATTTCGCGACCAACTTCGCGGGCGTGCTGATCAGGCCGAGGCAGTTCGGCCCGACAACGCGGATGCCCGTGCGCTGCGCGAACTCCCGTACCTGATCCTGCCGCCGGTGCGCTTCATCGTCGCTCTGCTCGCCGAAGCCGCTGGTGATGATATTGACCGCCCCGACGCCCGCGCGCTCCGCCTGGCCGAGGACATCGAGCACGAGATTGCTCGGCACGACGACCATCGCCAAATCCACGCTGCCGGGAATCGCATCCAGCGTCGGGTAGCAGGGCGAGCCGAGCACCTCCTGATGCCGTGGCGTGACGCCGAAGACATCCCCCTCGTAGCCATTGCCGAGCAGCAGACGATGGATATTGTACGCGAATCCCGGCCGCGGCGTCGCGCCGACAATCGCCACCCGCTTCGGATGAAACAGCGCCTCCATCGCGCCCGTGAACCGCTCCTGTTCGCCCGTCGCCCCCTGTAGTGTCGTCGCCATCCACACTCCCCCTTATGTGGATCAGTGGGCAGTGGGCAGTGGGCAGTTGAGAACCCTGAATACCGACACGGCCCGAACGTCCATTGGCTGCCTGTACCAGGGGCGATACCGCTTTCTGCCCACTGCCCACTGCCCACTCCCTAGAAATACGTTCGCCCGACCGTCTCCGCGATGCAAGCCGGTTTCTCCTCGCCCTCGACCTCGATCGTCTGCTGGCTCGTCATCTGCACGGCGCGGTCGCCGATCTCCTCGACCGCGAGCAGCGTCGAGCGCATCCGAATGCGCTTGCCGACGCGCACCGGCGAGACGAACCGCACCTTGTTCAGGCCGTAATTGACGCCCATCTTGCCGCCGAGGCTGATCTTGACGCCGGACGCCCGCATGCCTCCGAGATGCGGGATGAGCGAGAGTGTCAGGTAGCCGTGCGCCACCGTGCCGCCGAAGAAGGTCGTCTTCGCCCGCTCGGGATCGACGTGGATGTACTGATGGTCGCCGGTCGCGTCGGCGAACAGATTGACCCGCTCCTGCGTGATCTCCAGCCAGTCACTGACGCCGATCTCCCGCCCAATCAGCTCCTTCAACTGCGCGACTGAGGTCACTTCCTGCGTCATCTCCGCACTCATACGCCCCTCCTGTCAAATGGACAAACCGAATATGAACCGCAGAGGCGCAGAGAACACAGCGAACGGAGGAGAGAAGAAGTCTTCTTTTCTCTCATTCTCTTTCCCCTCTCTGCGCCCTCTGTGTCTCTGTGGTTCAAGCGTTCCCTTCCCGCCCCGCGACGTTGCCCGCCAACACCTCCTGCAGCACCCGCTCGCGGTGATCAACGACATCGCCGTAGAGCGGTTCCAGGTGCTTGGCGCGCTTGAAGTAGAGGTGCAGGTCGTACTCCCACGTGAAGCCGATGCCGCCGTGCACCTGGATCGCCTCGCCGCAGACGTGCCGCGCCGCGCCGTTAACGAAGGACTTGGCGACGGAGGCGGCCATCGCGGCGTCCGGCGCGCCAGCGTCCATTGCCCACGCGGCGTAATAGACGGCGGCGTGCGCGTTCTCGACGGCGACGAGCATCTCGGAGAGTTTGTGCTTCACCGCCTGGAATTGGCCGATGAACTGCCCGAACTGCTTGCGCACCTTCGCGTAGTCCACCGACATTTCGAGCGACTTGCGGGACGCGCCGAGCATCTCCGCGCTCGCGGCGACGGCGGCGCGCTGGAGCGTCGTCTCGATCGCGGGCCACGCGCCGCCCTCCGTACCGAGCACGTTCTCCGCCGGGACGCGCGCGTTGTTGAAGTGAAGCGTTGCCGTCCGCTGCGTCAGGTCCGCCATCACGTCGGCGTCGATCTGCAACCCGGCGGTGTCGCGCGGCACAGCGATCAGCGAGATGCCCTCCGCGCCGCTGCCGCCGGACCGCGCCGCGACGAGGATGATGTCCGCCGTCTGACCGTAGGGCACGAACCGCTTGGTGCCATTGAGGACGTACCCGTCGCCGTTCTTCGTCATGGAGAGCGCGATCTCGTTCGGCCCCCAGCCAATCGAGTCTTCGAGGAAGGCGAGCGTCATCGTCAGGTCGCCGTTGGAGACGTCCGGGAGATACCGCGCCATCGCCCCCGTGTCGCCGGACGCGACGATTGCGCCACCGGCGAGGACGATGGTCGGGAACCACGGGCTGGGGTATGGGATACGCCCGATCTCCTCCATCACCATTGCCTGCTCGACGAGTCCAAGGCCGGAGCCGCCGTACTCCTCCGGGAAGGGGGCCATCCCCAACTGGACGAAGCGACGGTAGTTGTCCGCCTCGTAGCCCGCCGGGGTATCCATCATCGCGCGGACATACGAGACCGGCGCCTGCTCGGTGAGGAACTCCCGCACGAGGTTGCGCAACATCCCCTGATCTTCGGTGAAATCAAAATCCATCGTCAGATGCCTTTCTAACCGCGAAGGCGCGAAGAGCGCGAAGAGGAGACGAGAAGAGGGAGAAGAATGACGAGTGCAACACCACGCGCGCATCCCATCAGCCATTCTTTTCTTCTTCCGTACTTCCTTCGTCCCCCTTCGCGTCCTTCGCGCCTTCGCGGTTCAATTCTCTAATCCGCCGCGCCAGCCTTCTCCGTCATCGCGATGCGGTCCTGCCGCACTTCCTTCGGTAGGCCGAGCACGCGCTCGCCGAGGATATTCTTCTGAATCTCGGACGAGCCGGCGTAGATCGTGCCCGCGCGCGACCAGAAGAAGGAGTATGCCCAACTGCCCGCCTCCCCGAACGCGATGTCCGGTTCGAGCGCGAGCGAGTCCGGCACGCCGCCGATCTGCTGCCCGTACGGGCCGAGGATGTCGAGGAAGAGTTCCTGCACGTGCTTGTCGAGTTCGGAGTAGTGCAATTTGGAGATGGACGCCTCCGGGCCGGGGCGCTGACCCTTTTCGAGGCGGCTCAGAAGGCGAAGCGAGGAGTACCGGAGCACCTCGGTCTCCGCGTAGATCTCGCCCAGTTTCTGCCGCACATGCGGGTCCTCGACGGCGGGCTTGCCGTTGCGCTTGAGCGTCTTGCAGACATCGAGCATCCGGGTGAACATCTCCTGCAGCCGCACGGCGCGGGAGAGGATGTTGCCGCCGCGCTCGTACGAGAGCGTTGTCTGGGCGATCCGCCACCCGGCGTTCATCTCGCCAACGAGGTTGTCCGCGACGACGCGGACATTGGTGAAGAAGACCTCGCAGAACTCCTGGCTGCCGCTGATCTGCTTGAGTGGCCGCACTTCGACGCCCGGCTGCTTCATGTCGATCATGATGCAGGAGATGCCCTGATGCTTCGGCGCGTTGCGGTCGGTGCGCGCGAGCAGGATGCCCCAGTCCGAGTGCAGCGCGCCGCTCGTCCAGATCTTCTGGCCGTTGATGACGAACTCGTCGCCATCGACATCGGCGCGGCACTGGAGGCTCGCGAGGTCGGACCCGGAGTTCGGCTCGGAGTAGAGCTGGCACCAGATCTCTTCGGCGGTGAGGATTTTCGAGACGTGATCCCGCTTCTGCCCCTCGGTGCCGTGGTGAATCAGCGTCGGCGCGACGATGGCGATGCCGAGGCCATTGAGGCCGGAGGGGGCGTTGACGCGCGCCATCTCCTCGCCGACGATTGCTTGCTCCATCGGGCGCGCCTCGCGACCGCCGTACTCCTTCGGCCAGCCCATGCCGAGGTAGCCCGCCTCGTACAGTTTGCGGTGCCACGCGCGCCGCTCATCCAGCGTTTCCAGTTTCTCTTTCGGCATATTCTCCGCGAGCCACTGGCGCACTTGCTGACGGAACGCCTGATCCTCCGCCGTGTAATTCAGGTCCATGTTGGAATGCCTCCCTATCCGTATGGTGTGGCCGTGCTGCGGGGCCACACCACCGTACGAACGATCCCGCGCGAATGCGCCCGTTGCCGTCGCATCCCTGCCTTTGTACAAGACTACAAGGATACGCTACCCGCTTCCACCGGATGCGTCAACAGGGAGGTGACCATCCGGGTCCCCTCGGCGAGGCGCGCTGTCGCTGGTCCGGCGCTGCGGGGTGCTATGCTGATGGCGACGGATTCCAAGCGATGCAATTCATCGAATGAATGACAGGCAAGGGTAGGCGATGATGCAGGAGTTGATGAAGTTCGACACGAAGATCGCGGTCGTGCTCCGCGACGACCTCCCAACGTGGCAGAAACTCAATGTGACTGCCTTCATTGTGAGCGGCATCGCCGGCACGGTGGAACGAGTGGTTGGCGACGATTATGAGGACGGATCAGGAAACGCGTATCTGCCGATGTTCAGGCAGCCAGTCCTCGTCTTCAGCGGCAATGCCGATCAGTTGAGGACGGTCTACGAACGGGCGATGAGCCGCGCTCTCCGGTTCGCGATCTTCACCGAGGAGTTGTTTGGCACGAACAATGATGTCGCGAACCGCGCTGCCGTCAAAGCCTGCCAGAGGGAGGATCTGAAGATCGTCGGGCTGGCCTTGCGGGAAGAAAAGAAGATCGTTGACAAAGTAACAAAGGGCCTGGCGCTCCACGGCTAATCGCCCCCCGCGACGACATATATCTCCAATGCCGACGAGAACGCCCCATCCGTGTTGAAAAAGTGCGGGATGTTCTCTATCATTGCCGGTGTTCGTATCGCGCGTTTGAGCAATGCATAAGAATCGCAACAATGGGAGTGGGCACGCCGCGCTCCCGGTGATGTACCCATCCAATGCGGTTCATGTGTACATCCTGAGGAGCAACGGTCATGAAGATTTGCGTCTGTGTTAAGCATGTGCCCGATCCCACACTGCCGATGCGGGTCGATCCTGCCACGCGCAGGTTGGTGCGGGACCCCGCGAAGTCGATCCTCGACCCCGCCGATGAGTATGGCCTCGAAGCGGCGCTCCGCCTCGTGGAGCAACACGGCGGCGAGACCGTTGCCGTCACGATGGGGCCGGAGGTCGCCGCCGACGCACTCCGCCGCGCGATGGCGATGGGCGCGGACCGCTCCATCCACATCGCTGACAGCGCGCTCGCCGGGTCCGATGTGCAGGGGACGGTGCGCGCCCTCGCCGCCGCGATCGCCGAGGAATCACCGGACCTCGTCATCTGCGCGACAGAGAGCACCGATGCGTACACCGGCATGGTCCCCGGCGCGCTGGCCGCGATGCTCGGGTTGCCGCAGGTGACGTTCGCCCGCTCCGTCACCGTCGAGGGAACGACGATCACCGTGCAGCGGGACACCGAGACCGGCTATCAGATGATCCAGGCGACCCTCCCCGCCCTGCTCACCGTGACAGCGAGCATCGCCGAACCGCGCTACCCCTCCTTTAAAGGGATGATGGCGGCGAAGCGCAAGCCGCTCGATCAGCGGGATGCCGCCGCGCTGGCGGTGGATGCCGGGTCCGTCGGGGAGGCGGGAGCGCGGGAGCGTGTCCTCGCGCTCGATTCCGTGCGCCAGCAAAAGCAGACGCGGAAGATCACCGATGACGGTAGTGGCGACAGTGTCGAGACCATCGTCGCGTTCCTCAAGCAGATTCAAATGATTTGAGGAGTTCGAGGTTCGGGGTCCAGGGTTCGGGGAGTCAAATCCCATCCCCGAACCCCGAACCTCGAACCTCGAACCCACCACAAGGAGTTCTCATGGCAGCACGGAAAATATGGGTCTGGACGGACATCGTTGAGGGTGCGGCGCACCGCTTGTCGCTGGAACTGCTCGTCCCGGCGCGCAAACTCGGCGACGCGGAGGCGGTCGTCCTTCATCCGGCGGGCGAGGGGGCGGTCGGCGCGCTCGGTGCGCACGGCGCGGCGGTGGTGCATCTCGGCACGGACGCCGCGTACAGTGAGTACCTCGCGGAGCCGCAGGCGGCGACGCTCGCCGCACTCATCCAGGCCGAAGCGCCGGATGTGATCCTCTTCCCCAGCACGTTCGACGCGCGCGATGTCGCCGCCCGGCTGGTCGGCCAACTCGGCGTCGGGGTGATTGCCAACGCGGTCGATCTCGCGTACGAGGGCGATGAACTGCGCGTCACGGTGCCGTACGGCGCGGAGACAGTCGGCACACTGACAATTGACGGGCCGGGGCCGCACCTCGTGCAGTTGCGCCCGAAGGCCTTCACCGCCGAAGAAGTGGGCGGCACGGCGGAAGTCCGCCCCGTCACCATCCCGGTCGATCCGGCGGCGTGCCGCGTGCGCGTGCTGGAGACAGTGACGCAGGCATCGGAAGGGCCGAACCTCGAAGAGGCGGGGGTGATCGTCTCCGGCGGGCGCGGCATGGGCCAGGCGGAGAATTTCGCCCTGCTCGACGCCCTTGCGGCCAAACTCGGCGGTGCGGTCGGCGCGAGCCGGGCTGTCGTCGATGCCGGGTGGGTGCCGTACTCGTATCAGGTCGGGCAGACGGGCAAGACGGTCAAGCCGAGCCTGTACATCGCCTGCGGCATCTCCGGCGCGATCCAGCACATCGCGGGGATGGGCGGCAGCAAGTACATCATCGCGATCAACAACGACCCCGACGCGCCGATCTTCGACATGGCCGACCTCGGCATTGTCGGTGACGCGCTGAC
>JAABUT010000635.1_pt1 | contig 52132 bp, 52 predicted proteins | sample 5559281 | NCBI WGS metagenome assembly JAABUT01 (sample SAMN10711880, study PRJNA513359) | rock metagenome | isolation source: Antarctica rocks | place: Antarctica: Victoria Land, Ricker Hills nord | collected 2016-01-04
CGGGCCGCATCGGGGATGTGCCGCGCCTGGACGCCGCCCTCGACGCGGCGCTGCTGCTGGCGGCACTGGCGGCCCGGGCCGGCGACCGGGTCGACCTGCTCGCCCTGGACCGCCAGGTCCGCGCGGCCGTCGAGGGCGTCGGACGCGAGGAGCTGCTCGGCCGGCTGGTCGACGCGATGGCGGGGCTGGAGCCGGCACTGGTCGAGGGCGACAGCCGGCGCCTGGTCTCGGAGGTGCTGCGCCGCAGCCGCCGGCGCTCGCTGGTCGTGCTGTTCACCACCCTGGACGCCGCCCCGCTCGAGGAGGGCCTGCTCCCCCTGCTCGGCTCGCTGACCTCCCGGCACACCGTCGTGCTGGCCGCCGTCGGGGACCCCCGCGTGGAGGAGATGGCCACCGCCCGCGGGGACGTCGAGGCGGTCTACGACGCGGCCGCGGCCGAGCGGGCCCGCTCGGAGCGACGGGCGGTCACCTCGCTGCTGCGCGCCCGGGGGGTGGAGGTGGTCGACGCGCCGCCCGAGTCGTTCGCGCCGGCGGTCGCCGACGCCTACCTCGGGCTGAAGGCCGCCGGCCGACTCTGACTGCGCTGAAGGCTGCCGCTACTGTCCGCGTCCGTGACGGACCTGCTGCCCTCCACCGCCCGACGCCTGCTCCCCCTCGCGGCCGCGGCGCAACGCGACGGGCGGCTGCCCTCCCTCGTCGTGGGTGTGGTCCGCGACGGCGGGCTGGCCTGGTCCTGCGGGCTCGGCAGCGTCGAGGGCCGCGAGCCGGGCACCGACGTGCAGTACCGGCTGGGCTCGATCACCAAGTCGCTGGTCGCGGTCGCCGTGATGCGGCTGCGCGACGAGGGGCTGCTCGGCCTGGACGACCCGTTCGAGCGGCACGTGCCGGGCACGCCGTACGGCGAGCGGACCGTCGGCCAGCTGCTCGCGCACGGCGCCGGGCTGCGGGCCGAGGCGCCCGGCCCGTGGTGGGAGCGCACCCCCGGTCCGGCCTGGCCGGAGCTCGCCGGGCAGCTGCGTCCCTCGGACGTGCCGCACGGCGCCGGGCGGCGCTTCCACTACTCCAACCTGGGGTTCGGCTCCCTCGGCGAGCTGCTCGGCCGCCTGCGCGGCCGGCCGTGGCTGCAGGTCGTCACCGACGAGGTGCTGCGCCCGCTGGGCATGCACCGCACGACCGCGCGGCCGCAGGCACCGGCCGCGCGGGGCTGGGCGGTGCACCCGCACGCGGACCTGCTGCTGCCCGAGCCGGAGGAGGACGCGGGCGCGCTGGGACCGGCCGGCCAGCTGTGGTCGACGCTGGCTGACCTGGGCCGGTTCGGCGCCTTCCTGCTCGGCGACGCTGGCGACGTCCTGGCCGCGGACACCCTGTCCGAGATGCAGCTGGCCGCCGGGGTGGACACGACCGGCGAGCAGTGGTCGGCGTACGCCCTGGGGCTGCAGGTGCTGCAGGTCGGGGGCCGGACGCTGGTCGGCCACGGCGGCTCGATGCCCGGCTTCCTCGCCGGGGTGACCGTCGACCCGGCCGAGGACGCCGGCGTGGTGCTGATGTGCAACGCCACCACGGGGCTCGGCTCCGGCATCGTCGGGGAGGTCCTGGACGTGGTGCGGTCCGCCGAGCCGCGGGTCGTCGCGCCGTGGACCCCGGCGACCTCCGTGGACCCCGCGGTCCTCCCCCTGCTCGGGACCTGGTGGTGGGGCACGTCCGGCTACGCGCTGCGGCTCGGCGCGGACGGGCTGCTGGGCCTGCGCGGGCTGGGGCTGCCGGGGCGGGCCTCGCGTTTCCGGCCCAACGGCGACGGCAGCTGGACCGGGCTGGACGGCTACCACGCCGGCGAGGCGCTGCGGCCCGTCGGAGACCCGCCGGTGGCGCTGGACCTCGGGAGCTTCGTGTTCACGCGGACGGCGTACGACACGGCGGCGCCGGTGCCCGGAGGCGTCGACGACGGCGGCTGGCGGCCCGGCCCCGCCTGAGCCGGCCGGCCCGTCAGCCGATCGGTCCGTCAGCCGATCGGTCCGCCAGCCGATCGGTCTGTCAGCCGGCCGAGGGGAGCGCGTCGCCGCGCAGGTCAGGGTCGAGGTCGCCGGTGCGGCCGGCCCGCACGGCCCGGCGACCGGGCCCGAACACGACGTAGAGGAACGCCGCCTCGGCCAGCACGCCGATGCCGATCCGGGCCCAGGTCGGCAGCGGGCTCGGGGTCACGAAGGCCTCGATCAGACCGCTGCACAGCAGCATCAGCGCGAGCCCGCAGGCACCCACGACCAGGGCGCGGCCCTCCTCGGCCAGGGCCTGGCCGCGGGTGCGCCGGCCCGGGTCGACCACCGTCCAGCCGAGCTTGAGCCCGAGCCCGCCCGCGACGAAGACGGCGGTCAGCTCGAGCAGGCCGTGGGGAAGCACCAGCCCGAAGAACAGCCCGCTCTTGCCCGCCGACGCCATGATGCCGCCGGTGACACCGACCCCCACCGCGTTGCCGTACAGCACGTAGAGCACCGGCAGCCCGAGCAGCACGCCGAGCGCGACCTCGGCCGCCGCGATCAGCGCGTTGTTGGTGAAGACCTTGGCCGCGAAGTCCTGCGCGGGGGCGGAGCTGTAGTAGTCGGCGAAGTCCCGGTCGACCAGCTGGCGCACCTGATCGGGTGTCGCCACGGCCGCCTGCGCCTCCGGGTGGGTGGCGATGAACACCCCCCAGGCCAGCGCGACGACGGCGAAGCCGGCCGCGACCGAGAGCCACCACCAGCGGGTGCGGTAGAGCACGGCAGGGAAGTCGACGCGCAGGAAGCGCGCCACGTCGCGCAGCGCCGCCTGCCGGCTGCCGGCGACCACCCCGCGCGCCCGGGCCACCAGCTGCGACAGCCGCGCCACCAGGGCCGGGTCGCGGCCAACGCTCTGCACGACCGACAGGTGCGTGGCGGCGCGCTGGTAGAGCTCGACCAGCTCGTCGACCTCGGCCCCGCTCAGCCGTCGAGGCGCCCGGGCCCGGCCCAGCAGCGCCTCCAGCCGCTGCCACTCGGCGCGGTGCGCGGCGACGTACACGTCCAGGTCCACTCCGGCAGACTAGGGCGGGGCCGGTGCGCGGCCTGGCCGTTTCGCCGAGGAGGTGCGGTGTCCCAGCTGGTCACGGGTGAGGCGGTCGCGCTCGACCTTCGCCCCGCCGGCCTGCCGACCCGACTGCTCGCCGGGTTGATCGACGCAGGTGCCCAGGTGGCCCTGTTCTTCGGCTTCGCCGCCTTCCTCGGCGCCGTCAGCGGCAGCGTGTCCGAGGCGGCGATCGCCGCGCTGTCCGTGGTGCTGTTCGTCGGGGTGGGGCTGGGCTACCCGGTCGGGTTCGAAACGCTGCTGCGCGGGCGTACGCCGGGCAAGGCCGCCCTCGGGCTGCGGGTGGTGCGCGACGACGGTGGCCCGATCGCCTTCCGCCAGGCCTTCGTGCGCGGTCTGGTCGGCCTGCTCGTGGAGCGCCCGGGCATCACGCTGTACCTCGGTGCGGTCCTCTGCTCGTTGCTCAGCGAGCGCGGCAAGCGGATCGGCGACCTGCTCGCCGGCACGGTGGTCCTGCAGGAGCGGGTCCCGGTGCAGGGCGGGCAGGTGGCCTACATGCCCCCGCCGCTGGCGGCCTGGGCCGGCCGCCTCGACCTCGCCGGGCTGACCGACGACCTCGCCCTGTCGGTGCGCCAGTTCGTGAGCCGCTCCGAGCAGCTCAGCGACGGCGCCCGGGAGGAGCTCGGCGGCCGGCTGGTGCAGGCCGTGCTGGCGGTGACGTCGCCGCCTCCGCCACCCGGGACGCCCGGCTGGGCGGTGCTGTCGGCGGTCCTCGCGGAGCGTCGCCACCGCGAGCAGCTGCGGCTCACCCCTCCCGGCCAGTACGTCGCCGGCCAGTACGTCGCCGGGCAGTACGCCGCCGCGCCGCCCGGGTACGGGCCGCCCGCGTACGGACCGCCGCCTGGTTACGGCCCGCCGCCTGGTTACGGCCCGCCACCCGGGTGGGGGCAACCCGCATACGGACCGCCACCACCCCCGGCGACACCGGCGACACCGGCGCAGCCGCAACCCGCAGCGGAGGAACCGGGCCCGGGCGGCTTCGTCCTCCCGTCCTGAGACCGGATCAGTAGCGGTACATCTCGGACTTGAAGGGGCCTTCGACGTCCACCCCGATGTACTCCGCCTGCTCCTTGCGCAGCTCGGTGAGCCGGACCCCGAGCGCGTCCAGGTGCAGCCGGGCGACCTTCTCGTCGAGGTGCTTGGGCAGCACGTAGACGCCCAGCGGGTAGTCCTCGTTCTTGGTCCACAGCTCGATCTGGGCGAGCACCTGGTTGGTGAAGGAGTTGCTCATCACGAACGACGGGTGCCCGGTGGCGTTGCCGAGGTTCAGCAGCCGGCCCTCGGACAGCAGGATGATCGAGTGGCCGTCCTCGAAGACCCACTCGTCGACCTGCGGCTTGACGGTGGTGCGGCGGATGCCGGCGGTCCGGGTCAGCCCGGACACGTCGATCTCGTTGTCGAAGTGGCCGATGTTGCCCACGATCGCCTGGTGCTTCATCTTGGCCATGTCCGCGGCCAGGATGATGTCCTTGTTGCCGGTGCAGGTGATGAAGATGTCGGCGGTGGCGACGACGTCCTCCAGCCGGGCCACCTGGTAGCCCTCCATCGCGGCCTGCAGCGCGCAGATGGGGTCGATCTCGGTGACGATCACGCGGGCCCCCTGGCCGCGCAGCGACTCGGCGCAGCCCTTCCCGACGTCGCCGTAGCCGAGCACGACAGCCACCTTGCCGCCGATCATCACGTCGGTCGCGCGGTTGATCCCGTCGATCAGTGAGTGCCGGCAGCCGTAGAGGTTGTCGAACTTGCTCTTGGTGACCGAGTCGTTGACGTTGATCGCAGGGAACAGCAGGGTGCCGGCCCGGAAGAACTCGTAGAGCCGCATCACCCCGGTCGTCGTCTCCTCGGTGACCCCCTTGATCCCCGCCGCGATGGTCGTGAAGCGGGAGGGGTCGGCGGCCAGCGAGCGGCGCAGGGTGTCGAGGATGACGGCGTACTCCTCGGAGTCGTCCTCGGCCGCCGAAGGGACCACGCCGGCCTGCTCGTACTCCGCGCCCTTGTGCACCAGCAGCGTGACGTCGCCGCCGTCGTCCAGGATCATGTTGGGCCCGGCGCCGTCCGGCCAGGACACGACCTGCTCGGTGCACCACCAGTACTCCGGCAGGGTCTCGCCCTTCCAGGCGAAGACCGGCACGCCCTGCGGGTCCGCCACGGTGCCGTGCGGACCCACCGCGACGGCGGCCGCGGCGTGGTCCTGGGTCGAGAAGATGTTGCAGCTGACCCAGCGCACCTGCGCGCCGAGCTCGACCAGGGTCTCGATGAGCACGGCGGTCTGGATCGTCATGTGCAGCGAGCCGGTGATGCGGGCGCCGGTCAGCGGCTTGCTGGCGCCGTACTCCGCGCGCATCGCCATCAGACCGGGCATCTCGTGCTCGGCGAGCCGGATCTCCCGGCGGCCGAAGTCGGCGAGGGACAGGTCGGCGACGCGGAAGTCGTGGGCGGTCTCGGGCATGTCAGTGGTCTCGGGCATCGGGTGCTCCTGTCAGGAGGTGAGGAGGTGCTGGTGCTTGTCCTGCTCGAAGGCGAGCCAGTCGTCGTCGGAGGGCGCCTCCGCCGGTCGGCGCGGCGTGGTCTGGAACCACGCGTCCAGGGCCGCGGCGAGCTCCGGTTCGCGCCGCAGGCGGAGGGCGAAGCCGACGTCGCCGAGCTCGACGTGGTGGCTCGCGAGCAGGTCCCGCAGGGTGCGCAGGCGCTGCAGCTGGGCGGGGCCGTAGAGCCGGTAGCCGGCGGGTGAGCGGGGCGGCTCGACGAGGCCGAGCTGCTCGACGTAACGCAGCATCCGCGGCGACCAGCCGGTGGTCGTCGCGGCCTGGTGGATCGTCAGCGCCGTCATCGCGCCGGACCCTACCAAGGTGACGGCAAGGATGCCAAGTTCATGCCGCGTCCTTGCCACGCCCCTGTCAGTGTTCCCTCGTGCGCTATCCCTCGAGCTCGGCGAGCACGACACCGGTCGCCTCGAGCACCAGGTCCCCGGCCAGCTGGACCACCCGTCGCTCCCCGGTCCCGAGGTCGGCCACCTCGTAGCGCGCCACCTCCCGGCCGCCGACGTCCAGCGTCCCGGTGCGGCTCCACCCCTGCTCGACGACGAGCGGGGCGAGGACGGCGTCGTCGAGCTGCACGAAGCGCGCCCGCACCGGCTCCACCGGACGCAGCAGCCGCACCGCGGCGACGGCGTACGCCGGACTGGTGCCGCTGAACCCCGCCGCCACCTCCTCGTGCTCGTCGTCCCCGCGCCGCCAGAGCAGCCGGTCGCCGACCGCCCCGCCGCGCAGCAGCCACCCGCCGGCCTCGGCCTCGTGCCGCAGGACCCGGCCGCGCGCGTCGAGCACGAGGTCGAGCCGGCCGCGCGGCGCGCCGGTGTCCGCATCGGTCCGGGTGGCGGCGTAGCGCCAGCCGGTCGGACCGGGCCCGCAGGAGAAGCGCTCGAGCAGGCGCGGCCCGTCCGGCGGCTGCAGCAGGTACCGCCCCCGCGGCACCTCGCTAGCCCCGCCAGGTCGACAGGTAGCGCTCCTGCCCGGCGGTGAGGACGTCGAGGTCCACCCCCGTCGCGGCCAGCCTGGTGGCCGCCACCTCCCGGTCGATGCCGGGCGGCACGGCGTGGACGCCCGACGGCAGCCGCTGCCCGACCAGCCACTCGAGGCTGAGCGCCTGCACCGCGAAGGACATGTCCATCACCGCGGCCGGGTGGCCCTCGGCGACGGCGAGGTTGGCCAGCCTCCCCTCCGAGACCAGGAGCAGCCGGCGGCCGTCCGGCAGGACGTGCTCGTCGACCTGCGGGCGCACCCGGCGCACCTCCAGCGCCTGCGCGGCCAGCGCGCGTACGTCGATCTCGACGTCGAAGTGCCCGGCGTTGGCGAGCACCGCGCCGTCCTTCATGACCGCGAAGTGCTCGGCGGTGAGCACGTCGCGGTCGCCGGTCATGGTCAGGAACACCTCGCCCAGCGGCGCCGCCCGGGCCATCGGCAGCACCCGGTGCCCGTCCAGCACCGCCTCCAGCGCCCGGCCGGGGTCAACCTCGGTGACCACGACCTGGGCCCCCAGGCCCCGGGCCCGGTCGGCGACCCCGCTGCCGCACCAGCCGTAGCCGGCGACCACCACCGTCGCCCCCGCGAGCAGCACGTTGGTCGCCCGCATCACCGCGTCGAGGGTGGACTGCCCCGTCCCGTGCCGGTTGGCGACGAGCAGCTGCACGGGGGTGTCGTTGACGGCCACCACCGGCAGCCGCAGTGCATCGTGGGCAGCCAGGTGGCGCAGCCGCAGCACCCCGGTCGCGGTCTGCTCGCAGGCCGCGCGGACACCGCCCAGCAGCTCCGGTCGTCCGTGCAGCCGGCTCACCAGGTCGCAGCCGTCGTCGAGCACCAGCTCCGGACGGGCGTCGAGCACCGCGTGCAGGTGCCGGTCGTAGCCGGCCCGGTCCACGCCGTGCCGCGCGTGCACCACCACGCCGGCGTCCTCCGCCAGCGCCGCCGCGACGTCGTCCTGCGTCGACAGCGGGTTGCTCGCGGCCAGGTGCACCTGCGCACCACCGGCGGTCAGGGTCCGCACCAGCACGGCCGTCTCGGTGGTGACGTGCATGCAGGCCGCGACGACCAGACCGTCGAGGGGACGCTCCCGCCCGAACCGGTCGCGCAGCCGCGCCAGCACCGGCATCGAGCGCTCGGCGTACGCCGTACGCCGTCCGCCCTGTCCCGCCAGCCCCGGGTCGGCGACATCGCTGGGGGGCACCGGCCGATCCTGCCGCATGGCGCGTGGCTCAGCCGATCGTGACGCCCGCCGCTTCCATGGCCTCCAGCGCGGCCCGGCCGTCGCCTGGCTGCAGTTCCACGGCCCGCACCGCGTCAGCCAGGACCGTCGTCGCGAACCCCAGCCGGACCGCATCCAGGGCCGTCTCCTTCACGCAGTAGTCGGTGGCCAGCCCGACGACGACGACCGAGCACACGCGGCCGGCGCGCAGCAGCTCGGTCAGCCCGGTCGGCTGCTCGACGCCGCTGGAAGGGTCTCGCACGGTGAAGGCGGAGTAGCCGTCCTCGCCGCCGGTGCCCTTGTGCAGCCGCTCGCCCCCGGCGACCAGGTCGGGGTGCAGCTCCGCCCCCCACGTGCCGCCCACGCAGTGCACCGGCCAGGTGCCGCCGTCCTTGGCGAAGTGCGGTGTCTGGGGCGGGTGCCAGTCCTGCGTGCACACGACCGTCGCGCCCGCCGAAACGGCCCGCTCCACCTCAAGGTTGACCCGCGGCAGCACCTGCTCGCCGCCCGGCACGTAGAGCCCGCCGGCCGGGTCGGCGAAGTCGTTCTGCACGTCGACGACGACGAGCGCGACGCTGTCGTCGTACGTCGCAAGCACTGCGGGTGAGGTCATGTCACGGGATTCCGGTCCAGGTCGGGCTCGAGGTACATCGTGCGGGCGAGCGGCTCGACCCGGCGCACCCGCGCCTCGGCCTCGTCGATGGCGCGCGCCACCGCCGGCAGCCCCAGCCCGGGCGCGACCGCGACCTTGGCGGCAACGAGCAGCTCGTCGGGCCCGAGGTGCAGAGTCTTGAGGTGGATGACCCGGGTGATGCTGGCCCCGTCGACAAGGGCGCTTCGGATCGCGTCGACCGCCTCGCGGCTGGCCGACTCGCCGAGCAGCAGCCCCTTCATCTCCACCGCGAGCACGACGGCGACGGCGAGCAGCAGCACCCCGATGCCCAGCGTCCCGACGGCATCCCAGACCGGTGCGTCGAGCAGGACCGACAGCACCACGCCGACCAGCGCGAGCAGCAGGCCGATCAGGGCGGCGAAGTCCTCCAGCAGCACGACCGGCAGCTCGGGACTCTTGGCGTGGCGGATGAAGGCCCACCAGGACATGTCGCCCTTGCCCGGCCGGGACTCGCGCAGCGCGGTCCGGAAGGAGAAGCTCTCGGCGACGACGGCGAAGACCAGGATCGCGATGCCGACGAGCGGCCGGTTCAGCGGCTCCGGTTGGTGCAGCTTGTGGTTGCCCTCGTAGAGCGAGAACAGCCCGCCGATGCTGAACAGCACCAGGGCGACCACGAAGGAGTAGAAGTAGCGCTCGCGGCCGTAGCCGAAGGGGTGCCGCTCGTCCGCCTCCCGCGCCGCCCGCCGGCCGCCGACGAGCAGCAGCACCTGGTTGCCGGAGTCCGCGACGGAGTGCGCCGACTCGGCGAGCAGCGCCGAGCTGCCGGTGACGAGGAAGCCGACGAACTTGGCCACCGCGATCGCGAGGTTGGCGCCGAGTGCCGCCACGATCGCCTTGCTGCCTCCACCCGCGCTCACCGGGACGTCCTGGCCGTCAGCGCCGTGGTCGGGTCGGGGGCGCCCGGGTCGCGCCCCTGCAGCAGGGCGAGATAGGCGCTGGCGTAGTCCGTCACCGTGACCAGTGAGGCCAGCCGCTCCAGGGGCGACTCCCCCGTGGTCGTCAGGACGTCCACCACCGTCCCGCGGTCCTCCGCCAGCTCCTGCACCATCGCGGCCCGGGCGGCGGCGACCGGGTGCTCGTCGACGTCGCGCAGCAGCACCAGGCGCAGCCGGGCGCGGTCCGGCCGGTCGGCCGGCCCGTCCAGGTAGGGGTCGGCGAACGGGTCCTGCCGCTGCTGTTCCGCGAAGGGCCCGTGGAGTACGGCGAGCGCGGTGTGCGCCGCCTCGGGCAGGACCGCGGCGAGGGCCGGTAGGCCGGCGTTGCGGCCGAGCTGGTCGGCGAAGCGGTGGGCGACGGCGCCGGTGACGGGCGAGGTGCCCCACACCAGCGGCAGCGCACCCGACAGGGCCAGGGCCAGGGCCTTGGCCGGGTTGACGACGGCGTCGGCGTCCGGTCGGCAGCGGGTCGCGGCCGCCTCGAGCACCAGCGCCGCCTCCTCGAGGACACCGGCGGGTGCCTGCGCCAGGCCCAGCGCGTCGGCCGCCACGACGAGCGGAGCGGCGAGCGCCCAGATGCCGGCCCCGGCCGGGTGGCGATGCGGCACCGGGACGAACGTCCCGCTGCCCCGCCGGGCCAGGTCCTCGGCCGGCGAGTCCGATGCCGCGACGACGAGCAGGGGGCAGCCGCGGCGCACCGCCTCCTCGAGCGCGCTCAGCGTCTCCTCGGTCGCGCCCGAGCCCGTCACCGCGACCAACAGGTCGGCCGCACCCACCCAGGCGGGCAGCCCGAAGCCGCGCCAGGTCAGCACGGGCACCGGGCAGCCCGGACCGGTGAGGGCGACGAGCAGGTCGCCGGCCGCACCGCCGTCCCCGACGCCGGCCACGAGGACGGCGCGCGGCCGACCCTGGTCGGCGAGCGCCGGGACGCCTGCCTCGACGGACAGCACCGCCGACTCGCGCACCTGCGGACCAGCCGTGGCGAGCGCCCGCATGGTGCCGCTGGCGTCGGCCGCCTCGAGGGCTGCTGCGTCGTCGATCAGGTCGGGTCCGGCCGGTCTCACGCGGGTCGGCGCGCCTCGTCCACGAGCAGCACCGGGATGTCGTCCCGGACCGGGTAGGCGAGGCCGCAGCCGGTGCAGACCAGCTCCTCGGCGGCCTGGTCGACACGCAGCGGCGACTTGCACTCGGGGCAGGCCAGGATCTCCAGGAGGGCAGGGTCCAGCTTCATGCGGTCACCCTAGCCAGGCAGCCTGATCGACGGGTCAGGCACGGATCAGCCCGAGCACCTCGTCCCGGACCCGCTCCATCGCCGGCGGGTCCGGCGCCTCGACGTTGAGCCGCAGCAGCGGCTCGGTGTTGGACGCACGCACGTTGAACCACCAGCCGTCGGGGCTGTGCACCGTCAGGCCGTCCAGCTCGTCGAGCTCGAGGCCGGCGTACCGCTCCTTGAGCTCGCCCACCTTCGCGGCCTGGTCCCGCACGGTCGAGTTGATCTCACCGCTCTGCACGTGCCGGGCGTACGCCGACAGCAGCGCCGACAGCGGCCGGTCCTGGCCGCCCAGCGCGGCGATCGTGTGCAGGGCCGCGAGCATCCCGGAGTCGGCGTTCCAGAAGCCGCGGAAGTAGAAATGACCGGAGTGCTCGCCGCCGAAGACCGCGCCGGTGCGCGCCATCTCCGCCTTGATGAAGGAGTGCCCGACCCGGGTGCGCACCGGGGAGCCGCCGTGCTCGCGCACCAGCTCCGGCACCGCCGAGCTGGTGATCAGGTTGTGGATCACGGTGGCGCCCGGCTCCTTGGCGAGCTCCCGCGCCGCGATCAGCGCGGTCAGGACCGATGGGTTGACGACCCGGCCCTGCTCGTCGATGACGAAGCAGCGGTCGGCGTCGCCGTCGAAGGCGAGGCCGAGGTCGGCGCCCTCGGCGACGACCCGCGCCTGCAGGTCGGCCGTGTTGGCCGCCTCGATCGGGTTGGCCTCGTGGTGCGGGAACGAGCCGTCCAGCTCGAAGTACATCGCGACCAGGTCCAGCGGCAGCCCGGCGAAGGTCGTGGGGACGGTGAGACCGCCCATGCCGTTGCCGGCGTCCACGACCACCCGCAGCGGCCGGATCGCCTCCAGGCCGGGCACCAGGTCCTTCATGTACGCCGCGTAGGCCGGCAGCATGTCCCGCTGCGTGACCGCGCCCGGCCGCGGGCCGGAAGGGACCCCAGCGGTCAGGAACCGCTCCGCGTCGGCCCGGACCTCGGCCAGCCCAGTGTCCTGCCCGACCGGACGGGCGCCGGCCAGGCACAGCTTGATGCCGTTGTAGCGGGCGGGATTGTGGCTCGCGGTGAACATCGCACCCGGCACGTCCAGGGTGCCGGCCGCGAAGTAGAGCAGGTCCGTCGACGCGAGGCCGATGTCGACGACGTCGGCCCCCTGGGCAGTAGCGCCGGCCGCGAACGCCGCTCCCAGGTCGACCCCGGACTCGCGCATGTCGCGGCCCATGACGAGCCGGGCGGCACCGGTGAAGCGCACGAAAGCCGCTCCCACCGCACCGGCGATGTCGGCGTCGAGCTCGTCGGGCACGACACCGCGCACGTCGTACGCCTTGACGATGCCGGACAGGTCGCGCGCGCTCGGGTCGGCCACGGGCGGACCCTACCGAGCGGGCGGTGCGGCTGTACTGCTAGGCGGCGGCGCTGCCGAGCCGGGGCTTGGTGGCCTTGGTGAGCACCGTGCTGATGTCGAGGGCCCGGCCGGCCTGCGTCCACGACCGGCTCTCGCAGGCGTGGCAGGAGACGAAGTCGACCGAGGAGCCGTCCGTCAGGGTCATGACGATCTCGGTCACGCGGTTGCTCGCGCAGGTGGTGCAGGAGCGGAGCTGGCTGGCGCGGGTGGTGACAAGGCTCATGGTCCTGGCAGTCCTTATGGGGAGCGGGCTCGGGTGGGTGGGCCTTATGCCACCGTTTCGGCCCGTTGTCCAGGATCCTTGAGCATACGGCGTTTCCGGGACGAAGCGGACAGCCTCGAGAGGCTCGCCTAGAACGGGCTCGGCAGCGCCCGCAGGTGTCCACGCCGGCCGGTGCCGTCCAGCCGCTCGGCGCCCTGGCGGGCCCGCGCCGGTCGGGCCGCCTCGCGCACGGCGTCGGCGAGCGCCTCGAGGTCGTCGCTGCTGCGGGCCGCCGCCAGCGCCGGGTCGGGCTGGTGGCGGACCACGTCCCAGCCCAGCGGCGCGGTCAGCCCGGCCCCGTGCACCTCACACAGGTCGTAGCAGTGCGGCTCGGCGTGGGTGGCCAGCGGTCCGACGACGGCCGCCCGATCGCGGTAGGCGTAGGTGAGTGTGGCCACAGCGGGCTGGGCGCAGGCGGTGCGCGAGCAGCGCCGGACAGGGCTCACGGCGGGCGACGATAGGCGTCCGGACGCCTGCGGGCCAGCAGGCGAACTCGGGCCGGCCCGTGTCGACCCCGCACCCGTCCGCTCGCCTACCCTGCCGGGCGTGGAGCAGCAGCCTTCGCGCCCGGGTGCCGGGCGACGCCGCGACCGGCACGGCCGCGGCCTGCGCGGCCGGCTCGTCCCGCCGTACGTCAGCGTCGGGGGCCAGCCGGTGCGGGTGCCGCTGGCGCAGAGTCGCGGTGAGCGCTTCGACGAGCTCGTCCTGGACGCCGTGGAGCACCTCGAGGAGCGCTGGTCACGGGAGCTGGACGGGGTGGAGTTCGCGGTCGAGGACGTCCCCCCGGTGCCGCTGGGCGAGGCTGCCTTCGACGAGGACGTCGTGACCGACGACACCGCCGGAGGGGCGGTGCCGCTCGGGCGGCTGCTCCCGCGCGCGGTGGACGCGCACGGTCGGACCAGCACGGCGCGGGTCGTCGTGTACCGCCGTCCGCTGGAGGCCCGGGCCGTCGACCGGCTCGACCTGGCCGACCTCGTGCACGACGTGGTGGTCGACCAGGTGGCCCGGCTGCTCGGCCGCGACCCGGACGAGGTGGACCCGCCCCGCGGCTAGCTCGGCGGTCGACGGCGGTCGGCCGCCGGTGGTGCTCAGCCGCCGGTGGTGCTCAGCCGCCGGTGGTCTTCAGCCGCCGGCGGACACGCCGGGGTCGCGCAGGACCTGCGGGCGGGGCACCCGCTGGGCGGCGCCCTGCAGCGTCAGGCTGGTCGTGAGCGGACCGCGGTTGCCGCGCGCCCGCAGGTAACGGGCCGCGTAGACCGGACCGGAGCCCGGGACGGGCCGCACCTCGACCGCGAGGCGGCCGGTGGCTCCCGGCGGCAGGAACGTGGACAGGCGCAGGGCGACGGTGCGGCCGCCGGCCACCGCCACGGTCCTGGCCGCCGGCAGCGGCTGGCGGTTGCCGACCACCTGGACCGGCGTGACCTGCACGCTGGCGTCCTGCTGCGGAGCCGACAGCAGCAGCGTGCTCTCGGTCGGCCGATCGATGACCAGGTCGGTGAGGACGGCGACGCCCGACAGCGGCGGGGCCGAGCCGGCGTAGGAGATCTCCCGCAGCGGCGCGTCCTGCACGTCGTCGAGCAGCGCCGACGCCAGCACCGGGCTGCCGTCGGAGGTCACCGTGACGGCGGCCGGGGACGTGGCAACAAGCCGGGTCAGGTCGACAGAGGCGGTGCTGCCCGCGGGGACCGGCACGGCGTCCAGGCCGGTCGGCACGAACTGGCCGTCCCCGGTGGTGAGCTGCAGCCGCACGACCGTGTCGTCCGTGGTCGGGTTGGTCACCAGCAGGGTGCGCGGGCTCGCGCCGGGCCCTCGGCGTACGGCGGCGATGCCCGGCACGACGACAGAGGTCGCGGGCGGCTGGGCCTGCGGCACCCACTCGACGCCGTTCGGCGTACGGCCGTCGAAGCGGACGTGCCGCACGGCCGCCGCGACCCGTCCGCGCAGCGCGCTCACGTGCACGGCCAGCCGGTCCCGGTCCGGCGCCAGGGTGTCCAGGGCGACCAGACGCCGGCTGTGCGGTGCGACGAGCAGCCCGCGTCCCGGCCGGGTGTCGGCCGGTCCGCGGCTGGTGAAGACCTCGACGTCGACAGTGGCGGGCGCGTCGTCCGGGTTGGCCAGGACGACGACGCTCTGCTGCCCGACGAGCGTCGAGCCGCCGACGAACCAGCTCTCGGTGCGCGGCGCCTCGCAGCGCAGCCCGGCCAGGCCCCGCAGCGGGCCGTCATCCCCGCGGCCGACCTGCTCGACCTCGAGGCCGGCCGCGAGGGGGCCGCGGGCCGTCACGACGTAGCCGTCCGCCGGCGCCGGCCCGGCGGCCAGGCCGACGACGACCTGGCCGGGCCGGTCCAGTGGCAGGGGTGCGGCCGGACCCGGCGCGCCCAGCCGCTGCCCCTCCACGCGTCCGCCCCGCTCGGTGGTCGGGTCGGGCGCGACACCGAGGCTGACCCGGGTCTGGACGGCGGTGCCGTTCTGGACGATGTCCGGGCAGACGGCGACGGCACCGACGACGGCCGCCTCGGATCCGACCGCCGGACGCGGCGTGGCTCCGGCCGGCCCGCCGGCCAGTGCGGCGGCGAGCACACCGCCGCCGAGCAGGCCGGCCACGACGAGCAGGCCGACCGGGCGCCGGGTCATGGCCGCCCACCGGGGAGCCGGCTTGCCGGGGTCGAGGTGCCGACGTCTGCGGGCTGGTCCGAGGACGGCCCCTGCGTCGCGCGCGCGGAATGCATCGGCGAACCCCCGTCGTCGACGGGCTCGAGGTCACGGGTCCCGCGGGCCGCGGGGGCGGCCAGCACGGCGACGACGAGCAGCACCAGCGCCTGCACGGACAGGTCCCGGTGCCGCTCGGACCGGTCCCGGCGCAGCACCAGGTGCCCGCCGGACACCGGCACACCGAACGCCTGCGCCCATCCCCACGCCGTACGCCGGGGCAGCTCGACGCCCTCGACGCTGGCCCGCCAGCCCGGGTCGGCGCCCTGGGCGAGGACGAGCAGCCGCCCCGCCGCCCCGGCCGGCAACGGCACGTCGGCTCTCGTGCCGCTGACGGGCAGCGGCACGGGTGCAGCGGCGGCGAGCAGGTCGCGGTCGGGCGCTCGCCGGCCGGCAAGGGCCGCCTCGGCGACCGGCGGCGGGAGCAGGGTGAGCGGTGCGGACGGTGGGACGACCTGCCACAGCAGCACGTCGCCGCTGGCGCGACGGGTGAGCCCGGGCTGCGCGTCGAGCACCGGCACGAGCGGACCCGCCGCCGGTCCGGCTCGCAGCCCGACGTAGCGGACCGCCCGGGTGGCCAACCCGTCAGCGGCGTCGCTGCCGCTGGGGGTGACCAGGTCGGCCACGACGTCGTCGAGCAGCCGGGCCTGCGCGGGGGCAGGGGGCACCTCGGTGCTGCCCAGCAGGGCGCCGTCGGTACCGGTAAGGGAGTAGTCGAGCCGGCCCGCTCCGTCGGCGCGTAGCAGCAGGACCCGCAGGCCCGGGTCGGCCTCCAGGTCGGCGCGCGCGAACGCCGGCAGCCCGGCCGTCACCCCACGGCGCAGCGGGCCGTCGGCACCACGGGCCACCCAGCCGACGGCGGCGAGCACCGGTGTCAGGGCGGCCAGGACGGCGAGGACCACGGCGGCGAGCTGGCGGGGCCCGAAGCTGCTGCGGGCCAGCTGGGTGCGCACCCCGTCGGCGCCGACCAGCGCGGCCAGCAGCATGCCGGCCGCGGCGACCTGCAGGGCGACGCCGGGCCACCCGGCAAGGGTGAGGGCGGTGCCGGGAACCGCTGTCGCCGTCCTGGTGAGCGCGAGAGCGGCGAGCAGCCCGAGACCGGCGGTCGCCCACGCCGCCTGTGCCAGCCGGCGCCGGCGGAGGCGCACCAGGCCGCCGAGCGCGGCGAGCAGCAGCCCGGTGGTGAGCCAGACCGCGGGCAGGCCCGCGCCGCCCGGTGCGAGCAGCGGCAGGTGCCAGGCCGGCAGCGCGCGATCGACCAGCGCGGGGTCGTCCACCAGGCGCCCCGGGCCGTGCACCAGCAGCGTCGGGTGGCGCAGCACCTCGAGCGACCAGGGCAGCAGCGCGGCGACCGGCACGGACGCGGCGAGGACGGCGGCGACCAGGGAGCACAGGGCGGCCACCCGGCGACCCGTCCGGGCGACGAGCAGCCCGAGCAGGCCGCCTCCGACGAGCAGCACCGCCGCGATCGGCCAGAGCTGGGGCGCGAGCGCCACCGTCAGCGTGAGCCCCAGGCCCAGCGACCAGGCCCGGCGCCAGCCGGCGACGCGCGGGTCGTGGCCGAGCAGGCGCCCCCCGGCAAGCACCAGCAACGGCAGCGCGACCTGCACGGCCGCGGCGTCGAGCCGTCCCGTGGCCACCGCCCCGGTCGCCACGGGCAGCAGCGCCCAGGTCGCGGCGGCCCACAGCTGCAGCACGCGGTGCCGCACCACCCGCACCGCGGCGACGTACGCCGTCGCGCCGGCCAGGGGGACGCTCGCCAGCAGCAGCAGGTCGACGGCCAGCCAGGGCTTGCCGAGCAGCACCGACGACAGCAGCGCGAGCACCGCCACCCCCGGCGAGGCGGGCAGTGCGCTGCCGACTGCGCCCGGGTGCCAGGACGCGGCGTAGGACCCCCACAGGTCGCTCGCGCCGGCCGGCACCGGCAGCAGCCGGCCGCCGCTGAGCAGACCGCCGGCGGGGGCGAGCACCGCGCGCTCGGCCAGCAAGGCCACCAGCGCCAGCGCCAGCACCAGCACCACACCGGGCCGCACCAGCAGCCGGCGCAGAAGGCCGGTGCCCCCGACCGCCAGGTCCTGCTGCTCCTCAGGGCCTTCCGGCCCCGGGTCGCCGAGCGCGCCGGTCGCGGCACCGGCCGGGACGCCGCCGCCGGCCAGCATGTCGCCGAGGGCCTGCATCCGCAGGCGCAGCCGAAGCGTCCGGGAGGCGAACAGCGGCCGCAGGTCTCGCAGCGGGACGGTGCGGGCCGCCCGGCGGGCGCGCCGGGCCCGGCGCAGCCGTAGGGGATGCACCAGCACGGCGGCCAGCGCACCCGCCTCGTCACGTGCGGCCGTCACCTGCCGCGTGAGCAGCAGAACCAGGGTGCGCAGCACGGTGGCGAGCACGAGCAGGGGCAGCAGCGCCACCAGCCGCGCGGTGGAGGCGTGGGCGAGCAGCACGAGCAGGGAGTTCCTGCGGTCGGTCCGGGTCGCGCGCCCCGGAGCGGCGTCCGTGGAGCGGCGGCCGGTGGTCGCGGCCCGCGCGTGCCGCACCCGCGCCGCTGGTACGACGACCACGCGGTGGCCGGCGGCGTTGACCTTCCAGCCCAGGTCGAGGTCGTCCCGGAAGACGGGCAGCGCCGGGTCGAGGCCGCCGACCTCGTCCCAGACGTCGCGGCGTACCAGCGCGCCGGCGGTGCCCACCGCGAGCACGTCCCGGACACCGTCGTGCTGGCCCTGGTCGTACTCCCGCCGTTCGAGGCCGGTCTCCCGGTGGCCGGCGGCGTCGATGGTGAGCCCGACCTCGACCAGCACCCGCTCGTCGTGCCAGTCGCGGACCTTGGGGCCGAGCAGGACCGCGGAGGGGCTCAGCGCGGCATGGTCGAGCAGTGCCCGCAGCGCCCCGGCCTCGGGAGCGGCGTCGTCGTGCAGCAGCCACACCCACCGGGTGCGCACCGGGGCCGCCGCGAGCGCCCCGGCGACCGCGGCGCCGAACCCGGTCCGGCGGGGCAGCTCCAGGACGGTGTCGGCGTCGGCGTCCCGGAGCAGGTCCGCGCTGGCATCGGCGCTGCCGGTGTCGACGAGCACGACACACGCGGGACGGGCGGTGGAGGCGGCGAGGGCTGCCAGGGCCGACGGCAGCCAGGCCGCCCCGTCGTGAGCAACGAGCACGGCCGTGACGTCGACGACGTCGACGTCACGGTCAGCCGGTGCCGTCGTACCCGCTGATGTGACGGCCGCCGGGGAGACGTCGGGGACGGAGGCCTGCTGTCGGGGTGGCATGAAGGGGGACGACCGGTGCTCGGCGGGACGCGGAGAGCGGCGGTCGGGCCGTCCGCGCGTCGTACGACGTCGGTCCGCGGGCGGGCCCGGGACGTGGGTCAGCCTAGTCGAGGACGCCTGCGCGCCCGGTGCAGTGTCAGCAGACCAGCCGCTTGAGCCGGCGGCGCTCACGCTCTGACAGACCGCCCCAGATGCCGAAGCGCTCGTCGTGGGCGAGGGCGTACTCCAGGCACTCGGACTTCACCTCGCAGCCGACGCAGATGCGCTTGGCCTCCCTCGTCGACCCGCCCTTCTCCGGGAAGAAGGCCTCCGGGTCGGTCTGCGCGCACAGGGACTGCTCCTGCCACGACAGGGCGGTCCCGTACTCCTCCTCCGCCGGCGTGAGCAGCTGCAGCGGCTCGTTCATCTCGTCTCCTCGGACCTGACCTCGCCGGGATGGGGCCGCGAGGCCCGGCTCCCGAGTGGAGTGTCACCGACGGTGCCGGAATGCTTCCGGCTGGTCAGGGGGAACGACACGCAGGGAATTACACGCGTGTCTTACCTCTGAGTCAAGCCATTGAGTGGTAACTGCGGACCACGCCGGGCGACGACGCCCGCGCCGGATCGGGACGTAGCGCTAGAACTGGTCCCCGGTGCGCCAGGACATCTCCTGGAGCGTCATGGTGTTGCCGTCCGGGTCGGCGAAGGAGGCGTACTTGACCCCGCCGCCGACGTCCTCCACCGGACTGACCTGAACGCCGCGGCCCACCAGCGCCGTGCGGGCCTGCTCGATGTCGGCGACCACCAGGTGCAAGGCCTTGACCACGCCCGGCGCCACGTCGTCGTACGCCGGCAGGCCGGTACCCAGGCCGATGGAGCACGCCGAGCCCGGCGGGGTCAGCTGCACCACCCGCACACCCTCCACCGGCCGCACGTCCACGTCCTCGATGAAACCGAGTCGTTCGGTGTAGAAGGTATTGGCGCGGTCGACGTCGGTGACCGGGATCGGCACCAGCTCGAGCTTCATGTCCATCTGCTTCTCTTCTCCTCTGTCCGCAGGCGGCTGGCGCCGCCTCGCTGGCCCTGCACGCGACGTGGCACCCTACGTTCGGCGGGTGAGGCGGACCCCGGAACCAGGTCCGCCCGCGGACGGCAGCCGGTGGTGCAGCTGCTTCGGGTGTCGCGTCGTGTCCTGTACGACGTTCCGAGCGGCGCGAGTCATCGCCGCCGGCGAGGAGTTCTGGCCTACGAGCTTCGGCCTGAAAGGCGAGGCCCCCGAGGCCGCGAGGGCGGACACGCACAGGATCAGGCGATGACTTGGTAGCCGGGAGCCGTCTGACAGGCATCAGCCCGAAAGGAGCACGACCATGAGCACCGTCATCACGTGGGTGTCGCCGCCATCAACAGCGCGCTGCAGCGTGCCCGGGCGACGCTGCGGGAGCACCTGCCCGCTGGGCACCGCGACGACTGGTCCGTCCGGGAGCTCACCGAGACGAGCGGGAGGTTCTCAGGCGGGACATGGCGGCGCACGCGAGCGGTGACCCGGAGCAGACTCTCGCCCTCATCCGGGACGACATCCGGGTGACCACGCCGCCGGCCCCGTACCTGTTCGAGGGGCACGCAGCGGTCCTCGAACTCCTCGAGCGTGCCGCCGGAACCGGCGAGTGGCGACTCGTCCCGACAAGCGCCAACCGTAAGCCCGCCGCCGCGTGCTACCTGCGCTTCCCGGACGACCTCGCGATGCATGCCTTCAAGATCGACGTGCTGCGTGTCGTCGACGGCGCTATCGCCGAGGTGACCACCTTCGGCGCCAAGCACTTCGCGGCGTTCGAGCTTCCGACGGTGCTGCCATGACGGACCTTCGATTACGCCGCTGCACCAGTCCGCGATGCGGTCCTCCGTCCGGTCCCGACGGGGAGCCGATGCGGCCGGGCGGCCCCGTCACGGCTCTATGAGGGGGGCCGGCTCGGCCTCGGCGAGGGCATCGGGCGGCCGGAGGCGGTGCGGCGCCGGCGCGCCGCCGAAGACTCTGCCCCGCCGTCCTCACGCCCGCCGTCCTCACGCCCGCCGTCCTGCTGCCCGCCGTCCTCCTGCCCGCCGTCCCGCGGGCCTGGGCGCCGGCCGGGGCCGACGGATGCGCCCTGCGCGCGAAGCTCGTCGAGCCCGTCGCGGACCGCTCCCCACTGCTCCTGGCTTCGCTCGAGCAGCTCGGCGCGGAGCGCCCGCGTCGTGCCGTCCACCTGGCTGCGCGTCTCCTGCAGCGCCGCCCGCACCTGCTCGGCGTTCTCGGCGGTGCTCGAGGTCACCCGCTCGCGCACCGCGTCCAGGGCGTCCGCGAGGTCACCGCGCAGGGCCGAGAAGCCGGCCGCCGTCGCGCCGGCCGACGCGGCCAGCTCGTCGACCCGCGGCCCCAGCGTGCCCACCTCGCCGGCGACGTCGTCGCGCACGTTGGCCAGCGCCGACGACACCTGGCCGCGCACCGCCTCCAGCCGGGCCTCCAACGCCGCCTGCAGCGCCGCCGTGCGCTCGTCGCCGCGGTCGACGGCAGCGTCCTGGCCGACCCTCGCCAGCGAGGTCTCGAGCCGGACGGCGAGGTCGTCCAGCTCGGCCCGGGTAGCGGTCCGCGCGTCGGCGAGAGCCTGGGCGACGCTCTCCCCGAGACCGGCCAGGCCGCGGTCCAGCGCCGTCACGAAGCCGTCGAGGGCGTCGCGGACGGACGACCCCAGCGCCTCCACGGCCTCCAGGGCCGACCCGCCGTCAGCCGAGAGTCCGTCCGTCAGCTCGCCGAGCCGGCCGTCGAGCCCGGCCACGCCGCCGGCCAGCTCGCGCAGCTGCGCCGCGGTGGCGGACACCCCGTCGTGGGCCTGCGACTCCAGCCGCTCGGCGAGCCCGTCCAGCGCGTCCTCCAGCACCGCCAGCCGGGCCTCGAGCACACCCCGGACGTCGACCAGCGCCGCCCCCGCCCCGGCTGCCGCCGTCGCCTCCCGCCGGGCCGCGTCGGCCAGCGAACGGCGCACCTCGGCGCCGACCTCGTCCACGCGCAGGGCGACCGCCTCGACCACGCGGCCGGTGGCCTCGTCCAGCCGGGAGCCGGTGCGCACCGGGACCAGCTCCAGGCCCTCGCGCACCTCCGCGGCGAGCGAGGGCAACCCGGCCCGTACGTCGTCGACCCGACCGCTGACACCGTCGACGTGCGTCACCAGCTCGGCGACCCGCCGTGCCAGCTGCCCGGTCTCGGACCGGCTCGCCGCAACCGAACCGCTCAGCCGGCCGCCCAGGCCGTCCAGGTCGCTGCGCACCGCGCCCAGGTCGCCACGCAGCGAGCCGACGTCGGCGCGGACCCCGGCGAGCTCGGCGCTCAGGCGCTGCAGCACCGGCGCCAGCGACGGCTCCGAGGGCTGCTCGGCGTCCTGCTCGGCCAGCCGCGCTATGCGGCGTGACAGCGGGTCCACGGCGACCTCCTCCGGACAGGTGGCGGCAGCCTAGCGATCTCAGGCCGGCGAGCTCGGCCCGGCGAGCTCAGGCCATCGGCAGGCTCACCCCGACCGGGGCCTGCCAGCGTGCGGCGGCGAGCCGTTCCGGCGGCACCGCACCGTACGCCGTCGTGCGCTGCCGGCTGGGACGGCCGGTGGCCGCGACCATCGCCTCGAGCTCGCGCACCGACCTGCGCGAGCCGTACGCCGACCCGGCCATCCGGCTGATCGTCTCCTCCATGAGCGTCCCGCCGAGGTCGTCCACGCCACCGGCGAGGACCTGTCCACAGTGCTCGGGCCCGAGCTTGACCCAGCTGCACTGCACGTGGTCGATCCGCCCGTGCAGCAGCAGCCGGGCGACGGCGTGCACCGCCCGGTTGTCCCGGACCGTCGGCCCGGGCCGGGCGACGCCGGCGAGGTACAGCGGCGCGGAGGTGTGCACGAACGGCAGCGGCACGAACTCGGTGAACCCGCCGGTCTCGCCCTGCAGCTCGCGCAGCAGCCGCAGGTGGGCCACCCAGTGGTGCGGCTGGTCGACGTGGCCGTACATCATCGTGCTGGTCGTCGGGATGCCGAGCCGGTGGGCCGTGCCGACCACCTCGACCCAGGACGCGGTCGGCAGCTTGCCCTTGGTGAGCACCCAGCGGACCTCGTCGTCCAGGATCTCCGCGGCCGTGCCGGGCAGCGAGTCGACCCCGGCCTCGCGCGCCGCCTGCAGGAACTCGCGGATCGACAAGCCGCTGCGCGCCGCCCCGTTGACGACCTCCATCGGGCTGTAGGCGTGCAGGTGCAGGCCCGGCGCGGACGCCTTGACCGCCCGCGCGAGGTCGAGGTAGGCGGTCCCGGACAGCTGCGGGTCGATGCCGCCCTGCATGCAGACCTCGGTCGCGCCGACGTCCCATGCCTCGGCGGCCCGCGCACCGACCTCCTCGAGCGAGAGCGTGTAGGCGTCCGCGTCGGTGCGCCGCTGGGCGAACGCGCAGAAGCGGCAGCCGGTGTAGCAGACGTTCGTGAAGTTGATGTTGCGGTTGACCACGAAGGTCACGTCGTCGCCGACGGTGTCCCGGCGTACGTCGTCGGCCAGGTCGCAGACCGCATCGAGGTCGGCGCCGTCGGCCGTGACGAGTGCGAGGGCCTGCGCGTCGGTCAGTGCACCCGGCTCGTCCCGGGCCACGCGCAGTGCCGCCGCGACGTCGGCGTCCAGCCGCGGGCCCTGCACCGGCACGCTGGCACGGACCACCTCGCGCAGGGCGTCCCAGTCGCCGTACACGTCGGCGAAGTCGCTGCGCCGGTCGGCGCGGCGGCCCGCCGTGTCCACGGTGGCGTGCAGGTTCGTGCGGCCGCGGGACGTCAGGGCGTCGTCGAGCTCCTGCCAGGGGCGCCCGGTGACCACGGCGTCCGGCCGGGCCAGCCCGTCCGGTCCGCGCAGCGCGTCGACGTGCGGCAGCAGCCGCGGGTCCAGCCAAGGCTCGGACAGGTACGGCGGGTGCGCCGTCAGCCGCTCGCGCAGCACGAAGCCCTGCGCCTCGGTCGCCGACGAGAGCGCCTGCACCTGCGGCCAGGGGCGTTCCGGGTTGACGTGGTCCGGGGTCAGCGGCGACACCCCGCCCCAGTCGTCCACGCCGGCACGCAGCAGCAGCGCGGTCTCGGCCAGGTCCACGAGGTTGGGCGGGGCCTGCACCCGCATCCGCGGGCCCAGCACCAGCCGGGTGACGGCGATCGTGGCGGCGTACTCCTGCAGGTCCGCGTCGGGAGCCGCGCGCATCGCGGTGTCGTCCTTGGCCCGGAAGTTCTGGACGATCACCTCCTGCACGTGGCCGTGCCGCCGGTGCGACGCGCGGATCGCGAACACGGTCTCGGCCCGCTCGCGCAGCGTCTCGCCGATGCCGACCAGCAGGCCGGTGGTGAACGGCACGCTCTGCCGGCCGGCGTCCTCGAGGACCTGCAGGCGTACGGCGGGGACCTTGTCCGGGCTGCCGTGGTGCGCCGGCACATCGGCCGTCGTCTCCAGCATCATCCCCATGCTCGGCGCGACCGGCTTGAGCCGCTGCAGCTCCTGCCAGCTCAGGACACCGGGGTTGAGGTGCGGCAGCAGACCGGTCGACTCGAGCACCTCGACCGCGCAGGCCCGCACGTACGCCAGCGTGTCGTCGTAGCCCCGCTCGTCCAGCCAGGCCCGGGCCTGCGGCCAGCGCACCTCGGGCCGGTCCCCGAGCGTGAACAGCGCCTCCTTGCAGCCCAGCGCCACACCCTGGCGGGCGATGTCCAGCACCTCCGCGACCTCGAGGTAGGGCGCCGGCAGCCGGCCCGGCACGGTTGCGAAAGTGCAGTAGTGGCAGCGGTCCCGGCACAGCCGGGTGAGCGGGACGAACACCTTGCGGCTGTACGTGACGATCCCGGGACGGCCCGCGTCGAGCAGCCCGCGGTCGCGCACCCGGCCGGCGGCGAGCAGCAGCGCGTCGAGGTCCGCGTCGCGCGCCGCGAGCAGCACGGTGGCCTCGTCCAGGTCGAGCGCCTTGCCGTCGCGGGCCCGCGCGAGGGCCCTGCGCATCCCCGGCTGCTCCACACCGACGACCCTACGGCCGCCCCCGGACGCACCTGGTCAACCGGGCGCCGCACCGCTACCGCGCGCACCTGGGAGACTGCGGCGGTGAAGGTGGTGGCCCTGGCGGGAGGCATCGGCGGGGCGCGCTTCCTGCGCGGGCTGCGCGCCGCCGTCCCCGACGCCGAGGTGAGCGTCATCGTCAACACAGGCGACGACATCACGCTGTACGGCCTGCGGATCTGCCCCGACCTGGACACCGTGATGTACACCCTGGGCGGCGGCATCGACGAGGAGCGCGGCTGGGGCCGCACCGACGAGACGTTCACCACCCGCAGCGAGCTCCAGGCGTACGACGCCCCGGCGTCCTGGTTCGGGCTCGGCGACCGCGACCTGGCCACCCACCTGGTGCGCCGGCAGATGCTGGACGCCGGGTTCCCGCTCTCGCAGGTCACCGCGGCGCTGTGCGAGCGGTGGCGGCCCGGCATGCGCCTGTTGCCCATGAGCGACGACCGGGTCGAGACCCACGTCGTCGTCGACGATCCGCAGACCGGACGCTCGCGGGCCATCCACTTCCAGGAGTGGTGGGTCCGACACGGTGCTGCGCTGCCGGCCAGCGCGATCCTGGCGGTCGGCGCAGAGACCGCGGCGCCCGGGCCGGGAGTGCTGGATGCGATCGGCGCCGCCGACGTCGTCGTGCTGCCGCCGTCCAACCCGGTGGTGAGCATCGGCACCGTGCTGCAGGTCGAGGGCGTCCGGGCGGCGCTGGCGGCCAAGCCCGTCGTCGGCCTGTCCCCCATCATCGGCGGCGCGCCCGTGCGCGGTATGGCCGACGCCTGCCTGGCCGCGGTGGGGGTCCAGACCAGCGCGCAGGCGGTCGGGCGCCACTACGGGGCGCGCAGCGCCGGCGGCCTGCTCGATGGCTGGCTCGTCGACAGCTCCGACGCGGGCGTCACGGTCCCGGGGGTCGAGGTGCGCGCCGTACCGCTGCTGATGAGCGACCTGGCTGCGACCGCGGCGATGGCGACCGCGGCGCTGGAGCTCGTCCTTGGCTGAGGGCTACCAGGTCCTGCCGGTGCGCGGCCTGCCCGACGTGCGGCCCGGCGACGACCTGGCCGCGCTGGTCGCCGGCGCCGTCGCCCTGCACGACGACGACGTCGTGGTCGTCACCAGCAAGGTGGTCAGCAAGGCCGAGGGCCGGCTGGTGCCGGTGCCGCCGGGCCGCAGCCGCGAGCAGGTCCGGCTGGACGCCGTCGACGCCGAGACCGTCCGTGTGGTGGCAAGGCGCGGTACGACGACGATCGCGCAGACCCGACACGGGCTGGTCCTGGCGGCTGCCGGCGTGGACGCCAGCAACGTGCGCCCCGACGAGGTGGCCCTGCTGCCGGTGGACCCGGACGCCAGCGCCCGCCGGCTGTGCGCCGAGCTGCAGCGACGCACCGGTCGGCGCCTCGCCGTGGTGGTCAGCGACACGCTGGGCCGGCCCTGGCGGGTCGGCCAGGTCGACCAGGCGATCGGTGTCGCCGGGCTGGCGCCGATCCGCGACGACCGCGGCTCGACGGACACCCACGGGCACCGGCTCGAGGTGACCGAGGTCGCCGTCGCCGACGAGCTCGCGTCAGCCGCGGAGCTGGTCAAGGGCAAGGCCGACGCCGTCCCGGTCGCGGTCGTGCGCGGGCTGCGGCTGCGCGACGACGGGCGCGGTGCGGCGGCCCTCGTGCGGCCGCCCGGGCAGGACTGGTTCCGGTTGGGGACCGCCGAGGCGCAGCGGGAGGCGGTCCGGCTGCGACGCACCGTCCGGGACTTCACCGCGGAGCCCGTCGACCCCACCGCCGTACGCCGGGCGGTCGCCGCGGCGCTCACCGCGCCGGCGCCGCACCACACGACGCCGTGGCGCTTCGTCCTCGTCGAGCGGCGCGCCACCGAGCTGCTCGACGCGATGGCCCGGCAGTGGGAGCGGGACCTGCGGGCCGACGGCCGGGACGCCGGTGCGGTCGAGCGCCGGCTGCGACGCGGCGAGGTGCTGCGGCGCGCGCCGTACCTCGTGGTGCCCTGCCTGGTGCGCGACGGCGCGCACGCCTACCAGGACGAGCGCCGGGCCCGGGGAGAGGAGCGGATGTTCCTCGTCGCGATGGGCGCCGGCGTGCAGAACCTGCTGGTGCAGCTGGCCGCCGAGGGCCTGGGCAGCGCCTGGGTGGGCAGCACGCTGTTCTGCCCCGACGTGGCGCGCGAGGTCCTGGACCTACCCGCCGACTGGGAGCCGATGGGCGCCGTGGCCGTGGGGCACCCGGCCGCCGCCCCGCCCCCACGCCCCGACCGCGACCCCGAGGACGCCATCCTGCGGCGCTGACCGGCCGCCGGCCCGGGCGGTCGTGCGTCAGCGCACCTGCAGGCTGCTCGGCACGACGCCGTCGGCCAGGGCGGGCTCGAGCCGGTCGGCGACGCCCCCGGGGCGCTGCGAATCCTGCCGGCGCAACGCAACCAGCGGGTCGGCCCACAGGGGCTCGCCGAGGGCGACCAGCAGGGCAGGGACGTCGCGCCGCCGCACGCGCCGCCACCACTCGCGCTCGCCGTCCGGTGCCGACGGGCCGAGGTCGTGCCCGGTCAGCACCAGTCCCAGCCGCAGGTCCAGCGAGGCCGTCAGCGAGCGCACACCGGACCCGTCGCGCTCGGCCCGCAGCGGCACCGAGCGATCGATGCGGAGCAGCGACCAGGCGCGCGTCAGGATCAGCAGCGGGTGCACGGTCGGGCTCCTCAGGTCCGGTGGTTCAGTGGCTCCGGTGGTCCTGGACGGTGAGGCGCGGCCCGAAGCGGGGCTTGCGCACCCCGCTCACCTCCAGCAGCCGCACGACGCGATAGCGGTGCGGCCGCCATGGCGCGAGCAGCGCCAGCATCCCCTCGTCGTCCAGCGGCCGGCCCACCAGCGACCAGCCGACGAGCTGCGACAGGTGGAAGTCGCCGACCGACAGCGCGTCTGCGTCACCGAGCGCCCGCTGCGCCACCTCTGCCGCTGTCCACACCCCGATGCCGGGGACCGCGCGCAGCCGGCGCTCCGCCTCCGCCGGCGGCATCCCGACGGCCTCCTCGAGCCGGCCGGCGAGCCGTGCCGCGGCGCAGACCGTCCGGCTGCGCTGCGGGTCCACCCCGGCCCGGTGCCAGTCCCAGCTCGGGACGCGCCGCCACCGCTCGGCCGGCAGCGGCACCCGCATGCCCTCGGGGGCGGGTCCGGGAGCGGGCTCGCCGTGCTGGCGCAGCAGCCGGCCGAAGGCCGCCCGCGCCTGCGTGCCGGTGACCTTCTGCTCGAGCACCGCCGGCACCAGCGCCTCCAGCACCTGGCCGGTGCGCGGCACCCGCAGCCCCGGGTGGCGCGCGTGCGCCTCGGCGAGCAGCGGGTGCCCGGGCGCGAAGCCCGCCGCGCTGTCGCGGCCGCCCAACAGGTCGGCCAGCCCGGCGACGACCTCGGGGGCGCCCGGCCCCCAGGCCGCGCAGTGCACCTGGTGCGGCCCGCGCTGACTGAGCCGGTACGTCGCCGCACCGCCCGGCATCCGGGTGGTGCGCCACACCGCGCCGTCCGCCGCCACCCGGTGGGTCGGGTCCATCGGCCCGCGCGCCAGCGAGGACAGCGTCCGGCGTACGTCGACAGGCAGGTGCGGGCGCCAGGTCGTCTCCGCGACCGGGGAGGTCACGACCCGGCCCTGGCCCGCTTGCGGCCCTCCAGGGCCAGCGCGGCGGCGAGTCCCACCGCCCAGCCGGCGTTGACGACCACACCGGCGGTGCGGCCCTTGGCGGCGAAGCCGGCCACGAGCAGCAGCGCACCGACCTCCTCGCTGGCGATCACGAGCGGCTCGCGGCGCCGCCACAGCCGCAGGAAGCCGGGCAGGTAGAGCGAGAACGGGACAGCGAGGGCGTAGCCGGCGGCGAGCGCGGCGGTCGACCGGGACACTCAGGCCAGCTCGGGGAAGCGCTCGGCGACCAGGGCATGCAGCTGCTTGACCCGCTGGGCCTGGGCGGCGGGAAGCACCAGCGTGGCGGCCGGCGTGTGGACCACGACCAGGTCCTCGCAGCCCACCAGGGCGACCACGTGCTCGGGGTCGGAGCTGGCGACGATGCAGCCGCGGGAGTCCTCCAGCAGCGCCCGGGCCCCGAGCGCGTTGTCCTGCGCGTCCCGTCCGACCGCCTCGCCGTAGGCCGGCCAGGAGCCGACGTCCAGCCAGCGGGCCGCCAGCGGCAGCGCCGCGACGGTGAACTCCTCCGAGGCCGCCGCCGGCTCCATCACCCCGTAGTCGACCGACTGCCGGGCGAGCGCGTCCCACCGGACCCCGGCCTCCGCGGTCCCCAGCGCTGCCGCGACCGCACGCACCTCGTCACCGTGGTGCGGCGCGAAGGCGTCCACCGCCTGCAGCAGGGTCGCGGCCCGCCACACGAACATGCCGGAGTTCCACAGGTAGCGGTCCGGACCGGCGGCGTGGAACTCCTCGGCCAGCGCGGCAGAGGGCTTCTCCCGGAAGCTGGCGACGACACGGGCAGCGCCCGCCAGCGCCGGACCGAGCTCGAGGTAGCCGAAGCCGGTGGCGGCGCTGTCGGGCGGTACGCCGAAGGTCACGAGCGTGTCCGGGCGCTCCTCCGCCAGCGCGAACGCCTGCTCCAGGCAGTCGGCGAGCACCTCGACCGGCTCCACCAGGTGGTCGGCGGTCAGGACCGCGACCACCGCCTCCGGGTCGTGCGCGGCGATGACGGCGCAGCCGAGGGCCACCGCCGGAAGCGTGTCGCGGCCGGACGGCTCGAGGACCAGCCGGTCGGCGCGCAGCCCCGGGACCTGCTCCACCGCCCCGCGCAGCGGCTCGCCGGCGCCGAGCCAGACCCGGTCGGGGGGGACGACCCGGGTGGCCCGCTCGACCGCGATCTCCAGCAGCGAGCGGCCCCCGAGCAGCGGCACCAGCTGCTTGGGCAGCGTCGCCGTCGAGAACGGCCAGAGCCGCGTCCCGGAGCCGCCGGCCAGGACCAGCGCGTGCCGCACGGCTACTGCTGCAGCGCGCGGGCGTAGCCGGCCATGTGCGCCTCCGCGCTGGCCGCCCAGGTGAACTCCAGCGACCGCAGGTGGCCAGCCTCGCCGAGCGCCGCCCGGCGGGCCGGGTCGTCCAGCAGCGTGGTCAGACCGGCCGCGATGGCGTCCGGGTCGGGCTCGGTGTAGGCCACGGCGTCGCCGCCGACCTCGGGCAGCGAGAGGCGCGGGGTGGTGAGGACGGCGGCGCCGCAGGCCATCGCCTCGATCACCGGCAGGCCGAAGCCCTCACCGTAGCTCGGGTAGGCGACGACGAGGGCGCCGCCGAGGTAGCCGGGCAGGTCGGTGAAGCGCAGGTAGCCCGGGCGCAGCACCCGCAGCTGGGGCGGCACGAGGGCGATCGACTCGTCGATGTGGTCGTCCCAGCCGGACCCGCCGGCGAGCACCAGCGCCGGGGGGTCCGCACGGCCCTCGCACGCGTGGATCCAGGCGCGGACGAGGGCGGGGACGTTCTTGCGCGGCTCCAGCATGCCGAGGAAGGCGAGGTAGGTCTGGCCGCCGAGCCCGAGCCGGGCCTGCACGCGCTGCTTCTCGGCCTCCGACGGCAGGTGGAACATCGTCTGGTCGACCCCGTGGTAGGCGACGTCGAGCAGCGTGGGGTCGGCGTCCAGGACGCGGATCACCTCGTCCCGGGTGGCCTTGCTCGGGACGATGCAGCGGGTCGCGCGGCGCAGGGCGGTGCGGGTGGCGGAGCGGTAGAAGGTCCCTTTGGTCGAGGTGTGCAGCTCCGGCTCGGTGAAGAAGGTGGCATCGTGGATCGTCACCACGACCGGCCGTCCGGCCCGCAGCGGCATCGTGTAGTGCGGGGAGTGCACGACCTGCGCTTCGACCTGCTGGGCCACGAGTGGCAGCCCGGTCTGCTCCCAGGCGAGCCGGGCCGGCCGGTGCGCGATCGCGGCAGGGCCGGCCACGATGCGGGCCTGCGGGTCGAGCCGGCCGTAGCGCTCGGCGTCGGCCCGCTGGCAGGTGATCGCCAGGTCGGCCCCGAGCTCGGCGAGCGCCGGGATGAGTCCGTCGACGTAGCGACCGACGCCGCCCCTGTCCGCAGGCACGGCAGTCGCATCCACCAGGACGCGGGGACCAGCGAGGCTGGTGGAGGACGTGCCGCCGGACAGCGTCGGCTCCTTCCCGGGGGTCGTGCGTGCCCGGTCAGCCTACGCCCGCACGGCAGGTCCCCCGGTCAACGGCGGACGACCGACGTGGTGCGCGTGGCTGACGACCAGGTGATGATCGCGTGCTGCAGGTCGCTGGCCCTCCCGCCGGTCACCGCGCGCTCGTCGGAGGTCGGCAGCCCGTACGCCGCCGGGCCGCCGTCGTCCAGGTACCGCCGCAGGATCGGGCCGCGCACGTCGTGCGCGCCGGTCGGCGAGGACCAGTAGATGTTGGCCTGCTGCAGGACGCTGACGCGGCTGGTGACGGCGACCCTTGCCACGTCCCGGACCGGGAAGCCCAGGCCCGACGAGGTGGCGCCGAGCGCGACGTACTTGCGCGCGATCGCCCCGGGCAGGCTGACCGCGCCGGTGGTCGACGACCAGTAGATCGAGCCGCCCCGGTAGGCCCGCGCGCGGCCTCCCGGCACGGCGTGCTCCGGCTCGGTGGAGCTGCCGAGGTAGCCGGCCGCGCCGCCGAGCAGCTGCCACTTGCGGTCGATGGCTGTGCTCGCCGGCACCGCCAGCCGCCACCAGGACGAGCGCAGGCCGTCGGCGTACGCCGGCCAGCTGTGCGCGCCGTAGACGGCCGCACCGGTGGTGCTCACGCTGGTCGCCGCGTGCCGCGCGTCCATGCCCTCCAGCACCACCTGCCGGACCCGGCCGCCCCACTCGCCGTTGCCGTCGCGCTCCGTGACCCGGATGCGCAGCAGCGTGCCGACCGACGGGAAGCGCCGCTCCAGGTCCCCGGCGGTCAGCCTGGCGGTCCAGCTGTGCACGTTGTTGGTGCCGGTGAACGGCACCCCGTCCCAGTCGTCGCGACGGGCCTGCAGGTAGGGACTGCCGCCGTCGGTGGACCAGCCTCCGTTGGAGGCGGAGAACTCCGCGAAGATCGGCGCGCCGGCGTACGTCCGGATCCTGCCGGCGGTGGCTTGGATGGCGTCGTCGGTCGAGGTGGGCTCGAGGTCCTGTACCGACGTGCTGGTGTAGCTCAGCGCCCCGTCGTAGACCTGGCAGCTGGTGGTGTCGCAGATGTCGTAGTAGCCGGCGGTGGCGTGGGCCCGCTTCCAGGCGCTGTAGGTGCGGGCGGCGATGGACTGCGCCTGCAGCGCGGCGGCGCGGAAGCCCGATGATGACTCGCGGGGCACGACACCGCGCAGGTACTGCTCGAGGGGCAGCTCGTTGACCGTCGCGAGGCCGGTGCCGGAGCGGCGCACGGCGGTGACGGCGCCGCGGTAGCCGCGGGACACGCCGGCCGGGAAGAGCACCCGCACGGTGGTCGGTCCGGAGAAGCGGACCGGACCGGCCAGGTCGAGCCGGCCGCCGAGCGGGTGGGCGGTCCAGGTCGAGCCGGTCATGGCGGCGGAGGAGGACAGCCGCAGGCCGGTCGGCGAGGGCGTGACCCGCCAGCGCCGCGCCGACGCCGGCAGGGTCTCGCGCGTCCCGGTGGCGGCGTCGGTGGCGACCAGGCCGGACGCCGCGACGACGACGGTGTCCAGGCCCTCGTCGCGGTTGAGCCGGACCCTGATCGGACTGTCCTTGAGCACCGTCGACGCGGTGCCCGGATAGTAGGCCGCCATGATCGTGTCGGCGCTGACGCCCTTCATGGCGGCGCCCTGCGCGCCGTACTGCGACATGCCGTGGCCGTGGCCCCACCCGTGGCCGGACACGGCGAACACGCCGTCCCCGGGCCGCTCGTAGACCTCGCCGGCCGCCGAGGCGGGCGGCGCGCCGTGCAGCGTGACGACCACGCCAGCGGCCAGGGTGAGCAGGGCGGTGCCGGCGGCGTGCCGGTGACGGGGGACGGGACGCGACGGCATGGGGGGCTTCTCCGGGGCTCGGGGGACGCACAGATGTCCTCGACAGCGAGGGCCGCCGGCTGAACCCGCAGCGGCCCTGAGCGGGCCGGGGGAGCATGCCACCACCTCCCGGCCTTGCGTCGCGCAACGCGCGGACCACTCGCGGCTAGCCTCGCCGGGAGGGGCGCACCGGCGCCCGGCCCGGGAGGTCCCGTGCAGGCGCTCGCCGTCTGGACCGGCGGGCTGGTCGGTGCGCGCGAGCCGGCGCAGCCGCTGCTGACGCTGTACGACGGCTCCGCGCGGGTGGAGCTGTCGGGCGCCACCACCGCCAACTGGGTGTCCAAGTCGGCGTACCTGCTCGTCGACGGCTACGGCGGCCCCGAGCGGGTCGGGCTGCTGCTGCCGCTGCACTGGCAGACGGTGGCGCTGCTGCTGGCCGGCGTCGTGACGGGCGCCACGGTGGTCGTCGCGGACGAGCCGGCGGAGCTGGCCGGCTGCCCGCTTGCCTTCGTCACCGCTGCCGCGGCGTCGGCAGCGCTCGACGCCGGTGTGGAGGACGTCCTCGCCCTGTCCATGCACCCGCTGGGGCTGCCGCCGTCCGACCTCGGGCCGCTGGTCGTCGACTACGCGCGGGAGGTCCCGTCGTACGCCGACACCTGGTCCGGACCGGCGCCGACCGGGATCGCCGTCGAGATGGCGGGACGACCCGTGCCGGTCCCGCTGCCCGACCACGGCCTGGGGCCCGGCGACCGGGTGCTCACGGTCCTGCCGCCCTCCGGCACCGTCGGTCTGGTCACTGGCCTGCTGGCGCCGTTGCACGCGGGCGCGGCGCTGGTGCTGGTCCCGGATCCGGCGACGGTCGACCTCGTCCGCATCGCCGACTCCGAGCAGGTGACCGCCACGGTCGGCGTGCACCTGCCCGGGCTGCGCCGGCTGGATGGCTGAGCGCAGGGTCACCCGTGAGGTGCCGGGCGGCTCAGGTCAGGCCGGGCTCAGCGGTCGGCCCACTCCGCGGAGCCGCCCTCGGCCTGGTAGAAGCGCTGCGACTCCGGTGCCGCCTGGTCGGCGAGGTCGAGCAGCAGCATCAGCGGCACGTGCTCGCGCAGCATCTGCTGGGTACGGCGCGCCAGCGCCTCGTCCCCCGCTTGCGGTTCTGGGGCGATCGGTGTGTCGGTGCTGGCGTGGGTCGCCACGCGTCCTCCTCGGGTTGGGGTGTGCTCAGTGGTTGTCGGCGGATGACCGGTCCGGCTGCAGAGCCGAACGGGTGGTCGCGGACATCCGGTGCAGGTGGCAGGCTGGGTGGGTGGCCAGGATCAACGACGTCGGCGGCATGCAAGGCTTCCCCGCCGTGACCCAGGAGCTGGACGAGCCGGCGTTCCACGCCGACTGGGAGGCCCACGTCTTCGCGATCAACCGCGCGCTGCTCGGGCACGGCGTGTACACCCTGGACGAGTTCCGCGACGCGATCGAGCGCATGCCACCGCAGGACTACCTGGCGTCGTCGTACTACGAGAAGTGGCTGCACGCGGTCACGACACTGCTGGTGGACAAGGGTGTGCTCACCGCGGGGGAGGTCGAGGGTGGCTGAGCTGTTCGGCCCCGGCGACCGGGTCCGCACCCGGCGCGGCGATCCGCCGCACCACAGCCGGCTGCCGCGCTACGCCAGGGGCGCCCTGGGTGTCGTCGTCGAGCCGACGGGCAGCTTCCCGCTCGCCGACGACGTCGCGCAGGGGCTGCCGGCCGCGCCGGAGCCGGTCTACACGGTCCGCTTCGCCGCGACCGAGCTGTTCGGCGCGGGCGCGCACGGTGTGACGGTCGACGTCTGGGAGAGCCAGCTGAGCGGCGTCGAGGAGGGGGAGCACCAGTGAGCGGCGAGCACGGTGGGACCGACGCGGCGGTCGCGGCCCGGGTGCGGCACGTCGAGGGCCTGCTCGAGCAGCGCGGGCTCGTGGACCCGCGCGAGCTGGACCGGGCGCTCGAGGCCTTCCTGGCCCGCTCCTGCCCGGCGAGCGGGGCGAAGGTGGTGGCCCGCGCGTGGGTCGACCCGGACTTCCGCACCCGGCTGCTCGTCGACGCCAACGCGGCGCTGCCCGACGTCGGGCTGTCGATGGGTGGGGGCCTGCAGGAGCAGCGACTCAAGGTCGTCGAGAACACCGCCGGGGCCCACAACGTCGTGGTGTGCACGCTGTGCTCCTGCTACCCGATCGCGCTGCTCGGGCCCTCGCCGACCTGGTACAAGAGCGAGGCCTACCGCTCCCGGGTGGTGCGCGACCCACGCGGCGTGCTGCGCGAGTTCGGCTTCGAGCTTGATCCCGGTGTCGAGGTCACGGTGTGGGACGCGAGCGCCGAGTCGCGCTACCTCGTCCTGCCGCGGCGACCGGACGGCACCGACGACCTCGGCGAGGCCGAACTGGCAGCGCTGGTCAGCCGCAACGGGATGATCGGCACTGCTCCGGTCTGAGCTGCTACTTCAGGATCTGCCGGGCCATCACCATGCGCTGGATCTGGTTGGTGCCCTCGTAGATCTGGGTGATCTTGGCGTCGCGCATCATCCGCTCCACCGGGAAGTCGCGGGTGTAGCCGTAGCCGCCAAACAGCTGCACGGCGTCGGTGGTGACCGACATCGCGGTGTCGGAGGCGAAGCACTTGGCGGCGGAGGAGGCGAAGGTCATGTCGGGCGCGCCGCGGTCGGCCTTGGCCGCGGCGACGTAGACCAGCTGGCGCGCGGCCTCGACCTGCATGGCCATGTCCGCGACCATGAACTGGATGCCCTGGAAGTCGGCGATGGCCTTGCCGAACTGCCGGCGTTCGCGGATGTAGGCCACCCCGGCGTCCAGCGCGCCCTGGGCGATCCCGACGGCCTGGGCCCCGATCCCGAGCCGGGTGTGGTCGAGCGTGCGCAGGGCGGTCTTGAAGCCGGTCCCCTCGGCGCCGATGAGCCGGTCGGCCGGGATGCGGCAGTCCTCGAAGTAGATCTCGCAGGTCGGCGAGCCCTTGATGCCGAGCTTGCGCTCCTTGCTGCCGACCGAGAACCCCGGGTCGTCGGCGTGCACGACGAAGGCCGAGATGCCGTTGGCGCCCTTGCCGGGGTCGGTCACGGCCATCAGCGTGTAGTGGGTGCTGACGCCGGCGCCGGTGATCCAGGCCTTGGTGCCGTTGAGGACGTAGGAGTCGCCGTCGCGTACGGCGCGGGTGCGCATCGCGGCGGCGTCCGAGCCCGCCTCCCGCTCGGACAGCGCGTAGGAGAACGTCGCCTCGCCACGGGCGACCAGGGGCAGGTAGCGCGACTTGAGCTCCTCCGAGCCGGACAGGATGAGCCCGGTGGTGCCGAGCTTGTTGCCCATCGGGATGAGGCTGCTGGAGGCGCAGACCCGCGCCACCTCCTCGACCACGATGCAGTGCGCGATCTTGTCGGCACCGGCGCCGCCGTACTGCTCCGGGACGTGGATCGCCAGCAGGTCGGCCCGCTTGAGCGCCTCGTGCACGTCCCAGGGGTACTCCGCCGTCTCGTCGATCTCGGCCGCGCGCGGCGCGATCCTGTCCTCGGCGAGCTCGCGGACGGACTTGCGGAGCAGCTCGTGCTCCTCGCTGAGCGCGTAGAGCGGGAACGTGTCGTCCATGCCTGAATCGTAGGGCCCCGATTCCAGACGCGCCCGATCGCAGGCGCCGATAGCCTGCGGCCCATGACGACACGTCCGCGACTGACGGTGATCGGCACGGGATACCTGGGCGCGACGCACGCGGTGTGCATGGCCGAGCTGGGTTTCGAGGTCCTCGGCCTGGACGTGCTGCCGGACCGCGTGGCCGCGCTGCAGGCCGGCCGGGTGCCCTTCTTCGAGCCGGAGCTGCCCGAGCTGCTGGCCAAGAACCTCGACAGCGGCCGGCTGCGCTTCACCGGCTCGGTGCAGGAGACGGCGGATTTCGGCGACGTGCACTTCCTGTGTGTGGGAACGCCGCAGAAGAAGGGCGAGTACGCCGCCGACCTGCACTTCGTGGACGAGGCGTTCAGCGCGCTGGTGCCGCACCTGCGCGACGGTGCGCTGGTGGTCGGCAAGTCCACCGTGCCGGCGGGTACGGCGGAGCGGCTCGCCGAGCAGCTGGCCGCGTCCGCGACCGCCCGCGACGTGGAGCTGGCCTGGAACCCCGAGTTCCTGCGTGAGGGCTTCGCGGTGCAGGACACGCTCACCCCCGACCGGCTGGTCTTCGGGGTCGGCGAGGGCCCGGGCGGGGAGCGCGCGCTGGCCGGGCTGCGGGCGGCGTACGCCCCGCTGCTGGAGGCCTCGACGCCCGAGGTGGTGACCGACCTCGCGACCGCGCAGCTGGTCAAGGTCGCCGCAAACGCCTTCCTGGCAACGAAGATCTCGTTCATCAACGCCATGGCCGAGGTGTGCGAGGCCGTCGGCGGCGACGTGACGATGCTGTCCAAGGCGCTGGCCTACGACAGCCGGATCGGCGGCCGGTTCCTCAACGCCGGGCTGGGTTTCGGGGGCGGCTGCCTGCCCAAGGACATCCGCGCGTTCATGGCCCGGGCCGGCGAGCTCGGGGTGGACCAGGCGCTGTCGTTCCTCAAGGAGGTCGACGCGATCAACCTGCGCCGCCGCGCCCGGATGGTGGAGCTGGCCCGCGAGCTGGTCGGCGGCTCGTTCGGCGGGATGCGGGTGGCAGTGCTGGGTGCGGCGTTCAAGCCCAACAGCGACGACATCCGCGACAGCCCCGCGCTGGACGTGGCGGCGACCATCCAGCGCCAGGGGGCGGCGGTGTGCGTCTACGACCCCGCGGCGATGGACAACGCGCGCGAGCTCTACCCCGAGCTGGGCTACCGCGACAGCACCTTCGCCGCTGCCAGGGGGGCCGACCTCGTGCTGCACCTCACCGAGTGGGCGGAGTTCCGCGAGATGGACCCGGCGGCGCTCGGCGAGGTCGTCGCGCAGCGCCTGCTCGTCGACGGCCGCAACGCGCTGGACCCGCTCGCCTGGCGCGCCGCCGGCTGGACATACCGCGCGCTCGGCCGCCCGTGACCCGACCCGGCGCGCGTCTCAGTGCCGCTCGAGCAGCCGGAGCAGGTACTCGCCGTACCCGCTCTTGCGCAGCGGCTCGGCGACGGCGGCGAGCTGGCGGTCGTCGATGAACCCCTCCCGCCAGGCCACCTCCTCCACGCAGCCGATCTTCAGGCCCTGCCGCTCCTCGACGACCTGCACGAACTGGCCGGCCTGCATGAGGGACGCCGACGTGCCCGTGTCGAGCCAGGCGGTCCCCCGGTCCATGACCGCCACCTGCAGCCTCCCCTGGGCGAGATAGGCGTTGTTGACGCTCGTGATCTCGAGCTCCCCGCGCGCACTCGGCTGCACCGCCGCGGCGATGTCGAGCACCTCGTTGTCGTAGAAGTACAGCCCGACGACTGCGTAGCTGCTGCGGGGCTCCCGCGGCTTCTCCTCGACCGAGAGCGCGCGCCGGTGCTCGTCGAACTCGACGACGCCGTACCGCTCCGGATCGGCCACGTGGTAGGCGAAGATGGCGCCGCCGTCGACGTCCCGGAAGCGCTTGAGATGATCACCGAGACCGGGCCCGTAGAAGATGTTGTCGCCGAGCACCAGCGCGACCGAGTCGCCGCCGACGAACTCGCGCCCCAGCAGGAAGGCCTCGGCCAGCCCGTTCGGCTCGGGCTGCACGACATAGGAGAGCTGGCAGCCGAACTGCGAGCCGTCGCCCAGCAGCCGCACGAACTGCTGCTGGTCCTGCGGGGTGGTGATGACCAGGATCTCGCGGATGCCCGCCAGCATCAGGGTCGACAGCGGGTAGTGGATCATGGGTTTGTCGTAGACGGGCAGCAGCTGCTTGGAGACCGCCTGCGTCATGGGGTACAGCCGCGTCCCCGAGCCACCGGCCAGCACGATGCCCTTCACACGCCCCGCTCCCGTTCGACGACGAGGTACTCCGCCAGCGCGGTCCGCCAGTCCCGCATCGGCGCCCGCACCACCTCCGGTGGCCCGAGCTCCAGCGCGCTGTACGCCGGCCGCGGCGCCGCCTGCGGTGCCACGGCGAGGTAGTCCCCGGTGCTCACCGGCACGACCCGGCACCCGCTCCCGTCCAGGGCCAGCGCGGCGACATCGGCCCACGACGCGACGTCACCAGCACCGGTCGCGTGGTAGGTGCCGGGCGGGACGGCCTGCTCCAGCAGGGCGACCAGCGCCGCTGCCAGGTCCACGGCGTACGTCGGGCGACCCCGCTGGTCGTCCACCACCTTGACCTCGTCCCGCTGCCGCGCGAGGCGGAGCATGGTGCGCACGAAGTTGGGACCGTCGCCGTACAGCCAGCTGGTCCGCACCACGTAGTGCCGCGGTGCCAGTCGAGCCGCCATCTCGCTGGCCGCCTTGGTGATGCCGTAGACGCTGCGCGGGTCGAGCGCCGTCCCGACCGCGATGGGCGCGTCGTGCTCGCCGGAGAAGACGTAGTCGGTGCTCACGTGCACCAGCGGCACGTCGAGACGGCGGGCGTGCCAGGCCAGGTTGGCCACCCCGCTGACGTTGACGTCCCACGCGGCCAGGGTGTGAGCGGGGTCCTCGGCCGCGTCCACCGACGTCCAGGCGGCGGCGTTGACGACCGCCGTCACGCCGCCCCAGTCCAAGGCGCCCAGCGCGGACCGGTCCGTGACGTCCAGCTCGTCGGCGCCGGCGAAGCGGCCCTGCGGCAGCAGCGGTCGCAGCGCCCGGCCGAGCTGGCCCGATGCGCCGGTGACGAGGACGCTCACCTGCTGGGCCCGGGCGTGCGCGGGACGGGTACGACGTCGGCGAGCGAGGGGTGCCCGGCGTCCTTGTCGCTGATCGTCATCCGGTCCCGGGGCAGCGGCCAGGGCACGGCCAGCGCCGGGTCGAACAGGTTGACCAGCACGTACTGCGCCTCCGGGGACCAGTGCGCATTGACGAGGTAGTTGTAGACGGTGTGCGGCGCCAGCGTGCAGAAGGAGTTGCCGCAGCCGCGCGGGACGTAGAGCGCCTGCTCCGGGCCGAGCTCGAAGGTCTGCAGCCGGCCGAAGCCCGCGCCCTCGCGCAGGTCGACGATGGCGGCGAAGATGCGCCCGGACGCCGGCGAGACGTACTTGTCCCAGGGCTCGGCGTGGATGCCCCGGGTGACTCCGACCTCCGCGTTGTAGGAGACGTTGTTCTGCACGACCTCCAGGTGCGGAAGCCCCTGCTGCTCGAGCTTGGCCTGCTGGTAGCTCTCCTTGAACCAGCCGCGCGCGTCGCCGCGCAGGTCGAGGTCGACCTCGAGCAGCCCGTCGATGGCGGTGGGGCTGACGGTCGGCCCGCTCACCGGCCGAGCACCGCGTACCTGCGCTCGGTCGCGTCCTTCTGCGGCCGCCACCAGGCTTCGTTGTCCCGGTACCACCGCAGCGTCGCCGCCAGCCCGTCGCCGAAGGTGGTGTAGCTGGGCGACCAGCCGAGCTCGGCGCGCAGCTTGCCGGCGTCGATGGCGTAGCGCAGGTCGTGGCCGGGGCGGTCCTGCACGTGGTCGTAGGCGTCGGCCCGCTGCCCCGAGAGCTCGAGCAGCAGCTCCACCACGTCACGGTTGGACTTCTCCCCGTCCGCGCCGATCATGTAGGTCTCGCCGAGGCGGCCGCGTTCGAGGATCGCCCAGACCGCGGCGTTGTGGTCGTCGACGTGGATCCAGTCGCGGACGTTCTCGCCGGAGCCGTAGAGCTTGGGTCGTACGCCGTCCAGGATGTTGGTGATCTGGCGGGGGATGAACTTCTCCACGTGCTGGTAGCTGCCGTAGTTGTTCGAGCAGTTGGACAGGGTGGCGGCGACGCCGAACGAGCGCACCCAGGCCCGCACCAGCAGGTCACTGCCGGCCTTCGTGGCCGAGTAGGGGCTGGAGGGGTTGTAGGGCGTGGACTCCCGGAACCGCGCCGGGTCGTCGAGCTCGAGGTCGCCGAACACCTCGTCGGTCGAGATGTGGTGCAGCCGTGCCCCGTGCCGGCGCACGGCCTCCAGCACGGTGAAGGTGCCCACCACGTTGGTCATGAGGAACGGCGACGGGTCGTGCAGGCTGTTGTCGTTGTGCGACTCGGCGGCGAAGTGCACCACGACGTCGGCTGCCGCCACGAGCCGGTCGACCAGCGTGGCGTCGGCGACATCGCCGCGCTCGAACGCGATCCGGTCCCGGACCGGGTCCAGGCTGGCCAGGTTGCCGGCATAGGTGAGCGCGTCCAGCACCGTCACGCGCGCGGCCGGCCGGTGCCGCAGCGTCCAGTGCACGAAGTTGGCCCCGATGAAGCCGGCGCCCCCGGTGACGAGCAGTCTCACGCCGAGGTCCTTCCGTGCTGCGACCGGCCGGCGGCCGGGTCCCGTCGGGCCGGCCCGACATTACCGGCCGCGGACGGCGCCCTGGACCGGCTGACCCCTGGACCGGCTGAGTAGTACTGCGGTGTTCACGCGGCGCGGGGCTGCCGATGATCGCCGCATGAGTGCTTCCGGACCTGCCCCCACGCCGCCCGCCGGCGGCTGCCCAGGCTGCGGCGCGCCGCTGGCCGGCGCTCTTGCCTGCCCCTCCTGTCGCCTGCGCCTCACCGGGCCCGAGGCGGCCCGGCTGTGGCAGGTCGACCGGGCGCTCGGCGACCTGGACGCCCGGCGCACCGTGCTGCTGACGGAGCGGCGCGGCCTGCTGCTGCGGCTGCGCCCGACGGCCCCCGGGAGCCAGACGGTCGTGCCGGACGCGTGGTCGGTGCCCGGGCCGAGCGCCGGCCGCGCCGCGGAGACCAGCCCGCGCTCGGCGCAGAACACCCTGCTCGGCCTGGGGGCACTGCTGCTGGCCGTCGCGGCGACCGTGTTCACCGCCGTCACCTACGACCGGCTCGGCGCCGGCGGCCGGGCCGTCGTACTGCTCCTGCTGACGGCGCTGGCCGCCAGCACAGTGGCGCCACTGCTGCGGCGCGGACTTACCGCCAGCGCCGAGACGGCGGCCACCGTCACGCTGGTGCTCGGCGCGCTCGACGTCTACGGCCTGCGTGAGGTGGGCCTGGGCGCCGGGCTGCGGGACACGACGTACGCCGCCGCCGGCGCCGCAGCGCTCGCCCTGCTCTGCGCGCCGGCGGTCACGCTGACGCCGCTGCGGCTCCCGCGCCTTGCCGGCGTCCTGCTCGCCCAGCTGCCGCCGCTGCTGCTGCTCGCCGGCGCTGGGGCGGGCCCCGCCACCGTCGCTCTGGTGCTGGCGGGGCTGGCGTCCGTCGACCTGGCTGCCGCCCGGTTCGCTCCCTCCCGGCTCGGCCCGGGGGCCGGCGTCGGTGCGGTGGCCCTGGTCAGCGGGCTGGTCGCCGCCGGCATCGGCCTGGCGGCCGCACTGACCGCGGCGCTGACCGGCGACCCGGGCCGCGGGGCGGTCGGCCTGCTCGCCTACGCCGCCCTCGCGGGAGCGGTCGCCGTGCTCACGACCGGCCCCGCCCGGCTCCTGGCAGCCACGCTGCCGGTGCCGCTGCTCGCGCTCGCCGCCGACGTGCTCGTCCGCGACCGCCTCGCGGACGGGCAGGAGCCGCTTGTCGCCGCCGCCGCGGCGCTGCTGGCGGTGCTGGCTGCCGCCCAGCTGCCGCGGGCCTGGCGCCCCGGTCCGGTCGGCGGGGCTGTGCTGGTCGCCGCGGTGGGCGTGCTCAGCCAGGCCGAGCCGGTCGTCGAGGCCGTGCTCCGGCCGCTGCTGTGGGTCACCGCGCCGTGGACGCGGCCCTCCGGCATCGCCGCCCGCGCGTCCGTCGGCCCGCTCACGTCCTGGGCCGGCACCTTCGTCACCCTGGTGGTGCTGTTCGCCGCCGCGGCCGTCGTCGCCGTCGCGGCCCGCTGCCTGCACCGGCTGCGCGAGGGCCTGCCGGTGGCCGCAGCGCTCGTAGTTGTCACCGCCGTGCTGCTGCCGCTCGGGCTGGACACGTCGTACGCCGTCGCCCTCTTCCTGCAGCTGCTGGCAGGCAGCGCACTGCTGGCAGGCGGCACCCTCGTGCGGCGGGCCGACCTGGGCGCCCCGCTGCTGGCGGCGGGCGCGGCCGTGGCCCTGCTCGCCGCCGCCTGGTCCGTCGCGGACCGCACGGCCACGCTCGTCGTGCTGCCGCTCGTGGCCCTGGCATTCGGCGCGGTCGCGGCGCGGCCGCTGCCCGGGCCTGTCACGGCCGCTGCCGCTGCGCTCGCCGCCGGCGTCGGGGCGGCCGCGCTGGCAGCCGGCGGTGCGGCGGGCGGCCTGCACACCGACCAGGTCGGCGCCCTGCTGCTGCTCGCCCCGGCCGTCCTGCTCGCACTGGCCGCCGTGCTGCGGGGTCCACGCCGGCCGGCCGCCGAGGCGACGGCTGCGGCGCTGGCCGTCGTCGCCGTCGGGCTGGCGGCGGACGACGCGGGCTGGCTGTCGATCGTGCTGGCGGCGAGCGGCCTGCTCGCGCTGGCCGGCGCGCTGCGGGCCGAGCGCCGGCTGCTCGCGCCGGCCGGTGCGCTGCTGCTGTCCGCCTCCTCCTGGGTCCGGCTCGCCGACGCCGGCGTGCACGCGCCCGAGGCGTACGTCCTGCCGCTCGGGCTGGTCGCGCTGCTGCTCGGCCACCTGCGCCGCCGCCGGGTGCCTGGCACCGGCTCGCTCGCGGCCTACGGTCCGGGCCTGTCGGCGTGCCTGCTCCCCAGCCTGCTGGCCGCCCTCGACGGGGACGGCCTCGCCCGGCCGCTGCTGCTCGGTCTCGCCGCGCTCGCGGTACTGCTCGCAGGGGTCCTGGCCCGGCTGCGGGCCCCGCTGGTCCTCGGCGGCACCGTGCTGGCGCTGGTCGCCGTACGTCTGCTCGCGCCGTACGCCGCCGCGCTGCCGCGATGGATGCCGCTGGCCCTCGCGGGCGCGCTCCTGGTCGGGCTGGGCGCGACGTACGAGCAGCGCCGCCGCGACCTGGGCCGGCTGCGTTCGCGGTACGACGCGCTGTCCTGAGGGCAGACCGTCGCCATGACGGCGTCGGACGTGGAGCAGCTGCTGGCGAAGCCAACCTGGGCCGTGGTGGGGCTGTCCACCGACCGCTCGCGCGCGGCGTACGGCGTCGCCGCGTTCCTGCAGGCGCAGGGCAGGCGCATCGTCCCCGTGCATCCCCGCGCCGAGAAGGTGCACGGCGAGCCGGGCTACCGCCGGCTGGCCGATATTCCCTTCCCCGTCGACGTCGTGGACTTCTTCGTGCGGTCGGCGCTGGTCGGGCCCGTGGTGGACGAGGCGGTCGCGGCCGGTGCGGAGGGCGCGTGGATGCAGCTCGGCGTCGTCGACGACGAGGCCGCCGCCCGGGCCCGGGAGGCCGGGCTGGTCGTGGTCATGGACCGCTGCCCCAAGATCGAGTGGGCCGCCCACGGCCCGCGCTGACCCGCTCCGTTGTCGCCCCGCCCTCTGTTGATCCAGGCGGCGATGCTGGGGCCCTACCCCCGGATCCCCGCCTGGATCACCGGACAACGGGGTCAGGGACGGGCGTCGCGCAGGCGGCCCTGCAGCGCGGCGTCCTTGGCTCGCGCGCTGTCGGCCAGCGCCTGCTGGAAGCGCTCCATCCGTGCCCGCAGAGCCGGGTCGGCCGCCGCCAGGATCCGTACGGCGAGCAGCCCGGCGTTGCGCGCGCCGCCCACCGAGACCGTCGCCACCGGCACGCCGGCCGGCATCTGCACGATCGACAGCAGCGAGTCCAGCCCGTCAAGGTGCGCGAGCGGGATAGGTACGCCGATGACCGGCAGCGGCGTCGCGGACGCGACCATGCCGGGCAGGTGAGCCGCCCCGCCCGCCCCGGCGACCAGCACCCGGAGGCCACGCCCGGCCGCGGCAGCGGCCCACTCGAGCATGTCCCAGGGCGTGCGGTGCGCGGACACGACCCGCACCTCGTGCGGCACGTCGAACTCCCGCAGCGCGACGGCGGCGGCCTCCAGCACCGGCCAGTCGGAGTCGCTGCCCATCACGACGCCGACGAGCGGGGTCGCGCCGTCCGCTACCTGGGCCATGAGCCGCTCCGGAGATACGTGGCACCCTCGCGGGCCCGTCGGCGTACGTCGTCGAGGTGCTCGCCCAGCGCCGTCACGTGGCCGATCTTGCGTCCGGGACGCGGCGCCTTGCCGTAGAGGTGCACCTTGAGCGCGGGGTCGTGGGCGAACAGCATGTGCAGGCGGCGGTCCAGCTCGCCGCGGCCGCCGCCGTCCTCGCCGTCCTCGCCGTCCTGCGGGCCCAACAGGTTGGCCATCACCGTCCAGGGCGCGGTCGGCGTGGTCGCGCCGAGCGGGTAGTCCAGCACCGCCCGCAGGTGCTGCTCGAACTGCGAGGTGCGCGCACCCTCGATGGTCCAGTGGGCGCTGTTGTGCGGCCGCATCGCCAGCTCGTTGACCAGCAGGCCGTCCGCGGTCTCGAACAGCTCGACGGCCAGCACGCCGACCACCCCGAGCTCGTCCGCCAGCCGCAGCGCCAGCGACTCGGCCGCCAGGGCCAGCTCCTCGCTCAGCCCGGGCGCCGGCGCCACGACCTCCACGCACACGCCGCCGTCCTGCACCGTCTCGACCACCGGCCAGGCGGCGGCCTGCCCGTACGGCGAGCGCGCCACGACCGCGGCCAGCTCCCGCCGCAGCGGGACCAGCTCCTCGACCAGCAGGCGTACGCCGGAGGCGAGCACCGGGGCCGCCTCCTGCTGGTCGCCCACCACCCACACACCCTTGCCGTCGTAGCCGCCGGTCGCCGCCTTGAGCACCAGCGGCCAGCCGTGCACGTCGGAGAAGCTCTCGAGGTCGGCCGCCGAGCCCACCAGGGCGAACGCCGGGACGCGCACACCGAGCGCGGTCAGCCGCTCGCGCATCACCTGCTTGTCCTGCGCGTAGAGCAGGGCGTCGCTGCCGGGCAGCACCCGGTGCCCCTCCTGCTCGAGGGCGCGCACGAGAGAGCCGGGGACGTGCTCGTGGTCGAAGGTCACGACCTCGCAGCCGGCCGCGAAGGACAGCAGGTCGGCCAGCGAGGTGTGCTCCCCGACCACCACGCCGTGGGCGACCAGCGCCGCGCTGTCGTGCGCCGCGTCGGCGAGCACCCGCAGGGACAGGCCGAGGGCGGTCGCCGCGGAGTGGGTCATGCGCGAGAGCTGGCCGCCGCCGACCATGCCGACGACGGGCAGCCCCATCGCGCCCCTGACCGCCCCTGGCACCGGGCCAGGCTAGTGGACCCGCGCCGACGTCCCGACGAGCCGCGCGGCCAGCCGCGCCACCGCCTGTTCGTCGACGCCGAGCGCCATCGCCAGCCCGTGCGGACCGCCGTAGGCGGTGTCGACGTGGTCCAGGAAGCGCTCGATCGAGCCGGCGACGGGCCGGACCTCGTCGGCCGTGACGCGGGCCAGGTCCGCGGCGTACGTCGGGGACGCCTGCAGCCGGGCGAGCACCGCCTCGACCCGCTCCGCGCTGCGCACGTAGTCGGCGACCACAGCGCTACGTCGTACGCCGGCGAGCGAGAGCGCGACGGCGACCACGACGCCGGTGCGGTCCTTGCCGGCGGCGCAGTGCACCACCGTCGGGCCGCTGCTCCCGTCGGCGAGCACCCGCAGTGCGGTCGCCATGCTGTCGGGCACGTCCTGCAGGTAGCCGACGTAGTAGCCGGTCATGTCCGTCGGGTCGTCGGTGCCGCGCGCCGGCCGGTGCGGGACGGCCCGGTCGACCTCGGCCTCGTCCGGCTCGCCGAGCAGCTCGGGGATCAGCGAGAGGTGGTGGTGGGTGAGGCCGGTCGCGCGCAGCGGCCCCGGTCCCTCCAGGTGCACCTCGCCGCGGCTGCGCAGGTCGACGACGGTCCGCAGGCCCAGCTCCTCGACCAGGCGGTGCACGTCGCTGCCGGTCAGCTGCTGCAGGTTGTCCGAGCGCAGCAGGATGCCGCTCCTCGTCGTACGGCCGTCGACCGTGGGCAGCCCACCCACGTCGCGGGTGTTGGCCGTGCCCTCCAGGTCGACCCAGCCGCCCTCGGTCACCAACCGCCCTCGCTCACAGGCCCAGCTCACGGGCTATGAGCATCAGCTGCACCTCGCTGGTGCCCTCGCCGATCTCCAGGATCTTGCTGTCGCGGTAGTGCCGCGCGACCGGGTAGTCGTTCATGAAGCCGTAGCCACCGTGCACCTGGGTGGCGTCCCGGGCGTTGTCCATCGCGGCCTCGCTGCTGACCAGCTTGGCGACCGCGGCCTGCTTCTTGAACGGCCGGCCGGACATCATCCTGGCGGCGGCGTCGTAGTAGGCGGTGCGCGCGACGTGCACCCGCGCCTCCATCCGGGCGATCTTGAAGGCGACCGCCTGGTGCTGCCCGATCGGGCGGCCGAACGCCTCCCGCTCCTTGGCGTAGCGCACGCTCTCGTCGACGCAGCCCTGCGCGGCGCCGACCGCCAGCGCGGAGATGGCGATGCGGCCCTCGTCCAGGATGTGCAGGAAGTTGGCGTAGCCACGGCCGCGCTGGCCGAGCAGGTTGTCCTCCGGCACCCGGACGTCGTCGAAGCTGAGCGGGTGGGTGTCGGAGGCGTGCCAGCCCACCTTGCTGTACGCCGGCTCCGCGGTGAACCCTGGCGTCGGGACGGGCACCAGGATCGCGCTGATCTGCTTACGACCGCCTTCGGCCTGCCCGGTGACCGCTGTCACGGTGACGAGCGTCGTGACGTCGGTGCCGGAGTTGGTGATGAAGGCCTTGCTGCCGTTGAGCACCCAGTGCCCGTCCTCGAGCCGGGCGGTCGTCCGGGTGCCGCCCGCGTCGCTGCCGGCACCCGGCTCGGTCAGGCCGAACGCACCGAGCTCGGTGCCGGCGCACAGGGCCGGCAGCCACCGTTGCTTCTGCTGCTCGGTGCCGAAGCGGAACACCGGCATCGCCCCCAGCGAGACGCCCGCCTCAAGGGTGATGGCGACCGACTGGTCCACGCGGCCGAGCTCCTCGAGGGCCAGGCAGAGGGTGAAGTAGTCGCCGCCCATCCCGCCGTACTCCTCCGGGAAAGGCAGGCCGAAAAGGCCCATCTCGCCCATCTGCCGGACGACCGCGTAAGGGAAGGTCCTGCTCTCGTCGTGGTACGCCGCCACGGGCGCCACGACCTCGCGGGCGAACTCCTCCACCGTCTTGCGCAGCTGCTCCTGCTCCTCGGTGAGGCGGGTGTCGAGCACGGTTCCTCCTGCAAGCGGCCTGTACGCCAATGGTCCCACGAGCCCGTCAGGCTGCCCCCGCACTACGCTGACCAGGTGAGCATCTCCTACGGTGACCTTGTCGCGCGCCTGCCAGCGCGGCTGCGCCCGCTCGTCGCCGAGCTCTCGAAGTTCGTCGTCGTGGGAAGCCTGTGCTTCGTCCTCGACACGCTGCTGGCGTACTTCTTCTACCGCTCGGCGCACCTGGGCCCGACGACGTCCAAGGCGCTGTCCACCGTGATCGCGACCGGCACGTCCTATCTCGGCAACCGCCTGTGGTCGTTCTCCCACCGGGTGGACAGCGACAACCCGTCGCACGGCCGCGACCTGGTCCGCTACTGCCTGATCGCGGCGGCAGGCCTGCTGATCACGCTGGTGCCCGTCGACCTGGTCCACTACGGGCTGGGTCGCAAGAGCGCCCTGGCCTTCAACCTCAGCGGCATCGCGGGCACGGCCGTCGCCACGGTCTTCCGGTTCTGGGCCTACCGCCGCTGGGTGTTCGCCCACCCGGCCCCGGTTGTCTCTCTGGTCGGCGGCGGGGCGCCGGAGGCCGCTGCCGTCGAGGGGCCTGCCACCCAGGGGCCTGCCACCCAGGCGGCCGGGCCCTCCCGCAAGGACGACGCGGTCGCCAGCTGACCTGACGGCGACCTCATAGCCGAGGTATCGCCCAGCCGGCGTCGGGCAGGGGCTCAGACCGGCGTGACGCCGTGCCGGCGCCGGCTGAAGGACCGGTCCTTGCCGCGCAGGGCTGCGTAGCGGCCTACCAGCTCCGCGCGCAGGTCCTCGGGCTCGACGACGCCGTCCACGACCAGCTCGCTCGCCAGCCGCACGATGTCGATGTCCATGTCGTACTCCTGGCGCCTGGCGGCCACGAAGGCCTCCCGCTCGCCCTCGGGCAGCGCCGCGACCTTGTTGGCGTAGACCGCGTTGACCGCCGCCTCCGCGCCCATCACGGCGATCTTGGCGGTGGGCAGCGCGAGACAGGCGTCGGGCTCGAAGCCGGGGCCGGCCATCGCGTACAGCCCGGCGCCGTACGCCTTGCGGACGATCACGCTGATCTTGGGCACCGTCGCCTCGGAGACCGCCGTGATCATCTTGGCGCCGTGCCGGATGATGCCCTGGCGCTCCACCGCGCTGCCGACCATGAAGCCGGGCACGTCGGACAGGAACAGCAGCGCGATGTTGAAGGCGTCGCAGGTCTGCACGAAGCGGGCCGCCTTGTCGGCGCTGTCCACGAACAGCACACCGCCCTTGAACATCGGGTTGTTGGCGACGACGCCGACGACCTCCCCGTCGAGACGGCCGTAGCCCACGGTCAGCTCGCGCGCCCACAGCGCGTGCACCTCGAGGAACGAGCCGTCGTCGAGCAGGCCCGCCACGTAGCGCCGCATGTCGAACGCCTGCCGCTCGCTGGCCGGCACGAGCGCCCGCAGGTCGACGGGCCTGGGCGCGGCCGGCGCCGCGGCGGGCGGCCGCTGCTGCCAGCTGGACGGGAAGTAGGACAGGTAGCGACGTACCGTCTGCAGCGCGTCCTGCTCGGTCTTGACCAGGAAGTGGCCGACGCCGGACTCCTTGCAGTGCACGGCGGCGCCGCCCATCGCCTCCAGCGTGGTCCTCTCGCCGGTCACCATCTCGACCATCCGGTCGGACCCGAGGTACATCGAGGCGTTGCCCTCGACCATCACGACGACGTCGCAGAACGCCGGGATGTAGGCGCCCCCCGCCGCCGACGGCCCGAACAGGGCGCAGACCTGCGGGATCGAGCCGCTGGCCCGCACCTGGGTGTGGAAGATGCGGCCGGCGCCGCGCCGGCCGGGGAACAGGTCGACCTGGTCGGTGATGCGCGCCCCCGCGCTGTCCACCAGCCACACCATCGGCACACCCGTGCGGTACGCCGTCTCGATGATGCGGATGATCTTCTCCACGGTGCGGGCGCCCCACGAGCCGGCCTTGACGGTCGAGTCGTTGGCCATGACGCAGACCGGCCGGCCGTCCACCGTCGCCTGCCCGGTCACGACCCCGTCCGCCGGCAGGTCGCCGGCGAGCACGTTGGCGTAGAGCCCGTCCTCGACGAAGGAGCCGTCGTCGACGAGCAGCGCGACCCGCTCCCGGGCGAACAGCTTGCCCTTGCCGGCGTTGGCGTCGTGGTACTTCGCCGGTCCGCCGCGCTCGACCTGCGCCCGCAGGTCGCCGAGGTGGTCGTGCCCGGGCTCCGCGGTCAGGTCGGTGCTCACGCGCGGCAGGCTACTGGCCGCCGCGCGGCGGGCTCCTACTGCGGCGTGAGCCGGCTGCGCGGACCGGCCCGCAGCACCTGCGAGGGCAGGGTGCGGCCGACGAGCCGCTCGGCCTCGCGGGCGGCGGTGAGCATCGCCTCGAGGTCGACCCCGGTCGCCACGCCCATGTCCTCGACCATGTGCACCAGGTCCTCGGTGCACACGTTGCCTGTCGCGCCGGGGGCGTAGGGGCAGCCGCCGAGGCCGCCGACGGAGGCGTCGAAGTCGGTCACACCGAGCTGCAGCGCGGCCAGCACGTTGGCCAGGCCGGTCCCGCGGGTGTTGTGGAAGTGCAGGTTCAGCGCGGCATCCGGGAAGGCCGAGCGGGTCTGGCCGACCAGCGCCGTGACCCGCGACGGCGTCGCCATGCCGGTGGTGTCGCCGTAGGAGATGCCGTCGGCGCCGTCGGCCAGCGCCCTGCCCGCCACGTCGAGCACGCGCCGCACCGGCACGTCGCCCTCGTAGGGGCAGCCGAACGCGGTCGACACGATCACCTGGCAGGTCGCCCCGGCGTCGTGGGCGGCCTGCAGCAGCCCGGCGATCTGGTCCAGCGACTCCTCCGTGGAGCGGTTCACGTTCTTGCGGTTGTGGGTGTCCGACGCGCTCACCACGACCTCGATCTCGCGGAACCCGGCGTCGAGTGCCCGCTGGGCGCCGCGGAGGTTGGGCACCAGCGCCGACCAGCGCACCGCGTCGGTGCGCTCGATGGCGGCCCAGACCTCGGCGGCGTCGGCCATCGACGGGATCGCCTTTGGGGACACGAACGACACGGCCTCGATCCGGCCGACGCCGGTGCGCGAGAGGGCGTCGATGAGCTCGACCTTGCCCGCGGTCGGGACCGGCGCCTCGTTCTGCAAGCCGTCGCGCGGCCCGACCTCCCGCAGGCTGATCCGCTCCGGCAGGTCGCTCATGCCCGCACGCTAGACCGGCCCGCTGGACCGGCGGAGCACGTGCGGCCGCAGCGCCCGGTAGCCGCGCACCGCACGCTGGCGCAGCTTGACCAGCTCGTAGGCCGGGTCCTGCTCCAGCGCCGACGCGGCCTCCAGGTCCACCAGCACGGTGCCGGGACGCGCCTCCGAGGTGAGCCGGCTGGCCAGGTTGACCGGCTGGCCGAACACGTCGCCGAGGCGCACCAGCACCGGACCCAGCGCCAGCCCGCCACGGACCTCCGGCAGCCCCTGCTCGGCGTGCGCGGCCACCGTCGCGAGCGCGATCTCGGCCGCCGCCGTGATCTCCTCGGCCACGAACAGCACCTCGTCGCCCAGGGTCTTGATCACCCGTCCGCCGGCCGCAGTGACCCGCAGCGAGGTCTCGCGCTCGAACCGCTCGAGCAGCTCCTGCAGCTCGGCCACGCCCCACTCCCGGCTGGTGCGGGTAAAGCCCTCGAGGTCGACGAACCCCACGGCCAGTCGCGGGAGCCCGTCCTGCCGCGCGGCCTCGAAGGAGCGCACCGCGGCCGCGGCGAACTGCCGCCGCCAGACGTGCACGACGAGCCGTTCGAGGTCGGGCAGCACCTCCTGCGCACCGGCCCTCGCCGTCGCGACGGCCTCGTCGGGTGACAGCCCGCGGGCCCGCTCGCGGAACACGTCGACCTGCGCCTCCGCCATCCGCGACAGGCCCTGTCCCATGACGCGGGCCAGGACCAGCGTCGTGTCGAGGTCGACCAGACCGCTCTCGCGCAGCCTACCCACGGTCTGCAGCGCCTGGACGTCGCGCTCGGTGAAGGCCACCTCGCCGGCCGGCACCGCCGGCAGGCCCATCGCCGCCCAGACGTCCCGCGCCTCGGCCAGCGGGACGCCGCTGCGCTCGCTGACCTGCTCACGGGTGAGCTCCTGGCGACCACCGAGCAGCCCCACCTCGAGGTCCTCGTCCCGCATGGCCGCACCCTAGTGCGGTCCCCTCGCGCTGCCGCCCGGGTCGGCGTACGGTCGGCCGGTGCGCCTGGACCGTCGGCAGAAGACGTACTTCGCGCTGCGCGGGCTCGCCGCCGTCGGCTTCCTGGTCTCGGCCCTGGTCCTGCCACGCGGGGTGCCTGCAGCCGTGCTGTGCCTGGCCTGCGGCCTGGTCGCCGTGCTCGCCTGCCTGTCGACCAACGCCGGCGGTCCGGGTGAGCGGGCCGGCTCCCTCGCGCAGGCCCGCGACTACGAGCGGGTGCGGGCGCCGCAGGGCGACTGGCCGCCGTTCGACCCGGCCCGGGTCGTCGAGGGCGAACTGGCCGACCAGCCACGGCTGCGGCGCACCGCCTGACTAGTGCCGCGTCAGGCAACCTTCGCCCTCTTGATGGTCTCGGCCTTACTGACGATTTCTCGTAGCCGTGGGTGGGTCGCGGCGTGCCGGTTCCGCCAGGCGATGTAGCGGCGGATCATGCTGGC